>Ga0213876_10000173_pt1 | contig 67175 bp, 49 predicted proteins | sample BarmaccomBMRX_R9_FD_160113 | JGI IMG/M metagenome (GOLD analysis project Ga0213876, IMG submission 160113) | Root-associated microbial communities from Barbacenia macrantha in rupestrian grasslands, the National Park of Serra do Cipo, Brazil - RX_R9 | ecosystem: Host-associated > Plants > Roots...
CGTTACAGATTGGTTCGGATATCCTTTGCCGTCTCGAATGAACGCCATCGAAAGCCGCTCGTTGCGGAAGGTCTATCCGGCTCCGGCGATCAAGAAACGCCGCGGTGCGCCGGCGCCTCCCACGCCGCCGTCCGCCGGCATCGTAGCCATCGATTCGCTCGACCTCGCGGTGGCCGATGGCGAGTTTTTCGGCGTGCTCGGACCGAACGGCGCGGGAAAGACGACGCTCATCGGCATTCTCACCACGCGCGTCCGCATCACCTCGGGCGAAGCGGTTGTCGCGGGCGCGAACGTCGCTACCGAACCGGCCGCGGTGCGGCGCCGGATCGGTGTCGTGCCGCAGCGGCCGAATCCCGATCGCAGTCTCAGCGTCATCGAGAACCTCGTCTTCGACGCGACGTACTTCGGGATCGCACGCGCGGAAGCGGCGCGGCGGGGAATGGAGCTGCTGGAGAAACTCGGGATCGCCGACAAGATGAACGCGAAGGTCGATCAACTCTCCGGCGGCCAACAGCAGCGGCTGATGATCGCTCGCGCCTTGACGCACGATCCGCGCGTGATTTTCCTCGACGAACCGACCGTTGGCCTCGATCCGCAGGCGCGGCTGGCGCTGTGGGCAATCCTGCGCGAGCTGCACGGGCAGGGGAGGACGATCGTCATGTCGACGCACTACATGGAGGAAGCCGATCAGCTCTGCGACCGGCTCGCCATCATCGATCAGGGCAAGCTGCTCGCGCTCGACACGCCAGCGGCATTGAAAGCCAAGGCTCCCGGCGACACGCTCGTCGAAGTCACGTTCGACGGCGATGCGTCCGTGGCAGCGGACGCGGCGCGATCGATCGAAGGAGTCTCGAACGCCGAGGCGCGCGGGCCGCTGCTGCGCGTCTTCAGCAACCGTGGCGGCGAGGTGATCCCCGCGCTTATCAACGCGGGCGAAGCACACGGCAGGATCGTGCGCGATATCCATCTTTCGCGTCCGAGTCTCGAAACGCTCTTCATTTCGCTCACCGGAAGGAAGCTGACATGAGCGCCGATTCACTCAATCCCGTCGCGCCGTCGCGCGTGTTCGTGGCCATCCTGCTGCGCGACCTCACCGTCGCCCGCCGCGAGCTGCCGTACTTTCTCGTGCGTACTGCGCTGCAGCCGATCCTCTTCGTCATCGTGTTCGGATTTCTGCTGCCGAAGATGGGGATGATTCCGCCCGGCTACTCGACGACGATGCTGCCCGGCGTGGTCGCGCTGAGCCTGACGCTGTCGGCGATTCAGTCGGTGGCACTGCCGATGATGCAGGACTTCGGCTTCACGAAAGAGATCGAAGACCGGCTGCTGTCGCCGGTGCCGACGACTTTCATCGCCATCGAGAAAGTCGTCGCCGGCCTGTTGCAGGGCATCGTGGCGGCGCTGTTCGTGCTGCCGGTGGCGCGGCTGATTATGGGACCGATTCCTGGACTTAGCTTCCACAACCTGCCGCTGCTTCTCGTCGTCACAGCCCTCGGCGGCGCGGCATTTTCGGCGGGCGGTCTCTACCTCGGCACAGGCATCGCGCCGCAGCAGATCGGGCTGATGTTCAGCGTCATCGTTGCGCCGATGATCATGTTCGGTTGCACGTACTACCCGTGGGCAGGCCTCAGCCACGTGCCGGTGATGAAGTGGCTCGTCCTGATCAACCCACTCGTTTACGTGTCGGAAGGGATGCGCGCTGCACTCACGCCCGCGGTGCCGCACATGCCGGTGCCGCTGATCCTGGGAGCGCTGGTGATCCTGACGGCGCTGTTCATGTTCCTGGGTCTGAAGGCGTTCGACAAACGCGCCATGAGCTGAGCGCGGCACACGCTGCGAATTTGGCTTTGCGGCGGAGGGAGAGAGCGCGTAAGATTTCCAGGCGACTCCCCTTCGCGCCAGAATCGTTCACTTAAGCTGTTCAGTCTTTAAATACAGATGGACGCGGATGCCCGGACGGCATTACACTGTCCGCGGTTTGTCCATCCAAAACCGTAGAGAGGAGAACGAGTGCAACCAGTAAAAAGCAACCGCGGGAGACCCATTGTTCACACCGAGCCCTGGGCGAAGATCACAGTCGTCCTGTTGGATCGGCACGTCGCGTATCTCGATCGTCTGGCCATCGACATCCGTTTGAAGCATGGCAAGGCAATCAGCCGCGCGGAAATCATCCGAGGATTGATCGAAGCTGCTTTCCAGAGCAACGTCGATCTTTCACAGGCGGATTCGATCGGATCGCTAGTTGAGCTCCTGACCGGATCGCCGATGAAGAATCGGAAAACCCGCTAAGCGCGGGATGCTGTTCGCCTCCGGTTTTTCGCGCGCAGTTCGCCTGCCGCGAGTTGAGCGATTTCATACTCACTGCTTGCAACAGTGAGATCGATCTTGCTCTCCTCGATGCGGTCGAGAATCGTGCGGATTGCATGAGGCCACCCGAATGCCTTCGGCATCTCGGGGTTGATCTCGCCCGACATCTTCGCCAAGAACGAAGCGTGCCGTTGCGAGAGGAAAATCGTCTCTGTCGCCGGGTCCTGCCCGGCGACACTTCCATTCATCGATGCGAGTTTCATAACCGGTTCCGTACTAGGAGTGTCCCGGAACCGGGAAATCCCTACCCCCCACTCAAAAAAGTTTTTTTTGAGTCAGGAAACGGGCGGGGCGGCGGGAACCAGCATCACCGGGGCGTCCACCTGCCGGATGATGTCCTTCTTCCGTACGCTGATCTCGTTGGCCGCGGCGTTGAGGAAGAGCGCGTCGGCGTCGGCGCCGCGCGCGTAGCGCACCAGCTCGGCATCGATGTCTTTCCCCTGTAACACCACCGGCTTCACGTTCACGCCCGCGAAGAGGTCCGCCGTCATCTCGCCGATGAGCGCGTCCGCGGGAACGCGGTTTCCGTCGTTGCAGACGATCATCAGATGGACTTCGGCGTTCTCCCGCTTCGCGATTGCGGCCGCAAGCGACGCGGCGACGGTCGAACGCTGGTTTAGATGTACGGGAACGAGGATCCGTCCGAATCCGCGACGCCGCTGGATGCCGTAGCGGATCGCCAGCACCGGCACCGGCGCGCCCGAAAGGACGTTCAGCGTCGTCGAGCCGATGATCAGGTGAGCGACGTGATGCCGGGCATGCGTGGAGATGACGATCAGATCTGCATTCTCCTCGATCGCGGTTTGGCAGATTGCCGCACCGGCGTCGGGAGCGCGCTGGACCACGAGACGCGTGGCAACGTCCGCGTTCCGGCGGCGAGCGTGATCGCGCAACTTCTCCAGCTCGTGCTGCTCGGCGTACGCGTAGAGCGCATCGTCGGCAGGAAAGCGAAGCTCATCAGGATTGGACGTGCGCGTGGAGCGGACGTGCAGGATGACCAGTTCCGCGCCGGTCGCGCCGGCCAGTTGCACTGCCGAATCGAACGACCATTCAGCGGCCGTCGAGAAATCGGTAGGGATGACGATGCGGCGCCACGGGTACATGCGATATCAAACGTCCGGCTGCAATACGACCGAAGTCACTCTCTGTCAAACGCGTTCGCCGCGGCAGCCGGTTTCGGGCTCTGCACCTCGGCCGACGCAATCGGCTTTGGCGTGACGACGTAGCGGATCACCGTCTTCGGCTCGGCCTCGGTTTCTGCAACCTGCAGCGTGACCTGCTTGTCGCCAGGCTTGAGCATGTCGCCGGGGATGAATGGGTCCTGCATGGCCTGATTGAGCTGCACCTCGAGCGTGCGCCAAGTCTGCGGAGCCGGATACGGCGACTGCGCGGGGAAGGCGCGGAACTGCGCGAGGTACGTCGTGTAGTAGTGGTAGACCTGCGGGAACGAGTCATCCGTGGCCAGCGTGTAGACCTCGGCGGTGGGACCGTACTGGTTGCGGATCATCACCGAGTCGCGCCGGGTGAGGTCGTCGCGGTAGCGCGCGCCGGCGTAGATCGGAATGGCGGGGCTGATCGATTTCAGCGCCGCTTTCGCATCGACCTGCGCAGGCTGTGCGGTCGTTTCGGCGGGTGAGGTTGTTGTCGCGGCGATGCCGTTTTTCTTCGGCGCCTGTTCTTCGGCGGCGCTGCTTTCCTGGCCGCCGGTGCAATGCGTCAGAAGCGCGCCGCAGATCAGAAGCGCTGATGCGGCTGAAGAAAATCGCGTGGTCATATCGCCATGAAACAGCAAGCGGTATGCCGCACGAGTCAATTACTGTCCGCCTTTCGCGCGGCGAGCTGGACCGGGGGACGGAGGCCGCCGCTGCGCAAACGGTCGATGGCGGTCTCGCCGCCGTACTTCGACACGAGCTTCTCGTCGTATTCGTCGGAGACATTTGCAACGACGTCAAGGGAGGCAATGAGTTGCTCCGGACGAAGCCGCCGCCCGAGGAATGAGTGCGAGAAGAAGACATGTTCGCCGACCATGCTGAATGCGCCGAGCGGCACCTCGGCGTTGACCTTCATCAACTCGGACATCAGCTCGAACGACGGCTCGACGCCCTGCACGCAGAACGCGAGGACCTCGATGACGGCGTCGTCTTCCTGGTATGGATCGATCGAGATCTCGAGGACCGTGGAGCCGTACTTCAGATAGAAGTCGCAGTGCTCGGCGTCGTCGAAATGTTCGTCGACCAGCTCGTCGAGATACGCCTTCACCTGCCGGTAGACCTCTTCCTGGCAGGCCGTGTTGAATGCTTTCTCGCGCTTCGAACCCATCACGCGGCGATTGTAAAGCAAAGGAGTCGCGCGTGCGGCCGAATGCGCAATTGAAGCGAAGTTGTATCCTCCGCGCGTGCGCATTCGACTGCACAGCCTGCCGTTACTTGCGTGCGCCGCGTTACTCTCCTGCCGCACGATGACGCCGAATGAAACTGGATTTCTGATTCGTTCCGTGACCGTCCGCGGGACAGCCTACCCGTACACGGTGTACGTGCCGCGCGCGTTCGACGCGTCGAAGAGCTGGCCGGTGATCCTCTTTCTGCATGGCTCCGGCGAACGCGGGGCGGACGGTTTGAAGTCGACGCAGATTGGTGTCGCCGCAGCGATCCGCGCCAATCCCGATCGCGTTCCGGCCATCGCCGTTTTCCCGCAGGCGCCGGCCGATTCGCGCTGGCTCGGCGATCCCGCCGACGCGGCGATGGCCGCGCTCGAACAGAGCGTCAACGAGTTCCACGGCGATCGATCGCGCATCTATCTCACCGGGCTGTCGATGGGGGGCTACGGAACGTGGCATCTCGCGCTTGCGCATCCCCACACCTTCGCCGCGCTGGTGATCGTTTGCGGCGGACTGCTGCCGCATGAGACGACAACTGCCGTGCAGCAATCGCCGCTGACGATGGGGAAGGACGATCCGTACGCGTTCACTGCGCATGCGCTGCGGCATCTTCCGATCCGCATGTTTCACGGCGATGCCGATCCGGTCATTCCGGTGATGGAATCGCGGCGCATGGCCGAGGCGCTGAAGAATGAGAACGCGGATGCGAAGCTCGTCGAATTCGCGGGCGCCGGCCACAACTCGTGGGACCGCGCGTACGGCGACGCGGAGCTTTGGAAATGGTTGTTTCAGCAACGCCTGACGCCGGAGTCCGTGTGGACTCCGGCGTCACGATGAATGCCTGTTAGTGCGAAGGGCGACGGCGCGGCGTGACGACCAGCGCGGTGACCCGCTCGGAATCGACGCTGCCGCACGTATTCGTCACCCGCACGAACCACATCGCGTTCCCCTCGGGGTTCGTGGTGTAGGACGGCGAGTCAGTTCCGACGGCGAGCGTGGCGCCGTTCGCGTGCTTCACGAACCATTGATAGTGCAGGTTCGCGCCGCTGGCGACGACGGTGAACGTAGCGTTCTGCGACGGCTGAACGATCTGACCGACCGGTTGTGTGGTGATGACCGGCGCCGAACTGACGTTGATCGAAACCGGCGCGCTGCCATTCGAGCAGCTCCCGTCAGTGACGATCGCGCTGAGCACCATCGAGCCCGACACCGTCACGGTGCGCGACGACGAAGGCGAAGTGATGCCGTTCTGCGAGACTCCATCTGACCAGAGGACGTTCCACGGTCCGATGCCGGTCAGCGTGAAGGGGATGTTGACGGACGACGCGCCACAGGCGACGTTGATCGTGGCCGGAAGGGTGATGGTCGGCCGTGTTGCGACTGCAGCGTCCGCGCTGCCGGCAGCGCTGCAACCGGCCGCCGTCGTTACGGTGACCGCAAGATGCACTCCGCCTGACGAGCCGGCGGTGTAGGTGATGCTGGCGGTCCCGCTGCCGCCAGTGATCGAACCGTTCGTGATCGACCAGGCGTACGTCGCGCCGGCACCGGCGTTTGGTACGGACGCGATGTTGCCGGTCGAAGAGCCGCAGACGGTGGCGGACGCCGTGATCGTGGCGGACGGCAATGGATTGATGACGACTGTCGTCGAGGCCTGCGCACTGCCGCCGCACGGGCCGGGGCTGCTCACCGTGACGGTGTAGGTGCCGGCGACGGTGATGCCGGTCGGATTTTGCTGCGAGGAGGTGAAGCCACCGGGGCCGGTCCACGAGAAGATCGAGCCGGTCCCGCTGGCGAAGAGATTGACGGCCGTTCCCGCGCAGGCCGGGCCGCTGTTCGACGCGTTCGCAGTCGGGGCCGGTCCCGGCGGGCAGACGACGGTGGTCGACGCGGTGCCAGTGATCGAGGCCGTCACCGTGTCGGTGGCGGTGATCGTCTGCGAACCGGGGGAGTTGAGTGTGACGCTGAATGTGTGCGTGCCGCTGTCGCCGGCGACGAAGGTGTAGTCGGCCGGGAGCGTTCCGGCAGAGGAACTGGTGAAGTGGACCGTGCCGGTGTAGCCGGTGGCGGTGGCGTTCGATGCAGCCAGCGCAGTGACGGTGACGCTGAATGGAGTGCCGGGCGTGACGCTAACCGGCGCGGTGACGTTGAAATGGGTAGCGGGCGGCGGCGGTGCGTTGCTGACGGTGGTATTTGCGCTGCCCGTAATGGATGCGGTGACGGTGTCGGTCGCGGTGACCGACTGCGATCCGGTGCTGGTAAGCGTGACGCTGAATGTGTGCGTACCGTTGTCGCCGCCGACGAAGGTGTAATCCGTCGGGAGAGTTCCCGCCGAGGAGCTGGTGAAGTGCACCGTGCCGGTGTAGCCGGTCACTGTCGCGTGGGATGAATCGAGCGCGGTAACGGTGACGTTGAAGGCCACGCCGCTCGTGACGTTCGCCGGAGCGGTCACGCTGAAGTGCGTGGCGGGCGGCGGAGCAACGGTGGTGTTGGCTGTACCGGTGATTGATGCGGTGACCGTGTCGGTCGCAGTGACCGACTGCGATCCGGTGCTGGTGAGCGTGACGCTGAACGTATGCGCGCCGTTGTCGCCGACGACGAAGGTGTAATCCGCCGGGAGCGTACCGGCCGAGGAACTGGTGAAGTGGACGGTGCCGGTGTAGCCGGTCACTGTCGCGTTGGATGCGTCGAGCGCGGTGACGGTGACGTTGAAGGCCACGCCGCTGGTGACGTTCGCCGGAGCGGTCACGCTGAAGTGCGTGGCAGGCGGCGGAGCGACGGTGGTGTTGGCGGTACCGGTGATGGATGCAGTGACGGTGTCGGTCGCAGTGACCGACTGCGATCCGGTGCTGGTGAGCGTGACGCTGAATGTATGCGCGCCGTTGTCGCCGCCGACGAAGGTGTAATCCGTCGGAAGCGTGCCGGCCGAGGAGCTGGTGAAGTGGACGGTGCCGGTGTAGCTCGGGACCGTCGCATTCGAAGCGTCGAGCGCGGTGACGGTCACGCTGAAAGCCACGCCGCTGGTGACGTTCGCCGGAGCGGTCACCGTGAAGTGCGTGGCGGGCGGCGGAGCAACGGTGGTGTTCGCGCTGCCAGATATCGAGCCGTCGCCGACGTCGATCTGCTGTGCGCCCGGCGTAGTCAGCGTGGCGGAGAAAGTGTGCGTCCCGTTGTCGCCGGCGATGAAGGTGTAATCGGCCGGCAGCGAGCCGTTGGAGCCGGAGCTGAAGTGGACGGTGCCGGCGTAATTGGTAACGACCGCGTTCGAGGCGTTGAGCGCGGTGACGGTGACGTTGAAGGCCACGCCGCTGGTGACGTTGGCCGGCGCAGTGACGCTGAAGTGCGTCGCGCTCTGCGCCAGGTTGGTCAGTGAGAAGGTGGTGGTGAACGAGCCGTTCGCAGCGCTCACGAGATACGAGCCGGCTGTGGCGTTGGCGGTGAAGACCGGCGAAGTGGCAATGCCGCTGCCGTCGGTGATGACGCTGGCGGTCGTCGTTCCGTTGCTGAACGTGCCGGAGGCGCCGCTGCCCGGCGCCGTGAATGTGACGCCGGCGCCGCTGATCGGTGCATTGCCGCCATCGCGGACGGTGGCCTGCAGTTGCTGCGCGAACGGAGTGCCGACGGTGGCCGACTGAGGCGTACCGGCTGTGGACGAGATGGAGGCCGTGGCCGGGACGGCCGGGAGGATGTCGGACGTCGACCGCGGGAAGATCTGGTAGCCGCTGTCGAACGGTGCCGCCGAGTCGAACTGGCCGAGGAGGCCGATGATCGAGAACGCGCCGGCGGGTGCCGGTTGTCCGACGAGATTGCTCGACGGGCTGATGCGGATCGTGCAGGTGCCGCACGAGCCGCTGGCGTCCGTGAACGCGTAGTTCGTGCTTGCCACCCAGGTGGCCGGCGGCGTGGTGAGCGTGATGTTGTTGAGCCGGACCAGCAATCCTTCGAGCGGTTCGCCGATGCCGCTGTCCCCGAGCTGCGAGGCGGTGGTCAACTGCGGTGTGACCGCCGGCAAGGTGCCCGGCGCGAGCAGACTCAGATTCGTCGTCGTCGCACCCGGATCGATCTCGGTCAGCCCATTGAACTGCTTGACCGTGGCAATGACATCGACGCTGTCGCCGATGTTGAGCGACCGCGTCTGGGCGGTGCTGAAGACGTCGACGCCCGCCGTCGAGTCCTGAATGTAGTACTCGATGCCGGTGCCGCTGCTGGCGCGGAAGTTGATCGACGTCACGACGCCCTGGACGTGAACCGTGCTGTTGAGAAGGTCAGGGACGTAATCGCCGGGAGAGTTTCCGCCGGCGTCGACGTCGATACGGGCCGCGGCGATGCTGATCAGACCGGGACCGGATGGATTGCTGCCGCCGAGGTCGGCGCGGCTGCGCGGCGCGATGTTGTAGCCCGAGTCGAACGGACGGAGGAAGTCGTCCTGCTGGATGATGCCGGTCACCGAGAAAGCACCGGATGGAGTGGCCATTCCGGGGATGTTCGTGTCCTTGTCGATCTTGATCTGGAACGTCCCTGTGCCGTCGCTGATGGTCAGGAACGAATCGGCGGCCGATGAGCTGGAGATCGTCCCGGAGGTTACCGTGCAGTTGTTGATCTGGACGAGTTGCGCTTCGATCCCTTCGGGGTTGGCGTTGATCTGGGCGATGGTTCTGACGGCCGGCGTCACCGTGGCGCTGCCGGTCTGCGTGATGGTGTACGGCGTGGTATTGGATGCGAACGGCGGCGTCGTTTCGAGGTGGAAGCGGCCCGCCAACTCGCCGATGCGGCCGGCGACGGTGTAGGTATTGCCGCTGGCGATGGTCTGGATCGCGGGCACGGTCGGCTGCAGCGTGCGCCAGATGTTGATGCCGCCGGTGGCGTCCTGAATGTAGTCGTCGTTTGTGCCGACGCTGAAGACGTTCGTATCCGACGTTGCGGTGCCGGCGATACGCGCGGCGTAGTCGAGGTAGAGCGGCTCGCCGAGGCTGTCGAGGACGCGGAGCGTAGCAATAGGCGTCGTCCCGGCGAAGTAGCCTGAGGAGTACGCAGTCGACTTGCCGCCGGCCGTGGCGGTCACGGTGTAGTCGACGCGTGTGCCGTTCGGTTGTGCGGCGATCGTGGCCTCATAGAAACCGGCGTTGAGGGTCATCGGCACCGGCGCCTGCGCAGCGCCGTTGAGCGCGTAGGTGAGCGTGACGGCGGAGATCGGGTCTTCCTTGTCATTCACCATCGCCTGCACGGTGACGGTGTCGGTGCTCAGCGGAACGACGGGGCTGATCGACGGGATGACCGTCGGCGGGAAGTTGGTGGTGATGCCGGCGCCCGTGGCGTCGAGCGAGAACGCGTGCTGGGCGGGCGAGAGGCGCACGCCGCCGTCCTCGAAGCTCTCCATGGTGAAGCTGGTGGTGCCGTCGGTCTTGAGCAGGATCGTGCCGTTGCCTGCGTTGGCCGGCGCCGCGCCGGAGTACCCCTGGCGCGACACACGGTCGTCGCTGGCCGGGCTTGGATCGGTCTGATACGAGACCGGTCCGCCGCCGGGATTCGGCAATGCCGTTCCGCCGTAGGTGGCGCCGCTCGTGACCGGCTTGTTGAGGTACTTGTTGACGGTCTCGCGGTTCGGATGGCCGAACGTGTTCGTGTAGCCGATCTCCGCGACGGCGGCTTCGGCCTTCAGGGCCTTGAGGAAGCGCGGGTTGTTCGCCGTCGTGGAGCCGTGGTGGTCGTATTCGACGACGTCGACGTCGCCCGCCAGCTGCGCGACAAACGTCTCGACGTCCGGCGTCTTGGCGGTGGAGGTGGAGCCGCCGCCGGTCATGTCGCCGGAGACGAGGAAATCGAAGTTGTTGTATTCGATGAGCGTGGCGATCGATTCGGTATTGAGATCGCTGTTGTCGATCGCCACCGAGCCGCCGCTGAGCAGTTTGCCGCCCTGCTCGAGGATGGTGGCCTTCATGCCGCCGCCGAGGTCGATGACGGTGCCCGCGAGCGAACCGCCGACGTCCTCGGGACGTACGCGCGTGACGGACGGGTGCGATGAAATCGCCGAGAGATAACGGGCATACGTGCCGTAGGTGCTGGTCGGGCTCGTCGAGAAGTTCGGCGGGATCAGTGGCGCGGTGTCGCCGTTGTCGTAGGCCGTGCCCGCGACTTTGCCCGCGTTGATGACCTCGAGGAGACCATCATCGTGGTCGATGTGGTAGTGGGTGAGGATTGTGTAGTCGATCGTGTTGATGCCGAGCGTTGCCAGAAGCGGAACGATTTTGGCGTTGCCCTGGCCGGTAGGGCCGCCGTCGACGAGCAGGGTCTTGCCGGTCGGACTGACGATGAGCGTTGATGCGCCCTGGCCGATGTCGATGAAGTAGATCTTCGCGCCGGCAGCCGGTTGCGGCGCGGCCGGAAGGGCGGACGCTTCATTCGACGGGCCGCTCTCCTCGGTGCCGTTCGAGGCTTTGACGATGTAGTAGTAGGTCGTGCCGTTCGCTACCGTGTTGTCGGTGTAGTTCGCCGTGGCGACGTTCGAGGCGAGCGGGGAGGTGTAGAAGCCGCTGGTCGTCGAGCGGTACACGTTGTACCCGGTCGCGCCGGCCGAGGCGCCCCACGTGAGCGAGACCTGAGCATTTCCGGGCGTTGCGACGAGGTTCAGCGGGGCGGGAGGGGCGGTCGCGGATTGGACGGTGAGGGAAATGGATGCCGAGCCGATTCGAGACTGCGCATCGAGGATCGTGACGGGAAGCGACTTGGCGCCGAGCGTCGTGCCGTTGGCGACCGTGGCGTTGTAGGAGAAGGTTCCATCGCCGGGCGTGACGTCGCCGTTCGTCCCGTTGTCGAAGAGCGCCTGCGACGAGCTGCCGCCGATCGATGTGAGGTTGACGCTGGCGGTGATGCCGCTCGAAGTCGGGTTCTGGCCGGGCGTCACGACGACCGTGAGGAGAGACGACTGCGTCGGTGCAACGCTGGCGGGCGATGCGTTGCCGCTTCCCGTCGGATTGGTCGCGCCGAGTACGTTGAGGGTGATCGTGGCCGCGCCGGTGCGCGTCTGCGCGTCGGCGAGCGAAACGTTAAGGACTTTCGATCCGGAGGTCGTCGCCGCGCCGACCGTGGCGCTGAACGAGAAGACGTTGTCGCCGATGGTGACGTCGCCGTTCGTGCCGTCGTCGTAGAGGGTCTGCGTGGCGCTGCCGCCGATGGGAGTGAGATCGGCGATCGCGGTAATTCCGGTGCTGGCCGGCGACTGTCCCGGCGTGACGGTGACTTTGAGCAGCGTCGTTCCGGTGGCCGAGACCGTGGACGGCGTGGCGGTGCCGTTTCCGACCAGGCCTCCGCAGCTCCATGAAGGCGACGCGCTGTTGCGCGGGTTGACCGTGCCGAGCGTGAAGTCGGTGTTGTTGTGGTCTGTGTCCGTGCAGCCGTTGTCGATGCGCGAAGCGCTGGTGGTATTCGACAGGTTCGCGGTAGGCGCGCTCTCCGAGCAGTTCGCGGTGGTTCCGTAGCCGATGAAGTCGATGATGGTGATGCCGGTGGGGCAGGTGCCGCTCAGCGCAGCGCTCTGGTTGACCAGCGCTACCTTTCCGGCGGTGCCGGACATGGCGGTCGTACCGGTGGCGTCGGGTGTCGGAAGGTTGACGGTACCGCCGGCGCCGACCGCCTCCTGCACGAGGTAGTAGTGACCCGGCGCGATCGATCCGCTCAGCGTGGTCAGGCCGGTGCTCCAGCCGGAACCGGTTGCGCTGCTGTACTGCACGGACCATCCGGTCAGATCGACCGTGCTGCCCGTGGGGTTGAACAGCTCGATGAAGTCGTTCTTGAAGGTCGCGCCGCTGTTGCCACCGCCGCCGTACACCTGGCTGATGACGACGTGCGTGGAGGGCGCGCGGTTCACGGTGTAGATCTCGCCCGTAAAGTTGCCGTTGCCTGCTCCGGCGCCGCCGAGCGGATTGCCAACCGCGTCAATGATCGAATCGTCGTCGACGAGATTCAGACCGGCCGTGCCGCTGCCGGTTCCTGTGCTGATGGTGACCGTGTAGGTGGTGCCACTTCCGGTGACGGTGTTGACGCCTGCACCGGAAACGCCGGTCGCGGCCACCGCAAAATCGGCCGTTCCGACGCCGGTGACCGCTTCGCTGAAGGTGACGGTGAATTGCACCGTCGCCGCGGCGGTCGGATTCGTGGAGGCGCGAACGATCGAGACGACCGACGGCGCGGTGTGGTCGAGCGTGAAGACCTGGCCGGTGAAGTTTCCATTGCCGGCGCCCGGGCCGCCGAGCGCTGTGCCGAGGCCCGCAGTCTCGACGATCGTGTCGTTGTCAGTCAGGTTCAGGCCGAGCGTCCCGTCGCCGCTGCCGCTGTTGGCGCTGACCGTCCAGGTCGTGCCGCTGCCGGTGACGCCGGTCAGGGAGGTGCCGGACACGCCGCCGCCGTTGACGAGCGCGAAGTCGCCCGCGTCGACGCCGGTTACCGACTCGGAGAAGGTGACGGTCCAGCTCACCGAGGCCGCCGCGGTGGAGGCGCCGCCGACCCGGTTGATGGAGACAACGGTGGGCGCGTTCTTGTCGATGGTGTAGGTCTGGCCGGTGGCGTTGCCGTTGCCGGCGCCCGTGCCGCCGAGCGGGTTGGTGGCCGCGTCGGCGATGCTGTCGTTGTCGGTCAGGTCGAGGTGCAGCGTGCCGTCGCCGCTGCCTGTATTCACGTTCACGGTCCAGGTCGTGCCGCCGCCGGTGACGGTGCCGACGGACGTGCCGGTGGGTCCGGCGGAGGTGATCGAGAAGTCGCCGGCATCGACGCCGGTGACCGATTCGCTGAAGGTGACCGTGTAGGCCACGCTCGCCGCGGCCGTCGGATCGGCGTTGGCGCGGTTGATGGAGACAACCGTGGGAGCGGTCTTGTCGACGGTGAAGAGCTGGCCGGTAAAGGGCGCGGTGAACGCGTTGCCGGCTGCATCGAGCACGGCGGCGTCGGCGACCGCATTGAGGCCGAGCGTCCCGTCGCCGCTGCCGGTGTTGGCCGTGACGGTGTAGGTCGTGCCGCTCCCGGTGACACCGGTGATCGACGTGCCGGCCGGGCCCGTCGGTGCGAGCGCGAATGTCGACGCGCTGACGCCGGTGACGCTCTCGCTGAACGTCGCTGTGAAGTGGACGACCGCCAGCTTGGTCGGGTCGGCTTCGACGCGCACGATCGACGACACCGCCGGAGCGGTCTTGTCGATGGTGTAGACCTCGCCCGTGGTGAACGTACCGCCGGTGAGCGGGACGGCGGTCGGGCTCTGGATCGAGCCGTTGTTGAGCACATCGAGGCGGATCGTTCCGTCTCCGCTGCCGGTGTTGACGGCGACGGTGTAGACCGAAGCGTTGATCGGCGTGACCGTACCGACCGTGGCGCCGGTGACGCCGCCGCCCATGGTTGCCTGGAAGTCGGTGCTGTCGACGCCGGTGACGTCGCTGGAGAAGGTGACGGTGAAGCTGACCGATGCCGCGTTCGACGGCGTACCGGAGACGCGGACGACGGACGAGACGCTCGGCGCGTTGCGGTCGACGTTGTAAACCTCGCCCGTGGTGAAGCCGGTGGTCTCGGCGTTGCCGACGCCGTCGGCGATCGTCGGCGAGGCGATGACGTCGAGGCGAATGGTTCCCGTCGCGCCGGTGCCGGTGCTGACGGTGACGGTGCGCGTTGCGCCGCTGCCGGTCACGCCCGTAACGGCCGCGCCGGTCACGCCGGTGGCGGTAATGGCAAAGTCGGCATTGTCGACGTTGAAGACCGGCTCGGTGAAGGTGACGGTGTAGTCGACGTTGGCGGCGGCGGTCGGATTGCCGTTGACGCGTGTGATCGAAACGACTGACGGCGGGGTCTTATCGATCGTGTAGGCCTGATCGCTGACGCGTGTGCCGCTCAGCGGATTGCCCACCGCGTCGGTGATGCCGGACGTGCTGGTGAGATCGAGTCCGAGTGTTCCGTCGCCGCTGCCGGTGTTGACCGGAACGGTCCAGACGATGTTGTTCGCGGTGGTCGGCGTCCCGACACTTGCTCCGCTGACGCCGGTCATCGCCGGCGTGAAGTTGCCGGCCGCTACGCCGGTTACCGCTTCGCTGAAGGTGACGGTGAAGTTGACCGATGCGGCGTTGGTGGGATTCGTCGAGGCGCGGTTGATCGAAGTCGCGCTCGGCGCGGTCTTGTCGAGGGTGTAGACCTCGCCGGTGGTGAAGCTGCCGTTGCCTGCGCCGGCGCCGCCGAGCGGCGTTGTGCCGGTGACAATCGAGTCGTTGTCCGTGACGTCGAGACGCAGCGTGCCGCTGCCGGTGCCCGTGTTGACGGTGACTGTGTACGTCGTACCGCTGCCGCTGACGCCGGTGACCGATGCGCCCGTGACGCCGCCGGTAAGTGTGAATGTGAAGTCGGTGGCGTCGACGCCGGTCACCGCCTGGCTGAAGGTGACGGTGTAATCGACAGACGCCGCGTTCGTCGGCGAGCCGTTCACGCGGACGATGGACGAGACGGTTGGGGCAGGGGAAAGCGAAACAGGTACGAGCCCGATGCCGCGAAAGAGTTTGTTTGTTCCGGCGGTCGCGACCGTGGTGAACGTGCCAGTGGGCGCTGCGGCAGCGCCAGAAGTATCTGTGACGGTAACGATCTTGTTCAACGAGCCTGATGCGTCGGTTGCGTAAAGCGTCACGTTCGTGCCGCTCACAGAGCCGGCCAAGCCGCGCAGACCGCTCGTAAGGCCCGCCGTGAGCGTGCCCCGAAGGGTCCACGTCGTCCCGTCGAAGGTCCATTTCTGAAGACCGCCGCCGGAGCCAGTAGCGCGATCATCGGCGAGGTAAATAGTGTCGAGGCCCGCCACAGTTGCGTCCAGATCAGCGAAGAAGAATTCGTAAGGGGAGGGGCCGGCCGTGGTGGGGAAGCCGGGAAGGCCTACCGTAGTCTGCCCGCTCGTTGTCGGTGTTCCACTGCCGGGGGTCGAGATCCCTTGAAACGTTCCGGAGGCGGAGGAGATATAGAGCTGGCCACCGAAGACACTAGCAGCGCGTATGTTGGCGACCGTCGTGCTGAGCTGTGTGGCGGCTGCGGTACTGCCGAATGTGGTGGCGCGGATACCGGCCGCCGAAGTGGTCAGCCAGATGGTTGTGCCATTGGTGCTGGCCGCACCGCGCATGTTGCCGCTGGTTCCCGCTTCTGTCGTGGATGTATCAACATTGCCGAGGCTGTCCACCCGACCGACGACGCGATTGACCCCCGCGGCGGGAACGGTTGTACCGGGAGCGGCGTCGTATCCGGGAAGCATCAGGTAGGCACCGTCCGCAGAGCGGGTCATCAGGCCTTCCGCCGTCGATGTGCCGTTCGTCGTGAGGGCGCGCTGCAGGCCAACGACCGAAGTCGGCATCGCGATCGATTGCACCAACACTCCGGCCGGCGTGTACTCATCAAGGAAGACAGCCTGCGCAGCGGCGGTGATGGCCGCGGCACCGGTGCCGATCCGGTACACCACGATATTCCCCGGCGTGAAACTGGCCGCGTTGGCCATCCCTGCCATCGCCAGAACCGTGAGGCCAAAGGCAAGGATACGCACTGCTACGCTGCGATTCTTCATGAACTCTCCTGAGCGCATCGCACCATTCGGCCTGGAGAGAGGGACGCGTGGTCCGGGCAGACGACTCTCCCATCAGCGAGGTCATCCCACACAGAACACACACGCGTTGACGAGCTGAAGAACCGAGGTTTCGAGGGCTGCCGGGAGAGTACGAATAAACTTTCGGGAACGCAACAAAAAAGTGCGTTGCGGAGACTTCTAATTCTCGTAGCCTCTTAACCCCAACGTCTCGACGATCACCGCCGCGAGCTTCCACTCCTCCGCGGCGATCGTTTCGATCAGTTCGTAGTCGCGGGTGAACTTGATGAACGGCCGGTTGAAGCGCTTCTTTACGGCGCTGTGGTCGATCGCCCGCAGGACGCGAAGACGTTTCGGGCCGAGGTCGACGACGTCGAACCGCGCGATCAGGTTCGGCTCGAGCGCCGGATCGACCTCGGAGCGCGAAAAGAGCCGCTCGACGAACACCAATTCGTTCGACCGCACCCAATACTTTTCGCGATCGCGCAGGTTCATCGGCTCCACGATCGGAGGCCCGAACAGCGTCAGCGGCTTCGACATGAATCCGCCGCGGTGCTTGATGATTACGCGCGCCGGCGAGAAGGTGCTCATCGTCAGCAGGATGCGCTCGGGGACTCCCTTGTAGCGATTCATGTGGCGCAGCTCGACGGCGATGCCGCGCCACCGCCCGCGGATCGCGCCGCTCCACCAGACGCGCTGCGGCGCTTCCCAGCCAAACGACGTCGCCAGCCGCAGCAGCCGTTCGGAGAATGCCGACGATTTCCGCGCCAGGACGACGATGAGCAGCACCGCTACCACTGCCGACCCACCGACTACGAGCAAGCTGACCTGTCCTTCGCTCACCAGCGAAGCATACGTCGTACGATTCGCAGCCGTGCCTGACATCAACGACCACTTCGAAACCGCCAACCGCCGCATCCTCACGCTCAAAGCGGGGAAGGAGCGGCTGGTCGCCAATCGCCATCCGTGGATTTTCGCCGGCGCGATCGCGCGCGAGAGCGGTCCCGAGGATGCCGCCATCGCCGATCTTCACGATCCGCGTGGCCGCCGCATCGCTTCGGGTTTTTATTCGCGCCATTCGCAGATCCGTCTGCGTGCGCTGACCTTCGGGGATGAGGTGCTGACTGCCGATACGATCCGCGATCGCCTGATCGCGTCGATCCGCCGCCGCACCCGCAGCAACGACACGAACGCGATGCGTGTCGTGAATGCCGAGGGCGATGATCTCAGCGGCATCGTCATCGACCGGTATGACGACATCCTCGTCATCGAAATCGCCAACGCCGGCATCGAGCAGCTTCGCCCTCTCATTATTAATGTGCTGCAGAACGAGCTGAAACCGCGCGGGATCTGGTTCAAGAACGACATTCCGCCGCGAAAGATCGAGGAGCTCTCGATGCAGCCGGAGTGGATGGGGGAGGGCGAGCCCTCGACCGAGATCCGCGAGAACGCACTTCGTTTCCGCGTCGATCCTCCCTCGGGGCAGAAGACCGGATTCTTTCTCGATCAACGCGAGAACCGCCAGCTCACGCGCGCGCTCGCGCAAGGCCGGCGCGTGCTGAACCTTTTCTCCTACAGCGGCGGCTTCGGCGTTTACGCATCCGCCGGCGGCGCGGCCTCGGTGGAAAACGTCGACATTTCGGCGTCCGCGATCGAGATGGCCCGCGCCAATCACGCGCTGAACGGATTCGACGCGAGCTTCGTCGTCGCCGATGCGTTCGACTACGTGCGCAAAACGCCGTCGCGCTTCGATCTCCTGATCTGCGATCCGCCCGCGTTTGCGAAATCGCGCGGCGACGTCGACCGCGCCGCCCGCGGCTACAAGGACATCAACCTCTTCGCCATGAAGTTGCTCGAGCCGGGCGCGCACATGCTTACGTTCTCGTGCAGCGGCCACATGCCGCTCGACCTCTTCCAGAAAGTGATCTTCGCCGCGGCGCAGGACGCCGGGCGGCGGGTGTCATTCCTCCGCCGCCTGACGGCCGCGCCGGACCATCCGGTGTCGCTCTTCTGTCCGGAAGGGGAGTACCTGAAAGGCTTCCTGCTCGAAGTGATCTAAACGGTTCTTCGGCCGCGAACGAAATGCAGGATGAAGAGGATGACTGCGATCACGACGAGAAGGTGAACCAGACCACTGGCAACATGGAAAACAAGGAACCCGCACAACCAGGCGATTAGCAGAATGATGGCAAGTATCAACAGCATCTTAAACTTCCTCCCGAGCCAGCCTCTGCATCATGTGTACCGGTTTTATCCGCAGATGACGCGGATGAGCGCGGATAAAGGAATCTGCGTCCTATCTGCGTCATCTGCGGATCAGTTTGTACAATCTGCCACGCCATGAGAACTACCCTCACGCTCACCGCGCTTCTTTTCCTCGCCGCGGCCGATCCGCGTCAGCCGTTTCTCGGCCACTGGGTCGGGACTTCGATTTGCACGCCGGTGCGCTCCGCATGTCACGACGAGACCGCCTCATATTGGATGACGCCGGGCAAAGCCGCCGATGTCGTCACGATGGATGCGAGAAAGATTGTCGACGGCAAGGACGAGGTCATGGGTCCGCCGCTCGATTTCCACGTCGATCCTTCCGCGCGGACGATCGTCGGAGTCATGGTCGCGAAAGACGGCAGCCGCTGGACCTGGGCCTTCACGCGCTCCGCGAATGAGATGACCGGCACGCTCAAGCAGCCGGACGGGCAGGTCGTCCGCAACATTCACGTCGTGAAACAGAAGGAGTAGCATCCTTCGTTCATGACTGCCACCCCCCTCACCGCCGGCCGCAAGTCCCGCGAGGTCACGGTCTCGTACCTCGGCGAACTGCTGCAGAACGCCGGCTTCGTCGATGAGAAGCAGAAGGTCGAGATCGACAACCTCGATCGGCAGCTCCGCGCGCAATCGCGTTCCGCACGCGCGCGCGGCGAGGAAGAGGCCAGTCCGTTCAAGGGCCTGATGGGCATGAACCTCACCGATGCCAGCGGCAGCGGCACGCGCATCGACGACTTCCTCCTCGCGCGGTTGATCGCAGAGGATGCAGCGCTCAAGTTCTACAAAATCGATCCGCTCAAGCTCGACGTCGAAATGATCGAGTCGAAGATCTCGCGCCCGTTCGCGCGCAAGCACCGCATGACGCCGGTTGCCGTCCGCGACGGCAAGCTGATCGTCGCCGTCGTGAATCCGTTCGACACCGTCGCCCTCGACACCTACCACCAGATGGTGAAGCAGGAGATCGAGATCGTGGTGGCGTCGGAGAGCGACGTGATGGGCGTGATCACCGAGCAATACGGCTTCCGCGCCTCGGTGACGAAAGCCGGACGCGATCTCGGCCGCGGTGCGATCGATCTCTCCAACCTCGAGCAGTACGTCAAGCTGAAGTCCGGCAACGAGATCGAGACCAGCGACGCGCACATCGTCAACGCCGTCGATTTTCTGCTGCAGCACGCCTACGACTCGCGCGCCAGCGACATTCACATCGAGCCGAAGCGTGAAGCGGCCATGATCCGCTTCCGCATCGACGGCGTGCTGCACGAAATCCAGCGCGTGCCGAAACTCGTCAACCTGGCCATCACCTCGCGCATCAAGACGATGTGCCGCATGGACATCGCCGAACGGCGCAGGCCGCAGGACGGGCGCATCAAAACAGAGCGTGAAGGAAAAGAAATCGAGCTTCGCGTCTCGACGCTCCCGACCGCATTCGGCGAGAAGCTGGTCATGCGCATCTTCGACCCCGAGGTGTTGATCCGCGACCTCGGAGGGCTCGGGTTTTACGAAGATGAGTTGCGCACGTTCGCCGACTGGATCAAACGTCCGCACGGCATCATCCTCGTCACTGGCCCAACTGGTTCGGGCAAGACTGTCACGCTCTACACGGCCCTGAAGTCGCTGGCGTCGCCCGAGATCAACATCTGCACGATCGAAGATCCGATCGAGATGGTGTGGGACGATTTCAATCAAACCTCGGTGCAGGCAAAGGTCGGTATCACGTTCCCTGCCGCGTTGCGCACGATCCTCCGCCAGGATCCGGACATCATCATGGTCGGCGAGATCCGCGACGAAGAGACTGCACAAAATGCTGTGCAGGCGGCCCTGACGGGACACCTCGTTTTCTCGACGCTGCACACGAATGATTCCGCGACGTCGGTCACGCGCCTGATCGACCTCGGCATCCAACCGTTCCTGATTTCATCGACCCTCGTCGGGACGATGGCGCAACGGCTGATGCGGCGCATCTGCGAAGACTGCAAGCGCAATCGCCCGCTCAGCGTCGACGAGGCCGGCATGCTCAATCTACAGGCGCCGGCCGGCAAGCGGATCATCGTCAAGGAAGGCGCAGGCTGCATCCGCTGCCGCAACACCGGCTACTTCGGCCGCACCGGCATCTTCGAAATCCTTCCGATCGACAACGCGATCCGCGACCTCATCGACCGCTCCGAGGACTTTCTCAAGATCAAGGAGATGGCCGTGAAGCGCGGCATGCGCACGTTGCGGCAATCCGCGCTGCGCAAACTCGCCGAGGGCGTGACGAGCTTCGAAGAAGTGGTGCGCGTTACGGGGATTTAGGTCGCGCGCGCGAAGGCGCGCGGAACAATCCTAGCCCCGCGCTTCGCGCGGGGTAGCGTTGGGTCGAGAATGTTTGCGGCCGCGTAGGCGGCCGCAACAAAACTCGCGCGAATCTTTGTAGCGGCCGCCTCCGCAGCCGCCACAACTGCGCCCGCGGACAGACCCCGCGCAAGAGCGCGGGGCTAGGATTGTGAAGCGCGCCTTCGCGCGCTGAGGAAGCGAGAGATTCCATCTACAATGCGCTCCGCCGGCACCACCTGAAGGAGACGCTGTTGTCCATTCGCTCGCTTGCGCCGGCTCTTGCTTCGCTTTGTTTCGCCGCATCCCTCTTCGCGCAGACCGCTCCTGCACCCTTGCGATGGATGAAGCTTGCGCATGCGCTGCCCGAGGCGCAAGCGAAACAGACGCTGATCCTGCTCGACCTTCATTCATCCGCGCTGATCGACAAATCCCTTGACGCCTGGATCTCGAAGGCCGAGGCCGATCCGGCGGGGGCGAGGGCCATGGATCGGATGGTGCTCGCCGTCGCCGGCGTCCGTTCAGAAGCGATGCACGACTTGCCCGACCTCGCGCGATTCAAAGGGCAACGGCGTCACCTCATCGTGCTCGATCCGTGGGGCGGAATCATTCTGGAGCCGGAGGAGGGATTTGGAGATGTTGCGAAGTTCGCATTCGCCCTCAACGCGTTGCGGCAGCAGGCGCCTTCGTTCATCCGTGCCGGTCTGTTGCGGCGCGAAGGGAAGATCGCGCAGTCGCTGCTGGCGTGGGCGGGCGGCCTGCTCGACGCCGGCGCTGCCGGTAGTGCACGCGGTGCGTTTGAACAGGCTGAGTCGATCGCGAAGCGTGACAACGATGTCGCTTCGATGCAGAACGCACAGCTCGGAATCGCCGCTCTGTATTTGCAGGAAGTGGGGACGCGCCGACAGGCGGTGGCCATGCTCGACCGAATCGTTGCCCGTCCCGCGACCAGCGAGATCGCTTCCCGCGCATGGATGCTGCTCGCCTACAAGCATCGCTCCTCGCGGGAAGTACCGCGGGCGATCGAGGCCTATCAGAAGGCGTTCGAGTTCGCACCGAAGCCGTCCGCGCTGGCCGATGCGGCGCGCCGGCATCTCGAAACGCTCGGCTCAGAGCCCGAGTCGCTCCTGCTGCCCGATGTCGCGGCCGGAAATGTGCGCATCCTCTATCCGCGCCGCGAGGTAATCGTGGGAACGGTCCAATTTGCAGTGGTCACGTCAAACGATGCCGCGCGGGTCGAGATTTATCTCGACGATGCGCGCGTCGCGGAACTGACCCGCCGGCCGTTCCGCACGAACGTGAACCTTGGCGCAACGCCGCACGTCCGCGTCCTGCGCGCTGTCGTCTTCGACGCGCAGCAACGGCGCCTCGGCGAGGACACCGTCACCTTAAACGATCGCGCTGTGTCCCTCGGCGTCGACATCGTCGCGCCGAAAAGTGGAGAGGTCGAAACACGCACGATCGTCAACGTGCGCCCCCGCCTGCCCGAAGGCAGCCGGCTCGAAGGCATCGACCTTTTCTGGAACGAAACCAAGATCGCGACGATGACAACGCCGCCGTTCCAGCATGACGTGGTCTTGCCCTCGCGTTTCGCGCCGGGATTCATCCGCGCCGTGGCGCGAACGGCGGACGGTGCCACGGCCGAGGATGTGAAACTCATCAACTCCTCCGGTGTTGCCGAGCAGGTGAGCGTGGATGCCGTTCGCGTCTATGCCATCGTGCAGGACCGCTCCGGACGCTACATCCCGGACTTGAACGCAAGCGACTTCGTTGTGAAGGAAGATGGGAATGTCGTCGCGCCGCGGCTGCAAAGCGGCGCCGACGATCCGATCTCCATCGGCATGGCGCTCGATACGTCGGCGAGCATGAAGATCGCGATGACCGAGGTGATCGACTACGCGAACGAGTTCGTGCAGCACGGCCTCGGCGACAACGACCAGACCTTCGTCGTCGCGTTCGATGAGGAGCCGCGCCTCGTCCAGCCGCTGACGCGTAATCGGGAAGAGCTCAGCGCCGCGATCTTCGACCTGTCTGCGAACGGCGGCACGGCGATCTGGGATGCCGTGCTCTATTCGCTTCAGAACTTTCACGGTGTTCCCGGCAAACGCGCGTTGGTGGTCTTCACCGACGGCGACAACAACGCCGGGTCGTCGACGGAGAGCGGTGCGCTGCAGTACGCGCGAGAAATCGGCGTGCCCGTCTACGTCGTGCAGATTTTCACCGGGCGTTTCGAGAACCTGGAGATGACCTCGAATGAAAACCGGATCGACTCTCTGGCGAAATCGACCGGCGGCGCCTTCTTCCGCTTCACGAGCAAGAAGGATCTTCCTCACATTTTCTCGCAGATCCGCGACGACACCCGCGGCCAGTACCTGCTGACGTACGTTTCGCGCAGCACGCGGCCGCGCGACGAACTGCGCAGGATCACGGTCGAAGTGCCGGGGAAGCACGTGAATGTGCGCGCCACGAGTGGCTACTATCCGAAGTAGTGCGAACCTACTTCGATCCCATCCGCACGACCTGCTCGAACTTCTCGCCGCTTTGCGCCAGCGTGCGCACGGTCGCCGTCAGCTCCTCGGCCAGGGCATTGTTTTTCTGCGCGATGTCGCGCATCGAGCTGGATGCGCCCGACACTTCTTCCAACTGACCGAGCTGCTTGCGCACGATGTCGCGGATCGTTCGCGCGTCGAGGTTGATCTGCTCCATCGCCTCGGCGATTCCGCGCGCGGCCGTTGACTGATGATCGCTCGCCGATCGCACCTGCGCGGCGATGTTGTGTACGGCCTCCGCTTCCTGCGCGAGCAAGCTCGCCGCGCGAGCCTGCTCGTCGATCGAGCGCCGGTTCTCGCCGATGTGGTCGCTCATCTTCGAGGCCGTGCGATGCAGGCTGCGCGTCGCCGCGGCCTGCTGCTCGAGCGACGCGGAAATCTGTTGCGACATTTCGAATGATGACGCCGAGGTATCGACGATGCGCCCGAGGGAGTCGTTCGCATTGCGCGCGAGACTGACCGTGCCGCGGATGCGGTCGACGCCGTCCTGCATTGCCGCAACCGCCGCCTGCGACGCCGTGCGCACGCCGTTGACGATGGCGCTGATCTCGTTGGTCGACTTGCGCGTCTGTTCTGCGAGCTCGCGCATCTCCTCGGCCACGACATTGAAGCCCTGCCCATGCTCGCCGGCGTGCGCGGCGATGATGGCCGCGTTCAGCGCCAGCAGATTGGTGCGCTGCGTGACGTGGCCGACCACTTCGAGGATCTGACGGATCTGCGCGACGCGTCCGGCGAGATCGGCGAGCACGTCGGCAGCGCGTTCGGTCAGTTCGCGCGAATGTTCGATTCCGGCGACGGTTTCATCGACCGCGGCGCGCCCGGCCACCGCTTCTTCGCGCGCGCGGCGCGAGAGGTCCGCGGTGTTTTTCGCGAGCGATCCGAGCTCGCCGGAGGTCGCTTCCATTTCGGAAACGAATGCGAGCACGTCGTCGCCGGCGGCCGCGAGCGCCGAGGTCATCGCCGACATCTGCGCGGACGCGGCCGACATCTCCGTCGTCGATGACGACGTCTTCGCCGCCGACTCGAAGAGCTGCGACATCGTCGTGCGCACTTGCTCGCTCGACGCGCGCAACTCGGTCGCGCGTGCCGCAACGTCCTCGGTGCGCGCCGTGACGCCTTCGGCGGTCCTCACCACCTGCTCGGTGATGTCGCGGACTTGCATCAGCGAGTGCGCGGAGCGCTCCGCGAGCTGCGACTGTTCCGTCGATCGGATGAGCAGCATGTCGCTGCCGTTCGTCATCACGCGGATGCCGCCGGTGATCGCGCCGCCGCTTTCGTTCAGCGCGCGGGTGCGCACCTCCAGCGACTCCGCCATCCGATTGAACGATCCCGCCAGCTCGCCGATCTCGTCGTGGCTCTCGGCGGTGATCCGGCTCGAAAGCTCGCCGGCGGCGATGCGTTCCGTTCCCGCCACGAGCTTCTGCACCGGCCGCGTGATGCCGCGCGACATGACCACCGAGGAGACGGAGAGGGCGATGAGGGCAAAGAGAGTACCGAAGCCGATCGTCAGAAAGGTGCGGCGCGCGGTGGCCGTGGCCTCATCGGCGCGCTCCTTGAGCACGTCCATTTCCTGTGCCTCGATCGACGTGACGGACGTGCGGACGGTGAACATCGCGTCGGCACTGCCATGGCCGCGTATGTTGGCAATCGCCGCGTCGACGCCGCTCTTGTCGCGCGCGTCGATGCCGCGCTGCAACTCGCTGATCACACGGCCGATGAGTGGCTCGAGTGAGTCAAGCCGTCCGCTCAGTGACGGATCGCGGCGTTTGAGATCGGTGATGGCCTGCTCGAATGTGCCGATCGATCGCTGAAACGCCTCGCGATACGACGCATCGCCGGTGAGCAGATACCCGCGCTGCTCGTTCTCGGCAGCGCGCAGATTGGAGACCACCTGCTCCAGATCCCACAAAAACTGACGCGCCTGCGATCGCGCTGTCGTGACCGCGACGAGGTGCTGCGTATCGTAAAACGCGATCCCGCCGATCACCACCAGGATGAACAGGCTCAGGCCGAAGACCGTCCGAAGCTTTGCCGCTACCGATGTGCGCATGCGATGAGCCGCATCGTACAGAGGTTCGCGAAGCGTTTCATCACAAAGACACGAAGGACAAAAACGGATTTCTTTGTGCCCTTTGCGTCTTTGTGGTGAAACGCTTCATCCGGTAGAGTAACCGGCTGACATGACTCGACTCGACATTTCCCAGGCTTCCGCTCCGCCGCTCATTCCGCAGGACCAGCCCGAACAGCTTCCGCTCTTCTCCGAGGCCGCGTTGGATGTTGCGCGCAGAGATGCAGCGAAGTGGCGCGAGTCCGCATCGAAGAAGCCGGCGTGGAAGAAAGACTTCACTACCGTCAGCGGCATGGAAGTGAATCCGCTGGCGACTCCCGACAACGTAGCCAGCCTCGACTTCGAACGCGATCTCGCTTTCCCCGGAGAGTTTCCCTACACGCGCGGCATCCACCCGGCCGGCTATCGCGGACGCCTCTGGACCATGCGCCAGTTCGCAGGCTTCGGCAGCGCCACGCAGACCAACGAGCGCTTCAAGTACATGCTCGCTCACGGACAGACCGGCCTCTCGACCGCCTTCCATCTGCCGACGCTCTATGGCTACGACTCCGATCATCACTTCAGCGCCGGCGAAGTCGGCAAGTGCGGAGTGGCCGTCGACACGCTGGCGGACATGGAAACGCTCTTCGAGGGGATCGACATCGAGGACATCACCGTCTCGATGACCATCAACTCCACCGGCCCGATCGCGCTGGCGATGTATCTCGTCGTCGCGCAGAAGCAGGGGGCGGACTGGAAAAAGATCTCCGGCACGCTGCAGAACGACATCCTCAAGGAGTACATCGCGCAGAAGGAGTACATCTTCCCGCCGCGGCCTTCGATGCGGCTGATCACCGATACGTTCCGGTTCTGCGCGGAGAACGTTCCGAAATACAACCCGATCTCGATCAGCGGTTACCACATCCGCGAGGCCGGCTCGACCGCGCTGCAGGAGCTGGCCTTCACGCTGCGCGACGGAATGGAGTACGTCGAATACGGCATTCGCGCCGGTCTCGACGTCGACGATTTCGCTCCTCGGCTTTCCTTCTTCTTCAACTCGCACAACGATCTGTTCGAGGAAGTAGCGAAGTTCCGCGCCGCGCGGAGGGTGTGGGCGAAAGTGATGCGCGACCGCTACGGCGCGAAAGATCCGCGCTCGTGGCAGCTGCGCTTCCACACGCAGACCGCCGGCTGTTCGCTGACGGCGCAGCAGCCTTACAACAACATCGTCCGCGTCACGATCCAGGCGCTGGCGGCGGTGTTCGGCGGCACGCAGTCGCTGCACACGAATTCGCTCGACGAAACGCTCGCGCTTCCGACCGAAGCGGCCGCGCGCATCGCCCTGCGCACGCAACAGATCATTGCGCACGAGTCAGGCGTCATCAACACGGTCGATCCGTTCGGCGGCTCCTTCTTCATCGAGGAGCTGACCAACAAGATGGAAGCGGGCTGCTTCGACTACATCGAAAAGATCGACGCGTTCGGCGGCATGGTCGAAGCGATCGAAGCGGGCTTCCCGCAGCGCGAGATCTGGGACGCGTCGTACCAGTTCCAGCGCTCCGTCGACTCCGGCGAAAAGATCGTGGTCGGCGTCAACGGCTACAAGATGGAAACGGAAGATCCGTACGAGATTCTCTACATCGACGACTCGGTCGCCGAGGAGCAGATCAAACGCCTCAACGATGTTCGCGCCTCACGCGATGCGGCGAAGGTGCAGGAGTCGCTGCAGGCGCTGCGGAACGCCGCAGCCGATCCGAACGAGAACACGATGCCGTACCTCATCGACGCGGTGAAGACGTACGCCACCGTCGGCGAGATCAGCGACGCGCTGCGCGACGTGTTTGGTACATATCAGGAGCCGGCGCTCTTCTAAAGCCATTTGAACCACAGAGACACAGAGATCACAGAGGGATTCCTCTCGTGTCCTCCGTGTCTCTGTGGTGAAACGGCTTCTTAAACCGCGAGGCTCCGAATCCTCTCCAGGATGTCCTGCACGCGCGAGCGCTCTTGTCCGTGCGGGAGCCCGTCGGACGTCGCCTGCACACTCTCGCGGATCTTCTGCCGCTCGTCGCTTGCTGCGCGGCGGAACTTCGTGGCGATGACGTAGGTGATGATCTCGGCCTTCGCGTCGGACAACTTGACCAGATCGGGGAGGTCACGCAGCAACCGTTCCGTCGGACGGCTCTCCAAATCTTTGACGAATGCCTGCAATTCCGTGAATGTCTTCGCATCGATCGCCTTCATCACGATCGATGACGTCGGCACTTTCTCATCCCTCGCTGCTGTCATAAGCATTCGTTCTCCCGCTAAGTTTTGAGGTTGGGCAACCCGCTATCTGCAAAACACCGGCCCGCACGCACGGTACCATCGAAGACGGAAGGACGGCAGTGCGCCGCCGTCACAGAGTGGTTCCGATTGGCGACCGCGCGTGCCGCGATATGATCCCCGCCCGCAGTCGCAGGAGCCTCGATTCATGACCATGACCCCTGAGCAGCGCAAGGCCGATCTCGTCGACCGGCTTGCTACCGAAGCACACAAACGAGTTAGTGAAGAGCAGGCCGAGAGCGCCGCCGCATTCGTCAAGCGCTACTTCGCGCTCGTCTCTCCCGACGACATCATCTACACCTCGTTCGAGACCCTCCTCGGCGGGGCCCTTTCGCTCTGGCAGTTCGGCGAAATTCGAGAACTCGGCGTGCCGAAGGTACGCCTCTTCAATCCCACCGTCGAAGCGAATGGCTGGGGCCTCGAGCACACCGTCATCGAGATCGTCAATGACGACATGCCCTTCCTCGTCGACTCCGTCAGCGCCGAGGTCACGCGGCTCGGACGCAACATCCACTTGCTGCTGCATCCCGTCGTGCGCGTCCGCCGCGACGCCGGCGGCAAGCGCGCCGAGCTCACGGCAACGCAGGAAGCGAAGATCGACGCCATCGTCGAGTCGTACATGCACGTCGAGATCGATCAGGAGACCGACTCGGCGGAGCTCGAAGCGATGCGCACCTCACTCGAGACCGTGCTGCACGACGTTCGCGCCGCCGTCACCGACTGGCAAGCCATGCGCGGCCAGCTTCGGTCCGACGTCGCGGAGCTCGAGCACATCAAGCTTCCGATGCCGCAGGAGGAAGTAGCCGAGGCGCGCGCGTTTCTACAGTGGCTCGACGAAGGAAACTTCATCCTCCTCGGATTCCGCCGCTATGGATTCGAGACGCGCGACGGCAAGGACTACCTGCCGCCCGTTCCGAACAGCGGCCTCGGCATCCTGCGCGATGTTCGCAAAGAATCTTCCGCGCGCGCTGCCGCACCGCTGAGCCGTGAGTTCAGCGAATACGCGCGGACGAAAGACCTTCTCATCATCACGAAGGCCAACAGCCGCAGCACCGTGCATCGCAACGTGCCACTCGACCGCATCGGCATCAAGCGGTACGACGACAACGGCAATCTCACCGGCGAGGATCGCTTCCTCGGCCTCTTCACCTCGGCCGCGTACAGCCGAAGTGTCCGCGAGATTCCGATGCTGCGCCTCAAAGCGAAGCGCACCATCGAACGCGCGGGCCTCGATCCGCACAGTCACAATGGCAAGGCGCTCGTCGACATCCTCGAGACATTCCCGCGCGACGAATTTTTCCAGATCACCGACGCGCAGCTCTACGACATCGCCCGCGGCATTCTCCTGCTGCAGGAACGCCATCGCGTCGCGCTCTTCACGCGCAAGGACGTCTTCGAACGCTTCGTCTCCTGCTACGTCTTCGTGCCGCGCGATCAGAACACTGTCGAGTTCCGCGAGAAGGCGAAACAGATCCTCGAGGAACAGTTCAGCGGGCGCGACACCGCCGTCTACGAGTACGTCACCGACGCGCCGCTCGCGCGCATTTTGTTCGTCGTCAAAACGACGCCGGGCGCGATCCCCGAGGTTGATGAGAAGCGGATCGAAGCCCAGCTCGCCGACGCCGCGCGCACGTGGGCCGACCGTCTGCTCGACTCACTTTGTCAACGGCACGGCGAAGAGGAAGGGATCGAGCTGCAGCGGCGGTACAAGCGCGCGTTCTCTGCCGCGTACAGCGAGCGATTCACCGCCGAGGCGGCCATGTACGACATCCAGCACATCGAAGAAGTGCTGGCCGACGGCAGGCTCGTCGTCGATCTCTATCGTCACAAGACCGACGAGCGCCAGTTCCACTGCAAGATCATTCACTCCGGTCCGCCGGTGCCGCTCTCGGAGATCATGCCGCGGCTCGAAAACATGGGCCTCAAGGTGCTGGCCGAGGAGCCGTACGAAGTGCATCCGCTCGGCGCAGCCTCGGTCGTGCGCATCCGCGATTTCAGTCTGGCCGCCGAGGGATTGCAGGACGACCTCTCCGCGATCAAGCAGAAGTTTCAGGAGACATTCGTCCGCGTCTGGAACCGTGAGGCTGAGAACGACGGATTCAATCGCCTCGTCATCACCGCGGAGCTGGAGTGGCACGAAGTGGTCGTGCTGCGCGCGTACAGCAAGTACATCCGCCAGATCGGCGTGAACGTCAGCGAGCAGTTGATCCAGCAAACGCTTTCAGCGCATTCGGATGTCGCGCGAACGTTGATCCAACTTTTCCAAACGCATTTCGATCCATCGCTGGGCTCGGCCACGCTGCGAGGCGCGAGCATGGCCTCGGAGACTGTGACCGGACGCCATCTCGCCGCCGGCGGCATCCGCGCGCAGATCGAAGATGCGCTCGATCGCGTCAAGAATCCCGACGAGGATCGCATCCTCCGCCTCTACCTCACGCTCATCGAAGCGACACTGCGCACGAACTACTACCGGCGCGACGAGAACGGCAATCGCAAGCCGTATCTCTCGTTCAAACTCGACTCGCAGTCGATTCGCGAGCTGCCGCTGCCGCGGCCGATGTTCGAGATTTCCGTCTACTCGCCGTCGATGGAAGGCATCCATCTGCGCGCCGGCAAGGTCGCGCGCGGCGGCATCCGCTGGTCCGACCGACGCGAAGATTTCCGCACCGAGATCCTCGGGCTGATGAAAGCGCAGAACGTCAAGAACGTCGTCATCGTGCCGATGGGTTCGAAGGGCGGCTTCGTCGTCAAGAATCCATCGAGCGATCGCCCGACGTTTCAGAAGGAAGGCGTCGCCGCGTATCAAACGCTGCTCCGCGGCATGCTCGACATCACCGACAACCTCCGCGGCGCCGACGTAATCCCGCCGCGGGACGTCGTGCGCCGCGACGCAGACGATCCGTACCTCGTCGTCGCCGCCGACAAGGGCACGGCCACGTTCTCCGATATCGCCAACGCTATCTCCGGCGAATACGGTTTCTGGCTCGGCGACGCGTTCGCCTCGGGTGGCAGCGCCGGCTACGACCACAAGGCCATGGGCATCACCGCGCGCGGCGGGTGGGAGGCGGTCAAACGCCACTTCCGCGAGCTCGCCGTCAACATCCAGCGCGAGGACTTCACCTGCGTCGGAGTCGGCGACATGTCCGGCGACGTCTTCGGCAACGCCATGCTCCTCTCGCCGCACACGAAACTGATCGCGGCCTTCAATCACTCGCACATCTTTCTCGATCCCGATCCCGATCCGGCGACGAGCCTGGCCGAGCGGCAGCGGATGTTCGATCAACGTCTGAACTGGAACGGCTACAACGCCGACCTGCTGTCGAAAGGCGGAGCGGTTCTCGATCGCAGCGCGAAGACAGTCACAGTTTCCGACGAGGTCGTGCGCGTGCTCGATCTCGAAAAGAAAACGCTGGCGCCGGCCGAATTGATGAAAGCGATCCTCCGCGCGCGCGCCGATCTGCTCTGGCTCGGCGGTATCGGAACGTACGTGAAAGCGAGCGATGAAGATCACGCCGCCGCGCGCGACCGCGCCAACGATGCGCTGCGCGTCGACGCCACCGAGCTTCGTGTCCGCGTGGTAGGGGAGGGCGCGAACCTCGGCTTCACGCAGCAGGCCCGCATCGAATACGCGATGGGCGGCGGCCACATCAACACCGACGCCATCGACAACTCCGCCGGCGTCGATACCTCGGACCACGAGGTCAACATCAAAGTCCTGCTCTACGACGCCATCGAACGCGGCGAACTGGCCGGACTCGATGAGCGCAACACACTCCTGGCATCGATGACGGACGAAGTCGGCCAGCTCGTCCTCTGCGACAACTACGAGCAGACGCAAGCCATCTCGCTCACGCAAGCGCTCGGCGAGTCGGTCCTCGACGAGCAAGCCCGCTTCATGCGGGCTCTCGAACGCGCCGGCCGCCTCGACCGCGCGCTCGAAGGTCTGCCCGACGACGAGACCATCGCGCAGCGCCACACCGCGCACATCGGACTGACCCGTCCCGAGTTGGCCATCCTTCTCGCGTACAGCAAGATCGTGCTCTACGCCGACCTGCTGGCCAGCGATCTCCCCGACGATCCGCTCCTTGTCGAAGACCTCGTCCTCTATTTCCCGAAGCCGCTGCGCGAGCAGTACCGCAGCACGATCGAGCGCCACCGCCTGCGCCGCGAAATCATCGGCACCTACGTCACGAACAACATCATCAATCGCATCCGCCCGACCTACGTCTGGCAGATGAGCGAGGAGACCGGCAAGCCCACCGCCGACGTCGCGCGCGCGTTCACGATCATCCGCGAGTCATTCGACCTGCGCTCGCTCTGGTCCGAGATCGAGGCGCAGGACAACGTGTTGCCCGCGCGCGTGCAGATCGAGATGTTGATCGAAGTCGGACGCCTCCTCGAACGCGCCATGCACTGGCTGCTCATCAGCGACTACAAATCACTCGACACCGCCAGGTACGTCGGCGAGTTCCGCCCCGCCATCGCCGCGATCTCCGAAAATCTCAACGACATCCTCCCCGCCGCCCTCCTCGGCGCACTCAAAGCGCGCCAGGGCGAGCTGGAAATGGACGGCGTCCCCGAATCCGTCGCCTACCGCATCGCCAGCCTCGGCGTGATGGGCGCCGCCCTCGACATCGTCCGCCTCTCCCGCACCGGCCGCCCGGTCCAGGACGTGGCAAAGGTCTACTTCAGCGTCGGCGCCCGCTTCGGCCTCGACCGCCTCCGCAACGCCGGTGCCACCATCCCCGCCGAAACCCCCTGGCAAAAAGCGGCATTGGCCGCCGTCGTCGACGACCTCTTCAACTACCAAAGCACGCTGGCCTCGAAAGTCCTAACCGAAAGCGACGGCGCCAAAGACCCCGTCGACCAATGGCTAAGCACCCGCCCCCGAGAAGTCGAACGCATCGACCAACTAATGACCGACCTCAAAGCCGCGCAGACGGTCGACCTGGCGATGCTGACGGTGGCCAGCAGGCAACTGCGAGGCTTGGTAGAGAGCTGAGCGGCATGTACTGAATTCTCTCTTGCGGATGTTATTTGGTCGAAAAGGGAGAGTGGGATGTGCCGCTCCGGCAGAGGAAGCGAGCCGCTAAAGAACGTTGAGGCGCAATACGCCGACGTTCAATCTCCTTCAGCATCAAGCGCGTGAGCTTTTCCAGTTTTCCCGGCTCCGAAGTCTTTTCCGATCCTTGGGGTTCCTTACCGATAGTTACGAGCGCGACGATTTTCTGTGAACGCTTCATGAAGTCTGTGACGTCGTCAACCTCGCCCCTCTTTTTTGGTGTCAACGAAGTTCTGTTCTGATCGCGCAGAAGCAGGAGATTCTGCATATAGTTTCCGAGCAGTTCGCGATCCTCGCTGATGTCGGCAAATGTGTTCGATATCTCTTCGTCTTCAAAGTTCGCACGAATGCGCGCTCGTAGCACCTTCTCAGCGACCCGCCATCGCCGGCTTTGCTCACGCCAATATTGGGCACGCTCCTCTAAGGTAACCACCTGGCTCTTCTTAGGCCATTCCCAGGTGACGAGATGCAGCACATCCTCAACTGATGCAAAGGCGGTGGCGACTTCGGTCGTTGCGAGGTTCATTGTTGCTAACCGCTCCTTCGTCGCGTCTGCGGTGGCGTTGTACTCCTGCTGACCTACCCACTCGCGGTCCTGCCAGCAAGTTGTAAGACCCGATCCAACAACTCCAGTGAAGAGGAATGTCAGCACGAGAAGAACTGCAGGATGCTTCCAGAAGCCCGAAGTGTCATCCGCTTTTTTTCGCAGTGCAGCTTCCACTTGACGACGCACCTCCAACTCACGGTCGACAAGCTCGGCGATCTCATCCGGTGTCATTCCGGGTTAACCTTAATCGTAGCCGCCGTAACCTTTCTCTCGACTACCTTAACGGTGCCGGCCGTTACGTCTGCCTTAGGTGTCGCGACGACGACTCGGTAAACGCCAGCTGGCAACTTTACGCTGTAGGTCCCGGTGTCGCCCGTTTGTTCCGGCCATGCGCATATCGTCCAACTCTTACACTGTTGTGGCGTCGTTCCGACAAAAAGGATCTGCGCGTTCTTTAGAGACTTACCGCTTTTTGCCTCAACGATGACGCCCTTCGCAGTTCCGGCCGACGGTTGACGCTTCAAGGTTGGAATCGTTTCGGTAACGGTAATGGGCTCCGAGATGCTTGTCAGCTCAATATTTTTTGTCATGCCATTCTCGGGAACGGTCAACGTCAGTTCCTTCGTCGAGAAGCCCGGCGCCTCCACCTTAATCTCGAAGGTGCCTGAACTCAATTCGGGAAAGGAGTAGTGCCCTTTGGCATCGGTGACCGTGAATGCCGATGCCGGACAGCATCGGCCGCACCGCGTGCGGCAGTTACGGCAATCACAAGATTTCGTCTCGATGTGGATGGTGACCCCCGGGACTGGCGAATCACCAACTGTGACTATTCCAGAAAGGCCTCCATCGTCTTGAGCAACAGCCGGCAACGCGAATAGTAAAAGGGGTAATGAGATCAAAACGCAAGTGATCAAGCGCATAAAACCTCCAATAACGGGGAGAGCCCTGGCGGCCCCATTTTCCTACCCCTCGACGTACCTTTTGGGTTGCGTATGCGTCGCGACATAGACCCTTGTTCCGTGCGGAGCGGAATGTTACAACTGTGGTGGGACGCCGCCGTGGTGCGAAACAGGTTTCGCTGTGGTGGCTGGAAAAGCTGTACGTTCCGTCGTTGCATTGCGCCATCGTTTGCTTTAGGGTAAAAGTCATTCCGCGATCGCGTCGAGGCGTTCATCTCCCGATGACGCGATGGCGCATCATCTGTGGATGAGGATTTCAGTCCACGCCGATGAGGACGGACAGCCCCTCCGATTTCCGCTGCGATCGAGTTTCGGCGGCTTCCTCCGTTTAGTCGCCCATGGGCATCGCTTCTCAAACACCGCGCGGATAGGGGAACTGCGCCGGCGCGAAAGCGGCCGGATCGAAGTGACTGCGGATGCCGCGCTCCGCCATTGCGTAGCCGAAGTTGATTAGGCGTTCCTGCATCTCGTCATTGAGCGCGCTGAGGCGCGTTGGGACGGCGGCCAGCTCCTGCGCGCGATTGAGCGGGACGGCCAGCGCGCTCACGGCCGGAAATTTCGACGGATCGCTCGACATGGCCCAGAACGCCCCTTTCCGCTCACCGCCGATAAACGCGTCGACGACTTGCCGGCGCCGCAGGCTGCGCACCTGGTTGTCGATGACGGAGTTCACGCGCAGCGAGTGGCGCACCGTGTCCGTCTTCGTGTCGGGCTCCGGTTTCATCTTCGCGCCGGCGTCGCTCACGAAAATCGTTTTGCAGCGTTTCCAGGCCGTCTCGATTCCCATGTTGTCGTAGACGCCGCCGTCGGTGAGCAGGACGTTCGATGTGAATTGCGGCGTGTTGCACGCGCCCGCGTTCAGCGAGAAATCGCCCGGCTTGAATGAGAGCCGGGCCGGCGAGAGAATCGGAGGGAAGGCCGACGACGCGGCGACCGCCTCCGCCAGCAATCGGTCCGGATTCGGGAAGCGCCCGATCTGCCAATCGGCGATGTAGTGTTTCGAAAAGCGAAAGAGCGATCCGGTTTGCACATTCGTGGCGTTGATGACGAAGCGCGGACGGTCGGGGAGATCCTGCAGCGTCTTATCGCCGAAGAGAACCTCGCGATAACGCTTGATGACGCGATCGCCGATCGTCCCCGGCAGCAGCGCGCCGAGGATGACGGCGCCGGTGTCCACCGTCGTCGCCGCCATCTTCCGCACGTTGGCCGTGACGAGGGCGTCGAAGTTCGTGGCGCGGCCCGGAGCGTCGAATGTGAGCGCGCTCCACTGCATGCCGAGAACGCCGGCGGTGAGCGAACCGCCTGAGACGCTGGAGATGCGATCGAGTTTGCCGAGGAGTGCCGCGTCATTGAAGTACCGCAGCACACCGAGGTGGAAGAGCATCGCCCGATAGCCACCGCCGGAGAGGCAAAGTGCGAGCGCGTTTTCGAGGCGCTCAGGTTCGGGATTGCTGACGACCGGTGTTGCCTCGGGCATATCCGAGGAGTGTCGTCGCTGCGAGTTTCCCTACCTCCACTACAATCGCGGCGTGTCTTTGGCAGGCAAGTTGCGGTTCGTACTGAATTCGTTTCGAGGAGGACGCATGCTCAATGTTGGCGACGAGGCTCCTGACTTTGAAGTGACCGATCATCGCGGCCGCACGGTTGCGCTGCACGATCTGCGCGGGCGCAAGGTCGTGCTCTGGTTTTATCCTAAGGCCGACACACCTGGCTGAACGGCCGAGGGTTCCGGGTTCCGGGACCTCAACTCTGAGTACGCGGCCAAGAACGCCACGGTCCTCGGCGTCAGTTTCGATGACGTCGCCGCGAACGCGAAGTTCGCCGAGAAGTATGACTTCCCCTTCCAGCTTTTGTGCGACACCGACCGGCGAATCGGGATGGCGTACGGTGCTGCCGAATCGACGAAGGACGAGTACGCGAAACGGATTGCGTATGTCATCGATGAAAACGGCAAGATCGCTCAGGCGCACGCGAAAGTCGATGCGAGGAGTTATCCGACGGAGCAGTTGAAGAGCTTGTGATCACGCGGAGGCGTGGAGAAAAGAAGCCGATCTCCCTCCGCGCCTCCGCGTGAAAAAGGTCTCCCGGGTTGAATGTCCCGGCGCGCATCGCTGTTCATCATCCAACCTTGGCTTTGACGCTCTCTCCTCTTCGCAGGCTTTTCGGATATTTCGGCCGCCACAAAACGCAGCTGGCGCTCGGCGCGCTGTGCGTGACGGCGTCGGCGACGTTTTCGCTGCTCAAACCGCTCATCGTCGGCAACGCCGTCAACGAGTTGTCGAAGGCCGTCACCCGGGGTACGCTCGTTCGCTACGGACTGCTGCTCGTCGGCGCCGCCGCGATGGAAGGATTCTTCCTCTTCCTGCAGCGGCGCATCATCATCGGCGAGTCGCGGCGCATCGAGTATGAGATGCGCAACGACTTCTACGGACATCTGCAGTCGCTGCCGGTCTCGTACTACCAGGAACAGCGGACGGGCGATCTGCTCTCGCGCGCCACGAACGATCTGGCGTCGGTGCGGATGCTGATCGGGCCTGCAGTCATGCACGCGCTGTCGTCGCTGATCGTCGTCATCGGTGCGTTCGTGATGATGCTGCGTATCGATCGGGAGATGTCGCTGCTGGCACTCGCCGGCGTGCCAGTGGTCGTGTGGATGGTCCAGTACTTCGGGCAGCGCATTCATCTGAAATACAAAGCGGTGCAGGACTACTTCGGCGACATCTCGGCGCGCGTTCAGGAGAACCTTGCCGGTGTCCGCGTCGTTCGCGCGTTCGGACGCGAGCGGAAGGAACAGGAAACGTTCGCGAACATGAATCGCGAGTTTGTCGAACGCAATCGCACGGTGATCCGCCTGACGGCGCTCTTCTATCCCGGACTTCACGCGATGATCGGGGCTCTCTTCGGCATCATCTTTTTCCTCGGCAGCCGTCAGATGATTCGCGGCACGCTCTCCATCGGCAGTTTCATCGCCTTCCAGCTCTACCTCGGGCGCATGGTGTGGCCGCTGATCGCGCTGGGCTGGGTGACGAATCTTTTCCAGCGCGGGATGGCGTCGATGGTTCGATTGCACGAGGTGTGGACGGTCGAGCCGGATGTACGCGCCGATTCCGGCGAGCCGCTCGATGCGCCGTTGCGCGGCGAGATCGACATCCGCGATCTGACCTTCACATACAGCGGTGCGTCGCGGCCGGCGCTGCGCGACATCAATCTGCACGTCGATGCCGGACAGACAGTCGGCATCGTCGGCCGCACCGGCAGCGGCAAATCGACGCTGCTGTCGCTGATCACGCGCACGTTCGAGCCACCGCCGGGGACGATTGTCATCGACGGACGGCCCATCGAGTCCTTTCCGCCGTCGCAATTGCGGCATTCGATCGGCGCCGTGCCGCAGGAAACGTTTCTCTTTTCCGAGTCGATCGCGGAGAACATCCGTTTCGGCCGGCGCGAGGCTTCTGTTGACGATGTCCAGAAATCTGCCGCGATGGCCGGACTCTCCGGCGATGTCGCTGCCTTTCCGCAAGGACTGGAGACCGTCATCGGCGAGCGCGGCATCACGCTCTCCGGCGGGCAGAAGCAGCGCACCGCCATCGCGCGCGCGCTCGTGCGCGAACCGGCCATCCTGATCCTCGACGACGCGCTGAGCGCCGTCGATACGAATACCGAGGAGCAGATCCTGCGAGCGTTGCGGGAGGTTCGGAAGGGGAGGACGGCGCTCATCGTTTCCCACCGTGTCTCCTCGGTTAAGGACGCCGACCAGATCATCGTCATCGATGACGGCCGCATCGTCGAGCGAGGTACACACGACACGCTTCTGCCTCGCAACGGCTACTACGCCGATCTGTATCGCACCCAAACGCTCGAGGAAGAGATCGAGGAAATTGCGTGAGGCAGTGGATTAGTAGATTAGTGGATCAGTGGACTAGGAAGTCATGGGTTCAGAAAAGTTCGTGCTCGTCTCCTAATCCACTACACGACCATGGCTGATATCGAACGACACGAAGACGAAGGAGCAAAAGCCTTCGATCCGCATCTCGCGAGGCGGCTGCTGCGGTACCTGAAGCCGTATCGCGCGCGCGCCACGTTTTCGGTCTTCCTGGTGATCCTCTCGTCGATCATGGAGATCGCCGGACCGGCCATTGTGGCCGTAGCGATCGACCTCTATGTGAAGCCGTTGCAGGGGTCGCACGTGTCCGGCATCAGCCAGCGCATCGGCGCGTGGCTGGTGGGGCACGGCTGGGCGCTCGATCCGATCAGCGGCATCAACTTCGCGTCGGCGATTTACTTCATCGTCCTGCTCGGCGGCTTCGCGGTGCTCTACACGCAGATGGTGCTGATGAATCTGATGGGGCAGTACATCATGTACGACCTCCGCAAACAGATCTTCGGTCACCTGCAGAAGCTCGATATCCAGTTCTTCGACCGCAATCCGGTCGGACGATTGATGACGCGCGTGACCACTGACGTCGACGCGCTCAACGAGATGTTCACGGCCGGATTCGTCTCGATCTTCGGCGACATCTTCGTACTCCTCGGCATCGTGGGAATGCTTTTCTGGATGAACTGGCGCATGGCGCTGGTGCTCTTCTCGATCGTGCCGCTGATCATTCTCGTCTCCGCCTGGTTTCGCAAAGGCGCGCGCATCACCTACCGGCAGACGCGCGTCCGCATCGCTGCGATCAATGCGTTTCTGCAGGAGCACATCTCCGGCATGGCCACGGTGCAGCTCTTCAATCGCGAGGCCGACGAGGCGGAGAAGTTCGAAGGGCTCAACATGCGTCATCGCGACGCGAACCTTCAATCCGTTTTCTATTACTCGATCTTCTATCCGGTGATCGAGCTGATCGAAACGATCGGACTCGCACTCATCGTCTGGTACGGCGGCGGCCAGGTGCTCCGCGGCATGCTCTCGATCGGGACGCTGATCGCGTTTTTCCAGTACGCGCAACGTTTTTACGAGCCGATCTCCGACCTCTCCGAAAAGTACAACATTCTTCAGGCCGCGATGGCAGCGAGCGAACGCATTTTCAAAACGCTCGACACACCGCCGCGCATCCTCGACGAAGGGAAGTTGGAGATCGACCACGTCGAGTCGATCGAGTTCCGCGACGTCTCCTTCGCGTACAACGAGGCAGGGACGAGGGACGAGGGACGAGGAAATGCTCCTGCCGTTGCCTCTCCCTCGTCCCTCGTCCCTGCTTCATCCCCTGCTTCACCGGAGTGGGTGCTGAAGAACGTCTCCTTCAGCGTGAAGCGCGGCGATCGCATCGCGCTGGTCGGCCACACAGGCGCCGGAAAGACGACGGTGACTTCGCTGCTGCTGCGCTTTTACGAACCGCAGCGCGGCCAGATCCTGGTCAATGGAATCGACATCCGCGAATACTCGGTGACGTCGCTGCGCGCACTCTTCGCCATCGTCCAGCAGGATTTTTTCCTTTTCACGGGCTCGATCGCGCAGAACATCTCGCTCGGCGACGAAAGCATCTCGCCCGAACGCGTCCGCGAAGCCGCCCGCCGCGTGCAGGCGGACCGTTTCATCCAGCGTCTCCCGAACGGTTACGACTCCGAGGTCAAAGAACGCGGTGCGGGATTGTCAGTAGGCGAGAAACAGCTTCTCTCATTCGCCCGCGCGCTGGCGTTCAATCCGCCGGTGCTCGTCCTGGACGAGGCGACGTCTTCGATCGATACCGAGACCGAGGTGTTGATCCAGGAAGCGATCCAGACTCTGATGACCGGCCGCACGTCCATTGTCATCGCCCATCGCCTCTCCACGATCCGCTCCGCCGACACGATTCTCGTCTTCCACCACGGCGAAATCCGCGAACGCGGCACGCACGAGGAGCTGATGCAGCAGGACGGGCTTTACCGGAAGCTGTACGAGATTCAGTATCGCGAAGCAGCGGCGGTGGCGTGAGGACTTAGCTTCATCCGCAGATGTCGCAGATGAAATCGCGTTGACGGCGCCTACACCGCGCTGATCGCCGCGGCGGGTTCGCCGAGGAACAGGCGGAACTCGTCGAGGCGGGAGGCGACGTCGTTTTCGCCGAGCTTGATCAGTGCCGTCGTGTAGTGCGGCTCGAACATCAACATGGAGATGAAGTCGGGCGACTCGGTCTCGCGCGTGCCGAGGGCGCGGGTGAGGAGCTTCATGTTGCGCGGGAGGTACTTTTCGTGCTCGCCCGCGAGCCGGCCGAGGTCGAGGGATGGGCGCATGACGAAGAGATCGATCGCTTTGAAACCGTTGCGCTGCGAGGCGTCGAGTTTCGAGATCATCTCGTTCATTCGTTCCATGCGCGTCACGTCTTCATCGATGACGTCGAGGAAGATCGCGTTGATGAGCTGACCCATGATCTGGGCGGCGGGCGGATAGCCGTGCAGGACCGGCGTGTTCGCTTCGTCGGGCGTGCGCTGGTAGCCGGTCGACATCGCCAGGATGCGTCTCGCGCCGAGGTGCACGGCACTGGAGAGAGGAGCGGCGAGGCGGATGCCACCGTCGCCGTACCAGCGCTGCTCGATTTTCACCGCCGGAAAAACGAATGGCAGCGATGCAGAGGCGAGAACGTGTTCGACGGTGATCTCGGTCTGCACACTGCGGCGGTTCGGACCTTCGAACGCGTCGATGTCGCGGCCTTGCGTCCAGCGCACGCTCTGGCCGGTCGTGTAATCGAGTCCGATGAGGCCAACCGCTTTCAGATCGCCGCGGGCCAGATTGCGGCGAATGCCATCGATCGGCTGATTGCGGATGGGGCAGTGGTAGGCGCCGCGAAGCGTCTCGGCCAGCGGGCCGGCGTTGAGCAATCCGTGAGGACGTTTCGACATCCGCGGCGGAAGGATCGCTTTGAACGCCGTGCGGAACGGCAGCAGGGCGGCGTAGTTCGGCCGGAAGACGTGGCGGCATTCGAGCGAGCACCAGAGATTGGCCAGATCGTCTGCACTTTCGCGCAGCGGCCCATCATGTGCGGCCAGGAAAATGGCGTTGATCGCGCCGGCCGAGACGCCGGTGATGATCTGAAAGCGAAGATCGGGGAAGTGCCGGGCCAGCCCTTTGATGACGCCGACCTGGTAGGCCGCGCGCGCGCCGCCGCCGGTGAGCATGACCGCGAGATCGTCGCGCGGTTCCGTGCGGATTTCTTCGTTCGGCTGAACGAGCTCCATCGCCATTGCGGCTCAGCCGTTTCAAAGCGTGCGCCAAGGTGAGACGGCGGCTGATTTGCGTCGCGCGAAAAACGGTACGATCGCACCGTGCGGCTTGCAGTCATCGGCGGCGGGATCAACGGCGCGGGCATCGCGTGGGAACTGGCGCGGCGCGATTACGACGTCACGTTGTTCGAGAAAGGCCGTTGCGGCGCGCAGACGTCGTCGGCCACGACCAAGATGATCCACGGCGGCATCCGCTACCTCGAGCGATTGCACTTCGGACTCGTCCGCGAATCGCTGCGTGATCGCGCCTGGCTGCTGGAGCATCTGCCGTCCCTGGTGAAGCCGATTGAAATCCTGCTGCCGGTGTACGGCGACAGTCCCCGCAGCCGATTCACCATCCGCGCGGGGTTGACGTTGTACGACCTGCTGGCCGGCCGCAACAACATTGCGCCGCATCGCTCGCTGAGCGCGGACGAGTTGATCGAACGTCTTCCGCTGGCGCGCGCTGGTCTGCGCGGCGGGTTTACATATTTCGATGCCCAAGTCGACGACTACGCGCTGGCGCGGCTCGTCGTCGATTCGGCGATTCACGAAGGCGCGACGGTGCGCGAAGTGACGCGCGTGATTTCACTTCGCCGCAGCGGAAAGGAGTGGATCGTCGGCAGAGCAAGCGGTGAGGAGCGTTTCGACTTTGTCGTGAACGCGGCCGGCCCGTGGATGAACGCGCTACTTTCGGAGAACCGCATCCGCTCGCGCTACCGGCTGTCGCTCGTCCGCGGGTCGCATCTGGTGCTCAAGCATCGGGTGGCCGAGGCGGGAATGCTGCTGCAGTCGGTGAGCGATCGTCGCGTCTTCTTCGTCCTGCCGTGGAAGGGGACAACGCTCGTCGGCACGACGGAGATCATGCACAGCGGCTCGCTCGAACATGTGTCGGCGACGGAAGCCGAGATCGACTATTTGATCGCACGATTCAACCGCTACGTTCGCGATCCGATCGGACGCGACGACATCGCCTCAACGTTTGCGGGAGTCCGTCCGCTGGTCGGGCGCTCCACGAATCCAAGCGCGCTGGCCCGCGACTACCGGCTGGAACGTCGCGGCAATCTGCTGAACGTGTTCGGTGGAAAGATGACCACGTTCCGGTCGCTCGCCGAGAAGGCGGGCATGCGCGTCGACAACTATTTCGGGCGCGTACGCACAGCTCGTCCGGCCACGTTCGCCGTGATCAATGTTTGATTGCGCGCTGCCTCTGCGGAACCGCGAAGACCCACGCCGCCCCGGCGGTTCTGTCGTCGGCAAAGCCTCCGACGATCGCCGTGCGGCCGTCGGCGGAAAGGGAGACGGAAGCGCTCTGCCCCGCCGGCCCGACGGCGCCCGCGCCGACCAGCTTCGGTCCGAACTGGGTCCAGATGCCGCCGCTTTTCTTCCAGACCCAGGCCGCTCCAGCGGTGTTGTTGTCGTAATACCCTCCGATGAGAGCTGTGTTGCCGTCGGCGGAGAGGGAGACTGAATATCCCTGGTAGGCCATCCCCACGGCGCCGGATCCAACGAGTTTTGGTCCCTGCTGGGTCCAGATCCCGGCGCTCCTGGTCCAGATCCATGCCGCTCCGAGGGAAATGTTGTCGTGGATTCCCCCGAGGAGCGCAGTGTTTCCGTCGGCGGAAAGGGACACCGCAAATCCGAGCCCTGCAGCGCCTGCAGTGTCCGAGACGACCAGTTTGGGCCCTTGCTGGGTCCACGCTCCTTCGCTCCTGGTCCAGACCCATGCGGCGCCTTTGCCCTGGTCGTCGCCTGCTCCTCCCACGATCGCCGTGTTTCCGTCCGCAGAAAGGGCTACCGAAAATCCCTGATTCACGGCGACGGAGGATCTTACGGCACCAGAGCCGGACAGCTTCGGTCCTTGCTGGATCCAAATCCCACCGCTCCTCGTCCACACCCAGGCGGCACCCAAGCTACCGTTGTCGCCGAACCCTCCGATGATGGCGGTGTTGCCGTCTGCGGAGAGGGCGCCGGAGATCCCTTGCAGGCCGGCGCCCACGGCACCCGAGCCGACCAATTTGGTCCCCTGCTGGGTCCATATCCCGTTTTCTCGCGTCCAGACCCATACGGCGCCCTTTCCCCCGTCATCGGCGAATCCGCCGACCAGGGCGGTATTGGCATCGGCCGAGATGGCGACAAAGCTTCCCTGTTGAGCCCTTCCCACGGCGCCGGAACCGACAAGCTTGATGGACTGTTGAGTCCAGAATCCGCCGCTCCGCGTCCAGATCCAGGCCGCGCCGGCGCGGTAGTGATCGCCGATCGCTCCGACGATGGCCGTGTTTCCATCGCCGGAAACGGCTACGCCGGATCCCTGAGAAATGGATCCTTGCGCCCCCGCGCCGACCAGCTTCGATTGCTGGTTCCAGGTTCCACCACTCCGTGTCCAGACCCACGCCGCGCCGGTGAAGCTGTCATCGCCGTTCCTTCCGGCGATGGCCGTGTTGCCGTCTGCGGACAGGGCGGCCGAAACCCCCAGGCCGTCGAATGTATCGGCATCCACGGGGCCGGTGACGGTCAGCTTCCCACTCTGCCGCCAGAGTCCTTCCGTTCTCGTCCAGACCCATACTGCGCCCGCGCGGCTCGTATCTCCCGGCCCTCCGACCAGGGCGGTGTTCCCGTCGGCCGATAGCGAAACGGCGGTGCCTTGTCGCGCACCTCCCGTCGCGTCCGAGCCGAACAGCTTCCCTTGTTGCGTCCATACTCCGGCGTTTCGTGTCCAGATCCAGGCCGCTCCGGTGTCGTTGTTGTCTCCCGGCCCTCCGACGATTGCCGTATCGCCATCGGCCGAAATGGCAACGGAAGTGCCCTGCCTGGAGGAGGAGCCGAAGCTCACAGCGGTGAGCTTGTTCCCTTGCTGACTCCAGACTCCTCCGTTTCTCGTCCAGACGCAGGCGGCGTCGCCACCCTTGCTGTCAAACGGCGCTCCGATGATGGCTGTGTTGCCGTCAGCAGACAGAGCGACGGACTGGCCTTGCCGAACGACGCCCGCGCTCACCAGGCTGGGACCCTGCTGGGTCCAGACTCCTCCGTTCCGAGTCCACACCCACGCGGCACCAACGCCGTTGTGGTCGTCCGGTGCTCCGATGATGGCCGTGTTTCCATCGGCGGAGAGGGAAACGGAGGTGCCCTGGCTCCGGCCGCCAATGATGACCAGCTTCGGTCCCTGCTGGGTCCAGACTCCTGCGCTCCTGGTCCAGATCCACGCGGCGCCGGAGCTGAGGTTGTCGCCCGGTCCCCCGACGATGGCGGTGTTGCCGTCCGCGGAGATGGCCACGGATGTTCCCTGGCGCGCGGATCCCAGGGCATCCACGCCGGCAAGCTTAGGACCCTGCTGAATCCAGAATGCCCCGCTCCGGATCCAGATCCACGCCGCGCCGACGCCGTCGTTGATGCTGGTTACCCGGTCGTCGCTGCCTCCGACGATCGCGGTGTTGCCGTCGGCGGAGAAGGCAACGGCGCCGCCTTGTCGAGCGTTCGCGATGAAACCCGTTCCCACGAGCTTCGGCCCCTGCTGAAGAAACTGGGCAAATGCACGGTGGGAAAAGAGGAGGATGGCAGAAACGAGGATGATCCGCGTCGAGGGGCGCCGTGTTTTCATGGGGAAAGCGCATTGTACCGGCAAATCCGGGGCGCGGGTCGATTAGTGGATTAGTAGATTAGTAGAGTGGATGAGTAGATCAGGAGTCTCGGCTTCCTCACCTGATCTACTAATCTACTGATCGACTAATCTACTAGCCCCATGTCCTACTCAGTCACGACTCTCGATGGTGAACGCAAGCCGCGGCGGCTTCCCGCGCGAGAGCTCGATCCGATCGAGATCCGCCTCCTCGGATGTCTGATGGAGAAGCAGCTCGCCACACCCGAGTACTACCCGTTGACGCTCAACGCGCTCATCGCCGCGTGCAATCAGAAGTCGAATCGCGAGCCGGTCATGGAAGTCGGCGAGAGTCAAGTGCAACGCGCGCTCGACCGCCTTCAGGACGAGAAGCTGGTCTGGAAAGTCCTCGGCGGACGCGCCACGCGTTGGGACCACAATCTCGACGCAACCTGGCACCTCGACCGTCCCGCAAAGGCCGTGATCGCGCTACTCTTCCTCCGCGGCCCGCAAACCGCTGGCGAGTTGCGCGGACGCAGCGATCGACTCCATTCCTTCGAAGCAATCGATGACGTCGAAGCAACCCTGCAACGCCTCGGCAGCGGTGATGACGCGATCGTCCGCGAGCTCCCGCGCCGCCCCGGACAGAAAGAAGCGCGCTGGACGCACATCCTCGGCGGTGCCGTAGTCGAGGCGCCATCGATCGAAGATGAGGCTCCTGCTTCGACGGGCGAGCCGCTGTCCGTCCGCGTGCAACGCCTCGAATCGCAAGTGGCGATGCTGATGACGGAGCTGCGCGACTTGAAAGCGAAACTGGGGGAGTAGAAGTCGGGGAACCCTGAATCAGCCCGTCCAAAAAAAACGCCCGGCGGAGGTGCGCCGGGCGCTCGTAAGTTCGCTGCGAGTGTCGTCAGTGGCGCGCCGGACGCGCACGCGGCGAGCAGCCGTTCGGATTCCAGGGCGAGGTGACGCTGAATGCGTTCGTCAATGACGTCCAGTCGCCATTCGGATTCGTAACCATCACGCGCGGGGTGCCGGCCGGGAGCTGCGGAAGCGGGAGCGTGATCGTTTGCGGGTCGACGACGACAACGCCGGCTGCAATCGCTCCATCAAACGAGACCGCCGCTCCCGTTGCGAAGCCGGCGCCGGTGATGGTCATTCGACCGCCGCCGTCGGTGGTCGCGCAGGTCGGGGAGACGCGCGTGACGGCCAGCCCATCGGCGAGAACTTTCAATTGCGGCCCGACCGCGACAACCTTCGAGGCCGCGTTCAGGACGTCGACTTCGTACGAGCCGGCGTTCAGCGTCGGAACGCGCAGCGCGACGCGCGTGTACGTCATCGTCAAAATGGCGGCCGGTTGATCGCCGATCGTAAAGGCGTAGCCGGGCCGGAAGCCGTTGCCGTCGAGCGTCACCTCATTGCCCGGACGTGAGGCGGTGGGCGTAACGCTGTCGATCTGCGCCGGCTGCGGCTCGACGATTGTGAAGATGGGACCGGTCGTCGATGCGTGGCCGGCGACGTCCGTCACCGTGATGCTGGTCTTGCCGAGGGGCAGATCGGGGATGCGAACGACGTGCGTACCGGGTGACGTGGAAAGGAGCGTGGCAGCAACCGAATCGAAGGCGACCGCGTCATCGAGGCGGAAACGCGCGCCGCTGATCGTTACCGATTTTCCGGGTGAGCCGACCAGCGGATCGACGCCCGTGGTGACCGGCGATGACTCCGCGGTACTGGAGTATGTGAAGGCGTCGGCGAGAGATACGTCGGCGGCGCCCGAGCAGCGCAGGACGACCGGCACGGTCGCCGCGGCCGCATGCGCTGGAGTCGTCGCGATCATCGCGGCCGGACCGTTCGCCATCGCCGCACGCGCGGGGATTGCGTCGAAGAACGGCCAGCAACCGCTGGCGATGTTCGTTCCCGTGATCGTCACGAGGGTATTGCCCGCGGTCGAGCCGAAGCTCGGCGAAATGTTCGAAAGCGTTGCGGACGCAGCGAGGTAGGTGAATCCATCGGTGAAATTGAATGCATCGGCGCCGCACGCGAGCGACACGTCGACCGGGCCTGGCGCATGCGCCGGCGTCGTGGCCGTCATCGAGCTGGCGCTGACGAAGATGCTGTTCGCCGCGGGGATGCCGCCGAAGCGGACCGTGCATTCGGAGCGAAGGTTCGCGCCGTTGATGGTCACGTTCGTTCCACCGGCCAGAGGACCGGTGGCGGGCGAAACCTGTGTGATTACCGGCGTCGTCGGGGCATCGTCGACCCGGATTTCGATGGACGTGGTCGCGCTCCCGCGAGCCGGCCCGAGCGTCGCAGTGAGAATGACGTCGCCCCGCTTCACGCCTGTGATGCTGAAGGCCGCGTTCCGCCCCGGCTCGACGACGACGCGTTCCGGCGTCGTGATCGCACCCAGCCCCGCCGTGCTCATTGTCGCTGCCTCGCTGACGTTGACGGCAGGATTGAACGATGCCTGGATCGTTGCCGTGCCGCCGACCGTCAGATGGATCGGCGACGGCGTCAGCACGAGGTGGATCGGGTCGTAGACCAACACCTGAATCGTCGTGGTGATGCCGCCGAGAGAGGGCGGCAACGTCGCGGTGATCGTGGCGTCTCCCGGCTGGCCGGCGATTACGTCGACGTGCGTGGGGCCGTTGACCTGGACCGTTCCGGGAATCGAGGCAACATCCGGATTTGAAGACGTGAAGGTGACCGTCTGCGGTGAGGTTCCCCCGAGGTTGACCGTGAGCAGCGAAGCGCCGCCCGTCGGAATGCTGAGGCGCGCCGGACCAATCCCGGCATCGTCATTGACGATCGTGACCGTGACGCTGGGCCGGGCCAGTGTGAAGAAGATCTGAGAGCCGGAATTGAACAGCGATAGTTGAACCGTGAAGGTCTCGTCGCCTTCCACCGAGGGATCGCCGACGATCGGAATGGCGATCGCTTTCGTGGTCTCGTTGTTGAAGCGGACGACGCCTGAGCGGAACGTGTAATCGCTGCCGTTGATCGCCGTCCCGTCGCTGGTGAAATAGTCGATCTCGCCGGAGAACGGCTGCGCGGCGGTCAGAGTGATCACCGCGTTGGTGATGCCGTCATTTCCTTCGACGACCCTGACGTCGCTCGCGGTTACGACGGCAACGGGGTCGTCGTTGACGATCGTGCCGACCGCGGGGGTGCGCGCGATTGTGGCGTTGTTCGAGGAGAAGAGATAAGCGAAGAAGGTTTCGTCGGACTCACCGTTCGTGTCGCCCAAGATCGGCACGCTGATCGTCTTCTGCGTCTCTCCGACGTTGAATGTCAGGGTTCCGCTGACCGGCTGGTAGTCCAATCCGGCGAATGCTGAGTTCGATTGGGTGCTGTATTGCACCGTTGCGGGGACTGTTGTGGAACCAGTGAGGGTCACCGTAAACGTCATATTCGTGGTGCCGCTGTTTCCCTCGGTGAGTGAAGCATCGGCGATGGAGAAGGCCGGCTGCTGTTCTCTGTCGAAGATGGTGATCGTCTGCGTAGATGGCTTTCCTATCGATGTCCCGTTGGTGGCTCCGCTGAGCGCCACCGTAAATGTCTCATTACCTTCATAAATGAGGTCGTTCGTAATCGGGATCGAGAACGACTTTGACGATTCGCCGTCGGCGAACGAAAGCGTGCCCGAAGTGGCGGTGTAGTCGCTTCCGGCCGTCGCCGTTCCATTCGCCGTGGTGTAGCTCACGCTCGCCGCGCCGGCGGTACCGTCCGTGCGGTTCACAAAGACACTTACGGGGGCATCTCCTTCATTGATGCCATTTGTGGACGCACTGAGAACAAATGTTCCCGCGCCCTGTACGCTGCGGCAGGACGAAAATTCGGACGTGTTGCCGAAAGAGTCCGTAGCGGTCGCGGTTACCGCTGACCCGCTTGTGAGGCCTACGGCGAAGGTGGCGGTGAAGGTACCGTTACCGTTGGCGTCAGTCTGCACTGTTGCGGACCCGAGTGGCGTCTCTCCCTCTCCCTGTTGCTCTGCAAAGGGGGAGCTCGAACATTGCCCGCTGTTATAGAAATCGAGGGTGAAAAGCTGATTGGCGGCGGTGTTGAGCGTGCCGGTAATCGTCGTTTGAAGGCCGACCGACGTCGCATTTGTCAGGATCGGATAGTTCTGCAAAAGGTTCGGGCCGGAGTCGCCGTCCCCTAAATCGTTCGGTGTGACGCCATCGTAGGAGGAGGATGTCATAAGATCGATTCCAATCCTCCCGTTGTGGTGGATGGAATTACCTCGGATCGTGTTGCGGATCGAGGTTTCTTCGATCTGAATTCCCACCCCTCCGTTGAACGCGATTACATTTCCACCCTCGGTTCCGATCTGCGCAAGGCTGGTATGGTAAAGGTGAATACCGAGCGTACCCGGCAGCGCACGGCCGGAAGCGCTGATCCCTATGCGATTGTTGTTGATGCGAACGCCGTCAGCATTGAAGCATTCGATTTCCAGCGCGCTCCCTGCGATGAGGTTATCGTGGATCGATATGTCCTGCCCATTTTCGATTATCACTGACGTACTAGAAGATAGACCGAAAGTTGCCTCGCCTGTGCTGTCGGTACCAATTCTGTTATTAACGATCTCAGTTCCGTTTGATGCCACCATGATATTCACGCCATTGCCGGAGATGAGGTTGCCTCCGATCTGAGCAGGTTGAAGGCCGGCGGCGAAGATGCCCTTGTTGTTTGGCTGTGCCACATGCCCCGTCGGATCGGTGCCGATGTAGCACGCTGAAACACTTCCGGCCTTCGCGAATACCGCGGTTCCAGCGCAACGATTCAGGACCAATGCCCGGATTGTCCCCTGGGATTGCAGGCAGGTTCCGGAAGAGGCAACCGCGAGCGATGAGTCGTTCAACTCGATCAGTGGCGTGCTGGAATAGCCGGGCTGCGTACTTCCGTCGACGGTCACATTCTCGGCGATGTTCGGAAGAACGGTGAGCGGAGTGATCGTCTGAATACCCGATCCGATGCTGAATGCGACCGTGGCTGGAGCGGCTGCATTCGCGTCCGTGATGGCCTGCCGGAGCGACCCCGGGCCACTGTCGTTGGTGTTCGTCACCGTGAATGTCGCCGCGGAAGCGCCGGCGGCGAACAGCAGTGACAGGGCAACAGCGGTACACACGTTCCTCATACGAATCTCCTTCGGACACGCGATGCCACCGTGGGCCGGAGTGGTTATTTGATGAAATTGGACCGGCGCTTTGTATGCGATTTCCGCAGTACTGTCAAATGCCCCTTGACTTCTGGAAAAGATGTACTAAATTAGTAGTACAAGAGGACAACGGAGTGACTGTCCCTATTTCCATCGATGCCAGCGACCGCACGCCGATTTATGCGCAACTCGAGCGCGGCATCCGCGTGGCTATCGCCACCGGCCGCCTTCGTCCCGGCGACCAGTTGCCGACCGTTCGGCAACTTGCGGTCGATCTTCGCGTCAACGCCAACACTGTGGCCAGGGTCTACGTCACGCTCGAGCGTGAGGGAGTGCTCGTGACGCAACGCGGCGTGGGGACCTTCATCGCCGACAGCGTGCCGAAGTCGGCGCATGCCGGGCATCGCGAGCGCCGCCTGCACGCGCACATCGACCGCTTCCTCACCGATTCTGCAGCCCTCGGATATTCGCCGCGCGAAGCCGTCAAAGAGCTCACGCGGCGACTGAAGGAAGGAGAAAACTGATCATGTTTCCCGTCGTCGCAGCAAACAGAGAACGCGTCCGCCCCTTCAACGGTCCCCGCCCGAACATCGTGGCGATTTTCGTGCTCCTCGTTTTCTTTCTCGCGGGATTGGGGATGCTCATCACTACCGGGAATCCGTTCTGGTTCATCGGCGGGATCATCGTGGGCCTGATCCTCATGCAGTCGCCGAAAATCGCCAAGCAGTGGGAGAAGGCAGTCGTCCTTCGCCTCGGCAAGTTCACGGGGCTGCATGGCCCCGGCCTCTTCTGGATCGTGCCGTTCATCGACACGGTTTCGTCGTGGATCGATCAGCGCGTGATCACGACCAGTTTCGCTGCCGAGCAGACGCTGACGTCCGATACTGTGCCCGTCAACGTCGATGCGGTCCTTTTCTGGATGGTCTATGACGCGGAGAAGGCGGCGCTGGAAGTGCAGCAGTATCAGGAGGCGGTGAGCTGGGCGGCGCAGACTGCGTTGCGCGACATCATCGGACGCACGTCCCTCAGCGACCTGCTGCGCGGCCGCGAGAAGATCGAAGAGCAACTCCAGGAACTGATCGACAACCGCTGCAATCCGTGGGGCGTGACCGTGCAGTCGGTGGAGATGCGCGACGTGATCATCCCCGACGCGCTGCAGGATGCAATGTCGCGCGAAGCGCAAGCCACGCGCGAGAAAGCCGCCCGCGTCATCCTCGGCGAAGCGGAAGTGGAGATCGCGAAGTTGTTCCAGACCGCCTCGATCTCGTATCACGACAATCCGACCGCACTCCATTTGCGCGCCATGAACATGCTCTATGAAGGCCTCAAGGAAAAGGGCGCGATGATGATCGTGCCGTCGACTGCAGTCGAATCGATGGGCATGGGCGGCTTGATGGGCATGGCCGCGATGGCGCAGAAACAGTTGACAGAGTCAGCGCCGCCTGCGGAAACGGCGTAAGACCTGTAGCGCCGGCGGCCCGCCGGCTGGACCGCCGGCGGCTCGCCGGCGGTTCAGCCCACCCACCTCCACCCCGCCAGCCCTGCCTTGATTGGATTGTGCCGAACGTACGCGACTGCATCGAAGAAATGCCGCTCATCGCGAATCATTCGATCGTAGTACTCGCGAGCCCACAGCGTTCGCGTGCCCACGATTCCTGACGCCCGGTGCGACGTAAACGACTTCCACGAATGAAGAATCCGCTCCAGGCTATCGCCTTCAAAGGGTCGGAAAACCACATGTACATGGTTCGGCATCACGCACCACGCGTACAGCGAGTATCGAGTTCCCTCAAAATGATGAAGGTTTTCGACGATTGCGTCTGCGAGAGCGGTATTGCGCAGATGACACTTGCCGCGCCCGACATGTAGTTCGTCATCGAGGCGCAATGCAAAGGCCTCTTCAACGTCGAATCGCTCAATTGCTGTCGGCTGACGCAAGCCGCCCGTTCTTTGGCGGATCATTGATTCCCTTTCATCACGCAGCTGCTGCAGAACGTAATTCGGCAATGAGTCATGTAGCCGGTAGGTGAGGGAGTACGTCGCGCCGTCCAACTCCCAGTGCGGCAGGTAACCGCGTGAGCGGATCTTTTTCCGGATGAAATCGTCGTACGGGATAAGTTGTCTGGGCATTTCGCGCAGAGAAAGCGCGATGCGTGTGTGGGAACGCGAGTGTACCTCGGAACGCGCCGCCGAGCCGGCGGCGGTCCAGCCGGCGGGCCGCCGGCGCTACGCCCGCCGGCGCTGCGATCGCGTACCATACCCAGCCATGAAACGCGCTCTCCTCGCTGCCGTTGTCGTCCTCTCCTCCGCCCGGTGCGCGACGATGATCAATGAGACTACTGAGCAGATCCCGGTGCGCTCGACGCCGGCGGGGGCGGTGGTATCGGTCGATTGCGGCAGTGCTCCGCTGTATGGCGGCGTGACGCCAGCCACCATCACCGTCCCGCGCGCGGCTTCGCCGTGCAGCATTACGCTGGCGAAAGAGGGATATCTAGCGAGGCGCGTCGATTTTCACCGGGAGCTTTCCCATGCGATCGAAGCCAACAGGGCGGCGGCGGTCCCGGCGGGCGTACTCGGTGCGCTGGTCAGCGTCGTGGTCACTTCCGTGACGCCGATGTCGGTGGACGATGCTGCCTCGGCCGGTTATGCGATCGGGAAATCAGTCGCGAATGCCGGCGCCGATCGGATCGACGAGCGTACCGGCGGCGCGTACAAGCAGGTGCCGGGCGAAGTCGACGTCACGCTCGATCCCGAGCCTACGACGCAGTCTCCGCCGCAGTGACGTCGTTGGAGTCCGGCTTCTTTCTCATATCGAGAAAGAGTAGCGCGATCCCGACGCAGATCGCCGAATCGGCCACGTTGAATGCCGGCCAGTGGTGAGACTTCACGAAGACGTCGACGAAATCGACAACGTAGCCGAGGCGGAAACGGTCGATCAGGTTTCCGATCGCGCCGCCGAGGATCAGGTGCAGCCCGGTTTGGAGCACGCGATCGGTGACCGCCGCACGAAAGGCGTACGCGACCACGACGAAGAAAACGCCGATCGCGCCGAGGTTGAGCAGCAGCGGGACAATTCGCGAGTCGGCGTTCGCCCCGATGCCGAATGCTGCGCCGGTGTTGCGAACGTGTACGAGCTGGAGGAAGTCCGGAATCAGCGGAATCGACTCATGAAGATCGATACGCGAGGAGACCAGCCACTTGGTCCACGCATCCGCCACGATGATGACGAGCGAGAGAATGAGGTAGGGGATGCGTTTCAAACGAGGACGCCTCGCTTCTCATCGATCAATTTGTCGAGCTCCACCCGCAGGCGGCCGAGGATCTCGTCGTATGTGTAGTGGCCGAGCGACTCCGGGCCGCGCTTCAGGTTCACATAGGTCGGCGCGCACCACATGCCGAGGTCCGCGTCGTCCGTTTCGCCCGGTCCGTTTACGCGGCAGCCCATCACCGCGATCGTGATGTCGTGCTCCTTCGCATACGTCGTCATCTCGCGGACGTTTTGCGCGAGATCGATGAAGGCTTCGTTCTCGACGCGTGAGCAGGAGGGACAACTAATGATGTTCATCCCCTTCTGTTCGAAGCGCGCCACGGAGCGGAAGCGGCCGCTGGCGATGTCTTTGAGGATCTGACGGCCGACGGTGATCTCGTCGCCTTTGTTCTCGAACGGCAGCGTGAGCGAGACGCGTAACGTGTCGCCGATGCCGCGGGTGATGAGCTGTTCGAATGCGACGCGCGTTTTGATGATGCCGTCGGGCGGCATGCCGGCCTCGGTGACGCCGAGGTGCAGCGGGACGTCTGGCCGGGCCTCGGCGAAGCGGATGTTTGCGTCGATCACTTTGTTCGGATCGGAATCTTTCAACGAGACCACGTACTGATTGAAGCCGAGGTCGTCGAGCATCAAACAATGTTCGAGCGCGGAGTCGAGCATCGGCGAAATCGAATCGTGCTTCGGATACTTGTCGAGCTTTTCCGGATCGACCGAACCGGCGTTGACGCCGATGCGGATCGCACAGCCGTGCGCGCGGGCGACGTCGACGAGATACGCTACTTTCTCGCTGACCGGCTTGTCGCGTTCGATGTGGTAGAGGTGACCGGGGTTGTAGCGGAGCTTCTGCACGAATGGCGCGACGCGCTCGGCGAGGCGGTAATTTTCCTGCAGGTCGATGACGAGATTCGCGTTCGGCCGCGCCGCGCGGACCTCGGCGAGCGCGGTCACGTCTTTCGGCGTGTCGATGGCGATGCGGATCACGTCCGCGCCGGCGGCTTCGAGCAACTCCACCTGGCGGATTGTTGCGGCGATGTCCTGGGTCTTCGTTGCCGTCATCGACTGCACGGCGATGGGGTAATTCGCGCCGATGGTGACGTTGCCGATGCGGACTTCGCGGGTCTGTCTCGCTTTCATCCGTTGGCGTAACGAAGCGCGCTTGGAAAGATTTCCGGCAGGCACGGCCGGCGGCGTAGATCGCCCAAGGCTCCGGCACCGCAGTGGTAGCAAGGTTCTGCCGCGCAAACTACACGGAGCGTGTGCAGCAGAAGCCCGAGGTTTCGCGCTCAGCCGGCCGTGGCGCTAGCGCAGCGCGAGAATCAAGTCGCGCATGTCGTCCGGCAGCGGCGCCGTGAAACTCATCTGCTCGTCCGTCTTTGGATGTGAGATCGCAAGATGAGCTGCGTGCAAAGCCTGCCGACCGAACCCGGAAATCGCTTTCTGCAGCCTCTTGTCCTGTATCCCGCGCCACTGCGGACCGGAGTAGACAGGGTCGCCGATGATCGGATGACCGAGCGATTTCAGATGCACGCGGATCTGGTGCGTGCGGCCCGTGCGGAGAATGCAGCGGATCACCGACGCGTGGCGCAGCTGCTCGATCACTTCGTAGTCGGTGATGGCGTTGCGGCCGCCGGCGACGACGGCCATGCGCTTGCGGTTGCGCGGATCGCGCGCGATTGGCGCGTCGATCGTGCCGCGCATCCGCGAGGGCGTTCCGTAGACGATGGCCACGTATTCTTTGCGCACGGCGTCGGTCGGCCAGGCGGCGGTGAGTTTGCGGTGCGCGTTGTCATTCTTCGCGATGACCATCACGCCGCTCGTGTCTTTGTCGAGCCGGTGGACGATGCCGGGGCGCAGCTCGCCGCCGATGCCGCTCAGATCGCGCACGTGAAACAGCAGGGCGTTCACGAGCGTTCGGTCGGCGTGGCCGGCGGCCGGATGGACCACAAGTCCGGCCGGTTTATCGATGACCACAAGGTCGTTGTCTTCAAACAGAATCGAGAGCGGGATCTCCTGCGATTCGGCGGAAGTGGGAGAGGGCGCCGGGATGTCGATCGTAGCGTTCTGCCCCTCCGCGACGCGTACCGAAGGCCGCGGCGCGGGCCTCCCATCGAGCATCACACGTCCTTCATCGATGAGACGGGCGAGGAAACTTCGGCTATGCTCCGGCATCCGCGCGGCAAGGGCGCGGTCGAGTCTGGTTCCTTCGTCCTCGGCAAGAAACGTGACGTTCATGATCGCAGGACGTCATGCTACAATCGCATAGTCCGGTCAAAAAGCCTCACAGCTCCGCGACGTGACATTCCGTTCCGTTGGACCGTATCACCATTTGCAATTCATTTTTTTAGCGCCTTCGAAGTCGTTTAGAATGCGTACGCACTTTCCGATCGAGGCAGTCTGATCACACAAAACTCGTAGCAAAAGGGGAGAATATGTTCAAAGTGAAACAGTTGGCCGTTACCGCGGCGATCACGTTGTTCGCCGGTGCGGCGATGGCCAGCAACTTCCGCGCGGCCGACCAGGTTTACGTTCCGGCAGCCGGTCACATCTCGAGTTCATCCGCCACCTTCGTCTCGGACGTTTTCATCGCGAACCTGAGTGATGACAGCGTCGATGTCTCGGTCATTTTGGCAACGGGAGCCGCAGGAACGCAGACGCCGTTTCCGAGAATCCTGACCCTCCTGCCTCGTGAGCGCCGCGAACTGAAGGATTTCGTGAAGAACACGCTGAACCAGCCCTCGGCCCTCGGTCAGCTCATCTTCAACGCTTGTAAGGCGGGCGCGGACTGTACGCCCGACCAGACCACCGGCCTCAACGCCAACTACCGCAACATCAGCGTCGAGACCCGCATCTACTCCGTCGCTCTGAACGCCGATACGAATACGGCGCCGACTACCGGCCAGCTCTTCTCCGGCATTCCCTGGTACAACTTCGTCTCTGAATCCGCCTCTGGCGCCGGCCTCGATAAGGTCTTCGTCACCGGCATCCGCAATACGGACCAGTACCGCACCAACCTCGGTTTTGTGAACGCGTCGCAGTTCTCGACGACGACGATCACGGCCACGCTGTTCAGCGGCACCGGCACGCAGCTCGCGCAGAGCAGCTTCACCCTCCAGCCGCTCGGCTCCGTCCAGGGCCAGGTCGGCTCCGCTACGATCTTCCCCACCTTCACGAAGAGTGCAACCGCCACGGGCGCGTACGTGGTCTTCCAGCAGGGCGGTACGACCCCGACCTCCGACGCTCAGGCGAACGGTTGCCCGACCGGCTGCCCGGCGTTCTTCGCCTTCGGCTCGTCGCTCGACAACCAGACCAACGACCCGACCACGCTCGAGCCGCAGTACCTGATTCCTCTCACGAACAACGCCATCACCTGCATCTACAGCCCGGACGTCGCCGCCTGCAAATCGGGCACGACGATTCACCGCGCTGTGAAGCACCAGTTCTAAGATTCAGCAGCGATTTTGAACTACGGCCGCGCCTCGCGCGGCCGTAGTTTTTTGTCGGAGATCCCCTGACCCCTCGCCATTTATTGTTCCCATTCGCACTGCTCCTCACAATGGGCTGCAATCTCCCGACGGCACCCGAGAACGGACATTCGGCTCTCGCTTCGAATGATTCCGTGGCGCCGGGCCGCAGACGTACCTCAGAACCTCTCGGGCATCGATTGACGCCACCGTGCAGCGCTCCGGCGCCGCTTCGTTCGGCACGTCCGCAGGACCGGGCGCCCGGATACATCTTTGGATACCGATCGGGGACAGATGCCAAGGCCGTTACGGCGGAACTGGCAGCGAAGTACGACTTTTCACCAGAGTTCGTGTACGACACCTTGCCCGGCTTTGCGGCGGTGGTCAGCGAGCAGGCCCTTGCTTCGATCCGCTGCGACAACCGGGTTGCGTCCGTCGAGTACGACGTTTTCAGCTTACCGGGAGAGTAGTTAACCCGCGTTGCGCAGCGGAATCCGTCGCACGTTCACGGCGTTGTGACGGTTCGCTGCAACGTGGTATCATCCGTCAGCTTTCGAGCAACAACCTATCGAAAGCGGCCGATTCGGCCGCTTTTTTTGTTGTCAGGACATATGAGCGTTTTGCCCGAACGGGTTGAGAAGGAAATCGAGACCATCGCTTCTTCGGAAGGTCTTGAGCTCGTTCACATTGAGTACCGGAAGCAGGGTCATGGGTTCCTGCTCCGCATCGACATCGACAAAGAGGGTGGTGTGACGGTCGAGGACTGCGAGCTGGTTTCGCACCAGGTCAGTGCCTTTCTCGACGTCGACGATGTCGTTCCTGCGGAGTACGAGCTCCAGGTTTCTTCTCCCGGGCTGGATCGCAAGTTTTACAAGCTGTCGGATTACCAAAAGTTCCTCGGCCGCCTCGTCCGCGTCAGGACGACGAAGGCAATACGAGGACTTCATGTAATCGTCGGAAGACTCAAAGAATTCAACGGCGAAACGATCGTCGTCACGGATCCGGTGATGAAAAAGGATCCCGACTACGTCGTTCCGCTGGCAGATGTGAAGGAAACGCGGTTGGAAGTGGAGATCTGAGCACACACTATGTTTGACGAGAATCTCAGCAAAAATATCAAGGCGCTGGCGTACGAGAAGTCGATCGACGTCGAGCGTGTGTTCAAAGCGCTCGAGGATGCCCTCGCCACCGCTGCGCGCAAGTACTACAAAACCCGCGAGCCGATGGAAACCGTCATTGACCGCGTCAGCGGCGGCATGACGATGTACGTCATCAAAGACGTCGTCATTGACGAGAACGAGATCGAAGATCCGCAGGCGCAGTGGACGCTCGATCAGGCGAAGAAGATCGAGCCCGACGTCGAAGTCGGCGGCCGCATCCGCCTCAACTACATCACTAAAGAAGTGGTCGACGTCGTCAAGGACTCGAACACGCAGATCCGCACCTACGAAGCCCAGAAGATCGACTCCGAGGTCGAGCAGGGCGACGAAGTACACATCCCGCTGACGAAAGCTGCCGAAGACTTCGGCCGCATCGCCGCGCAGTCGGCCAAGCAGGTCCTGTATCAGAAGGTCCGAGAGGCCGAGCGCGAGAAGGTCTACAACGAATTTATCGGCAAGCTCGGCGAGCTCGAAAACGGCTACGTCAAGCGCTTCGAGCGCGGCGACATGATCATCGACCTCAATGGCAAGACCGAGGGGATCATCCCGCGCAGCCAGCAGTCGCGCGCGGAGCGCTACTCGCAGGGTGACCGCATCAAAGCCGTCATCGTCGACGTTCATACGCAGCCGAAAGGACCGCAGGTCGTCCTCTCGCGTACCGATCCGCGCCTGCTCATCAAGCTCTTCGAGATGGAAGTGCCGGAGATTTACGACGGCACCGTCGTCATCCGCGGCGCCGTCCGCGAGCCGGGCGAGCGCGCCAAGATCGCGGTCATGTCGCGCGAGCGCGACGTCGATCCGGTCGGCGCCTGCGTCGGCATGAAGGGCTCGCGCGTGCAGTCCATCATCCGCGAGCTGCGCGGCGAAAAGATCGACATCATCCCGTTCAATGAAGACATCGTCGTCTACGCGCAGAACTCGCTGGCTCCGGCCAAGATCACGCGCGTTTCCGTTACCAGCGACGAGCAGGCGCATCGTCCGCACCTCGACGTCATCGTCGACAACGACCAGCTCTCGCTCGCCATCGGCAAGCGCGGACTCAACGTGCGCCTCGCGGCGGAGTTGATCGGCGCGAAGATCGATATCAAGTCCGAGGAAGAGGTCAAAGGCGAAGTCGCCGACGCCCTCAGCGCCATGTTGCAGGAAGCGATGGCCGAGGCGCGGGCGGAGACCAATGTCCACGACATCGAAGAGATGCCCGAGGACTGGGCGAATACGCTCGAAGCCGCCGGCTACGACGATCTCGACTCCGTCATCAACGCCTCCGTCGACGATCTCATCGCCATCGAAGGTGTCGACGAAGAGATGGCCGAGCAGATGATCGAGATCGCGCGCAAGCACGAGCAGATCGACGAGACGCCGCCTGAAGGCGACGAAGAAGAGCAGGAGTATCAGGCCTCGGTCGACGGCGAGCAGGAAGAAGAATCCGAAGCCGGCGACGAGCCCGAAGAAGATTCTCAGCCCGCGGCCGAAGACGCCGAAGCACCCAAAGAGGCGCAAGTGAAGTAGTCGTTTCTCAGTTGCCGGGTTGCCAGGTTCCCGGCTGACGCAATTCGCAACCTGACACCCGAACCAAGGAGAGTCAATGGCGGCAGCAAAGTTCAAAGTGAGCGACATCGCGAAGAAGATGGGGAAGTCCGAGAAGGACGTCATCTTCCAGTTGCAGTCGCTCGGCGCCGAGATCACAGACCCGAATCAGGCTCTGGAGCCAGAGGTCATTCAGGCGCTCATCACCGGCAAGAAACTGACCATGCGCACGCGCAGCGTCATCATGCGCGAAGACAAGCCGCAGGTCGCCGCCAAGAAGGAAGCCGTCCGCCCGCCGCGCGCGATCGTCAAGCCGACGCCGCGTCCCAAACGCGAAGTGCCTGTCAACGAAGAACCGCAGGTCGCCGCGCCGCCGCCAACGGTCATCATTCCGGAGTTCGTCGAAGCCGTCGAAGCCGAAGAACGCGCCGCCAAAGAAGCGCCGCCGCCGGTTGTGCCCAAGCCGCGTCCCGCCGTCGTCGAAACAGCTCCGGAGCCCGTGCCCGATGCGCCCGTTCCGATGCCGCCGCCCCCGGCCGCGCCTCAGGCTCCCGCTCCAATGGCCGCCGGCGCCGCCGACATGCGCCGTCCGACCGGACCGACCGGTCCGCGCGCCCGCGCGCCGCAAAGTGCACGTCCCAACTACGCCGGCCAGCAGCCGGTTCCTTCACGTCCGACCTATGTCGGCGGACAGACCGCGCGTCCCGCGGGTCCGGGTACGTCGCGTCCGCCGATGGGCGGCACACGTCCCGCCGGCCCGGCTGGCGCTCGTCCACCCATGGGCACGCGCCCCTCGGGACCGGGAGCTCGCCCCGGCGGTCCGATGGGTACACGTCCCGCTGGCCCGGGCAATTTCCGGCCCGGCATCGGACGTCCCGGCGGCCCTGTTCCAGGCGCTCCGCCGCCACCTCCCGGCACGCTGCCGGGCGGCGCGATGGGACGCAGCAAGTCGCGGCGTCCGGACGGCAGTGAGGATGCTTCTCCGAAAAAGAAAACCACGGGCAAACGCGGCAAGAGCGAACGCCCGTCCGAAGTCGACAGCGAGTTGTTCACGAAAGGTCCGTTCTCCGGAACGCAGATCATCAACGACGACCTCGGCCCCGACATCCCGATGCCGGAGACGGACGAGGACGGCGCGCCGAAGATGCCGTCCAACCGCCGCGACGTGCGCAAGCAGGCCGCGCCGGTTTCGGGCAAGGTGCTGAACTTCACCCGTCCCACGAACAAGATTCCTCTCAGCGAAGGCGCGACCGTCAAAGAGCTCGCCGACAAACTGGGCATCAAAGCCAATGACCTCATGAAGCACTTGCTCATGAAGAAGGGCTTGATGCTCTCGATCAACCAGCCGCTGGGCGGTGATCTGGCCCTCGAAATCGCCAAAGACCTCGGCATCGACGCCGAGATCGTGTCGTTCGAAGAAGCAGTCGAGCTCGAGGCGATGGAGAAGACCGGCGCGACCGGCTCCACTCCGCGCGGACCGGTCATCACCGTCATGGGCCACGTCGATCACGGCAAGACCTCGCTCCTCGACGCAATCCGCGAAACGAACGTCGCTGGCGGTGAGGCCGGCGGCATCACGCAACACATCGGCGCCTATCACGTCGAGAAGCGCGGACGGAAGATCGTCTTCCTCGACACGCCCGGCCATGAAGCCTTCACGATGATGCGTGCCCGCGGCGCGAAGGTGACCGACATCGTCATCCTCGTCGTCGCCGCCGACGACGGCGTCATGCCGCAGACGAAGGAAGCCATCGATCACGCGCGCGCCGCCAAGGTGCCGATGATCGTGGCCATCAACAAGATCGACAAGCCGAACGCCAACGTCGAGCGCGTGCGCCGCGAGCTGGCCGAGAACGGTGTGCAGGTCGAGCAGTGGGGCGGCGAAGTCGTCTCCGTCGAAGTGTCGGCCACCAAGAAGACCGGCATCGACGACCTTCTCGACATGATTCTGCTCACCGCCGATCTCCTCGATCTCAAAGCATCTCCAGAGATCGGCGCGAAGGGCGTCGTGCTCGAAGCCAAGAAGGAAACCGGTCGCGGCATTGTCGCCACGGTGCTCGTGCAGGACGGCACGCTGAAGATCAGCGATGCCTTCTTCTCCGGCGCCACGTCCGGCCGCGTGCGTGCGATGACCGACGAGCGCGGAAGCCGGATCACCGAAGCTGGTCCGGCCACCCCCGTCCAGCTCACCGGATTCGACGACGTTCCGAATGCCGGCGACTCGCTGCAGGTCGTCGACGAACAGACCCAGGCCCGCATGATCGGCCAGATGCGCCAGGAAAAAGCGCGCGAAGCATCGCAGGGCAAGACCTCGCGCATGTCGCTCGATCAGCTCTTCCAGCGCATGCAATCGGGTACGGCCAAGGAGCTCAATCTCATCCTCAAGGCCGATGTGCAGGGCTCCGTCGAAGTCCTCGCCGACACGATGCGCAAGCTTTCCACCTCCGAGGTCAAGGTCAACGTCATCCACTCCTCGGTCGGCGCGATTTCGACGAACGACATCCTCCTCGCATCCGCATCCGACGCGATCGTGGTCGGCTTCAACGTCCGTCCCGAGCGTTCGGCCGGCGAGCTGGCGGAGAAGGAAGGCATCGACGTTCGCCTCTACACCGTCATCTACAACCTGGTCGACGAAATGAAGCTGGCCATGACCGGTCTGCTCGATCCGAAGTTCCAGGAAGTCTTCCAGGGCCGCGCCGAAGTGCGGAACACGTTCAAGGTGCCGAAGGCGGGCGTCATCGCCGGCTGCATGGTCACCGAGGGCTTGATTCCGCGCTCGGCAAGCGTGCGGCTGCTGCGCGACAATCGCGTCATCCTCGAAGGCAAAATCGCCTCGCTCCGCCACTTCAAGAACGACGTCGCCGAAGTCCGCCAGGGTTTCGAGTGCGGCATCGGCATCGAGAAGTTCCAGGACATCAAGCAGGGCGACATCATCGAAGCGTTCAAGGTGGAGCAGTTGGCTGCCGTGCTACAGGGATAAGGGGTTAGGGACGAGGGAATCGGTCTCGTCCCTACCTCATCTCCCTCGTCCCTGATTCACCATGATCGTTTCCGTCGCACTCTTCGAGATCTTCATCCCGCACGCGCAGTCATTGAAAGACAAGCGCATGGTGGTGCGGTCGCTCCGCGAGAAGTTGCGTCACCGCTTCGAGATCTCTGCGGGAGAAGTCGGCCTGCACGATCTCCATCAGCGCGCGCGAATGGCGGTGTCATTCGTATCAATCGACGATCCCGCCGCCGACGCGATGCTCGAACGAATCCTCACGTTCGTCGAAACGAACAGCGAGGGGACGCTCACAGGGTGGACGACGGAGAAACTCGACTTCGACGAGACAGTGGCGCTCGGTGTCCCGCACTTTTCGTAGCCTGCGGACGTAGCGCCGGCGGCCCGCCGGCTGGACCGCCAGCGGCCGCTGGCGCGTCCCGAGCATTGCCGCCGAGCCGGCGGCGGTCCAGCCGTCGAGCCGACGGCGCTACTCTGCGTCATCACGGCCGCGTGATCGCGCCGATCGTGATGTGCAACTCCACGTTGTCGCTCAGCACGCCCGGCACCGCGCCCCAGCGCGAGCCTAGTACGCCGAAGTCGCGGCGGTTGATCGTGAAGGTCGTCTCGAATCCGGCCATCTTGCCGATGCTCGCGATTTCGTGCACGCCGAGCGACGTCACCGGGAAGCGCACACTGCGCGTCGTGCCGTGAATGGTCAGGTTGCCGGTGACGAAGTTGTGGTCGACGGCGGTGCTGTGAAACTCGAGTGTCGGATAGCGGGCGGCATCGAGGAAGTCTTCGCCGATCACCGTCTGATCGCGTGCGCTGTTCTTCGTATCGAGGCTGGCCGTTTTCGCTACGACGTCGATCTGCGAGCCTTCCGGATGCGCTGGATCGTAAATCAGCGTGCCGTCGAAATCGCGGAAGATCCCTTCCTCCTTCAACACGCCCCACTTCACGATCGAAAAGCGGATGCTCGTGTAGACCGGCTTGACGTAGTAGCGCGTCGGCGACGCGCAGACGGGCAGCGCGAGAAGCGAGAGCAGGAGCATTGCGCGCTTCATTTGCCACCTGCGGTGCGGAAATCGCGCGTGCAATGCCATGCGCCGGCCGCGTCGCGGCTCACCGGCTGAATCGTCGCGAACGTACCGCCGGCGCCGTCTTTCGCGCGCATCGCCGGCGTGAGATTGCGGTCATCGGCAAACTCGAGGATTTCGAATTGTTCGTGGCGGCCGTCCTGAATGTGGATGTGAATGTGTGCCGGCGCGCCCCCTCCGGGATACGAGCCGGGCCGGATCGTGTCGATGCGATACGTCCCATCAGGCGCGGTCGCGAGGCGGCCGAACAGCCGTGCGGCAACTTTCGGATTCGGGGCATGCGCTCCCTCGGCGAGGTAGATGCCGCTGGCGTCCGTGTGATGCGCCTCGATGACTACGCCGCCGCGCGGCTTCCCGTCCGCGCCGTAGACGCGTCCCGTCACGACCAGCCGCTGTCCGGGTTCGTTCGGTCCCGCGATGACGATGTGGGAGGTAAGTCCGGGCGACGCCAACAGCGGGACCGAGAGAAGTGCCAGGAACTGCATTCGAATGATGGTTCGGATCATGATGTGTTCTCCTTCTTCAACTGGAGGACGGCATCTCGATGACCAGCGTTAACGCGTTAACACTTCGATCGCCGCGTACGTCTTCCCAACGCTGATGTCTGTTCGCACCGACGCCGATCTCGTTCGCGCCGCACAGTCTGGCGACGTCGCGTCGTTCGAACTGCTCTACGCCAAATATGTCCCCGTCGTGCACGCAATCCTCCTCGGACGCCTCCCGCCAGCCGACGCGGACGATGTCGCGCAGAACGTCTTCATCACGGCGTACACGAAGCTTCAATCGCTGCGCGAGCCGGCCGCGTTTGCGGGGTGGATCGCTCGCAGCGCGCGCAATGCCGCCGAGGATCATCGGAGAAAGATGAGCGACACGGTGGAGTTGGAGGACGCGTATGTCACGCACGAAACGCAACGCGACGATGCCGAAGCGGCACGGGCTCTCGATGCAATCCGCGCACTTCCGGCGGCGTATCGCGAGACGCTGATACTGCGCCTCGTGGAAGGAATGACCGGCCCCGAAATCTCCGCGCGCACCGGCCTTACGCCCGGCTCGGTGCGCGTGAACCTTCACCGCGGCATGCAGATGCTGCGCGGCGCCCTCGGCGGGAGCACTCCATGAACGACGACTATCTCTGGGACGGAAGCGGCGAGCCGGACGCCGAGGTGCAAAAGCTCGAGGGGCTGCTTGGACGCTATCGCTCCGCCGCGCCGATGCCCGATTTCAAACGCGTCGCGGTGATTCGTCGCCGACCGCGCTGGCCGTTCGCCGTCGCTGCCGCGTCGATCGTCTGCGCGATCCTCGGCGCAATTCGTTTCTACACACCGGCGAACCGCTGGCGCGCGACCGACGAATCCGGCGTCGCTGATGTGCCGCACGCAATTCTGCGCGCCGGCGACGTCGTGCGAACCGAACGCGGATCGGTGCGCCTGCAGTCTCCTGCCGTCGGCACGATCGACCTCGGTGCGAATACGACGGTGCGCCTCATCGAAAACCGCAGCAAACGTCATCGCCTCGCACTCGCGGCGGGAACGATCCACGCGAAGACGACGTCGCCGCCCGGCGTATTCGTAATCGATACGCCAAAAGCGCGGGCGATCGACCTCGGCTGCGAATACACGTTGACGATCACGCCCGGAGGCGGGGGAGAACTGCACGTGATCGCGGGATGGGTCGATCTCACGCATGGGTATGAGCAGTCGCTCGTGCCGCAAGGTGCGTCGGCGATGATCACGTCCGATGGCGCATTGAGCGTGCCGGTCTTCGATGACGCGACGCCGGCATTCCACGCGGCGGTGCGCGATCACGATGTGTCCACGATCGTCGCGCATGCGCGCATGCGCGACGCGTTCACGCTGCTCAATCTCTTCTGTCTCGCCACGCCCGACGAACGGATGCTGCTCTACGACCGTTTGAATCAACTCGTCCCCGCGCCGGCGTCGATCACGCGTGAAAGCGTTCGGTACTGGGCGCCGTCATCAACAGAACTCTGGTGGACGCCAGTGCTGCGCGCCAGCGGCATCAACGCGCTGAAGAAAAAGAAGGGCGCGCTCCAAGGCTTATGAGCCTCTGTGCTCTCTGTGTCTCTGTGGTTGAATGGCTGCATGCGCAAAACCCGCAGAACTTCCCGCGTTGGCGAATCGGTGCGCGACGCCCTCGTCGACGTCTTCCGCCACGAGATCAAGGACCTCGACCTCGCGCTCCTGTCGATCACCGGCGTCGAGGTAAGTCCCGACATGCACTTCGCGCGCGTCTTCGTCAGCGGTCTCGATGAGAAGCAGACCAAAGACACCGTGCGCGAGCTGCAGCAGCGCAAAGGTTTTATCCGCTCCCAACTCGGCAAACGCGTCCGCCTTCGTTCCACGCCCGAGCTCGACTTCAAATTCGACGAGACCGCGATGCGCGCCGGCCGCATCGAGGACGTCCTGGCCGAGATCAACAAAGAGCCGAAGAGCGACGACGAGTAATCAGCGGCGAACGAAGACCGTCTTGCGGTAGTAATCCAACTCCGCGATCGACTCTTCGATGTCCGTCAGCGCGCGGTGCTCATCCTTCTTCTTCGGCGACTCGTATTTCCCGCCGTACCACTGCGACACGAGCGTCTTGATCGAGCTGACGTCGACGATGCGATAGTGCAGGAAGGCGTCGAGCGACGGCATGTACTTCGCGAGGAACCGTTTGTCCTGCCCGATCGAGTTGCCGCACAGCGGCGCCGTGCGCACGTAGCAATACCGTCGAACGAAATTCAGCGTCTGCTTCTCCGCCTCGGCGGTCGTGACACCTTCCTCGTGCACGCGATCGAGCAGTCCGCTGCCGCCATGCGTCCGCCGGCACCAGGCATCCATCATGTCCAGCTTCGACTTCGGATGACGGATGGCCAGCACCGGCCCGCGGGCGATGATCTCCAGGTCGTAGTTGGTGATGATCGTGGCGATCTCGAGCAAGACATGCTTCTCCGGATCGAGGCCCGTCATCTCGCAGTCCATCCACACCAGATACTTTTTGCTCCGTGCCGGTTTCGCCATCGCCGCATTCTAGCCGCCGAATACCGGCGGCGTAGCCGTCGCAAGAACCGTGGCCCACGCCTTCAGTCAAATGGTCTTAACTTAAGCGCGCAATGGAGCGCTGGCGTCCTCGCCGGCTGGCCCGGCTGCGTCCTCGCTGCCGAACCGGCAAACCCTCAGATCTCGCTGGTAACACGACGCTTCAAGCCTCCCATTCGGCGGCGGGGACGCCGCCGGGCCAGATGAGATGAGAAGGCCAACCTCCCGCGCAGTCGCACAATGTGCGCTGCAAAGGTGAACGTGCTCGAGGCACAGAAAGGAGATTGGCCGTGAAGAAGTCTACCAAAGCAGCTCGTCGG
>Ga0213876_10000174_pt1 | contig 66934 bp, 61 predicted proteins | sample BarmaccomBMRX_R9_FD_160113 | JGI IMG/M metagenome (GOLD analysis project Ga0213876, IMG submission 160113) | Root-associated microbial communities from Barbacenia macrantha in rupestrian grasslands, the National Park of Serra do Cipo, Brazil - RX_R9 | ecosystem: Host-associated > Plants > Roots...
CGGACGTCGACACGAACTTCTCCGGCATGATCAACGCCTTCAAATACGGCGCGCCGCCGCACGGCGGCTCCGCGCCCGGCATCGACCGCATCGTCATGCTGCTCGCGGGCGAGCCCAACATCCGCGAGGTCGTCCTCTTCCCGATGAACCAGAGGGCGGAGGATCTAATGATGGGCGCACCGTCGCAGGTGACGGCCAAGCAGCTGCGCGAGCTCCACATCCGGGTCGTCGAGCCGGCGGGCACGGCGAAGAGGGACCCGGCGGAGGTCATCGCACCCGAATAATCCCGTCACCCCGGCGAAAGCCGGGGTCTCAGGTTGACACGCAGTGCCTTTCCTCCGGGAGATCCCGGCTTTCGCCGGGATGACGGGAGGGGTACGTGCGTGGGATGACCCTCACTCTCTCCGACTACGAATCCGGCGCCAAGTATCGCGGCGATTACGACACGGAGCTCTGTGCCCTGCAGGAGCGCCTGTCGCATATCCTCGTCGCCCACATCGTCCACAAGAAGAGCAGCATCATCGTCTGCGAGGGCTGGGACGCGGCGGGCAAGGGCGGGGCGATCCAGCGCATCACCGGCCAGTGGGACCCGCGCGCGTTCCGGGTGTGGCCGATCAAGGCGCCGACGGCGGAGGAAAAGGCGCGGCACTTCCTCTGGCGCTTCTGGCAGAAGATGCCGGGCGCCGGGCAGATCGCGATCTTCGACCGCAGCTGGTACGGCCGCGTCCTCGTCGAACGGGTCGAGGGATTCGCGGCCGAAGGCGAATGGCGCCGCGGCTATGACGAGATCAACGAGTTCGAAGCGCAGCAATGCTATGGCGGCACAGCCATCGTGAAGCTCTTCTTCCACGTCACCCAGGAGACGCAGGACAAGCGCCTCATGGCGCGTCTCGGACATCCGTGGAAGCGCTGGAAGGTCACCGCCGAGGATTTCCGCAACCGCGAGAAGCGCGCGGCCTATGTCGAGGCGGCACAGGAGATGTTCGGCCACACCGACACGCCCTGGGCGCCGTGGCGGCTGATCGACGGCAATAACAAGAAGGCGGCGCGCATCGCCGCGCTGACAGCGGTCGCGGAAGCGCTCGAGGCCGCCGTGCCGATGGACCCACCGCAGGCTGCGCCGGAGGTGGAGGCGCTCGCGAAGAGGGCATTCGGGAGTGACGACTAGGAATCGAACCCCGTCACCCCGGACTTGATCCGGGGCCCACCTTTTCGCCTGGGGTGCAGCAGGAAGAAGGTGGATGCCGGATCAAGTCCGGCATGACGGCCTCTGGTCCGCGCGTGTCCCCCTACTTCCCCCTCCTGGCCTTCTGCACCGCCAGCGGCCGCGCCACTTTCTCCGCGACGATCCGCGCCGCGGTGCGCCCGATCTGCTCCCCCGCCTCGTTCGAGAAGCGGAAGTGGACGCCGCCATAGGTGCGCGAGTCGGAGACCTGCTGCGCCCAGGTGTCCCAATCGGGCAGCGTCTGAACGATCGAGTTCGGCACCGCGAGCGAGCCTACCCGTACGCCGCCCGGCGGCCGCGGCCCCGTCTCGGTCTTCATGATTTCGGCGATCGCCGCCGCGACGGTACAATGGCCGCAGGGATATTCGGCGAAGTTCGGCGTGGGGAGGAGCGGCACCCACGCCGGATCCGGCTGCGTCGCCTCGTTGCCGTCGGCGGCGCCGTTGCGGATCGCCGTGATCGGCCGCCAGAAATCGTACTTGAACTTCGCCGCCGCCATCACTTCGGCGGCATCGTCGAAGGCCATCTGGTAACGCGCGAACATCCGCGCGTTCTGCACCGGTGTGCGGCCCGGCTGGTCCGCGAGGCTGCGCATGGTGGGGGTGAGGTCCAACGCCTGGCGGTAGCGCGCCATCAAGGTCTGGTGCGGCGTGCGCTCCTTGCTGCCGCGGCCGCCAAGCCGCCGCACCTCCTCATAATCCTTGGCCCAGCGCTCGCTGCCGAGCGCGACCGGTGGGGGCGGCATCAGCGACACGACGCTGGGAATCGCCCAGGGCTTCATGGCATACATGCTGTTGTCGATCGCCGGCAACGCCGTCGGCACCCATTCTCCCGGCGCCGTGCGCGGGCGATAGGGGACCAGCTTCACGGCCGGGTCGAGGCCGCCGACCGCGAGCGCCGCCATTGCCGCCGCCTCGCCGATCGCCCGACCCTTGTCCTTCGCCGGTCCGTCCGGGAGCTCGTCCATGGTGATTGCGTAACTCTCCTCGAGCGTCGTCTTCATGGCCGGAAATGCCGCGGCGAGGACCTTGAAAGCGGCCGTCGCCGCGGCGGCGTCCTGGGAGGCCGCGGGATCGGCGGCCGGGAAGTTGAGCCAGCTCTCGTAGCGCCGGTCGATCGCATTCACCGCTTCGAACATTGCCAGGCTGGCGCGGGTGATCGCCCGTTGCTGGTCGGGCGTCTGGGTGGTCGCCGCGAGGGGGCTCGCGATCTTGCCGGCATAATCCCACCAGTCGGCGACCGTATCGGCCCGCGCGGGTGCGGCCGCCATCAGCAGCGCCGCCCCGGCGGCGCTCGTCAATAATCTGCGCATGTAACTCTCCCTCATCCCGGGCGGGCTTCCTCCCGCGCCCGTCTTGGAGTATTAGAGCGGCAACACACATGCGGCCCATGATCGGGGGTGCCAAAAGCATGATCGCAGCGTGCATCGAGAAAATGCGGACCGACGGCTGCGCCGGCTGCGAGAGGCGCGACGCCTGTGCCGAGCTGATGCGGCGATTCGGCGTGCGTCTGAACAGGCCCCGGCCGTCCAGGCCCCGGCGGCCCGTGTCGCTGAGCCCGTTCCTCGCCTTCCTCGGCGACGTCGCCGCGCAATTCCAGCGTGGCTTCGCCGCGCCGGCGAGCGCGTTCCGCCGCTCCGTCGAGGCGCAGATCGAGGCGCTCCTGCCGGGTGGGGCGCGCATGGTCGCCGTGGCGCGGGCGCTCGGCTGCAGCCGCCAGACGCTGTACCGGCGGCTCCGCGAGGAGGGGGAGGGCTTCGAGCGGCTGGTCGAGCGGGTGCGGAGGCGGCTTGCCTTGCGGCTGCTCGGCGACCCCGCAATCAGCGTGAAGGAAGCGGCCTATCGCCTCGGCTTCGCTGAGCCGGCCGCCTTCTCGCGCGCGTTCAAGCGCTGGACCGGCAGGAGCCCCGCGGCCTGGCGATCCGCTCAGGCGTCCGGATAGCGGATCGCGACGACTTCCAGCTCCCGCTCGCCGGCCGGAAGGGTAACGCGGCGGACGTCGCCGACCTGGGCGCCGCGGACCGCCCGCGCGATCGGCGAGGTCCAGGCGATACGGCCGTTGCCGGCGTCGGCTTCGTCCTCGCCGACGAGCGTCACGACGCGCTCCCGATCCTCCTCGTCGACCAAGGTCACCGTCGCGCCGAACCACACCTTCCCGCGCTCCGGCTGCGCCGCCGGATCGACCACCTGCGCCGCTTTCATCCGTTTCGACAGCCAGCCGATGCGCCGATCGATCTCGCGCAGGCGCTTGCGGCCATAGATGTAATCGCCGTTTTCGGAGCGGTCGCCGTTGCCCGCCGCCCAGCTGATCGTCTCCACCAGCTTCGGCCGCTCCTCGCCGAACAGCTGTTCATATTCCTCCCGCAGTCGGCGATAGCCCTGCGGGGTGATGTAGTTCGGCCGGTCGCTCACGGCGCCGGGGCGGGCGCCGCGGAGGAATAGGTCGGCACGGGCGCCGATCCGAACGAGCGGTTCAGGTAGAAGGAGAGGCGGCCGCTCGTCCCGCCGCCCTGGGGCGCGAACGTATCGTAGACGACGGCGTTCTCGAGCACGCGCTGGACATAGTTGCGGGTCTCCTGGAACGGAATCTCCTCGATCCAGCGGACCATGTCGGTGCCGGGCAGCCGCGGGTCCCCGTTCTGCGCGACCCATTTGCGCACGTTGCCCGCGCCCGCATTGTAGCTCGCTACCGCCAGCGGCACGTTGCCGCCCCATTGATCGAGGATCGTCGAGAAATAGCCGGTGCCAAGCGTCATGTTGTAGCTCGGGTCGGAGGTGAGACGGCCGCGCGAATAAGGGAGGCCCATCTTGCGCGCCGTCTCGTTCGCGGTGCCCGGCATCAGCTGCATCATGCCGAGCGCGCCGGCATGGCTCACCGCCTGGCGGTCGAACGAGCTCTCCTGCCGCGTGATCGCCTGCGCGAGCGACCAGTAGCGCGACCAGCCGGGCTCGAGCGGTACGTCCGGGAAGCCGGGCCGCGCATAGAAGGTCGCGCCCTTGGTGCGCGCCTCGCGGGCGACCCAGACGCCGAGGTCGAGACGGCCGAGCGACCGCGCGAGATCGGCGGCGAGCACGCGTTCGCCGTCGGTCGCGGCGCTCTGGGCGATGGCGCGGACGAACAAGGTCTGGTCGGCATAGCGGCCCATCTGCCCCAGCGCCTTCGCCGCCTGGACGAGGCTGCGGGCCTGGAACTGGGCGCGGGCGCCGGGGTCGACCGACACCGCCGCTGGCTCCGGCGGCGGGATCGGCCGGCCGAGCTTCTCGATGGCGAGCTGGCCGTAATATTGGTCCGGTGAGGCGGCCGCTTCCCGGAAATAGCCTTCGGCGGCAGACGCATCGCCCGCCGCCGCGGCCGCGCGTCCCGCCCAATAATAGCCCTTCGCCCGCGTTTGCTGCGAACGCGCGCCGCCGGCGTAGCGCAGGAACAGGCGCGTCGCCTCGGCGGGACGGCCGAGCTTGTTGAGCGCGACGAAGCCGCCGAGCCAGGCGAGGCTGGTATAATCGTCTCGCTCGCCATAGGGGCGCTCGCTGACGTCGGTGCCGGCCGGGTAGGCGTCGTCGATCTTCGATGCGATGTCGTAGGCCAGCGACCATTGCCGGTCGGCCGCCGCGTCCCTGGCGAGCGTCAGCATCGTCTCGAACCATTTCTCGGGCACCGCGGGCCGGACGGCGAGCGGCGGCCGGTTGGCGAGCAGCGCGCGGGCGGCGCTCGCCTGGCGGGCGTCGCGCAGCCATTCGGCCTTGTCGCGCAGCAGGCCGGCATTGGCGTTCGCATCGCCGGGAAGCGCCGACAGCCGGGCGCCGGCATCGGCGGCATTGGCCTGCAGGCCGAGACGCGCGTCGAACAGCGGTCGATTGGCCGCCGAGGCCAGGGGAAGCATCCGCTGCGCCGCCTGGCGGTCGCCGTTCGAAAGCAGGGCATCGAGCCGGGCATCGTGGTCGGCGCTCGTCAGGCTCCCGCCGAACAGGGTGAGGATCCTGCTTTCGTCGCCTTGCGGCAGCACGCCGCCCGTCCAGGCGGTCCGCGCCGCCTCCCGCGCCTTGTCCTGCTGGCCGGTCGCGTAGAGCGCGAAGGCGTAGCGCGCCTGCCCGACGGTCGTCGTCGGCGGGAAGACGCGGAAGAAGCCGAGCACCTGCGCCGCGCTGTCGCCATCGGGGTTTATCGCCTTCTCCGCCGCCTTGCGCAGCGCCGACTCGCCGGGCCAGCCCTGGTGGCTGAGCAGGAAGGATGCGTAGGCCGAGAAGGAATTGGAGTCGCTCTGCCGCAGGGCGTTCCACTGGGCGAGCGCCGCCGCGACGCCCGGGGAGACGCCGTAGGCCGGCGCGGCGGGGGCTACCGGCAGGAGAGGGCCGCCGGTCGCCGCGCCGACCGCCTGCATGGCCGCGGGGAGAACGGCGGCGACCTTGAGCGGCCGCACCTTGACCGTCACCGCCGCGAGCGACGCCGCGGAAATGCCCGCCAGTCCGGCGATGAGCAGCTTTCTGTGCATGCTGGACAGAATGGCGGACCCCTCCTTATCAGGCTCTGAACGGCGACGCGGTTCTCGAACGATCATTGCACAACGCCGCTCCAGAAAAAGGAGAGAAAGAATGTTCGGCGGGTCGATCCCGGCTCTGGTGACTCCTTTTCGCGACGAAGCGTTGGACGAAGCGGCTTTCCGCGCCTTCGTCGAATGGCAGATTGCCGAGGGAAGTCATGGCCTTGTTCCCGCCGGCACGACCGGCGAATCGGCGACGCTGCGCCCGGAGGAGCATCGCCGCGTCATCGCGATCTGCGTCGAGGCGGCGGCGGGGAGGCTGCCGGTGATCGCCGGCTGCGGCTCGAACGACACCGCGCATGCGATCGCCCTCACGAAGGCGGCGAGGGATTGCGGCGCCGACGCCGCGCTCCACGTGCCGCCTTATTACAACCGGCCCAATCAGGAGGGGATCTACGCGCACCTCGCCGCCGTCGCCGAGGCCGTCGACATTCCGATCGTCCTCTACAACGTGCCGGCTCGCACGGTGACCGATATTGCCGTCGAGACGATGGCGCGCCTCGCGCGGCTGCCCAACGTGGTGGCGGTCAAGGACGCGACCGGCAATCTCGCCCGCGTCACCGCCCAGCGCCTCGCCTGCGGCGAGGATTTCATCCAACTGTCCGGCAATGACGACATGGCGCTGGGCTTCATCGCAATGGGGGGAAAGGGCTGCGTCTCGGTCACCGCCAATGTCGCGCCGCGTTTGTGCGCCGAGTTCGAAAATGCCTGCCTGTCAGGGAATTGGAGCGAGGCGCTGAGACTGCAGGACAAGCTTTACCCGCTTCACGCCGCATTGTTCAGCGATGCGTCCCCAGGGCCCGTGAAATATGCGGTCAACAGGCTCCGCCCGGATTTTCCGGCGACCCTTCGGCGGCCGATGACGCCGCCCTCGGAGGCAAGCCGCCGCGCCGTCGATGCGGCGCTGGAGCATGCCGGCCTGGCCTAGCCGGCGTGCCTAAATCGCTCGGCGGGCTGCCTCCGCCTTTCCCTGTCCGTGCTGCCCCCCTATGTCCTCCCCATGGCCCGCCCGCGTCCGACCCCGTTCGAGAAGAAGAAGATCGTCGCCGAGAACCGGCGCGCGCGCTACGATTATGCGATCGAGGACAAATACGAGGCGGGAATCGCGCTGACGGGAACCGAGGTGAAGTCGCTCCGCTTCGGCGAAGGGTCGATCGCCGAGAGCTATGCCGAGGTGAAGGACGGGGAGGTGTGGCTGGTCAACGCCAACATTCCCGAATTCAGCCACGGCAACCGTTTCAACCACGAGCCCAAGCGCGCCCGCAAGCTGCTGCTGACGGCGCGCGAGATCAACAAGATGTTCGGCGCGGTGGCGCGGCAGGGCATGACGCTGGTGCCGCTCTCCATCTATTTCAACGGCCGCGGCCGCGCCAAGGTCGAGCTCGCCATCGCCAAGGGCCGCAAGGCGCACGACAAGCGCGAATATATTCAGGAGAAGGACTGGAAGAGGGAGCAGGGCCGCCTGCTGCGCCAGCATGGCTGACGCGGGGACCGGGGAGGGGACGAAGAAGCCGGGTTGGCTGAAGCGCCACCTGCCGACCCGCGAAACCGTCGATTCCTACCGCCTGCTGCGGCCCTTCGCGCGCCGCCTGCGGCACCCGAGCCTGTGGCATATGAACCATCGCTCGGTGCCGCGCGCCGTCTCGCTCGGCCTGGGAGTCGGCGTGATCATGCCGTTCATGCACATCCCGCTCGCGGCCGTGCTCGCCATTCCGGTCCGCGCCAACGTCATGATCGCGGCCGCCTCCACCCTGGTGGTGAACCCGCTCACCATCCCCCCCATGTATTATGCGGCCTACCGGATCGGCCGCTGGGAGCTGCGCCACGATGCGGGCGTCATCGACCCCCAGGCGGCGGCGCAGGCCGGGGGCGAGCTCGGCAAGCTCCTCTTCTGGGCGCACCACGCCTCCGGGCCCATCGCGCTCGGCATCCTGACCTTGTCCGCCTCGGCGGCCGCGCTCGGCTATCTCGTCGCGGCGATCGGCTGGCGGATGCGGGTCCGCGCGCGCTGGCGCCGCCGCCACCGGCTGCGGCCGGCCTGAGGGCGATTTGAAACGCCTCCCCGCCCTGCTATCGACCGGCCGCCTCGGTACCCGCGGAGACCCGTCCATGCGCAAGCCGCTCCTCCCCGCTGTCGCCGGCCACTCTCTCGCGCCGCGGCGGCGCGCGTGCAGCCGGTAGGATGGCGAGCGCGGCACCGGCGCGGGCGGCGGGCGGCGGCCTCGTCCTCCTCCTCGTAGCGGCCGCCGCGGCCGCTTCGGCGGCTCTGCTGTTCATCGCGCTGCCGAGCCCGCTCGTGGCCGCCGCCTTCTTCGCCGGAGCCCTCGCGCTCGGCGTTCCCCTTGCCTTGAGCGGACGTGGCGGCCGGGCTCCCGCCGGCGACGCCGCCCTGCCCATGGCCGACCTCGCGTTGCTGCGCGCGGCGCTGGACGTTTCGGCGGAACCTGCGGCCGTCACCGATCTTCGGGGCCGCCTGCTGGCCGCCAACGAAGCCGGCGCCGCCCTGGTCGGCGACGCATTCGGCGACGCCGTCGCGGCCGCCCGTCGCGACGGCGCGGCGACCGCCGCGCGAAACGGCATGCAGCTCGACCTGCGTCGCGCGGGCGCGGGCGCCGATCGCCTCGTCTGGCGCTTTTCGCGGCAACGCGACGCCGACCCCGCCGCGGAGGCGATCGCGCTGGTCGAGGGGGCGCTCGCCGACGTCTTTGCCGGCGCGGGGCTCATGACGGCCCTGGTCGACGCCGCCGGCGCTTTCCTCGCCGGCAACCGCGCCTTCCTGGCACGAGCCTTTCCCGACACCGCCGCCCAGGCAGGAACGCCGCTCGTCGACCTGCTGGCGCTCGACGCGGAGGGCCGCGTCCACTTCGCGCGCGAGGGCAAGGACGCAGCCGGCCTGCGGCTCGTGCAGGTGCCGTTCGGCGCGGCCGAGGGGGAGGGGCCGATCCTCTTCTTCCTCCTCGACGAGCTGGGCGCCGTCGGCCGGGAGGGCGGCGCCAGCCTCAACGCGCTGGTCGAGATCCTGCCCGTCGGCCTGGCGCTGGTCGACCGGGACGGGCGGTTCCTCTACCTGAACGCCGCCTTCCGCCGCGCGGCGGGGCTGTCGCGCAGCGCCGCGCCGGCCTGGCCGAGCGACCTCGTCGTCGACGAGGACAAGGCGGCCGTCGCCGACCAGGTGCGGCGCTTCGCCCGCGGACCCACCATGTCGGGCGACATCGCCGTCCGCCTGAAGGCGCGGCCGGAGGAGCCGGTGGCTCTCACCGTCGCGGGCGCGCGCGGGCTCGGCGAGGCGGCCGTGCTGCTCTCGCTCAAGGACAATAGCGAGGAGGACCGCCTGAAGCGCCAGGTGGCGCAGGCGACGAAGATGCAGGCGGTGGGGCAGCTCGCGGGCGGCGTCGCGCACGATTTCAACAACATCCTCACCGCCATCATCGGCCATTGCGACCTGATGCTGATGCGCCACGCGCCCGGCGACAGCGATTATGACGACATCCAGCAGATCCGCTCGAACTCCAATCGCGCGGCCAGCCTGACCCGCCAGCTGCTCGCCTTCTCACGCCAGCAGACGCTGCGCCCGCAGGTGCTCCAGCTGCCGGACATCATCGCCGAAGTGTCGACGTTGCTGAAGCGGCTGCTCGGCGAACATGTCGCGTTGCAGGTCAAGCACGGCCGCAGCCTCGGCGCGGTACGCGCCGATCCGGGCCAGCTCGAGCAGGTGATCGTCAACCTCGCGGTGAACGCGCGTGATGCCATCCTCGCCAAGGACCCGAACGGCAGCGGCACGCTCACCCTGCAGACTTTCGCGATGCCGTCCGACGAGGTGCGGCGGATGGGCAGCGAAATCCTGCCGATCGCCGATTACACGGCGCTCCGCGTCTCCGACACCGGCACCGGCATCGCGCCGCACCTGCTGCCCAAGATCTTCGAGCCCTTCTTCACCACCAAGGAGGTGGGGAAGGGCACCGGCCTCGGCCTCTCCACCGTCTACGGCATCGTCAAGCAATCGGGCGGCTTCATCTTCGCCGACAGCCAGCCCGGCAAGGGCACCAGCTTCACCCTCTATTTCCCGGTCCACCGCGCCGAAACGACGGCCAGGGCGCCGCGGCGCAAGCAGGCCGCGGGCGAGCTGTGGGGCTCGGGGACCATCCTGCTGGTGGAGGACGAGGCGACGGTCCGGGCCGTCGCCGAGCGAGCGCTCGCCCGCAACGGCTATACCGTCCTCACCGCCGAAAACGGCGAGGCGGCGCTGGAAATCCTGGCGCGGGAGACCGGCATCGACCTGATGATCTCCGACGTCGTTATGCCGACGATGGACGGCCCGACCACGGCGCGCGAGGCCCGCAAGACCCATCCCGACCTGCCGATCCTGTTCATCTCCGGCTATGCCGAGGAGCAGCTCAGGCAGTCGATCGACCTCGATCGCGTCGCTTTCCTCGCCAAGCCGTTCAGCGTCCAGAAGCTCGCCGAGGCTGCCCGTGACGCGCTGGCGCTCGCTGGATCACCGCTGGCCTGAGGCGAGGAATCGCTCGAGCGCAGCCACTTGCGGCGGTGTGAAGCGGAGGCCCAGCTTGGTGCGCCGCCAGAGGACGTCCTCCGCGGTCTGGGCGAACTCGCGGTCGACCAGCCAGCGCACTTCGGCCTCGTACAGCCCGCCGCCGAAATGACGACCCAGCGCGTCGAGTCCGGATGCCTCGCCAAGCAGCTCCTTGAGCCGGGTGCCGTAAGCCTTCGACATACGCTCGACCATCAATAGCGGCATCCAGGCGGTGAGACCGCGCAGCCAGTCGACGAAGGCCGGGTAGAGGTCTCCGCCGGGCAGCATCATCCAGCCGGTGGACCGTCGGCCGTCGACCCCGAGCCGATCGAGCGCGTGCTGGGCGAGCGCCCGGGCGGTGGTGATCTTGCCGCCGAAGACCGAGAGGAGCTTCGCGCCGGGCGAGTCGCTCAGCTCCAGGGCGTAGTCGCGCGTGACCGTCCTTGCCGACCGGTGCCCGTCGTCGTGGAGGGCGCGGACGCCGGAATAGGACCAGAGGACGTCGGCCGGCACCACCTGCCTGGTGAAATAGCGGTCCGCCGCTTCGCACAGGTAGCGAACCTCGTCGCCGGCGATCGCCGCATCCTCGGGCCTCGCGACTTCGATGTCCGTCGTGCCGATGAGGGTCAGATCCTCCTGGAAGGGGAGAGCGAATACGACCCGCCGGTCGGCCTGCTGGAGGATGTAGGCCTGGTCGCCTTCCCAGAGGCGCGGCACGACGATGTGGCTGCCCTTGACGAGCCTGACGCCGCTGCGCGTCGGCTCGCCGAGCCTGGCCAGCACGTCGGTGACCCAGGGCCCGCCGGCGTTGACGATCGCCCCGGCGGAGACGCGGCGGTCGCCGGAGAGGTCCGCGGTCCACCTTCCCCCGTCGCGACGCGCGGCGAGCAACTCGGTGCGTGTGGCGATCTCCGCCCCATGCTCGGCGGCGGCGACGGCGTTGAGCACCGTCAGGCGCGAATCGTCGACCCACGCGTCCCAGTAGGAAAGAAGCCGGCGGCGCTCCGTGAGCGGGGCCTGGAGCATGGGTTCGCGCCGGCCGACGCGGCGCGAGCGCGGCAGGCTGCCGCGGAATGCCAGCGCGTCGTAGAGGAGCAGGCCGAGTCGGATCATCCAGTGCGGCCGCATGCCGGGGCAGTGGGGGAGGACGAAGCGAAGGGGGCGGACGATGTGGGGGGCCGTCTTGAGCAGGATCTCGCGCTCGGCGAGCGATTCGCGCACCAGCCGCAGCTGGCCCAGCTCCAGATAGCGCAGGCCGCCGTGGATCAGCTTCGACGAGGCGGAGCTGGTATGGGCCGCGAGGTCGTCCTTCTCGACCAGCAGCACCCTGGCGCCGCGGATCGAAGCGTCGCGGGCGATCGCGCAGCCGTTGATGCCGCCGCCGACGACGAGGAGGTCGAAGCTGTCCACCGGCCCTTCCTAGGGCATAAGCGCGAAAGCTGGAATCCGGGACGTGGCCGTGTCACGAGAGGGAATGGACGACCCGATCCTGGTCATCGACGCGGGCACGACGAGCACCCGGGCGATGCTGTTCGGCCTCGACGGGGCCTGTCACGGCGTCGCGCAGCGGCCGCTCAGCCAGCATTATCCGCGGCCCGGCTGGGTGGAGCACGATGCCGAGGAGATCTGGCGGGAGAGCCTCGCCTGCGCCGGGGCGATGTTGGCGAAGGTGCCGCGCGTCGCGGCTCTTGGGATCACCAACCAGCGCGAGACCATCGTCTTCTGGCACCGTCGCACGCACCGGGCGCTCGCGCCGGCGATCGTCTGGCAGGATCGCCGCACCGCCGCGATGTGCGCGAAGTTGGCGGAGCAGGGCGCGGAAAGCCTGGTCCAGGCCCGCACCGGCCTCGTCCTCGATCCCTATTTCAGCGCCTCGAAGATCGCCTGGGCGCTCGATCATTGGCCGCAGCTGCGCGACGCGGGCGCCGATCTGTGCGTCGGCACAGTTGAATCCTGGCTCATCTTTCAACTGACCGGCGGCCTCCACGTGACGGACGCCACCAACGCCTCGCGGACCGCGCTGATGGACATCGGCCGCGGCCGGTGGGACGACGAGTTGCTGGCGCTGTGGGGCGTCCCCGGCGCGATCCTGCCGGAGATCGTCGACTGCGCCGGGCCGATCGGCACGACCAGCGCCGACCATTTCGGTCCCATCGTGCCGATCACGGGCGTGGCCGGAGACCAGCAGGCGGCCGCGATCGGGCAGTCCTGCCTTGCCCCGGGCGACACCAAGGCGACCTACGGCACCGGCGCCTTCATCCTGGCCAATACCGGCGATGCCCCTCGTCCGAGCGCCCACCGCCTGCTCTCGACGGTGGCCTGGCAGCTCGAAGGCGTTCGCAGCTATGCGATGGAAGGCTCTGTTTTCGTTGCGGGAGCGCTGGTAAAATGGCTGCGCGACGAGCTCGGCCTCCTCGCCGCCGCCGCCGAGAGCGACGCCGTCGCGCGCAGCGTCGAGGATTGCGGCGGCGTCCACATCGTCCCGGCCCATAGCGGCCTCGGCGCCCCCCACTGGCGGGCCGATGCGCGCGGCCTCATCGCCGGCCTCAGCCTCTCGACCGGGCGCGCCCATATCGTCCGCGCCGCGCTCGAGGCGATGGCGCACCAGACGCACGATCTCATGACTGCCTTCGCCGCCGACGGCGCGGCGTGGCAGGTGCTGAGGATCGATGGCGGCATGGCGTCGAACGACTGGCTCGCCCAGGATCTGGCCGACGTGCTCGGCCTCGAGGTCGAACGGCCGGCGAATGTCGAGACCACCGCGCTCGGCGCGGCGATGCTGGCGGCGGTCGGCCGCGGCCACTTCGCGGACTTGCACGAAGCGGCGGCGATGCGCGGCCCGGTCGAACGATTCGCGCCGGCGATGGACGCGGCGGTGCGCGAGCGACGCCTCGCGGGCTGGAAGAGCGCACTCGCCGCCGCGCTCCGCTGACCGTTTGCTATGTGGTTATGGCGGCGCTAGAAAATGGTCTCGGCCGGCGCTGCCGGCCCTGTCGAAAGGGGGATGAGGATGAAGAAGCTCGCTCTCGCCGCGGCCGCGCTGGCCGTGGCCGCTGCGCCCGCCGCCGCCAAGGATCTGGCCGGGGTCAGGACCCTGCCCAACGAACTCACCATCTATCACGACAAGGCCTATTCCGGCGAAAGCTACGACGTCCGCAAGGCCAACTCGAACCTCGAGCTGCGCTGGGACGCCGGCAGCCTGTCGCTCCAGCCCGGCGATGTCTGGGAAGTGTGCGCGCGCCCGATGTTCAAGGAGTGCGTCACGGTGTCCCAGAGCGTGGCCGACGCGGCGTCGATCGGCGTCACCGGCGAGATCAAGTCGGCGCGGCTGAAGAAGAAGGACAAATAGCGCTTCGCGCACAGCCGCGCTGACGCGATGTTAACCGCCGGGCGGCTATCCGGGCCGCCATGGCCCAGCGTGTCCACCTGATCGCCGCCGCGCGCCCCAATTTCATGAAGGTGGCGCCGCTGTGGCACGCGCTCGCCGCGGCGGCCGATTTTGACCCCGTGCTGGTCCATAGCGGCCAGCATTACGACGCGAACATGTCCGACGCCTTCTTCGCCGACCTCGGGCTGCCGGCGCCCGACCAGCATCTCGGCATCGGCTCGGGCAGCCATGCGGAGCAGACCGGTGGGGTGATGATCGCTTATGAGAAAGTCGCGCTAAGCGACCGCCCCGATTCGATAATCGTCGTCGGCGACGTCAACTCGACCGCGGCCTGCGCGATGGTCGGCGGCAAGCTCGGCGTGCCCGTCGTGCATCTCGAGGCGGGCCTGCGGAGCCGCGACCGGACCATGCCGGAAGAGCTCAACCGGCTCGTCACCGACGTGCTGGCGGACGTGCTGTGGACGCCGTCGGCCGATGCCGATGCCAATCTGCGCGCCGAGGGCATCCCCGACAGCCGGATCAGCCGCGTCGGCAACATCATGATCGACAGCTTTGAGCTGGTCCGCCCGGCGATCGAGGCGGCCGGCGCACCGGAGGCGCTGGGGCTGGCGCGCGGCGGCTATGGCGTCGTTACCCTGCATCGGCCTTCCAATGTCGACGATCCGGCTCAGCTGGCGCGGCTGGTGGACGCGTTGATCGAGGTGCAGCGGCGCCTGCCGCTCGTCTTCCCCGTCCATCCGCGCACCGCGAAGCGGCTCGGCGCCGCCTTCCTCGACAGTCGCCTCAAGCGGGCCGGCCTACGGCTGGTCGAGCCGCTCCCCTACGTCCGGTTCATGAGCCTCGTCACCGGCGCGGCGGCCGCGATCACCGACTCCGGCGGCATCCAGGAGGAGACCACCTATCTCGGCATTCCCTGCCTGACGCTGCGGGAGAATACCGAGCGGCCGGTGACGATCAGCGAGGGCACGAACCGGCTGGTCCGGCCGGAGACGCTGCTGCTGGAGCTCGACCGGGCGCTGACCGGGCCACGGCCGGTGCGCTGCCCGGAGCTTTGGGACGGGAAGACGGCGCAAAGGTGCCTCGAGGACCTGCGCCGCCGGGCGGGGCCGGCCCGGCTGCCGGTGGCACGCCCGGACTCAGGCGCGCTCGTCCGTCGCTATTCGGGAGGCGAACGGCGCGCGGGCGACGCGCGCTATCGGCGTGGCGGCTGAGCGAACGACGTATCGTCCAAGGTTGATCCCGATCCGCATAGGCGCACGCTGCCCCAGGGCTCCCGTTTGGGAACCATCGTCGCTAACCCAAGTTAGAGCTGCTGCCGCGAGCATGCGGCGCGTTCGACAGAAGAACCCTCCGTCTGCGCCCGGGAGCTCTCTCGCAGGCGCGTCGAACGGGAGGGGTGCAGTGGAGGGAAGCAATGAAGAGGATCGTCACCGCCGCAGCCGCCCTGGGTGCGGCAGCCTTCGGACTCAGTGCATGCGACGTGCAAAAGACCCAGAACGGGTCTCTGCCCACGGTAAACGTCTCCGGCGGGCAGCTGCCCGAATATAACGTCACGGGGCCGGACGTGAAGGTCGGCACCAAGACGGAGACGGTCAAGGTGCCCACGGTCGAGGTGAAGACCGGCTCGGAGAAGCGGAAGGAAAGCCACTGACGTGGGCTAGCGGGAAGGAGCGAGGAGCGGCGAGTGACCGTCACTCGTGACTGTCACTCGGCGGGTGAAGCCGCTACGTGAACAGATTGCGCTCGTCTCCGAGGGCGTGGGCGCAGACGTCGCCTGCGCCGCTCACCAGCGTCGGCGCCAACCCGATCCCCCCGCACCTCTCCAACCGATGCCGCCCGAAACAAGCCTCAGAACGAGGAGCAGCAAGATTGCCCCGACCGTCGCATTGACGATGGCGGCGACCAGCCCCGTCCCGAGGTGAACGCCCAGCTTCGGCAAACACCAGGTGCCGATGAACGCTCCGACGATCCCGACAAGGAGGTCGCCAATCAGCCCGAAGCCGGCGCCTCGGACCACCTTGCCGGCCAGCCATCCGGCGACAAGGCCGACGAGAAGGACGATCAGGAGGTTATGGTTCGACATGTGCATGCGTCACCTCGGGAGCGTGTCGGTCGGGCAACGTCGCCCGACCGCCTCTGTTCCTGATCGTCTCTGCACCGGTTCGCCGCCAAAGCGAACCCCCCGCGCACGCTTCGTCGCTTCGAGGCGAGCCGCAGGGAGACATTCACTGGGACTAACGCCGCTCGTCGTGCGCTTCTTTCAGGAGCTCCCTCGCCGGCGCTCGAGCGGTCCTGCCGAGGAGCATGCTTCGCTACGACGATTGCGTGTTCCAGGCAGAATTGTACGCGAGCTGCGCGAGGGCCCTCAGGGCGTCGATGTCGGCGCGGAGGATCGCGAGATCGTCGAGCGACCCCATTCCCCCGTTCGTCTCCGAAACAAGGGATCGGATCGCGGACATCTCCCCCCGACGGAGGCGCGATTCGATGTCGCCCAGCCTCTCGGCGACGTGGGGCTCACCCGCGCGGATCAGGCGGTCGCGCAGCAGGATCACCGATCGCCCCAGGCGGTCGACGATCTCCGGATCCGGCCCGTAATAGCTCGACATCGGACGAGACTAAGCGAGACCGCGCCATGCCCGCAACGGCTGGAGAGCGGTCTCGTCAGCCGGCCGGCGGCGCCTGCCAGCTGTCGTCGATCATCCTGATGATCGCGGAAAAGTCCTTCGTGCCGCCGCCCAGGGCTTCGGCGAAGCGGGTGTAGAGCTCCTCGGCCGCCGCGCCCATCGGGGTGTAGCTGTCCACGCTCTGGGCGGCTTCCATGGCGAGGCGAAGGTCCTTCAGCATCAGCGCCGCCGCGAACCCGCCCTGATAGTCGCGGTCGGCCGGCGTCTCCGGGCCGACGCCGGGGACCGGGCAGTAGGAGGTCATCGACCAGCACTGGCCGGACGCCTTTGAGGCGATGTCGAAGAAGGTCTGCGGATCGAGGCCGAGCTTCTGTGCCAGCACGAACGTCTCGCAGGTCGCGACCATCGAGGCGCCCAGGAGCATGTTGTTGCAGATCTTCGCGGCCTGTCCGGCGCCGGGCCCGCCGGCGTGGATGACGGCTTTGCCCATCTTCTCAAGATAAGGGCGGGCGGCTTCGAACGCGTCGTCTGCGCCGCCGACCATGAAGGTGAGGGTGCCGGCGTCGGCCGCGGCGATGCCGCCCGAGACGGGGGCGTCGACCATCCGGTAGCCGGCCTGCCAGGCTTTCCCGATCTCCTCGCGCGCCGTGGCGACGTCGATGGTCGAGCAGTCGATGAGAATGGCGGTGGTGGGTGCCTTGCCGAGCACGGCGCTCTCGTAGACGTCGCGGACGTGGCGGCCCGCCGGGAGCATGGTGACAACCGCCTGGGCGTCCTTGACCGCTTCCTCGGCCGAGGCCGCGCGGGTGCAGCCATTGCCCTCGGCCTTGGCGAGCGCGGCCTCGGCAAGGTCGAACGCCGTCACGGCGTGGCCCGCCTTGACGAGGTTCGCGGCCATCCCGCCGCCCATGTTGCCGAGACCGATAAATGCTACGCGTGCCATGTCTTCTCCTTTCCCTCTCCCCTTGCGGGAGAGGGGTAGGGGAGAGGGGGGCGAAGCGAAGCTTCGCGCGCTCGCTCGCGAGCGCACCCCTCACCCAACTCCGTCTAAGTTCGCTGCGCTCACTAAGACTTCGTATCCCTCTCCCACAAGGGGAGAGGGGCTAGTTCAACGCCCCGTCCACTGCGCCTGCCGCTTGTCGACGAAGGCGCTCATGCCTTCCTTCTGGTCCTCGGTGCCGAACAGGCCGTGGAACAGGCGGCGTTCGAAGACGATGCCGTGGGCGAGGCCGGTCTCGAAGGCGGCGTCCACCATCTCCTTCGTCGCAATGGCGGCGAGCGGGGCCATGCCGGCGATCAGCTCGGCCGTCTTCAGCGCTTCGGCGATCAGGTCGCCGGCGGGCACGACCCGCGCCACGAGGCCCGAGCGCTCGGCCTCCGCCGCGTCCATTATCCGGCCGGTGAGGCACATCTCCATCGCCTTGGCCTTGCCGACGGCGCGGGTGAGGCGCTGGGAGCCGCCCATGCCGGGAGTGACGCCGAGCTTGATCTCGGGCTGGCCGAATTTGGCCGTCTCGGCGGCAATGATGAAGTCGGCCATCATCGCCACCTCGCAGCCGCCGCCGAGCGCGTAGCCGGCGACGGCGGCGATCCAGGGCTTGCGGGTGGCGGTGACCTTCTCCCAGCCGGCGAAGAAGTTCGACGCGTACATGTCGGCGAAGCCCTGGCTCGACATCTCCTTGATGTCGGCGCCCGCCGCGAAGGCCTTGTCGCTGCCGGTGAGGACGAGGCAGCGCTGGCCGGGGTCCGCGTCGTAGGCGGCGAAGACGTCGATCAGCTCGGTGAGGACCTGGCTGTTGAGGGCATTGAGGGCCTGGGGGCGGTTCAGCGTCACCAGCGTGACGGCCTCGCGCTGCTCGGTCAGGATGGTCTCGTAGGTCATCTTATTCTCCGTCATCCCGGCGCAGGCCGGGATCTCCGTTCGGAAGGTCTCGGCGGGTCTCATGGAGATCCCGGCTTTCGCCGGGATGAGGTTCCAAGTCCACCCGGTCCACCTTCATAGCGGCGTCCATTCCTCGCCGTCCGGCATCGGCGCGAAGATCTGGTCGATGAGGTGCTGCGTCACCGCTTCGGGCGTCGGCGGGTCCCAGACCGGGCGATTGTCCTTGTCGACGAGGAGCGCGCGGACGCCTTCGACGAAGTCGTGGCGCTGGACGACGCGGCTGGCGACGGCATATTCCTGGCGCATCTCGTCGGCGAAGCTCTGCATGAGGCCGCCGTCGTAGAGCAGGCGGAGCGAGACCTTGCAGGCCTGCGGGCTCTTGCCGGCGAGGAGGTCGCGCTGTTCCCTCGCCCAGGGGGAGCCGTCCGCATCGAGAGCGGCGAGGATGGCCTCATAGTCGTCGGCAGCGAACAGGCGGTCGATATCCTCCTTGTGGAGGGCGACCTTGGCCTGGGGGGGCGGCGCGCCTGCCTCGGCGAGCAACTCGCCGAGGCGCTGCGGCTCGGCGGCGATGCGGGCCTTCAAGTCGTCGAGGGCGAGGGCCGGGACGTAGTGGGTGGCGAGGCCGAGGGCGAGGCAGTCGGCCCCGTCGAGGCGGGCGCCGGTCAGTGCGAGATACTGGCCGACGCGGCCGGGGAGGCGCGCCAGGTACCAGCCGCCGCCCACGTCCGGGAACAGGCCGATCGTCGTCTCGGGCATGGCGAAGCGGGTGTTCTCGGTCGCGACGCGGTAGCGGCAGGGCTGCGAGATGCCGACGCCGCCGCCCATCGTGATGCCGTCCATGACGGCGATCGTCGGCTTGGCGTAGGTGAAGAGGAGGTGGTTGAGGCGATATTCCTCGTGGAAGAAGGCGCGCGCCTCGGCGCCGTCGCCCGCCCCGCTGCGGGCGAGCATGACGACGTCGCCGCCGGCGCAGAAGCCGCGGCCCTCGGCATGATCCAGCATCACCGCCTCGACGTCCGGCCGTTCGCGCCAGTCGAGGAGGGCGGCGATCATCGCACTGCACATGTCGCGCGTCAGGGCGTGGATCGCCTGCGGGCGGTCGAGGCGCAGCCGGCCGATGCGGCGGTCGGTAAGGGTGAGGACGTCGCTCACGTATCGTCGTCCCGGCGGAAGCCGGGACCTCCCTGAGACCCACCGAGACTTCTTGTCCTGAGATCCCGGCCTTCGCCGGGATGACGTGGAATAATCGCCGGCCCGGCGCCTTGCTGCCTCACTGCCGGAGCATGTCGCGGGCGACGATGACGCGCATGATCTGGTTCGTGCCCTCGAGGATCGAGTGGACGCGAAGGTCGCGCCAGAAGCGCTCGATCGGGTAGTCCTGCAGGTAGCCGTAGCCGCCGTGGAGCTGGAGCGCGCGGTCGACGACGGCGGAGCCGGTGTCGGTGGCGAAGCGCTTGGCCATGGCGGCGAAACGGGTCTTGTCGGGGGCGTTCTCCGTCACCTTCACGGCCGCGGCGTAGAGCAGGGTCCGGGCCGCCTGGAGCTCGGTCTCCATGTCGGCGAGGGTGAACTGGGTCGCCTGGAAGTCGGCGATCGGCTGACCGAACTGCTTCCTGTCCTTCGTATATCCGACCGCCTCGTCGAGGCAGCGCTGGGCGCCGCCCAGGGAGCAGGCGCCGATGTTGAGGCGGCCGCCGTCGAGGCCCATCATGGCGATGCGAAAGCCTTCGCCCTCGGCGCCGACGAGATTCTCGGCCGGCACGCGGACCTCGTCGAAATTGACCTGGGCGGTCGGCTGCGAGTGCCAGCCGAGCTTCTTCTCCTGCGCGCCGAAGCTGACGCCGGGCATATCCTTCTCGACGACCAGGCAGGAAATGCCCTTCGGCCCCTCCTGGCCGGTGCGGGCCATCACCACGTAAACCTCATTCTCGCCGCCGCCGGAGATGAAGGCCTTGGAGCCGGTCACGACATAATGGTCGCCGTCCTTCACCGCCTTCGTCTTGAGCGCCGCGGCATCGGACCCGGAGGAGGGTTCGGTGAGGCAGTAGGAGCCCATCCGTTCCATGGTGACGAGGCTGGGGAGGTACTTGCGCTTGACCGCGTCCGAGCCGAAGCGGTCGATCATCCAGCTCGCCATGTTGTGGATCGAGATGAAGGCGCTGGTCGAGGGACAGCCATAGGCCATCGCCTCCATGATCAAAGCCGCCTCGAGCCGCCCGAGGCCGATGCCGCCGCTCTCCTCCGAGACGTAGATCGACCCGAAGCCGAGCTCAGCCGCCCGGCGGATCGTGTCGCGCGGGAAGATGTGCTTCTCGTCCCACTCGGCGGCATGGGGCGTGATGGCATCGGCCGTAAAGGCTTGCGCCATCTCCTGGATCTGGCGCTGCTCGTCGGTGAGGTCGAATTGGCTCATGGCTGTTCTCGGAGAGTGTCGCGGGGGTCCTTAGCGGGAAGGCGCTGGCGTTGCAGCCCTGATCTTGCCAGGCCGGTCGCCGAGGCAGCGGTCCGCCTGGCCCTGCTCGCGGAGCCGCGCGACCATTGCCAGCCGCTCCTCCTTGCCGATGGCGGGGTCGAAGGCGAACTGCGCCTGGGGATCGGATCCGGATGCGACCCCGCCAGCGCCTTTCTGGACGAGGCGCAGATGCGCCTTGCGGTCCTCTTGCAGGGTGTAGCCGCGCCGCGATGTCGGGAGGTAGCCGTCCATCAACGCGACCTGCGGATTCTCCGTGACCGGCGCGCCCGCCCGGGGCCGCGCCAGCGGCGACCAGAGCCGGAGGTCGACGTCGGTTCGGCGGCCGGCGCGATCGGCAAGGCGGAAGCGCTTCAGCTCGGGAAACCACGGCAGGCGCGCCGTCTCGCCGGCGAGGAGGTCGAAGGCGAGCCCGGCGAAGCAGAGGGTGAGCGGGCCGGCGCGCGGGCGCGGGTCGAGCGTCTCCGCGTCGGCGTCGTCCCGCTCGGGCGAGGGACGCAAGGATGGCGGCAGCGAAGTGCAGAGCGCTTTGGCCGCCGGCCCGAACGCGATCCGGCCGAGCCAGTCGACGTCGCGCGCGCTGCCGTCGAAGCGGTTCGAGTGAATCGCGAGGATCGGTAGCGGCCCGCCGCCGCGATCGTAATGATAGACGATCTCGGACGGACGGTCCGGCCACGACACGCGCAGCCGCGCGAGGCGCGGTCCGCCTGGCAATTCGACCGCCCCCAGCGGCACGACAACCTTGGACAGATCGATGCCGCGATAGATCCACGATTCGAGGTACAGCGTTCCGCCGGGCACCAGCAGGGCCTGTACCGACGCCGCGTCGCTATACGCCTCCCCGGGTCCCGCGTCGAAGGCAAAGCCGTCGCCGCAAGCGCGGACCGGCCCGTAATAGTCCCTGGGTTCGGGTGGCACCGGAAGCGTCGTCGCGCCCGGGGCCGGAACCATCGCCGCGGCCAGAGCGGCGAGGGCCGCCGCGAAGGAGGGCCGACGCTTCGGTGCGGCGCGGACGGCAGATGGACGCGCCGGCGTCAGCGGCCGCTCGCCGGCTGGTGGAGCACCTGGGCGGCGAAGGCGGCGCTGATCGCCCGCTCGCCGAAGGTGCGGTCGAAAAGCCGCTGGAGGGGAACGCCGCGCGCGTCGGCCATGGCGGCGATCTGGCCCATCGAGGTGCGGATCGAATTCGGCTCCTCGAGCGCGATGGGGTCGGCGAACGCCGCGTCGGCGGTGACGATCTCCCAGCCGTCGGCCTTGAGCGCCTTGACGGCATCGGCGACGAACATCGCTTCGAGGTCCGTCTCGTGCATGAGGATCACCTGCGCCGGTGAGCGACCGAGGGTCTTCCTCGCCAGCGCGTCCGAAAAGTCGGCGGCGCCCACCACCGTCCGGACGTAGAGGTCGCGAAGCGCGTTCAGGTCCATCGGCTGCCCCGCGCGCTTGGCGTCGACGGCGAGCGCCTCCATCAGCCAGTCGTTGCTGTCGGAGGTGACGTAGCCGTTGTGGAGGCCCCGGGCCTTGAGCGCGGCCCGGAGCGCGTCGCGCTTTGCGACGTCCGCGCCGGCCTCGTCGAGGAACGGGTAGCGGTACCAGCGCCGGACGCCCGGTCGGCCATTGAGCCAGGCCGCCGCCCAGTCGAGGTCGGTAACGTAATCCTGGACGGTCAGCTCGGACAGGTGCCGATGGCTGTAGCTGTGATTGGCGATGACGTGGCCGGCCCGGACATAGGCGGCAATCCGCGACTCCCCGCCCTTGCCGTAGGGCTGCTCGAGATTGCCCGGCGTTATGAAGAACGCGGCCTGCCGGACCCCGTTCTGCTTCAGCGCCGCGAGCAACCGCCGGGTGCGCTCCTCCGGCGTGAAGAAGGCGCCGGGCATGCGCGGCACGTCGTCGAAAGTGAGCGCAATGCGCTTCTTCGCCGGCGCCGTGTGCCCCGCCGCGGCGAGGAGCGGGACGAGGAGGAGGGCGAGGAGCCGTCGAAGGAGACGAGTCATGCGTCTCCCATAGCGTCAAGCTGGAGGCGTTCCAGCCTTCATCGGGGGCGGCGCGAAGCAGCGATCCTCCGGTCGCCGGCTGCGGAGGCGCTTGGCAAACGAACGCCGCTCCTCCGCCTGCGACGTCGGATCGAATTCGAGCGAGACGCGGGGGAGGGACTCCAGCGAATGCCGACCGTCGGGAGTGCCGAAAATGACCTGGAGGTGCGACGGCTCCGAGCCGCGGTCCGCGACGAAAGTCGTCGAGTTGTAGTCGGTGCGGTCCAGCAGCTGGACCCCGGGAGCGCTGGCGAGGAACCCGACAAGAGCCGGGCCTCCGTCCAACCTCCAAAAGAGGAGGTCGACATTCACGAGGCGGTTGCCCTGAATGACGCGGAAACGCGGCCAGACCGCGTCGTTCCATGGCAGGCGCACCGATTCCCCCGCTCCCACGTCCAACGCGAGTCCGACCATGCAGAGAGTCAGCGGCCCACGATGCGCGCGCGGCTGGAGCCACCCCGCGTCCCGATTCTCCCGCTCCGGCCTTGCCTGCAGGGGCTCAGGAATGTCCTTACAGAGCGCGCGCGCGGCTTCGCCGAACCTTATCCGTGCGAGGAGCGCGAGATCGCCCGCGGAGCCGTCGAAGCGGTTGGAGCGGATCGAGATGATCGGGAACGGACCCCGGTTTCCGGTATCGTAGAGATAGAGGATCTCGACGCTCGGCGAACTACGGGACGCCACCCGAACGCGCTCGAGCGCAGCGCCGCTGCGAAGCCTGATGCTGCCGAGCGGATGCACGACGTCCCGATATTGGGAATCCGCATAGAGCCAGTGATCGACGGAGATTGAGCCGCCGGGAAACCAAAGCGAACGCGTCGGCCGGTCGAGCTCGTACCCCTCGCCTTCGGCGGCATCGAACGCATAACCGTCGCCGCAAGCCCGCACCGGCCCGTAATATTGACGGAGCTCGGGGGGCGGTGGCGGGATGGCACGGCTCGCGCCGGCGCCGAGCAAGAGCGAGCCGGCAATGGCAAGGGCGGTCGCGGCGCTGGCGATCGGGCGGTGCACGCCGGCCAGGTTAGACAAGCGCGGGGCGCGCAGCGAGCCGATTCATCTCACCCCATGGTCGGGATGACGAAGGCGTTTTCGCCGGTCACCGAGCCGTCGGGCCAGCGCTGGGTCACCTTCTTGACCTTGGTCCAGAAGCGCACGCCTTCGGGTCCGTGCTGGTCGATGTCGCCGAAGCCCGAGCGCTTCCAGCCGCCGAACGTGTGGTAGGCGACCGGCACCGGAATCGGCACGTTGATGCCGACCATGCCGACGTTGACGCGGGCGGCGAACTCGCGCGCGGCGTGGCCGTTCCTCGTGAAGATGGCGACGCCGTTGCCATATTGGTGGTCGGAGGGGAGGCGGACCGCCTCCTCGAAGCTGTCGGCGCGGACCATCTGCAGGACCGGACCGAAAATCTCCTCCTGGTAGGAGCGGAAGCTGGGCTTCACATGGTCGAAGAAGGTGGGGCCGATGAAGAAGCCCTCCTCGTGGCCCTGCAGGGTGAAGCCGCGGCCGTCGACGACCAGCTCGCCGCCCTCGTCCTGGCACATCTGGATGTACTGCTCGATCCGCGCCTTGTGGGCGGCGGTGACGACCGGGCCGTAATGCGCCTCCGCGTCGGTCGAGACGCCGACGCGCAGCGCCTCGATGGCGGGGACGAGCTTCTCGCGCAGCGCATTCGCGGTTTTGTCCCCGACCGGCACCACGACCGGCAGCGCCATGCAGCGCTCGCCGGCCGAGCCGAAGGCGGCACCGGCCAGGTCGTTCACCACCATGTCGAGGTCGGCATCGGGCATGACGATGCCGTGATTCTTGGCGCCGCCGAAGGCCTGGACGCGCTTCCCGTTCGCGGTGCCGCGGCTGTAGATATATTCGGCGATGTCGGACGAGCCGACGAAGCTGATCGCCTTGATCGCCTCATGGTCGAGGATGGCGTCGACCATCTCCTTGTCCCCGTGGACGACCTGGAGGATGCCGTCGGGGAGGCCCGCTTCCTTCATCAGCTCGGCGAGGCGGACCGGCACCGACGGATCGCGCTCGGAGGGCTTCAGGATGAAGGCGTTGCCGCAGGCGATGGCGACGCCGAACATCCACATCGGGATCATCGCGGGGAAGTTGAACGGCGTGATGCCCGCGACGACGCCCAGGGGCTGGCGCATCGAATAGACGTCGATGCCGGGGCCGGCGCCCTGGGTGTACTCGCCCTTGAGCGCATGCGGGATGCCGCAGGCGAACTCGATCACCTCAAGGCCGCGCTGGACGTCGCCCCGGGCGTCGGCGACGACCTTGCCGTGCTCGGAGGCGAGGAGGAGCGCAAGGTCCTCCATGTTCTGCTCAACCAGCGCCTTGAAGTTGAACATCACGCGGGCGCGGCGCTGCGGGTTGGTGGCCGCCCAGCCGGGGAGCGCCGCCTCGGCCGCCGCGACGGCCTTTTCGAGATCGGCCCGGCTGCCGAGCCGCACCTGCGCCTGCACGCCGCCGTTATTGGGGTCGAACACGTCGTGGTGTCGCGCGCCGGAGACGAAGGCGCCGCCGCCGATATAATGGTCGATGTTCCGCATGGACTTGCTTCTCGGATGAGTCTGGAAGGAATGGGCAGCCCCTAGCCAAGCCCAGACGTGAATGCCAGCCACTGCCGCCATGCCGGACTTGATCCGGCGTCCACCTTTCCTTCAAAGCGGCCACAAAGGAAGGTGGACCCCGGATCAAGTCCGGGGTGACGGCTTCTGCCTCAATTTGCCGCATCAGGAGGTGCAATGAAGCTCGGAACCCTTCCCGGACCCGGCCGCGACGGGCGGCTCGTCGTGGTCAGCCGCGACCTCGCCTGGTGCGCGGACGCGGTCCACATCGCGCCGACGCTGCAGGCGGCGCTCGACGAATGGGCGCGCCTCGCGCCGCAGTTGGAGCTGCTCGCCACCGACCTCGAACATGGCGTGGTGCCGCGCGAGCGGTTCCACGAGCGCGAGGCGCTGGCGCCGCTGCCGCGCGCCTATCAATGGGCGGACGGCTCGGCCTATGTGAACCACGTCCAGCTGGTCCGGAAGGCGCGCGGCGCCGAGATGCCGGAGAGCTTCTGGTCCGACCCGCTCATGTACCAGGGGGGCAGCGACGAGATGCTGGCGCCGAGAAGCGCCATCCCGCTCGCCGACGAGGCCTGGGGCTGTGACCTCGAGGCGGAAGTCACGGTGGTCGTCGACGACGTGCCGCGCGGGGCGAGCCGCGAGGAAGCGCTGGCGCGGATCGTCCTCGTCGGCTTGGTCAACGACGTGTCCCTGCGCAACCTCATCCCGGCCGAGCTCGGCAAGGGTTTCGGCTTTCTGCAGTCGAAGCCGGCCTCGACCCTCTCGCCGGTGCTGGTCACGCCGGACGAGCTCGGCGACCGCTGGCGGGACGGCAAGCTCCACGGGCCGCTCAAGGTCGACCTCAACGGGCAGCCCTTCGGCCGCGCCGACGCCGGTGTCGACATGACCTTCGATTTCGGCACCCTCGTCGCCCATCTCGCCAGGACCCGCAACGTCGGCGCGGGCTCTCTCGTCGGATCGGGCACCGTCTCCAACCGCGACGCCGACGGCGGGCCCGGCAAGCCGATCGCCGACGGCGGCCTCGGCTATTCGTGCATCGCCGAAGTGAGAACGGTGGAAACCATTCTCGACGGCAAGCCGCAGACGCCGTTCCTGAAGAAGGGCGACACGGTCCGCATCTGGATGGACGACGACAAAGGGCATCCCGTCTTCGGCGTTATCGAGCAGACCGTCGCCTAGGGTTGCGACTCGCCAGGCGAGCGCGCACAGGCGGCGCATGACGAAGACCGCTGCCCACCTCGCTGCATTCCTCCTGGCCACGGGTGCGGCGGCGCCGCCGCCGCCGCCGCCGCCGGGACCCGAGGCGGCGCTCCGCGTCCCGCGCGCGGCCGCGGGCGAGGTGAGCGAGGCGCGGCTGCACGCGACGGTCGCGAAGCTGGTGAGCTTCGGCACGCGCCATACGCTTTCGTCGATGACAGAGCCGACGCGCGGCATCGGCGCAGCGGAGCGGTGGGTCGCCGAGGAATTCGGCCGCTATTCGGCGGCCTGCGGCGGGTGCCTCACGATCGTCACCCCGGAGGAGGAGTTCAAAGGCCCGCGCGCGCCGAACGGGGTTCGCATTCGCGACGTGGTGGCGATCCAGCGGGGGACGGGGGACCCGAACCGGGTCGTCATCATCACCGGCCATATCGACAGCCGCGTCTCCGACGTCATGAACGCTACCGCCGACGCGCCGGGCGCCAATGACGACGGCTCGGGCACGGCGGCGGTGATCGAGGCGGCGCGGGTGCTCTCGAAGCGCAAGTTCGCCGGCACCATCGTCTACGGCGTGTTGATGGGCGAGGAGCAGGGGCTCTACGGCGGCAAGACCCTCGCCGACTATGCCAAGGGACAGGGCTGGCAGGTCGTCGCCAATCTCAACAACGATATCGTCGGCAACAGCCTCGGCTCCGACGGCATCCGGGACGACACGCATGTCCGGATCTTCTCGGAAGGCCCGCGCTGGCAGGGGCATGAGGATCTCTCCGCCCGCCAGCGCAGCCTCGGCGGGGAGAATGACGCGCCCGGGCGCAACATCTCGCGCTGGCTCGACATCCTCGCCGATCGCCTCGCGATCGGCCTCGACGTTCGCCAGGTGTGGCGCAACGACCGGTTCGGCCGCGGCGGCGACCATAGCGAGTTCCTGAACCTCGGCTTCCCGGCGGTGCGGTTCACGGTGGGAATCGAGAATTACGATCAGCAACACCAGGACCTGCGCACCGAGAAGGGCGTCCAGTACGGCGACACGATCGACAAGATGGACTTCCCGTACCTGCGCAAGGTGACGCAGCTGAACGTCGCCGCGCTGGCGGCGCTCGCCGCGGCGCCGCCGCCGCCCGAGCCGAAGGTCGAGGGCGCGGTGTCGACGGACACGACGATCAGCTGGATCCCGGTCAGCGGCGCGGCGTCCTATGTCGTGCGTTGGCGCAGGACCGACGCCAATCAGTGGGAGAACAGCTTGCGCATCGAGGAGCGGTCGCCCGAGCTGACGGTGATCAACGACGGCGCCCCGCTCCAGAGCGGTTCGCGCGGCTTCGGCGAGACCCTGTACAGCGTGCGGCTGCCGCACGTTCGGGTCGACGACTGGGTGTTCGGGGTTTCGTCGGTCGCTGCGGACGGCGCCGAGTCGCCGGTCGCCTCCGCGGTGCCGGGGGGCGCGTTCCGGCCGTACACTCCTCCTCCGGCGCCGCGGCGATAGTGGCCAAGAAACAGCGATCGGGCCTTCCCACCCGCCAGCAGATCCTCGACTTCGTTGCGTCGTCGGACCAGCCCGCGGGGAAGCGCGAGATCGCGCGCGCCTTCGGACTCTCGGGGCAAGACAAGGTGCAGCTGAAGGGCCTGCTGCGCGACATGGCGGACGAGGGGCTGATCGACGCGTCGCCCGGCCGTGCCTTCCATCAGGCAGGCGGCGTGCCGAAGGTGACGGTGCTGCGAGTCACCGACGTCGACGACAGCGGTCAGGCCTGGGCGGTGCCGGAGCGGTGGGAAGCCGAGGCGCCGGAGCCGCGCCTCAGGGTGCTCGAGCGCAAGGGCAGGGGCTCCGCGCTCGGCGTCGGCGACCGCATCCTCGCGCGGACCGAGCAGCGCGGCAACGGCTACGCGGCGCATCCGATGAAGAAGCTCCTCAAGGGGAGCGAGCTCGTTCTCGGCGTCGTGCACCAGGAAGGGAAGGACGGCTTCTGGCTGCGGCCGGTCGAGAAGAAGGAGCGGCGCGAGCTGCCGATCTCGGACCTCGGGCGCGCGGCGGCGGGCGACCTCGTCCTCGCCGAGAAGGTCGGCCGGCCGCCCCGCCTCACGGCGCGGGTATCGGAAGTGCTCGGCGATCCGTTCGCGCCCCGCAGCTTCAGCCTCATCGCCATCCACAAGCACGGCATCCCGCACGAATTCCCGGAACCGGTGATCGAAGAGGCGGAACGGGTGGCGCGTCAGGACCTCGGCAGGCGCGAGGATCTGACGCACATCCCGATCGTGGCGATCGACCCCGCCGACGCGCGCGACCATGACGATGCCGTCTGGGCCGCGCCGGACGAGGATCCGGCAAATCCCGGCGGCTGGAAGGCGATCGTCGCCATCGCCGACGTCAGCTTCTACGTGCGGTCGGGGTCCGCGCTCGACAAGGAAGCGCGCAAGCGGGGGAACAGCGTCTACTTCCCCGATCGGGTGGTGCCGATGCTGCCGGAGACCCTCTCCGCGGACGTCTGCTCGCTCAAGGAGGGGGAGGATCGCGCGGCGCTCGTCTGCCACTTGCAGGTGTCGAAAGACGGCCAGCTCACGTCGTGGCGCTTCACCCGCGCCCGCGTCCGCATCGCCGCCAACATCGCCTACGAGGACGCGCAGGCGGCGATCGATGCAGCGGCGGAGGAGCAGGGCTCCGAAACCCTTTCGTCCCGAGCGAAGTCGAGGGGCGGAGGCGATGAGGTTGTGCAGCGCCCCTCGACTACGCTCGGGACGAACGAAGTGGTGGAGGTCTTCTCGTCACCCTGCTCGATGCCCGAGATCGAGCCTCCGACCGAGCTGCCGGTGCCCCGGCCGCTGGTCGAATCGACCCTGGAGCCGCTCTGGGCCTGCTGGCGGGCCCTGTACAAGGCGCGGGAGAAGCGGGCGCCGCTCGAGCTCGACCTGCCGGAACGGCGCGTCGAGCTCGACGAAAAGGGGCGGATCGCGTCGGTGGCGCCGCGCGAGCGGCTCGACGCCCACAAGCTGATCGAGGACTATATGATCGCGGCGAACGTCGCGGCCGCCAAGGCGCTGGAGGCGAAGAAGGCGCCGGTCATGTACCGCGACCACGAGCCGCCGGGTCGCGAGAAGCTCGTCGCCCTCAAGGACTATCTCGCCACCTTCGGCATCGAGTTCGCGCTCGGCCAGGTGGTGCGGCCGGCGACCTTCAATCGCGTCATCGACCGCGTCGGCGAGGCGGAGTTCAAGCCGCAGGTCATGGAGCAGGTGCTGCGGACCCAGACCCAGGCTTATTATGCGCCCCAAAATGCCGGCCATTTCGGCCTGGCGCTGGGCTCCTACGCCCATTTCACGAGCCCGATCCGCCGCTATGCGGACCTCGTCGTCCATCGTGCTCTGGTTCGCGCCTACGGCCTCGGGGAAGGCGGGCTCTCCGACCAGGAGGCGGAGGCGATGGAAGTGACCGGCGAGCTCATCTCGCAGCTCGAGCGCCGGGCGATGGAGGCGGAGCGCGAGACGCTCGACCGCTACGTTGCCGCCTACCTCTCGGAGCGGGTCGGAGAGCTGGTCGACTGTCGCATCACGGGCGTCCAGCCCTTCGGCTTCTTCGCCACCGTCGAAGGCCTCGGCGGGGACGGACTGGTGCCGGTCTCGACGCTCGGAACCGAATATTTCCGCTACGAGGAGGCGCGGCAGGCGCTCGTGGGCGAGGAAACGGACGAGGCCTTCACCCTCGGCCAGCGGCTGAGGCTCCGCCTCGTCGAGGCGAACCCGGTGTCCGGCGGCCTGCGCTTCGAGCTTCCGGACGGCGGGGGTTTCGCGCCGGCGCCGCGACGCGGCCCGCGACGCGACGGACGCCGCGAGGACGGCAAGAGCGGTCGCGGCCGCCGCGGCCGACCCGGCAATATCCGCCATCAGGGCCGCCGTTAGGCTTCGCGGTAGGCGGCGATCACCTGATCGAGAATGTCGGGCCAGTGATAGGCGAGGCTCGCCTGCGCCGCGGCGCCGGCCATCGCCTCGCGGCGGCCCGGGTCCGCCATCAGCGCCTCGGCCGCATCGGCATAGGCCGCCGGATCGGTGGGCGCGACGAGAAGACCCGTGCGCCCGTGCTCGATCAGCGCCTGCGCGCTGCCGACGTCGGCGCTGACGATCGCGAGCCCGGCGGCCATCGCCTCGAGGTTGACGTTGCCGAAGGCCTCGGTGACGCTGGGATTGAGGAGGATGTCGGCGCTGGCCACCGCGCGGCCGAGCGCCTCCCCGTCGACATGGCCCGTATAGAGGGCGTCAGGCAGCCTCTCTTCCATCCAGGCCCGCGCGGGTCCGTCGCCCACGACCAGCGGCCGCAGCCTGTGCCCCCGCGCCCGCAGCAGGTCGACGGTGGCGGCGAAGACCTCCAGGCCTTTTTCGAGGACGAGGCGGCCGAAGAAGAGCAGCACCGGCTCCTCGGGTGCGTAGCCATGTCGGGCGCGCCAGGCCCTGCTCCGCAATGCCGGGGTGAACAGGCGGTGGTCGACGCCGCGGCCCCAGAGACGCACCCGCTCCGGCGGCACGCCATAGGTGCCGAGATGCTCCGCCATCGCCGGGTTCGGCGCAAGGACGAGGTCGCAGCGCGAGTAGAAATAACGCTGCCGGGCGACGATCGGCGGCACCAGGAAGCGAAGGCCGTAATAAGCCGGATAGGTCTCGAACCGCGTGTGGAGGCTGGCCACCGCCGGGATGCCGCGCGCGCGGGCATAAGCGAGGGCGCGGCCGCCGAGTATGTCCGGACAGGAGAGGTGCACATGGGTCGGCGCAAAGGCGTCGAGATCGGCGCGGATGCGCGCCGGAAGCCGCGTCGCCAGCCGGTATTCCGAGCGGCCGGGAATGCCGATCGACGGCACCGAGACGAGGTCGCCGGCGGGCGGGAAGGCCGGTGCGTCGCTGGTCGGCGAATAGACCCGCACGGCCGCGCCGCGGGCCAGCAAATGGGCGACGAGGCGATTCAGCGCGCGGTTCGCCCCGTCGCGCACGCAATTGTAGTTGCCGGAGAAGAGCGCGATCCGCAGGCCGTCGGCCGCGCGCCGTGCAGTTTCGGCCGGTGCCCGTTCGGGCGCCGGTGCGTCGCTCTGCAGGGCGTGGCGCGCGCTGGCCATGGCTAAAGTCCGGTTGCCGCGATGAACGGCGGGGCCAAGCCGTTCAACTGAAAGAAAATACAGGTGGAAAAGGCCCCCCTCTCCGAGCCGCGACGATAGCCGAGGCCGGCCGCCGACGCAAAGCGGAACGGATGTGCGTCGGGACAGGCTGTGCGGCCCTTGCGGCGCGTCCGCTTCGGGCGCATGGCCGGGCCCGATCTTCCTGGGAGATGCGCCATGGCGGAATCGGTTCGCGTCGCGACCATCGTCGGCAGCCTTCGGCGTGAATCGTTCAGCCGCAAGGTCGCCAACGCGCTGGCGGCGCTCGCGCCCGACCGGCTGATGCTGGAGGTCGTCGAGATCGGCAACCTGCCGCTCTACGACCAGGATCTCGACGAGGGCGCGCCGCCGCCGGCCTGGAGCCGCTTCCGCGACGAAGTGCGGGCGTGCGGGGCGGTGCTGTTCGTGACGCCGGAATATAATCGCTCGGTCCCGGGCCTGCTCAAGAACGCGATCGACGTCGGCTCGCGTCCCTACGGTCATTCGGTCTGGGCCAGGAAGCCGGCTGCCGTCGTCAGCGTCACCCCCGGCGCGCTCGGGGGGTTCGGCGCCAACCATCATTTGCGGCAGTCCGCAGTGTTCCTCGACATGCCCATGATGCAGCAGCCGGAAGCCTATCTCGCCGGCGTCGGCACCTGGTTCGGCGAGGACGGCAGCTTGCAGGACGAGAAGGTGCGGCCTTTCCTCGCCGATTTCATGCGCGCCTTCGCCGATTGGTGCGGGAAGCTGGCCGCGGTGTCGGGCGCCGCCGCCTAAAGCTTGGGCAAAGTCACGCCGCGCTGGCCCATATATTTGCCGGCACGGTCGGCGTAGCTCGTCTCGCACGGCTCGTTCCCCTTGAGGAACAGGAACTGGCAGGCGCCTTCGTTGGCGTAGACCTTGGCCGGGAGCGGCGTCGTGTTCGAGAATTCGAGGGTGACATGACCTTCCCAACCGGGCTCCAGCGGGGTCACGTTGACGATGATGCCGCAGCGCGCATAGGTCGACTTGCCGAGGCAGATGACGAGCACGTCGCGCGGCACCCGAAAATATTCGACCGTGCGGGCGAGGGCGAAGCTGTTGGGCGGAATGATGCAGCAGTCGGTCTTGCGGTCCACGAAGCTGTTCGAGGCGAAATCCTTGGGGTCGACGATCGCATTGTCGACGTTGGTGAAGATCTTGAACTCGTCGGCGACGCGCGCGTCGTAGCCGTAGGAGGAGAGGCCGTAGCTGATGCAGCCCTCGCGCCGCTGCGATTCGACGAACGGCTCGATCATTCCGTCCTGCTGCGCGCGCTCGCGAATCCACCGGTCCGACATGATGGTCATAACAACACCCCTCGCACCGGCGTCATCGTGGCATTAGCCTGCGCTGACAAGACCTCTCCCGCGCAGGAGCCGGATTGATGAGCATCGTGAACGGGCTGCTTCTGATTATTGCGTGGCAGTCTGCCGCCCCGGCGCCATCGTCGCCGCCGCCTTCGATCCACGGCGGGGACCGCGAAATGACCTGTCCGGTCGGCGGCGAGAAGTTCACCGCGCTCGTGACCGACATGTTCAGCAGCTACGGCGAGAGGCCGGACGGCCGGCGCTACACGTATTGGCTGATGCCGCTGCCGCTTCCGGAATGCCCGTCCAACAAGCTCGTCCTCTTCCAGGCGTTCACCGATGCCGAGGCGGCGCGCCTCGCCCCGCTCATCGCGAGCCCGGAATATCAGGCGCTGCTGCGCCAGGAGGACACCACGTATTATCGCGCGCAGTGGCTCGCCACCCGCATCGGCCGGCCCGAGCGAGAGGCGCTCTGGATGCTGCTGACGGCGACCTGGCAGGTGAAGCCAGCTCCCGGACCGGTCGGGCAGGGCCGCGTCTCCGCCGCCAAGGCGAGGGCGTATGATGAGGAATTCGTCCGACGGGTCCGCGCGCTCGAGCCGGCAACCGACGACAAGGAATATCAGGCGCTCTGGTACCGGGCGGCAAATGCGCAGCGAGAGCTCGGCCGCTTCGCGGAGGCTGGCGACATGCTGCGCTCGCTCGAGGCCTGGCTGGCGGGAGCGGACCCGGGTCATTGGGGCGACGCCGTCAAGGCGTTGGAGCTGGTCGTCGCGCGCCGCGACGCCTCCGTCGAGCCGTTGGACGCGATCCCGAAAGTCGATGCGGCGCTGGCCTGCCTCGATCATGCCCCGCGGGATCCGTTCGGCGTCGAATTCTGCGCCCGGGCCGAAATCCGCGAGCTCGTTGAGCGCTTTCAGGCAGCGCGAAAGCACTAACGCCCGTTCGCTTATCTGATGTGCAGGACGCAGATCAGGGTGAACAGCCGGCGGGCGGTGTCGAAGTCCATCTCGACCTTGCCGGCGAGGCACTCCCGCAAGAGCTCGGCCGCGTCGTTGTGGACGGCGCGGCGGGCCATGTCGATCGTCTCCAGGCCGTGCGGCGAGTCGGCGCGGACGGCTTTAAAGTAGCTCTCGCAGATGGCGAAATAGTCCCGCACCGGCCGCTTGAAGCGGGCGAGGCCGAGACGGATGGTGTCGAGCGGCTGCCCCGCTTCGTCGCTGAGCACGATGGCGAGACGATTGTCCTCGATGCGCAGGAGGACCCGGAACGGGCCGTCGAGCCCCGCCGGAGCAAAATGATTCGCCTCCAGCAGATCGAAGATCGCGACCCGGCGCTCCTGCTCGATCTCGGCGGAGCGGCGGAGGATGGTGCGTTCGTCGAGCTCGACATCGATGATGCGCGGGTCGCCGGCCATGGCGGGCTGTTAGCGGGGCGAGCCGTCATTATCCACAGCACTTCCACAGGGTTGCTGGCTTGAGCCGGCGCCCGGAATGGCCGAAGAAAGAGGCATGGCCGACAACATCATCCGCCTCGCCGACGCGCCGGCGCCCGAAGCGGCTTCCGTCCCGCACAACGTCGAGGCGGAGGCGGCCCTGCTCGGCGCGCTGATGATCGACAACCGGCTCGCCGAGGATATCCAGCTCAAGCTTCGGCCGGACCATTTCTTCGAACCGTTGCACGGGCGGGTCTACGAGCAGATCCTCAAGATGATCGACCGCAACATGATCGCCTCGCCGGTCACGCTGCGGCCGCTCTTCGAGGCGGACGAGGAGATGAAGGAGCTGGGCGGGCCCGCCTACCTGGCGCAGCTCACCGGCTCCGGAGCGGCGATCATCGGTGCGCGCGACTTCGCCGAGCAGATCTACGAGCTGGCGCTGCTCAGGGCGCTGATCGGCGTCGGCCGCGAGATGGTCGAGAAGGCGCTCGACACGTCCGAGGAGGTCGACCCCAAGGGCCAGATCGAACAGGCCGAGGCGGCGCTCTACCGCGTCGCCGAGGAAGGCGGCGGCGAAGGGACGGTCAAGAGCTTCGCCGAGGCGACGCGCATGGCCGTGCAAATGGCCGAAAAGGCGCTGAATTCAGGCGGCGGCCTGTCCGGCACCACGACGGGGCTCGAGAACGTCAACGCCAAGACCGGCGGCCTCCACCATTCCGACCTCGTCATCCTCGCCGGGCGTCCCGGCATGGGCAAGACGTCGCTCGCCACCAACATCGCCTTCAACGCGGCGCAGCGGCTGGTGCGCGACCTCGAGGACGGCATCGCCCCCGAGAAGTCCGCGGGGGCGGCCGTCGCCTTCTTCAGCCTCGAAATGTCGGCCGACCAGCTCGCCACCCGCATCCTCGCCGAGAATAGCGGGATCAGCTCGGAAAACCTGCGCATGGGCAAGATCAGCCAGCAGGACTTCCGCAACCTCGCTCGCGCGGCGGCGGAGCTCGAAAGTCTGCCGCTCTACATCGACGATACCGCCGGCCTCACCATCGCCGCGCTCAGGACCCGCGCCCGGCGGCTCAAGCGGCAGCGCGCCATCGGCCTCATCGTCGTCGATTATCTCCAGCTGCTCCAGGGCACCGGCAAGGGCGGCAGCGATCAGAACCGGGTCCAGGAGATTTCGGAAATCTCGCGCGGTCTCAAGACGTTGGCGAAGGAACTTAACGTACCGGTGCTCGCGCTGTCGCAGCTCAGCCGTGCCGTTGAGCAGCGCGAGGACAAAAGGCCGCAGCTCTCCGACCTCAGGGAATCGGGCTCGATCGAGCAGGACGCCGACATGGTCTGGTTCGTCTACCGGGAAGAATATTATGTCGCCTCGCGGGAGCCGAAGCGGCCGATCGAAGGGGACGACGCCAAGGTCCACGACGCCCATGCCGAGTGGATGCGCGACATGGAGCGGGTCTATGGCCTCGCCGAGCTGATCATCGCCAAGCAGCGCCACGGCGCGACGGGCAAGGTGAAGATGAAGTTCGAGGCGAAGATCACCCGCTTCTCCGACTGGATCGACGACCAGTATCTGCCCGAGGCGCGCGGCTAGCGGACCCGTCGGCCCCTCCGGCCGTTGACGGTGCGACCTCAGCCGAAGGACGCACGCCATGACCGCACGCCATCCCGAGCCCGACGATCCCCAGCTGCACGGCCGCGGCGGCGGCGGCGATTCGGGCGGCGGCGCCTACCCCAACCCGCACACCGGCAAGGACGGCGAAGGCGACGACAAGGAAGGGTGGATGGGCCATGGCGGCGAGACCGACCAGGCCTATTACGGCACCGGCCGGCTCGGCGGCAAAGCGGTCGGCGGCAATGCCAACGCGCCGAGCGAGGCGCCGGACGACGACTAGCCTGGGCTCCCCCATCCTCCGGATGGGGAGGCAGAAGGATTAGGGGCCGGCCCTCTGGCGAGGACCGGCCCCTCCCTCAATACGCGACACGAGGGGTCACCCCGCGCGGGATGACGAAGGGCTTATGCGTTGATTCGGTTGAGGAAAGGCTGAATGAGGCCGTCAGCGGCCGTTCACCTCGCCCCTCCCTCGATACCTGGCTTCACCGGCTCGCGTTCGCGCTGCCCTTGTCGGATTTGACGTTCACGTCCGGCACCTTGACGTCGATCTTGTCCGGCACCTTGATGTCGATGGCCTTGGGCGTGGTGACGTTGACGCCGACCTGGGTGGCGCCGCGGTTGCCGGAGCGCATCAGGAACCAGGCGATACCGCCGACGACGATCAGCAGCAGGATGAGCGCGATCGCGCCGCCCGCGCCGCCGCCGGAGCGGTCGCCGGTGTCGATCCCCGTCGTGCGGCGCGTCTCGCGGACCGGCTCGCGCGGGACCTCCTCCCGGTCGTAGTCGCTCATGTCAGGCCTCCTCTTGGGCGGCTGAACCCCCCGGTTCCCGCACCGGTTCCGTCGGCGGCGTGCGCAGGATCCGGGTGAGGCTCTCGACCGAATAGGGCTTGTGGAGCAACTCGAAGCCGTGGCGCCCCTCCTGCGCCAGGACATGGCTGTAGCCGCTGGTCAGGACGATGCGCAGGTCGGGTCGTCGCTCGGCCAGCGTCTGCGCCAGCTCGATTCCCGTCATGCCCGGCATGACCACGTCCGAGAAGACGAGGTCGAAGCCGCGCGCGTCGCGCTCGATGGTCGCCAGCGCCTCCCGGCCGTTGGAGGCGAGCTCTGTCTCGTGGCCGAGCTCGGCGAGCAGCTGGGTGGCGAAAGCGCCGACGTCGGGATTGTCCTCGACGACGAGGATGCGGCTGCGCCTCATCGGCGCCTCGCCGCGGCGGCGCTGCGCCGCCTTCTCCGCGCGCGCCGGCGCGGCGATGCGCGGCAGATAGAGCGTGAAGCAGGTTCCTTTCCCGATCTCGCTTTCGACCCGCACATCGCCGCCCGACTGCCTGGCGAAGCCGTAGACCTGGCTGAGGCCGAGCCCGGTGCCGCGCCCGACCTCCTTGGTGGTGAAGAAGGGCTCGAAGATCTGCGCCACGAGCTCGGGGGCGATGCCGCGGCCGGTGTCGGAAATGGCAATGGCGACATGATCGCCCGGGAGCCGCTCGTGCCACGCATCGGCAGGAACCTCCGCGACGGCGCGCGCGGACATAGTCAGCGTGCCTTCCCCGTCCATGGCATCGCGGGCGTTGACGGCGATGTTGATGAGCGCCGTTTCGAACTGGCCGACATCGGCCTCGATGAAGCAATCGTCGCAGTCGATGTCGACACGGATCTCGATGCGCGACCCGACGACGGTCCGGATCATGTCGCACACGATCCGCACGCGTTCGGGCGCGTCGAACGCCTCCGGCTTCAGCGCCTGCCGCCGCGCGAAGGCGAGCAGCTGCGAGGTGAGCTTCGCCGCGCGGTCGGCCGTATCCGAAATGGCGTCGATATAGCGCCGCTTGCGATCCTCGGGCACCTCGCGCCGCCGCAACAGGTCGACCGAGGAGCGGATGATGGTGAGCAGGTTGTTGAAATCGTGGGCGACGCCGCCGGTCAGCTGGCCGATCGCCTCCATCTTCTGCGCCTGGCGGAGCTGGTCCTGCGCGGCGACCAGCTCGTGGGTGCGCTCCTCCACCCGGCTCTCGAGCGTCTCGTTAAGCTCGCGCAGCGCCTCCTCGGCCCGCTTGCGCTCGGCAATCTCCGCCTGGGCCTCTCGGAATAGCCGGCTGTTGTCGATGGCGATCGAGGCCTGGGCGGCGAGGCCGTCCATGACCTGTTCGGAGCGGAGGGTGAAAACATCCGTGTCACTATGCCCGTAGAACAGGCCGCCGATCACCTCGCCGGTCCGCGATTGCACGGGTACCGCAAGATAGGAACGGACCGGCAGATGGCCGTCCGGCATGCCTTGGTGCGGCGGATTCTGGCCGTAGCGCGGGTCGCGCGTGATATCCGCCGATCGGATCACGCCTTCACCGGCAAAAGTGGGGGCGAAGACCTTGGTGGCGCGCGGCATTCCGAAATGTTCGAACTGGGATCGCTCGGCGCCTGACAGCGTGTAGAGCATCAGCGCGCCGCCGTCGGGCCGGTAGACGGTGTAGAAGAAGGCGCCGAACTGCGCTCCGGTCAGCTCGCGGCCCGCGTCGGTCACCATCTGGACGATGCGGTCGAGGTCCAGCTCGCCGGCGAGCGCGGCGCCGGTGCGGTTCAGGACTTCGAGGGTCTCCTGCTCCTCGCGCAGCGCCGCCTCGGCGCGCTTGCGCTCGCCGATGTCGCGCATGACGACCATCTGGCCGATCATCTCGCCGCCGGCGCCCTTGAGCTCGGTGCCGACGAAGTGGACGTCGACGAGGTGCCCGTCCTTGTGCCGCCGCACCGTCTCGATATCGACTTTCCCGCCGCGTCGGACCGTTTCGAAGATCCGCTCCGGCTCCCCTTCGGGCGCCACGCCGGGCGGGGCGAGGAAGCCGAATTGCCGGCCGATCGCCTCGTCGGCCCTCCAGCCGAACAGCCGCTCCGCGCCCTCGTTCCAGCTGGTGAGACGGCCGGCGAGGTCGCAGCTGAGCAAAGCGTCCGGTGACGAGGCGGCGATCGCCGCGAGGCGGGAGCTCGCCTCGATCCGCCGCCGCTCGTCGGAGATGGCGGCGAGCAGGAGGACGGTGAGCGAGACGACGGCGATGAACTGCTGGGTCGAGAGCACCGGATCGATGTAGGCGTAGACGAGCGGGCCGCGGCCGCTGTCGGCGCCCCAGATGGCGAAGGCGGAGGTGATCACCAGGGCCAGCGCCGCGCCGCGGACGTGGAAGGCGATCGCCGCCCAGATCAGCACCGGGAAGAGGTGCCACCCGCGCAGCCAGGGCAGGAGGTTCGGATCGAAGATCGCCCAGGCGAGGGCGACGACGCTCGCCATGCACAGCGCGAAGTGGAGGCGCTCGCGCGCGCTCGCGACGAACGGCTCGCGCGCGCCCCAGCTCAGCAGCAGCGGCGTCAGCGTGAGCCCGGCGACGGCGTTGCCGAGGAACCAGTTGATGGCGACACGAAGGATTCCGGCCGGCCCGAGGTGCCAGGCGAAGGCGAAGATGACTGCGCCGATCGCTCCTGAGACGAGGGCCGCAGCAGCGACGGCGCCGGTCAGCCAGAGCAGATCGCGGCGGGTACGGAGGGCGAATCCGACACGGCCGACATGGACGAGCAGCCAGGCGCCCAGCGCGTCGGAAAGCGCGTTATCGGCGGCGATTGCGAGCTCCGCCCAGAGCGGCTGGTGGCTGCCGATGAGGAAGCTGGCGGCAAGGCGGCCCAGGAAGATCGCCGGCCACAGGCGGACTCCGCCGAGGGCAAGGCCGGCGACCGAGACGCCGAAGGCCGGCCACACCGCCGAACCCGCCCCGCCCAGCCGCGCCCATTGCAGCCCGAGGGCGGCGAGGGCCGCGTAGAGCAGGAAGAGGAGGAATCCGTTGAGGAGGGGCCGCTTCAAATCCGGTCTTTCACGCGTCGCTTGGGACGCGTCCGGCGCGGCCTGCCCGTTCCCTCGCGTCGCGGAAACGATGCCCGCCGCCGCCAACAAAGGCAAGCGGCGGTCGGGATCGCGCCGGCGCCGGCCTACTTCGTCGCCGCGGGAGTATCGACCTTGACGTTGACGTCGGTCTTCTTGCCGCCGAGCAGCTGGCCGCCGAACAGGTAGAAGAGGAGGGCGAGGACGGCGATTACGAGGATGACGCCGACCAGGACGCCGCCGCCTCCGCCGCCGCCGTCGGTGTGCACGACAGTGGTCTCACGCTCCACCGGGCGGTCGGGATCGGTCATATCGGGAACTCCCTTTCGTTTCGGAGCCCCAACGCTGCGGCGGGCGGTGCGGTTCCTAACGCCGATCGAGCGCAAGTCGGGCAGCGAAGAGCAGGAAGACCGCGCCCGTCATCCGGTCGAGCGCCGCCACCAGCCGGGGCCGACTGAGTGCCGCCGCCACCGGGCGCGTCGCGGCGACGAGGAGCAGGAACCAGACCAGCCCGAGCGCGGCGTGGATCCCGCTCAGCACGAGGGTGAGCGCCGGTACGTCGGCCCCGGCCGGGATGAACTGGGGGAGGAAGGAGACGTAGAAGGCGCCGACCTTCGGGTTCAGCATGTTGGTGAGGAAGCCGCGCGCCAGCCATGAGCGGCCGCCGCCGCTCGAGGGGACGGCGTCTTCGGTCATGCCAGCCCGCGGGCGCGTCAGGAGTCGGAGACCGAGCCAGAGAAGGTAGGCCGCGCCGAGGTAGCGAAGGACGATGTAGGCGGGCGCCGAGGCGGCGAGAAGCGCGCCGAGGCCCCCCGCGACCACCGCGCCCCAGGCCAGGCAGCCGAGGCAGATGCCAAGCCCGGCGAGCAGCGCCCGCCGCGGACCCTCCACCGCCGCGGTCCGCAGCACCAAGGCGGTGTCGAGACCCGGCGTCACCGTCAGCAGCGCCGCGGCGGCGGTAAAGGCGAGCAGGGAGGGAAGGAGGGTCATGTCGCTCTTCCGTCATCCCCGCGGAAGCCGGGATCTCTTCTCGCTTTGGCTATGCGCCTTTTCCGGTCGGAGATCCCGGCTTTCGCCGGGATGACGGCGTTCCTTCCTCACCCCTGTTCCGGCAGGAAGTCCGGGACGGAGAGGTAACGCTCGCCGGTATCGTAGTTGAAGGTGAGGATGCGCTTGCCCGGGCCGACTTCCGCCAGCTTCTGCTTGACGGCGGCAAGGCTGGCGCCCGAGCTGATGCCCACGAGGATGCCTTCCTCCCGCGCGGCGCGGCGGGCCATGTCCTTCGCGTCGGCCGGGTCGACCTGGATGACGCCGTCGAGGACGTCGGTGTGGAGGTTGGTCGGGATGAAGCCGGCGCCGATGCCCTGGATCGGGTGCGGGCCCGGTTGGCCGCCGGAGATAACCGGCGAAAGGGTCGGCTCGACCGCGAAGACCTTGAGGCCCGGCCATTCCTTCTTCAGCACCTCCCCCGCCGCGGTGATGTGGCCGCCGGTGCCGACGCCGGTGATCAGGATGTCGATCGGCGCGTCGCGAAAATCGTGCAGGATCTCCTGCGCGGTGGTGCGGACGTGGACGTCGAGGTTCGCCGGATTCTCGAATTGTTGCGGGATCCAGGCGCCTTCGGTCTGCGAGGCGAGCTCCTGCGCGCGGGCGATCGCCGCCTTCATGCCGCCTTCCTTCGGCGTCAGGTCGAAGCTCGCGCCGTAGGCCAGCATCAGCCGGCGCCGCTCGAGGCTCATGCTCTCGGGCATGACGAGGACGAGCTTGTAGCCCTTCACCGCGGCGACCATGGCGAGGCCGACGCCGGTATTGCCCGACGTGGGCTCGATGATCGTCCCGCCGGGCTTCAGCGCGCCGCTCCGCTCGGCATCCTCGATCATGGCGAGGGCGATGCGGTCCTTGATCGAGCCGCCAGGATTGGCGCGTTCCGATTTCACCCAGACCTCCGCGTCCCCGAACAGCCGGTTGATGCGGATATGGGGGGTGTTGCCGATCGTCTCGAGGATGCTGCCCGCTCTCATGTCGCCGTCTCCCTGGTGTCGCTGCGTCTCAGATTGGGTGGATCGAAGCTGCGTGCAAGCCTGAGCTCCGGAAACCACCAGGCCCACAGCAAGGTGACGGCGATCGCGCCCGCGCCGCCGGCCACGACCGCGGTGACGGGCCCGATCAGCGAGGCGAGGAAGCCGGATTCGGCCTCGCCCAGCTCGTTCGAGGCGGAAATGAACAGTGAGGAGACGGCGCCGACCCGGCCGCGCATCTCGTCCGGCGTGTAGAGCTGGATGAGCGACTGGCGGACGAAGACCGAGAACATGTCGGCCGCGCCGAGCAGCGCCAGGCAGGCGAGCGACAGCGGCATCCAGCGCGACACGCCGAAGACGATCGTCGCCCCCCCGAAGACGCCGACCGCCGCCAGCATCTTGACCCCGACGTCGCGCTTCAGCGGCCGCCAGGCGAAGAAGGCAGCGGTGAGGGTCGCGCCGACCGCGGGCGCGGCGCGGAGGTTGCCGAGGCCGGCGGGCCCGGCCTGGAGAATGTCGCGGGCATAGACCGGCAGCATGGCCGTGGCGCCGCCGAGCAGCACGGCGAACAGGTCGAGCGAGATGGCGCCGAGCACCAGGCGGTTGCGGCGGACGTAGTGAAGGCCGTCGACCATCTGCTTCCAAGGGTGCCGGCCGCGGCCCATGTCGCTGCGCGGAATCGGGCCGATCAGGAACATGCACAGCAGCGACAGGCCGAACAGGGCGCAGCCGACGAGATACGGCGTCGCCGCCGAGATGGCGTAGAGATAGCCGCCGAGCGCCGGACCGGCGATCGCGCCCCCCTGCCAGCTCATCGAGCTCAGCGCGATGGCGCGCGGCAGCGTCTCGCGCGGCACCAGGTTCGGGGCGAGCGCGCCCAGCGCCGGTCCGGCGAAGGCGCGGGCGACGCCGAGGAGAGCGGCGACGGCGAACAGGCTCGGCAGCGTCGTGCGGCCGGTCCAGGCGAGCGCGGCGAGGGTGGCGGCGCAGAACAGCTCGAGCGCGATCGTCGCGCGCGCGATCCAGCGCCGGTCGACGCGGTCTGCCGTCCACCCGGTGACGAGGGTGAGGGCGAAGAGCGGCACGAACTGGACGACGCCGATCAGGCCGAGTTGCAGCGCGGCGTGGTGGAGGTCCATGGACCGGCGGGCGATGTCGTAGACCTGCCAGCCGATGACGATGACCATCGCCATCTGGGCGACCGTCGAGGCGAGCCGCGCGGTCCAGTAGAAGCGGAAGTCCCGGATGGCGAGCGGGTGGGGCGCGGCGGCGGTCATGCCCGCGCGGCCTTAGGAAAGGCGGGGCGCTGCTGCAATGGCGCGGGTGGTCGGATTCGTCATCCCGGCAACGCGTCATCCCGGCGAAAGCCGGGATCTCCTCGCGGAAAGGCTCGGCGGGCTCCACGAGATCCCGGCTTCCGCCGGGATGACGGACTGGGGAGGGGACAGTCACTGGACTGGGGGAGGGGACAGTCACTGGACTGGGGGAGGGGACAGTCACTGTGACTGTCCCCCTTGGGAAAGCGAGGGGACAGTCACAGTGACTGTCCCCTCTGGGCGTCTCACGCCGCGTCGGGGTGGGTCCAGGCGGAGATGCGGAACAGGGGAGCGAGGGGAAGGACCTTGCGCACCGCGCGGCGCTGGAGCCGCTTCGCCGCCGCCGCCTCGATCGCATAGATGGTGGTCTCGTGATAATGGCCGTCGAAGCCGGCGATGCGGCGGCCGAGGCGGTAGAGGCCGTTCTCGGTCGGGCCGGACAGGATCAGCACGCCGCCCGGGGCGAGCTTGGCGGCGAGGATGTCGAGCAGCTCGGCATAATTGGTGTTGTGCTCGAGCGAATCGATCGCGAACAGCTGGTCGTAGGCGCCGTCCGGCGCGCTCTCCAGCGTCACCCGGCGCGCGGCGGGGAGGCGGCTCTGCAGATAGGCGGCGGGAGCCTCGTCGGCTTCGATATAGTCGTAGCCGGCCCCGCCCCGGGTGACGAGGTGGCCGATCTCGCCGACCGACGAGCCGAAGTCGAGGACCCGCGACGGCTCCGGCACGAAGGTGCGGGCGAGGGCGGCGGCGCGGAACAGCCGCACCCAGCTCACCCATGCCGCCGCCCAGTTGCGGTGGCAGTAAGAGGGGACGCAGCTCTCCTCCCACAGCTCGAACGTCTCGACGACGTCGATGTCGCGGCGCAGGTCGGCGCGGCGGTCGCGCATGTGCTTCAGCTGGGCGAGCATGGAGACTCCTTGGATTCCGAAAGCGCGCGGCGGCTGGTCAGCGGCCGGCGGGACGCGAGGCGGTTGTGGATCGCCGCGGTCGGCGTCAGCGCGACATCGTGGGCGAGGAAGCTCAGCAGCAGCTGGACGCCGAGGAGCAGGGGCAGAGCGCTCAGCATGACCGTGCCCGCGGTCGCGGGCTGGCCGGTGGCGAGGCCGTGCGCCCACGCGGCGGCGCCGAAGGCGATGCCGAAGGCGGCAAGTCCGAGGCCGGCGAACAGGCTCAGCGAGGCGACGCTGAAGTTGCGCAGCAGATAATTGTAGAGGATCCGCTTCGCGAAGTTGCGCGCGTGGAGGAGCGGGAAGACCATCAGGCAATGCCATTCGCTCAAATGGCTGGTCTCGTCCGCATAGACCGTCTCGAGCGGCAGCTCGACGATGCGCGCGCGCAACGTCGCGAGGCGGAACAGCAGGTCGGATTCGAAGAAGTAGCGGGGGTGGAGCTTGTCGAGCGGCAGCAGGCGGGCGACGTCGGCATGGATGGCGACATAGCCGTTCGCCGGATCGAACAGGTCCCAATAGCCGGTCGAAAGCTTGGCGAAGAAGGAGAGGCCGGCATTGCCGACGAGGCGGCCGCGCGGCATCCGCGCCACCGCGTCGAGCGAATAGAAGCGGTTGCCCTTCACGTAATCGGCCTCGCCGGCCGCGATCGGCGCGACGAAGTCGGCGACGAAGGCGGGGTTCATCTGGCCGTCGCCGTCGACCTTGACGATGACCTGCGCGTCGTCGGCGAGGGCGGCGCGGATGCCGTCCACGACCGCGGCGCCGACGCCGCCGTTCGTCGCGCGCGTCACGACGCGGACGCGCCGGTCCGCGGCGACGGCGCGGGCCAGGGCCGCGGGCGTGTCGCCGCCGCTCGCATCGTCGACGCAATAGATGCGCCAGGCTTCCGGACCGATGGCGGCGACGACTCTCTCGATCGACGCCGCGACGCGGTAGCAGGGGATGACCACCGCCACCCGAAGGCTCGCGGCGGAGGCGGCGACGGGGATCGCCTCCAGCGCCTCGGTCCAGGGCAGTTCGATGCTCATGATGCCCGTCTTCGTCCCCCCGGCCGGCATGCGCGCCGGCGTTCCTGACCTTGCTAGGGCCCGGAATGCTGAGAAATGGTTAACGCGGCGGTAAGAGGCGCCGCCGGAGCGCTGAGCGGCGGCTACGCGGCATGCCTTAGTGGAGGATCGCAACCGGGACCGGAGTCGCGAGGCCGCGGACAGCGAGCCACGCCTCGAGTGCTTGCGGCCAGAGGTCCGCGGGCTGGCCGCGATGGCGCAGGCCGAATCCGTGGCCGCCCTTCTCGTAGAGATGGAGCTCTGCCGGCCGGCCGGCGCGGGCCCAGCGTTCGTACGCTTCGGTGCTGCGTGAGGATGGGACCTGGGGATCGTCTGTCGCCGCGACGAGGAACAGTGGCGGCGCGGCAGTAGCGGCCCCGGCCTCGGGCGGAACCGCGCCGGAGGCCGCGATCGCGAAATCCGGCCGCGGGCCGCCGGCCGGCGCGAGGGCAAGGTCCAGAACCGTCATCGCCCCCGCCGATGCTCCCATCGCCCCGACCCGATCCGCTCTGATCCCGTATTTGCCGGCGTTCGCGCGGATCAGCCGCAGCGCCTGCTGCGCGTCGGCGACCGCCAAGTCGCGCGCGGGGCGGGTCCTGAGCAGGAATGCGTCGAGCGTTTCCGGACCCGGAGGCGCCGAGGGACCGGGCGGCCGCACCCGGTAGCGCAGCACGAATGCCGTGATCCCCCGCGCCGCCAGCCATTCGGCCACCTCGGTCCCGTCGAGATCCCAGGCCAGCGCGCGAAAGGCGCCGCCGGGGAGGACGAGCATGGCCGTGCCGTTGGTCTTGCCCACGGGGCGGACGACGGTGATCGTAGGGGTGGTGACGTTGGTGACGACATGGATGCGGCCGACGCCGGGGATGTCGGCGTCGGCTTCCTCTTCCGGCCCCGTCCAGCTTTCCGTGCCAGGCGCCGCGCCGGGCCAGAGGCGAACGATTTCCGGCGGCGGCGAGGGCGCGGCATCGACGCCGCCGGTCGGCAGGAGCGCGCAAAGCGCTGCGGCGAGGGGTGCGAGGATCGGCCGGCCGACCATGTCAGGAGACGCTCACGAAGCTGTCCAGCACCCGCTTCCTCCCGGCATGCTCGAAGTCGATCTCGAGCTTGTTGCCTTCGATCTCGGCGACGGTCCCGTAGCCGAACTTCGAGTGGAAGACGCGCTGGCCCAGCGCGATGTCGGTGCGGCCGGGATTGCCGAGGCTGACGGCCGACGCCTTCGCCTCGACGATGCGGGCGGGAGTGCGTTCGAAGCCGCCGGTCACGGCGCGGCGCCAGCCCGGGCCGCGGGTCTGGCCGCGGGCGACGTCGGCGAAGGGGTCGGCGCGTTCGGACCAGTTGGCGCGCCAGAGGCTCTCGCCGCCGGACATGGTCTGCTCGGATTCGACATGGTCGGGCGGCAGCTCGGTGACGAAGCGCGACGGTATGCTGCTCGTCCATTGGCCGTAGATGCGGCGATTGGCGGCGTGGAAGATGAAGCACTTGCGGCGCGCTCTTGTGATCGCGACGTAAGCCAGGCGGCGCTCTTCCTCGAGGCTCGCCGAGCCGCCTTCGTCGAGCGCGCGTTGCGAGGGAAACACGCCTTCCTCCCAGCCGGCCAGGAAGACCGTGTCGAACTCGAGGCCCTTGGCGGCGTGGATGGTCATGATCGTGACCTTTTCGGCCTCGCGCGCCTCGTCATTCTCCATGACGAGGCTGACATGCTCCAGGAACGCGCCGAGATTCTCATATTCCTCCATCGCCCGGGTGAGCTCGGCGAGATTCTCGAGACGGCCCGCGCTTTCGGCCGAGCGGTCCGCCTGGAGCATGGCAGTGTAGCCGCTCTCGTCGAGGACGAGGCGGGCGAGCTCGGGGTGGGGAAGCTCGGCGAGACGCTGGCGCCACCGGGCGATGTCGCCGACGAGGTTGCCCATCGCGCGGCGCGCCTGGGGAGTGAGCTCGTCGCTGTCGAGGATCTGGGCCGCCGCCTGCATCAGTGGCACGCCGGCGCGACGGGCAAGCTCGTGGACCTTGGCGACCGCCTTGTCGCCGAGCCCGCGCTTGGGCGTGTTGACGATCCGTTCAAAGGCGAGGTCGTCCGCCGGCTGGGCGATGACGCGCAGATAGGCGAGCGCGTCGCGGATCTCGGCGCGCTCGTAGAATCGGAAACCGCCGACGATGCGATAGGGGATGCCGACGGCGATGAACCGGTCCTCGAACTCACGCGTCTGGAACTGGGCGCGCACCAGGATGGCGATGTCGCGCGCCCGCACGCCGCGGCGCTCCGCCGTCTCGATCTCGTCGCCGACGCGGCGCGCCTCCTCCGGCCCGTCCCAGACGCCGACGACCCGCACCTTCTCCCCCCCGGCCTCCTCGGTCCACAGCGTCTTGCCGAGGCGTCCGCCATTGTGGGCGATGAGCCCCGAGGCGGCGGCGAGGATGTGCGGCGTGGAGCGATAGTTCTGCTCGAGCCGGACGATCTTCGCGCCGGGGAAGTCCTTCTCGAAGCGCAGGATGTTGGCGACCTCGGCGCCGCGCCACGAATAGATCGACTGGTCGTCGTCGCCGACGCAGCAGATGTTCCTGCGCTCCTGGGCGAGCAGGCGGAGCCAGAGATACTGGCTCTGGTTGGTGTCCTGATATTCGTCGACGAGGATGTACTTGAAGCGCTGCTGGTAGAGGTCGAGCACGTCGCGGCGGGTGCGCAGGATCACCAGCATGTGGAGGAGGAGATCGCCGAAGTCGCAGGCGTTCAGCGCCTTCAGGCGCTCCTGATACTGGCGATAGAGGAGCTGGCCCTTGCCGTTCGCATAGGCCTCGCTCTCGCCGGCATCGATCTGGTCGGGCGTCCAGCCGCGATTCTTCCAGCGGTCGACGAGGCCGCCGAGCATCCGTGCCGGCCAGCGTTTCTCGTCGATGTCGGCCGCGAGGATCAGCTGCTTCAGGAGCCGGAGCTGGTCGTCGGTGTCGAGGATGGTGAAGTTGGACTGCAGGCCGACCAGCTCGGCGTGGCGGCGCAGCATGCGCGCGGCGACCGAGTGGAAGGTGCCGAGCCAGGGCATGCCCTCGACCGCGTCGCCGACGATGCGGCCGACCCGTTCCTTCATCTCGCGCGCGGCCTTGTTGGTGAAGGTGACGGCGAGGATCTCGCTCGGCCAGGCGCGGCGGGTGGCGATGAGGTGGGCGAGGCGTGCGGTCAGCGCCGCCGTCTTGCCGGTCCCGGCGCCGGCAAGGACGAGCACCGGCCCGTCCGTCGTCAGCACCGCCTCGCGCTGCGGGGGGTTGAGGCCGCGCAGGTAGCCGGGTTCGGGGGCGGGGGTAGGGGCCTCGTTCACCCGCCGGAGGTAAGGGACGGGACGGACAGGGGCAAGGCGGGGGATGGACCTTGCGCGGGAGCGGCCGTCGTGGCAGAACGGTCCAGAACAAAGGGAGGACAATCATGCCCGAGGGAGGATGCCATTGCGGCGCGGTTCGCTATCGGATGCCCGACGCCGCGATCCACCAGGCGCTGTGCCATTGCAGCGACTGCCGGCGCCATTCCGGCGCGCCGGCAGTCTCGTGGGCGCTGGTCAAGCGCGAGGAGCTCGGCATCCAGGGGGAGACGCGGGACTATGCGTCTTCCGAGCACGGGCGGCGGCACTTCTGCCCGACCTGCGGGACCGCGCTCTTCTACACCAACGAGGCGGTGTTCCCCGGGGCCATCGACGTCCAGACCTGTACGCTCGACGATCCGGATGCCATCGCGCCGACGGCGCAGATCCAGGTGGCGGAGCGGGTCGGGTGGATGGCGCGCCTCGACTCGCTGCCGGCGTTCGAGCGCTACCCGGGCTGAGCGAGCGCCGTCAGGCGAGCCGGCGGAGCAGCGTGATCCGCGCCTTGCCGTAGATTCGCACCGCCGCTTCCTCGTAGCCCGCCGCTGCCACGGCCTCATCGCGTGCCGTCTCGACGCCGGCATAGGCGCCGGCGCGGAGGGGGAGCCGCGCCAGTGCCGATGCGGCGAGGCCGCTGCGATAGGGCGGGTCGAGGAAGGCCAGGTCGAGCGGACCGACGATATGGGCCTGCTCGGCTGGGACGGCGAGGATTTCCGCCGCCGCTCCGAGGGTGGCGAGGTTGCGGTCGATCGCCGCGACGGCGTGCCGGTCGGTCTCGACGAAGGTGCAGCGCGCGGCGCCGCGGGACAGGGCCTCGAGGCCGAGCGCCCCCGAGCCCGCGAAGAGATCCGCGACGGCAAGACCCTCGAAGCTGCCGAGGCGGCTGGCGAGCATCGAGAACAGGGCTTCGCGCGTGCGGTCGGAGGTCGGACGGGTGGCCGAGCCGGCCGGCGCGAGGATCGGTCGGCCGCGCCACTTGCCGGCGATGATCCTCACTTCAGTGCCTCCCCGGCTTTCGCCGGGGAGGGGGACCGGGCGAAGTCTGGTGGAGGGGTCTTTGGCGCCGGCCTCTGCCAATTACCCCTCCACCACCCTTAGGGTGGTCCCCCTCCCCATCTCGAGATGGGGAGGCACGAAGCCCCTTCCGGAACGCCACCAGATCGTGCTGGCGCACTTCGACCACCGTGCCCGCCGGCAGGTCGGCGAGCACGAACGGCCCGTACGCGGTGCGGATCAGGCGCGAGACCTTGAGGCCGAGATGCTCGAGCACGCGGCGGACCTCGCGATTCTTGCCCTCGGTCAGCCTCAGCTCGATCCAGGCGTTGCGGCCGGTGCGGCGTTCGAGATTCGCGTCGATCGCGCCGTAGCGCGTCCCGTCGATCTCGATGCCCTCGATCAGCGCCTCCAGCCGCTCCTGGCTGACGTCGCCGAAGGCGCGGGCGCGATAGGTGCGCTCGACCTTCGACGACGGCAGCTCGAGCTGGCGCTTCAGCTCGCCGTCGGTGGTGAGGAGGAGGAGACCCTCGGTGTTGAGGTCGAGCCGGCCGACGGGAACGACGCGCGGCAGATCGTTCGGCAGCCGGTCGTAGATGGTGGGGCGGCCCCGGGGGTCGCGCTCGGTCGTGAGCAGGCCGACCGGCTTGTGGAACAGGAACAGCCGCGCCGGTGCGGCCGCCTTGACCGGCTTGCCGTCGACGGTGACGCCGTGCAGCGAGGCGAGGAGCGTCGCCGGCGTCTCGACCGGCCTCCCGCCGATCGCGACGCGGCCTTCCGCGATCATCCGCTCGATCTCGCGGCGCGAGGCGATGCCGGCGCGGGCCAGGAGCTTGGCGATGCGCTGGCCTTCGCGGGCGGGCGGACGGGGCACGGCGTTTCTCCTCTCGGCCCGCCCAACGGGCGGAAATTTGCGCCCAGCCGCTGGCGCGGCGCGGCACCGGCCCCCATCTCGCTCGTTACGCAGGCAGAATTGTCAGCCAGGGGGTCGCACGTCCTATAATGTTGTTCGGCAAGCGTGAAAGGGCGATCAGGCGCATCGTCATCGTCGAGGACGAGCCGCTCGTCGCGTTCGACAACGAGCACCTGCTGCGCGAGGCGGGTTATGAGGTGGTGGCGACCGTCGACAGCCTCGCCGAGGCGGTGCGGGTGCTCGACGAGGATGACGACGTCCACCTCGTGCTGAGCGACATCACCCTCTCCGGCGACGGCGACGGCACCGACGTCGCGCGTGCCGCCGGGGCGAAGGGGGTGCCGGTGCTGTTCGTGACCGGGTCATGCCCCGATGCCGCGCGGGCGCTGGCGATCGGCTGCCTCGCCAAGCCCTATACGGACCGCATGCTGAGGAACGCGCTCGAGGCGCTGGACCGTAAGCTGAGGGGCGAGCCGGTGAAGCGGGTGCCGGCGGGGCTGAGCATTTACGCCTGACGCTCCTCCCGGGGGCGGGGGAGGAGCTAGGCCAGCGCCTTCTCCACCTGGTCGTGGAAATACTTGATCCCGGTCTCCAGCGTTCCCAGGGTCAGGCTCTCCAGCGCGCCCGAGCCCAGCCCCTGCTGGCCGAGCGCCGCGGCGCGGAAGTCCTCGCCGCCGAACACGCCCTCGTCGAGCAGCGCCCAGCTCCGCGCCCAATGATCCTCTTCCTCCGCCGTCGCCGGGCGCTCGGGGATGAGCATGAAGTCCTCGACCAGCGTGCGATCGACGGCCTGCGGCATCAGCACCATCAGGTTCACGTAATCGGGGCTCATGATCATGATCGTGCCGGGGAAGAGCTGATAGGCGAAGGTGATGACCGCGCGCAGCGCCGCCCAGTCCATGTGATCGATGTCGGCGAGGTGATCGGTGCGGCCGACGGCGGAGCGTTGGTGAATGCCGATCGTGTCCATCGCCGTCACGCCGTCGGCGAAGAAGCGGGCGATGGTCGGGCCGTGGAGCCGCTGCACGTGATAGCTTTCCTGAAACGCATCCATGATGAGCTTCCAGTTGGCGGGAACGTCGTGGATGCGGCGGCGGTAGAGATGGTGGCCGGCGAGACCGAAGGCGTCGAATTCGGGCGCCAGGACATCGGCGTCCGCGACCTCGGCGCTCGGGTCGGGGGCGATCCAGAGCAACCCGCCGGCTTCCACGCTGGGAAGCTCCGCCAGGCCATGTGCCGCCTTGTCGAGGCCGGGGAAGGTGTCGGGGCGCGGCAGTCCGGCGAGGCGGCCGTCGAGGGCGTAGGACCAGGCATGATAGGGGCAGACGAGCCGCGGTGCGCAGACGGGCTCAGCGCCCTCGACGAGCCGGGTGCCACGGTGGCGGCAGACGTTGAGGAAGACGCGCGCCGTGCCGGCCTTGTCGCGGGCGAGGAGCAGAGGCCGCCCGAACCCGTCGTGCGGCACCGCCATGTTCGGCCTGGAAAGCAGCGCCGCGGGCGCGATCACCATCGGGCGCCGGTCGAAAATGCGCGCCTTCTCGGCGGCGAAGCGGGTGGGATCGGTGTAGACCGAGGCCGGGACCGTCTCGATGCCGCTGCCGAGGCTCGCCGTTCCCGACGCGATCAGGCGCGCCAGCGCGAGCTGGCCCTCGGTCGGGCGCAACCGGGTCGGCATGTCCATGGCGGCAGAGTGCGGCGGGAGCGCGGCATTGGCAAGCGCCGGAAGAGCCCACCCCCGGGCCCTCCCGGAAATCCGGGAGGGGAGATACTTGCGTCCACGATATTCACCCCCTCTCGGATTTCCGGGAGGGGGTAGGGGGTGGGTCCGCTTCGCCGGCACCGCGTCCGCCAAAGCCTCTAGCCGAGGCGGAGGGAGCCGTTACAAAGGGTTCATGAACTCCCCCGCGAAAGCCGGTCGCGCGCCCCGGCGCGAGCCGTTCGGCAAGGTCGTCGCCTCCTATTTCAAGCCGCGGCCGCTGGGCGCGTTCCTGCTCGGCATATCGAGCGGCTTCCCGCTCACCCTGCTCCTCGCCACCATGTCCTACTGGCTGTCGAAGGTCGGTATCGACAAGAAGACGATCGGCTTCCTCTTCGCGTTGACCACGCCCTACACGCTCAAATGGCTGTGGGCGCCGCTGATCGACGGCATCTCGATCCCGGTGCTGGCGCGGCTGGTGGGGCAGCGGCGCGCCTGGCTGTGGGTGGTGCAGGTGCTGCTCGCCATTGCCATCATCCAGCTCGGCTTCAGCGACCCCGTCCACCATATCGGGCGCTTCGCCTTGTGGGGCATCACCGTCTCCTTCCTGTCGGCGACCCAGGACATCGTCATCGACGCCTATCGGATCGAGACGCTGCCGGACGAGGAGCTGGCGCTGGGCACCGCCACCAACCAGGTCGGCTATCGCACCGGCAGCCTGCTGGCGGGGGCCGGGACGATCTACCTCGCCTCGATCGAAGGCATCGGCCTGGGCTGGGCCGCCGCCTACGGCATCTCCGCCTTCCTCGTCATTCCCGGCTTCCTCGCCTCGCTGTGGCTGGGGCCGGGGCGGCACACGGCGGTGCGCGAGCGTAATTTCGGCCTCGCCACGGTCCTGCATTTCCTCAAGCACAACGTCGTCGCGCCGTTCGCGGACTTCCTCCGCCGGCCGGGCGCCTGGCTGATCCTCCTGTTCGTCCTCACCTACAAGCTGGGGGATGCGGTCGGGCAGAACATGCTGTCGCCGATGGTGGTGCACCAGGGGTTCAGCGACACCGACTATATCGCGATCAACAAGCTGGTCGGCTTCTGGGCGCTCGTCGTCGGCGCGCTCGTCGCCGGCGCGCTGATCGCCCGTTTCGGCATGGGCCGGCTGCTGTTCGGCGCGGGCATCATCATGATGGGCGCGAACCTGATGTTCGCCGCGGTCGCGGCGACCGGCCATTCGGTCTGGCTGCTGACCCTCGCCGTCGCAACCGAGAACCTCTTCGCCTCGATCAGCCTCACCGTCTTCGCGACCTATTTGTCCGGCCTGTCCAATACCGCCTTCACCGCCACCCAATATGCCTTGCTGTCGAGCGTCGCCTCGGTGGCGCGGACCTTCGCGACGACCCCATCCGGCTATGCTGCCGCCATTTTCGGCTGGCCGGGCTTCTACGTCTTCTGCGCCTTCCTCGGCATACCGGGCCTTGTCTTCCTGTTCCTGATGCGCCGTGCCGGCTTCGTCGTCGACACCGTGCGGCAGGTCGGAGTCCAGGGGTCCGAGCCGGTGGAAGGCGAGGAGCCGCGCCCGGTGCCGGCGGAGCCGCGCTAGGCGGGCACCTGTCCGTTCGCCCGAAGGACGTCCCCGGCGAGGTAGAGCGAGCCCATGACGAGCACCACCGGCGGCGGTGCCGCCGGCTCGCCGTGGCGGCCGATCCAGGCGAGCGCGGCGGGCACGTCCTCGGCGGCCATGGCGGCAAGGCCGTTGCGCCTGGCGAGCGCCACCAGCTCGGCGGCGGGGTGGGAGGCATGGCCGGGGACGGCGACGGCGTGGACGGTCGGCTGGCCGCCGGCGAAGGGCTTCAGCACCCCCGGCGCGTCCTTGTTGGCGAGCAGGCCGAAGACGAGGTGAAAGGCCCGGTCCCCCGGCACGTGAACGCGGAAATGATCGGCGACGGCACGCGCCGCGGCAGGGTTGTGGCCGCCGTCGAGCCACAGCTCGGCCCCGGCGGGAAGAAGCGCGGTCAGCGGCCCGGCCGAGAGACGCTGCAGGCGCGCGGGCCACTCGGCCCAGCCCATGGCGGCGCGAAGCGCGGCCTCGGGGACGGGAATCCGGTCCTGGTGGCGCAGCATCGCGACGGCGAGGCCGGCATTCGCCGCCTGGTGCATTCCCTCGAGGCGGGGGAGCGGGAGCTGCAGCGTCCCGCGGGAGTCGGAATATTCGAGCTTCCCCTTCGCAACGGTCGCGTCCCACGACCGTCCGCGGGGCAGCCAGCGCGCGTCCGCGGCCGCGGCGGCTTTGGCGACCCGCTTCGCGATCGCGTCGGGATAATGCTGGGTGAGCAGCGGGACGCCCGGCTTGGCGATCCCGGCCTTCTCCGCGGCGATGTCCTCGAGGCGGTCGCCCAGGAATTGCTGGTGGTCGAGGCCGAGCTGGGCGATGCCGCAGGCGGCGGGGGAGGGCACGACGTTGGTCGCATCGAGCCGCCCGCCGAGGCCGACCTCGACGATGGCTGCGTCCGCGGGCGTCCGGGCGAAGGCGAGGAAGGCGGCCGCCGTGGTGGCTTCGAAGAAGCTGGGACCGATCCCATCCGCGGCGTCGAGCGTCTCCTCGAGCAGGGCGGCGAGGCTGTCGTCGCGGATCAGCGCGCCGGCGACGCGGATCCGTTCGTTGAACCGCACGAGATGGGGGCTGGTGTAGACATGGGCCTTCAGCCCCGCCGCCTCGACCGCGGCGCGCAGATAGGCGCAGGTCGAGCCCTTGCCGTTGGTGCCGGCGACGTGGAGCACCGGAGGCAGCGCCCGCTCCGGATTGCCGAGGCGATCGAGGAGCGCGCGGATGCGTTCGAGGCCGAGCGTGTCGGCACCGGGAGAGAGGGTGCCGAGGCGGTCGAGCTGGCGCTGGACGGCGGGGTCGTCGGACTGGGCGCGGTCCATTAGCGCCTCCCCGGAACGGGGAGGGGAACCAGACGCAGTCTGGTGGAGGGGGCCCGATTCCGATGCGGCGAGGAGGCGGGCCCCCTCCACCGCGGTTCCCGCGGTCCCCCTCCCCGTTCCGGGGAGGAGCAGGGGATCACGCGGCCGCCTTCCGCTCCTCCGGCATCAGGTAGCCGATCAGCCGGGCCAGCGTCTCCCGCAGCGCCTTGCGGTGCGTCACCATGTCGACCATGCCGTGGGCGAGGAGATATTCGGCGCGCTGGAAGCCCTCGGGCAGCTTCTCGCGGATGGTCTGCTCGATGACGCGCTGGCCGGCGAAGCCGATGAGGGCCCCGGGCTCGGCGATCTGCACGTCGCCGAGCATCGCATAGGAGGCGGTGACGCCGCCAGTGGTCGGGTCGGTGAGGACGACGATATAGGGAAGGCCCGCTTCCTTGAGCTCGGCGATGGCGACGGTGGTGCGCGGCATCTGCATCAGCGAGAGGATGCCTTCCTGCATGCGCGCGCCGCCGGCCGCGGTGAAAATGACATAGGGGCAGCGGTCGGCGATCGCGGCGCGGGCGCCGTCGACGAAGGCGGCGCCGACGGCCATGCCCATCGACCCGCCCATGAAGGCGAAGTCCTGGACGCCGACGACCGCCTTGCGGCCCTCGATCGTGCCGCGCGCGTTCATCAGCGCGTCGGCCTCGCCCGTCGCGGTGCGGGCGGCCTTCAGCCGGTCGGTGTAGCGCTTGGAATCGCGGAACTTCAGCGGATCCTCGCGCACCTGCGGCGGCGGCAGGATCGTGTAGCCGGGATCGAGCAGCAGTGCGAAGCGGGGGCGGGGGCCGATGCGGTCGTGATGATCGCAGCGGGGGCAGACGTAGTCATTCTCCTCCCACTCCTTCGTGAAGATCATCGCGCCGCAGGTCCGGCACTTGTGCCAGAGATTCTCGGGCGTCTCGCGCTTGGGCAGGAAGGGAATGCTGTTCCGGACGCGGTTCAGCCAGCTCATGCGGTGTCTCCTCGGCGAGCGCGGATAGGCGCGGCGGCGGCGGGGGGCAAGTTCCGCGGCTTCAGGCTAGAGCGTGGCCTCGATGGCACGCGCCGCCTCGTCGGGATCGACGGCCTGGGTGATCGGGCGGCCGACGACGAGGATCGAGGCGCCGGCGTCGAGCGCCGCGCGCGGAGTCATGACGCGCTTCTGGTCGGCGCTGGCGCCGCCGGCGGGGCGGACGCCCGGGACGACGAAGAAGCCGTCGTGCCAGGACCGCTTCGCCGCCGCGACCTCGGCGCCCGAGCAGACGAGGCCGTCGAGGCCCGCCTCGCGGGCGAGCGCGGCGAGCCGCTCCACCTGGGCGTGGGGATCGGCAGCCACTCCGATCGAAGCGAGATCGTCGCCGTCGAGGCTGGTCAGGACGGTGACGGCGACCACCTTCGTCCCGACGGGCGCCGCGGCCTTGGCGTCCTCCATCATCGCGCGGCCGCCGGCGGCGTGGACGGTGAGGATCGCCGGCGCGAGCGGGCGCAGCGCCTGCACCGCCTTGCCGACCGTGTTCGGGATATCGTGGAGCTTGAGGTCGAGGAAGATGGGCAGGCCGAGCTCGGCCATCGCATGCACGCCGTGGCGCCCGTTGGCGCAGAAGAATTCGAGGCCGAGCTTGAGGCCGCCGACGTGGCGGCGGACCTTCGCCGCGATCGCCTGCGCCCGCGCGAGCTCGGGCGTGTCGATGGCGACGAAGATGGGGCTGGTCACGGCGCGGTCGGCCAGGCTTTGCTGTCGGTCGCGACGCGCTCGTCGGCGGCATTGCTGACGGTGACGGGCGCGGCCGGCGCGGCCGCCGGCGCGACGGCGTTGCGCTCGATCGGCTCGAATCGCCGGCGCAGCGACCAGAGCTTCGCGCGGTAGACGAGGACGGTCGGGATCCAGCCGATCAGGAAGCCGAAGACGATCAGCAAGGGCGTGCGCACCTCGGCGACCAGCCCGCCCCACAGGCGCAGCTCGACGATCCCCCAATTGGCCTTGGCGAAGAGGACCAGGATTATCGCCAGCACAACCCAGAACAGGGTCTTCAGAAACTGCATCCGCGCCTCCCACGCCCTGCTTATGGCGCGGCGGCGGACGGCGCAACCGAAGACGCCGGGCCGATCTCGGCGGCGAGCGCGTCGAACAGCGCCTCGATGGCGGTGAGGCGCGGCCGCTCCTCGGCGAGGATGGCGTGGAACGCGTCCCGCTTGAGGCCGGCGACGAGCCCCGGGGGCAGGTGCGTGCCCTTGGGCAGCGCGGAGACGGCGATCTCGATCAGCCGGTCGGCGCCATGGAGGCGGCCCCACAGATAGTCGTTCTCGCGATAGGCGCGGCTGAAGAAGGCGCCGAAGCTGTTGAGCTGCGTCCCCTTGAGCGTCGCCGCCGCGCCTCCCGCGCGGATCGTCGTCGCATCCTCGGGCGAGATCCGGTCGACCTTCACCGGATGGAACTCGTCCAGCGCTTCACCCTGAAGGAGGGGCAGGGTCGCGACGTCGTAAAAGGCGAAGCCGAGATAGGCGAGGATCAGCGCGCGCCGTTCGGGCTTCGCGAACTGCGCGAGGACCTCGGTCAGGCGCTCGTCGGCCTCTGCGTCGATCCCCTTGAGATCGAGCGCCGCGGCGAAGGCTTCGAGCCGCGCCGCGACGTCCCCGGCCTCGACCGCCGGGCGATCGGCGCATTCCTCATAGCGGTCGATAAGCGCGTAGAGCGCCGCCTGCGCGCAGGCCGCCGCCTCGGGCGCGCAGCCGGGTCCCTGCTCCATCTCGGCGAGGCGCCGCGAGACGAAGCGGAGGCGGCGGATGCGGAAGCCGGAGTCGAAGTTGCGCAGGAAGTCGATGACGTCGGCGGTGCCGCCGGCCTCGGTGATCGCCCCCGGAGCGACGAGGCCGCGGGCGCGGACATGCTCCCACAGCGCCTTGCGCGTGCCTTCCCGACCGTTCGACCCGCGCGACAGCGCCTCCGCCACCTGCTCGACGACCGTGGCGAGCTTGAGGTGCCCATAGGCGGCATAGGCGAAGCCCGATTCGCGGGCGGCGACGGCATGCGCCTTGGCGCGCCACGCGGCGACGCGCGTCGCCGTCGGGCGCAGCAGCAGCAAGGTGGAGCCGAACGCTTTCTCGATCGCCCGCTCGACCTGCGGCTGCATCGCCTCGACGATGCGGCTCACCCGCCGGACCCGCGCGGAGCGGCCGTCGAGCGCTTCGAGAGCGTCGCGGATCGGCTGTTCGCGCGGAATGTCGGAGATTGCGCCGAAGATGGTGCCGAAGAATCCAGGCGTCTCGGCCGGACCGGCCTCCGAGAGGCGCACCGCGTGCCCGCCCGGCTTCGGGTCGATGTAGACGAAGCGGCGGTCGACCTCGCGGCGGGCCGGGCGGCTCCGGAGCGCGGCCATGGCGGGGCGGAAGGGCGCGTTGGCGAGCACCGACCCGTCGATCAGCACCGCGGTGTCGACGTCGCCGATGGCCCGGTGGCGCGGCAGGGCGGCGGTCACGAACGATTCCCGTCCCGGCCAGGCGCGGGCGCGCTCGGCGAGGACGGCGTCGAGCTCGCCGATCCTGAAGGGCGGGAAGGCGCCCGGAAAGCTGGCCGTCGCGCGGGCGGCGAAGACCAGGGCCGGGGCCTCGGCGAGCGACCCCGCGGGGCCGGCATCCTTGCGGAAGGAGAGGATCAGGCGGTGCTCGACCTCCGTCACCTCCGGCGGCGAATGGAGCCGCAGCCGCTCCGGGTGGCCATGGAAGTCGGTGACCGTGACGAAGAGGTCCAGCGGCTGATGCTCGGGGAGGAGCGGCGGCCCGGCGGGCGCGCGCGCCATGGCGTCGAAGGCGTCGAGCAGCAGGTTGGTGAAGCCTGGCCCGCTGAAGGGTGGCGCGAACCAGCGGGCGCGGACGAAATTGGCGAGCTTGGCGCGCACCTCGTCACGATGGGCCGCCTCGACGGTCTGATCGACGACGCCGCCGCGGCGTTTGGACAGCGCCCAGGCGAGCGGCACCGCCGCCCCCTTGGCGAAACGCGACAGACGGCTCACTTCCGGATCGAGCAGCCGGTCGACGTCCGCGGTCTCCAGCCACAGCTCGGTCAGCGGGTCGAGCGACTGGCCGCTGGCGATGGCCTGCCCCAGGAAAATGGCGTTGATGCCGCCGGCGCTCGCCCCGGTCAGGATGTCGACGAGGACGCGCAGCTCGAGCCCGCCATGCGTGGCCATCGCCTCGAGGAGCCGGTGGTAGACGCCTTCCGAGCCTCCCCCGCGCGGTGCGCTGGCGTGGAAGGCGCGGCTGGCGCGGGCGAGCCGCCACACCTCCTTGGTGATGCCGTGCATGTAGACGGCGAGGCTGATGCCGCCGTAGCAGATCAGGGCCAGCCGAAGCTCTTTCTCGCGCATCCCCGCAACCGTGGCAGGGGTCGCGGGCGGTGTCGAGCATCCCCGCGGTTCCCTTCGGGAAGGCTCGATTCGTCCCGGAGTCGCAACACGTCGCCGTAACGAACGGGACTCGTGGGGAAAGCGGGGTTAGCCCCGCCCTCGTAACGAGCTGAGGGGCTTTCACCTGTGATCGAACGTCTACGCCGCACCGGCTTGCTGCGCGTCGCCGCGCTGAGCCTCGCCGCGCTGACGAGTGCCGCACCGGCCCAGACCGTCGCCGACAGCCCGCGGCTCCAGAGTCTTGAGCGGGCGGTGGCCGAGGTCGCGAACGCGCCGACCCAGCCGTCGCTCGACGCCAAGATCGCCGTCGTCCAACAGGCGTTCGAGCCGGTCGGGGAGGGCACGGCCAGCTATTACGGCCGCGAGCTGGCGGGCAACCGCACGTCGAGCGGCGAGCGGTTCGACCCGGCCGGTTTCACCTGCGCGCACCGCAGCCTGCCGCTCGGCACCATCCTGCGCGTGACCAACCTCGCCAACGGCCGCAGCGTCATCGTCCGCGTCAACGACCGGGGGCCGTTCACCCGCGGCCGGATCCTCGACATGTCGCTCGCGGCGGCGAGGGAAATCGCGATGGTCGGTCCCGGCCACGCGCGCGTGCGGCTCGAGGTCGTGCACGACATCGCCTGAACGTTTCGCCGCTCCGGCGGGTCGTTCGTCGAAACGATCTTCCCAAAATCGAGTCCGGTCGCTATGGGCCGGCCACCACTTTGTGGAGGGGATTCCTTTTTATGTTCAATAAGATACTGCTGAGCGGCGTTGCTTGCGCCGCCCTGCTCGCCGGCTCGTCCGTCGTCGCGCAGACCAAGCCCGCCGCCGCCCATGCGGCCTCCGCGGCCGCCACCGGCAAGCCGGAGCTCGGCACCTGGGGCGTCGACCTTTCCGGCATGGACAAGACCGTCAACCCCGGCGACAGCTGGTACAATTACGTCAACGGCACCTGGGACAAGAACACCGTCATCCCCGCCGACAAGGCGGCCTGGGGCGGCTTCGGCATCCTCGCCGAGCTGTCGACGACCCGTACCCGTACGCTGATCGAGGAAATCGCCGCCAAGCCCGCGCCCAAGGGCAGCAACGAGCAGAAGATCGGCGACCTCTATCGCAGCTACATGGATGAGGCCGCGATCGAGCGGGCGGGCATCGAGCCGCTCAAGCCGTATCTCGCGCGCATCGACGCGATCCACAGCCAGAGCGACCTCGCCGCCGCTTTCGCCGAGGCGAACCGCACCGGCATCGGCGGCCCGATCGGCATCGGCACCCAGCAGGACCTCAAGAACAACAGCGTGTACGCCGCTTATGTCGGCCAGGGCGGCCTCGGCCTTCCGGACCGCGACTATTATTCCGAGGCGAAGTTCGAGCCGATCCGCGGCAAATATGTCGAGCACCTGACCAACCTGTACCGCCTCGCCGGCCTCTCCGAGCCGGAGGCGCGCGCCAAGCGCGTGTTCGAGCTCGAGAAGCAGATCGCCGAGACCCACTGGACCCGCGTCCAGAGCCGCCAGACGGAGAAGCTCTACAACCCGAAGAGCATCGCCGAACTGCAGCAGATGGCGCCGGGCTTCGACTGGGCGACCTATCTGAAGGGCACCGGCTTCGCCGACCAGAGCCGCGTCATCGTCGCGCAGCCGAGCGCGATCGAGGGCACGGCGAAGATCGTCGCCGCCACCCCGATCGACACCTGGAAGGACTATCTCACCATCCGCACCATCCGCGCCGCGGCGCCGATGCTGCCCAAGGCTTTCGTCGACGAGAATTTCGCCTTTACCAAGGTGCTGACCGGCACGCCGCAGCTGCCGGACCGCTGGAAGCGCGGCGTCGCCGTCGTCAACGGCGCGCTCGGCGAAGCGGTCGGCCAGGCCTACGTCTCGCGCTACTTCACGCCGGACACCAAGGCGAAGGCCGACGAGCTCGTCCACAACCTCATCCGGGCGATGGACGCGCGGCTCGCCAACCTCACCTGGATGGCGCCCGAGACCAAGGCGAAGGCGCGGGCGAAGCTCGCCGCCTTCACCCCGAAGATCGGCTATCCGGACAAGTGGCGCGATTATTCGGCCCTCGAGATCGTCCCGGGCGACCTCGTCGGCAACGCGTTCCGCGCGCGCGCCTTCGAGTATAACCGCCAGCTCGCCAAGATGGGCAAGCCCGTCGACCGCTCAGAGTGGTTCATGACCCCGATGACGGTCAACGCCTACGCCAACCCGCTGATGAACGAAGTCGTGTTCCCGGCCGCGATCCTGCAGCCGCCCTTCTTCGATCCCAATGCGGACCCGGCGGTCAATTACGGCGCGATCGGCGCGGTGATCGGCCACGAGCTCAGCCACCATTTCGACGACCAGGGCCGCAAGTACGACCCGCAGGGCAACCTCGCCGACTGGTGGACGGCCGAGGACGTGACCCGCTTCAAGACCGGCACCGACAAGGTCGTCGCGCAATATGGCGGCTACGAGCCGATCAAGGGCACGCACGTGAACGGCGAGCTGACGCTCGGCGAGAACATGGCGGACCTTGCCGGCCTCGCGGTGGCGTACGACGCCTACAAGCTGTCGCTGCACGGCAAGCCGGACCGGGTGATCGACGGCTATACCGGCGACCAGCGCTTCTTCCTCGGCTTCGGCCAGGTGTGGCGCAACAAGATGCGGGAAGCGGCGATGATGCAGCAGCTCACCACCGATCCGCATTCGCCGGGTCAGCTGCGTCCGAACGTCGTCAGGAACTTCGACCAGTGGTACAAGGCGTTCAACGTGACGTCGGGCGCTCTCTACCTGCCGCCGGAGCAGCGCATCCACATCTGGTAAGCGCGCACCAGCGTCCAAGCGTCTCTTAGGCGCTTGCATGGACCGGGCCGGCGAGGCATCGCCGGCCCGGTTCCTTGTTTTCAGACCGCCGAAGGATTTCCCCGCTGACCCGCAAGTTCGCGTACCTGTCGCTCGGCGGCATCCTCCTCGTCCTCCTCGCCTTCTGGGCTGCCGCCTACCGGCACGGCCCGGTCCGGACCGCGCCCGGCGGCCCGACCGCCACGGCGCCCCATGTCGGCATCTCGGACCGCGATCTCGCCCGCATCGAGGAGCGCCAGCAGGCGCGGGACAGCGCCGTCGACTACAATATGCTCAACCATCGGCTGACGCGGCTGATGGACGCGCCGAGCATGATCGGCATGGCGGTCGGCGTCGTCGAGAACGGCCAGATCCGCTTCCTCCAGGGCTATGGCGAGACCGTCGCCGGCAGCGGCGACAAGGTGACTCCGAACACCCTGTTCCGCTGGGCGTCGGTTTCGAAGGGCGTCGCCGCGGACATGGTCGCCCTGCTCGCGCACGACGGCAAGCTGTCCCTGGTCGAGCCGGTCGGACGCTATGCGCCCTCGCTCAAGCTGCCGTCGGGGAACGAGAACCGCGCCACCGTCGCGGACCTGCTCTCGCACCGCCTCGGCCTGTTCAGCCACGCCAACGACAACAAGCTCGAGGAAGGGCAGGATCCGCATCTGCTCCGCTCGATGTTGGCGCAGCTCAATCCGATCTGCCCGCCGGGGACCTGCTGGGCCTATCAGAACGTCGCCTACGACGCGGCATCGGAGATCGTCGAGAAGACGACCGGCAAGACCTACGAGCAGGCGGTTCGGGAGCGCGTTTTCGGCCCGCTGGGGATGCGCTCGGCCTCGCTGAACCGCAACGCGCTGGTGTCGGCGACCAGCTGGGCGCGGCCCTATGTCGGCTCGAAGCATTCGAAGCCGGTCGAGGTCAGCGACGCTTATTACCGCATTCCGGGCGCCGGCGGCGTCAACAGCTCGATCAAGGACCTCGCCATCTGGATGGAAGCCCAGATGGGCCTCGCGCCGGGCGTCATCCCGCCCGACGTGCTGCGCGAGGTGCAGACGGGGCGGGTGGCGACGCCGGGCGAGCTCGGGCGCATGCGCAAGTTCCGCGAACGCGTCCGCACCGCCCAGTACGGGCTCGGCTGGCGCGTCTACGATTATGCCGGCCACCGCGTCATCGCCCACCGCGGCGGCGTCAAGGGCTACCGCTCGCTGATCATGTTCGACCCGGCGTTGAAGAGCGGCGTCGTCGCCTTGTGGAACGGCTCCAGCAGCCAGGCGGGCGGCGTCGAGTTCGAGGTGATGGACATGATCTACCACCTCCCGCCGCACGACTGGCTCGGCCTCGACGAAAAGCCCGCGCCCGAAGCGCCGGACGAAGGGAACAGCGCATCGCCGGACGCGGGGGGCTGACCCTCGCTCGGGAGCGGCGGCCGGCCCTCCGCGGTGGCTGATCAGTGTCGCGGTGCCGACGCCGCGGGTTGAGTTGCGCCGTGCCTGACTGCCTTGGACGGCCCCACCGACTCACCGCTCGCGCTGATCACGGAGTCGAATTTGTGGCGATCGGCAGCGGACATGTTGCTTGCGGAGCTTAACTTCTTAGGGCACTTGTCGTTCTTTTCCACATTCTGACTTGAGCACCTCCAGTTACCCTCAGCAGTCTGCGACCACGTGCCGCCAAGGCAGGTAATGACACAACCGTTCTTAAACGTGTGATCATTGTCTTTCGGCTTAGCGAAAGCAGCATGAGCCAGGACGCACGCGCAAACTAAGCAAACAGCCATCTTCCTTGCTCGGATTGCCAGACTATTCATGTCCACCTCCCATGCACCGTCCGCGTCCGAAGGCCGAGACCAGCCCTCTCGATCGGGGCAACTTCCATAGCTCTTCCGCATAGGTTTGTCAGCTGAGCTCTGTCTTCAGACGCGGACTAGCGCATCAGCACCAGCTCTTCGGCCATGGTCGGGTGCAGCGCCACGACCTGATCGAAATCGGCCTTCTTGAGCTTGGCCTTCACCGCAATCGCCGCGGCCTGGAGGATTTCGGGTGCGTCGGGGCCGATCATGTGGAGGCCGACCACCTCGTCGGTCTCGGCGTTGACGACGAGCTTGTAGAGCGCGCGCTCGTTGCGGCCGGCGAGGACGTTCTTCATCGGGCGGAAGTCGGACAGGTAGGTCCGGACCGAGCCGAGGCGGTTGCGCGCCTGGCCCTCGGTCATGCCGACGCCGGCCAGCGGCGGGTGGCTGAAGACGGCGGAAGGAATGTTCTCATAGTCGACCCGGGTCGGCTTGTCGCCGAACAGGGTGTCGGCGAACGCCTGCCCCTCGCGGATCGCGACCGGCGTGAGCTGGACGCGGTTGGTGACGTCGCCGACCGCGTAGACCGAATCGCAGGTCGACTTGTTGTCGGCGTCGACCACCACGGCGCCCTTGTCGTCGACCTCGACGCCGGCGGTGTCGAGGCCGAGGCCCTCGGTGTTGGGCTTGCGGCCGATCGCGTACATGACCGTGTCCGCCTCGATCGCGTCGCAGCCCTCCATGTGGACGGTGAGGCCGCCGCCTTCCCGTTTCTCGATGCGGTCGAACCTGACGTGGAAGCGATAGTCGATGCCCTTCATCATCGAGATGGTGAGGAGGCGGTCGCGGATCGTCTCGTCATAGCCGCGCAGGATGACGTCGGAACGGTTGACCAGCGTCACGTGGGCGCCGAACTGGTGGAAGATGCCGGCGAATTCGTTGGCGATGTAGCCGGCGCCGGCGATCACCACGCGCTTCGGCACGCTGTCGAGATGGAAGGCTTCGTTGGACGTGATGCCGTGCTCGGCGCCCGGAAAGCTCGGCACGACCGGCGTCGCGCCGGTCGCGATGAGGATGATCCGCGCCGTGACGGTGCGGCCGCCGGCGAGGCGGATCTCGTTCGGTCCCGTCAGCACGGCGCGCTCGCGGATCAGCTCGACCTTGTGGTTGGCGAGGGTATCGCCATAGGCGCCTTCGAGCCGGTCGACCTCGGCGAGGACGTTGTCGCGCAGCGTCTTCCAGTCGAACGCGCATTGCGGCACGTCCCAGCCGAAGCGCCGCGCGTCGGCGAGGTCCTCGGCGAAGTGCGCGCCGTAGACGAGCAGCTTCTTGGGGACGCAGCCGCGGATCACGCAGGTGCCGCCGACGCGATATTCCTCGGCAACCGCCACTCTCGCGCCGTGCGCGGCGGCGACCCGGGAGGCACGGACGCCGCCCGATCCGGCCCCGATGACGAAGAGGTCGTAGTCGAAACCTGCCATGCTCTCGCTCCGATGAACTGCCGGATTCCTTAGGGGCTGTGCGACGGCGGCGCTAATGCGCTTTTCGCATCGGCCCAATGCTTAGGGCCGCGGTGCCAGCCACAGGCCGTGCTGCGCATAGTCCACGGTGATCAGGAAGTGGCGCAGGATCGACGTGCCGACGTTAACGTCGGCGGCGCTCGCCGTGTCGTCGATCGCCGCGCGGACATTCTCGAACCTGCGGCCGCCGACCTCGAGCGTCCTCAGCACGACGATGGCGCGGCTGCGCCCACCGCCGATGCCGCCGCCCTCGCTCCGCCCGACGATCCGCTCGGGCGCGAGCAGGCCGATCCTTTCGGCATAGCCCTTGCCGATCAGCACCTCGCTGCCGTTGCCGAGGTCGAACTCCGCCTGGGCGGGCGCATGGCCCTCGACGGCGACGGGAAAGACCTCGACGCCGCGCTGGCTGGTCAGCGGATAGCGGCGGCCCGGCGGCGCGCGGCGGCGCGGCACGGCGGCGAGGCTGCGGCGGGCGAGGTCGATGTGCAGACGGGCCGCGTCGAACAGCTCGCGGCCGAGGATGACCGAGACCGGCCGCCCGATCAGCCGATCGGAGAGGTCGCGAAGGTCGAGCACCACCGCCGTCGTCGCCGGCACCGTGACCCCCGCGGCGGCGATCCGCAGGCCATGGGCGAAGCGACCTTTGTCCTCGCCGCCGCTGCCGTTGACGAGCTGGGCCGCGCCCATGCGCAGGCGCAGGCCGGCGGCGAAGGGCGCGTCGACAATCGTCATCTCCGCCGCCGAATCGAGCAGCGCGACGACCCGGATCCCGTTGACGGTCGCGGGGAGGAACAGCCGGTTGCGGAACAGCTCCAGCCTCGTCGGCGGCGCCGCGGCCGCGGAGGAGGCAAGCATCAGCAGCGTCGGGAGGAGGAGCAGGGCTCGCTTCATCCGCCGAGGCCGGCTCGCTCGATGAGCGCCGCGGTGGACGGGTCGAAATCGAGGCCGCCCGTGTCGATCGCCTTCGCCATTTGCTTGCCGAGCTCGACGCCGAACTGGTCGAAGGCGTTGATCCCGAGGAGCACGGCGTTGGCGAAGGTGCGGTGCTCGTAGAAGGCGATCAGCGCGCCCAGCGTGCCGGCGTCGACGCGATCGAGGAGAATGGTGGTCGACGGCCGGTCGCCGGGATAGGCGCGGTGTGGGTCGTCGTTGGTCCGTCCCGCCATCAGCGCCGCGCCCTGCGCGAAACAGTTGATCAGCAGCTGGCGGTGATGCTCCTCGTCGTAGCTGTGACCCGGCTCGATCGCGGCGACGAACTCGGTCGGGACGAGGTGGGTGCCCTGGTGGAGGAGCTGGAACACGGCATGCTGCGCGTCGGTGCCGACCCCGCCCCACGTGATCGGCGCGGTGGCGCGGCCGACGGGAGCACCTTCGAGGGTGACCGAT
>Ga0213876_10000175_pt1 | contig 66420 bp, 66 predicted proteins | sample BarmaccomBMRX_R9_FD_160113 | JGI IMG/M metagenome (GOLD analysis project Ga0213876, IMG submission 160113) | Root-associated microbial communities from Barbacenia macrantha in rupestrian grasslands, the National Park of Serra do Cipo, Brazil - RX_R9 | ecosystem: Host-associated > Plants > Roots...
ACGGATGGGCCGAACTACAGCCAGACGGCTCCCTCGTCGGCGAGATCGACTTCGACAACGGCGATGAAGCCGAGTTCATCGCCAAGCCGTGGGATAATTCTTCAACAGCCTGCTAGGGCTTTTTCTTCTTCAGATATTCCAGCTTCCGCCGCGCCGCCTCGAGAAGGGCTGCGCGCGGCGCCGAAGCGGGGCCGACGACGGCGGCTTCCAGTCCCGTTGCCGGATCGATCGCGGTGGCCTTGGCCACATTGCCGTGGATGACGACCTCGACGAGGATTTCGCTCACGCCGCGCGCTTGAGCCGATGCGCGGTCCATACCTGGTCGAGCGCCCGCACCAGGTCGCGCAGCATCTCCTCGCTGTGCATCGGCGAGGGCGTGAAGCGCAGGCGTTCCTTCCCGCGCGGGACCGTCGGATAGTTCACCGGCTGCACATAGATGCCGTGGTCGTAGAGCAGCGAGTCGGAGACCTGCTTGCACAGCGTCGCGTCGCCCACGAACACCGGCACGATATGGCTGGGCGAGTCCATCACCGGCAGGCCCGCCTCGGCCAGCAGCGCCTTGAGCAGGGCGGCGCGGGCATGCAGCGTCTCGCGCTCCTCTTCGCTTTCCTTCAGGTGCCGCACGCTGGCCAGCACGCCGGCCGCGATCGCAGGCGCGAGCGAGGTGGTGAAGATGAAGCCCGGCGCGAAGGAGCGGATGCAGTCGATCAGCTCGCTCGAGGCGGCGATATAGCCGCCCATGACGCCGAAAGCCTTGGCCAGCGTTCCCTCGACGATGTCGATGCGCGCCATCTGGCCGTCGCGCGCCGCGACGCCGGCGCCCGCGGGCCCGTAGAGGCCGACGCCGTGCACCTCGTCGATATAGGTCAGCGCGCCGTATTTTTCGGCCAGGTCGCAGATCGCCTCGACCTTTCCGAAATCGCCGTCCATCGAATAGACCGACTCGAAGGCGATGAGCTTGGGGGTATCGGGAGGCGCCGCCGCAAGCTGGCGCTCGAGATCGCCCATGTCGTTGTGCAGGAAGACGCGCTTCTCCATCCCGCCATGCTTGATGCCCTCGATCATCGAAGCGTGGTTGAGCTCGTCCGAGAACACGATCAGCCCCGGAAGGAGCTTGGCCAGCGTGGCCAGGGTCGCGTCGTTGGAGACGAAGCCCGAGGTGAAGAGCAGCGCCCCCTCTTTGCCGTGGAGCGCGGCGAGCTCGTCCTCGAGCTCGACGTGGTAGTGGGTGGTGCCGGAGATGTTGCGCGTGCCGCCCGAGCCCGCGCCCGTCGTGTCGATCGCCTCGTGCATGGCGGCGAGCACCTTGGGGTGCTGGCCCATGCCCAGATAGTCGTTGCTGCACCACACCACCACCGGCCGGCGCGCGCCCTGGGTGTGGAGATCGGCATTGGGATAGGCGCCGCGGGCGCGCACGATGTCGGTGAAGACGCGGTAGCGCCCTTCGCGCCGCAACCCGGCCAAGGCCTCGCGAAACCTGGAAAGATAGGCAAACGCCATCACTACCCTCTGGACCGCCCCTATGGCGGGGCGCCGGGCCCAACTTTACCCCAGCCGGGCGCCTGGGTCCTAGACGTAAGGTCGCATGGGGGGCGCCACAAGCGCTCAGGACGCAATGGCCACGGCCGCGTTGACCGCCATGGCGATCAGGACGGTGTTGAAGAAGAAGGATACGATCCCGTGGCCCAGCGTGGTGCGCCGGATCCGGCGCGACGAGACCTGGACGTCGCTGACCTGGGCGGTCATGCCGACCACGAAGGAATAGTAGAGGAAATCCGCCGCGCCCGGCTCATCGAGGTCGCCGGGGAACTCGAGCCCGGTGCCGCCTTTGCCGCCGGGCTCGGAATAGAACAGATAGGCGTAGTGGAACGCCATGAGCATGTGGAGCATGAACCAGCCGAGCGGAGCACCGAGCGCCGCCAGGCTCAGCGCGAAGGGGTCGGGCGCGCCTTTCTCATGCAGCACGGTGATGATGGCGAAGCTCGAGAAGCCGATCATCACCAGCGAGACCAGCACCACCACGGCGATGCCCTCGTCCTCGATATCGGCCTTGGCGTCGAGCTCCTTGGGCGTGATGCTGGCGGCGATGACGCCCATGATCGCGACATAGGCGGCGAAGAAGCTGTCGCCCGCGGCCAAAAGCCGGACCGGGGCGCTGAGCGCACCGCACGCCGCATAGACCGCAACGCCCAGGAGCGCGCAGACATAGAAGCGCCAGTGATGATGGAAATAGGAGCGGGCGAAGCCGGTCGTGCCGGCTTCATCGCATGAGTCGCGCTACAGCCGGAAGCGGACCTGGTCGATCCAGAAACGTTCGAGCCGGCGCAAGGTGGTGTTGAGCAGGTCGAGACTGGTCTCGGTGACGTTGCCGACGGGCTCGAGCGAGGAGAGATGGCGCTCGAACAGTTCGCTCAGCATCTGGCGCACGTCCTCGCCCTTGGGCGTCAGGTTCACCAGGACCGAGCGGCGGTCGGCCTCGGAGCGTTCGTGGTGGATATAGCCCGCCTCGACCAGCTTCTTGAGATTGTAGGAGACGTTGGAGCCCAGATAGTGGCCGCGGGTGCGGAGCTCGCCGGCGGTCAGCTGCTGGTCGCCGACGTTGAACAGCAACAGCGCCTGCACCGAGTTGATCTCGCGCTCGTCGCGGCGGTCGAGCTCGTCCTTGATGACGTCGAGCAGCTGTCGATGCAGCCGCTCCACCAGGTTGAGCGTCTCCAGATAGTGCTTGCCGAGGGTTTGCGCACCCTCGAGCGCCGCAGCAGCCTGCGGCTTGGCCATTGCCGTCATCGCTTTTTCTCCGCTTTTGCGGAGCCCACCTTGTTATGGGATCAGCGTATGGGCCGGCCGGTTAAGGGGCGGTAAAATTTCTCAGCGAATGCCGCGTAACATCTGGATGATGCCCGAGAAATCCGTGTTCGCGTTGCCTTGGTTTGCGAATAGCGAATAAAGTTGTGCCGCTTCGGCACCGAGCGGCGTGGTTGCGCCGGCGCTCTGCGCCGCGGCCTGCGAAAGCTTCAGGTCCTTGAGCATCAACGCGGTCGCGAAGCCGCCGGCATAGTCGCGGTTGGCCGGCGAGGTCGGCACCGGTCCCGGCACGGGACAATAGGTCGTCACCGACCAGCACTGGCCGGACGCCGCCGAGACGATGTCGAACAGCTTTTGATGGTCGAGGCCGAGCTTCTCGCCCAAGGCAAACGCCTCGCAGGTGCCGATCATCGAGATGGCAAGCAGCATGTTGTTGCAGATCTTGGCCGCCTGGCCGGCGCCCGCGCCGCCGGCATGGACGATGCGCTTGCCCATCTTGGCCAGGATCGGCTGGGCGCGCGCGAAGGCCTCGTCGCTGCCGCCGCACATGAAGGCCAAGGTGCCCGCTTCCGCGCCGCCGACGCCGCCCGAGACCGGCGCATCGAGGAAGTCGAAGCCCGCCTTCTGGGCGGCCGCATGCACCGCGCGCGCGCTGTCGATGTCGATGGTCGAGCAGTCGATGAGCAGCGCGTCGCGGCGCGCCGCGGTCAGCACGCTTTCGCTCTCCAGATAGACGCTGCGCACATGCGTGCCTGCGGGCAGCATGGTGACGACGACGTCGGCCGCCTTGACCGCGTCGAGCGCCGTGGACGCGGCCTTGCCGCCGGCATCGGTCACGGGCTTGAGCGCCGCGGGGCTGACGTCGAAGGCCGTGACGCCGTCGCCCGCCTTGAGCAGGTTGCGTGCCATGGGCCCGCCCATGTTCCCGACGCCGATGAATGCGATGGTGGTCATAGCGAAAGCTCCTTGGGCCCGAGAGGCGCGAAGTACTGGTCGATGTCGGCGTGGCTCACCTCGGCCAGGCTCGCGGGCTGCCATTTCGGCGTGCCGTCCTTGTCGATGATGGTGGCGCGCACGCCTTCGTAGAAATCATGCCCCGCCACGATGCCGTGCACCATGCGGTATTCCATCCGCATGCAGTCGTCGAAGCCTTTTGCCGCGCCCTCGCGGAGCTGGCGGATGGTCAGCTTGGTGCTGGTCGGCGACTTGGAGCGCACGGTCCTGGCGGTGTCGCGCGACCAGTCGGTGCGGTCGGCGTCGAGCGCGGCCAGGATCGCCTCGGCCGATTCCCGCGCGAAGATTCCGTCGATCGACGCACGATGCGTGTCCAGGAACGCACCCGGCACGGGCTCGTGCAGATCGTCGAAGGCGAGGCCGTCGCACAGCCGGTCGAGCAGCGCCTCGCGCTTGGCTTTGGGGACGAAATGCGTGGCGATCCCGGCAGTGAGGCAGTCCGGCGTCTTCAGCCGCGCGCCGGTGAGCGCCATGTAAAGACCGGTCCGGCCCGGGCAGCGCGGCAGGAAGAAGCTGCCGCCCACATCGGGGAACAGCCCGATGCCGGTCTCGGGCATGGCGAACATCGTGGTCTCGTCGGCGATGCGGGCGGTGCCATGCACCGAAACGCCGACGCCGCCGCCCATCACGATGCCGCTGATCAGCGCGACATAGGGCTTGGGATAGTGCTTGATCAGCGCGTTCAGGATGTATTCGTCGCGATAGAAGTCGAGCGCATAGGGCGTGCCGGCCTTGCCGCTTTCGTAGAGCGAGCGGATGTCGCCGCCGGCGCAGAACGCCTTCTCGCCCGCGCCCTGGACGACCACGGTCTTCACAGCGTCGTCCGCCGCCCAGCCCTTGAGCTGCGCGCGCATCGCCAGGCACATCGCGTGCGTCAGCGCGTTCAGCGCCTTGGGGCGGTTGAGCGTGATGAGGCCGGCGCTGCCGCGGCGCTCGAACAGGACTTCGGCGTCTTCGCTCAGGCTATCCGTCACTGGCGGAACATTTCCCGCGACACGATCACCCGCATGATCTCGTTGGTGCCTTCCAGGATCTGGTGGACACGCAGGTCGCGCACATGCCGCTCGGCGGGGAAGTCCCTCAAGTATCCATAGCCGCCGTGGAGTTGCAGCGCGTCGTTGGCGATCCTGGATCCCGTGTCGGTCGCGAAGCGCTTGGCCATGGCGCAGAGCATGGTGGCGCGCGGATCGCGGTTGTCGAGCGCCGAGGCCGCGGCGCGGATCATCAGCCGCGAGGCCTCGAGCTCGGTCGCCATGTCGGCGAGCTTGAACTGGGTCACCTGGAAATCGGCGATCGGACGGCCGAACTGCTTGCGGTCCTTGACATAGGCCATCGCCTCTTCCAGCGCGGCGCGCGCCGTGCCGACCGAGCAGGCGCCGATATTGATGCGCCCGCCGTCCAGCCCGCTCATCGCGATGCGGAAGCCCTCGCCTTCCGCGCCGATGCGGTTGGCGACGGGCACCTTGCAATCCTCGAAGATCACCTGCGCGGTCGGCTGGGAGTTCCAGCCCATCTTCTTCTCCGCCTTGCCGAAGGAGAGCCCGGGCATCCCCTTCTCGATCACCAGGCACGAGATGCCCTTGGGCCCGTCCTCGCCGGTGCGCACCATGCAGACATAGACGTCCGACACGCCCGCGCCCGAGATGAAGGCCTTCGAGCCGTTGAGCACATAGTGGTCGCCGTCCTTCACCGCGCGGGTCTTGAGCGCCGCGGCATCCGAGCCCGACCCCGGCTCGGTCAGGCAGTACGACGCGATCTTCTCCATCGTGGTGAGCGAGGGCAGGAAGCGTCGGCGCTGCTCCTCGCTGCCGTAGCGGTCGATCATCCACGACGCCATGTTGTGGATGGAGATGAAGGCCGCGGTCGAGGTGCAGCCGGCGGAGAGCTCTTCCATGATGATGGCGGCATCCAGCCGCGTCATCTCGGAGCCGCCGACGTCGCTCTTCACGTAGATGCCGGCGAAGCCCAGCGCCGCCGCCTCCCTGAGCCGGTCGACCGGGAAATGCGAGGTCTCGTCCCACTCGGCCGCAAACGGCGCCAGACGGTCCTTGGAAAAACGCCGCGCGGCGTCCTCGATGGCGCGCTCGTCCTCGTTCAGTGCGAAGTCCATGGGGGCCTCTTGAAGCCGAAATCGGGCGGTAATTAACGGCCAATCTTGCATCGCAACAAGGGGGTTAGTAGACCCTTCCCCATGGTTCCGCACGCCCCCTTCCCCGCCCTTCGCATGCGCCGGCTGCGCCGCCACGACTGGTCGCGGCGGCTGGTGGCGGAGCAGCGGCTCAACCCGTCCGACCTCATCTGGCCGATCTTCGTGATCGACGGCGTGAACCGGCGCGAGCCCGTGGCCAGCATGCCGGGCGTCGAGCGCCTGTCGATCGACCTCGCCGCCGAAGCGGCCGAGGACGCGGCCGGGTTGGGCATCCCGGTCATCGCGCTGTTCCCGCAGACCGACGCGTCGCTCAAGACGCCCGACGGCGCCGAGGCCTTGAACGCCGACAACCTCGTCTGCCGCGCGGTGCGCGCGATCAAGAAGCGCACGCCCGGGATCGGCGTGCTCTGCGACGTGGCGCTCGATCCCTATACCAGCCACGGCCATGACGGCGTGCTCGAAGGCGACCATGTCGCCAACGATGCGAGCGTGGAGATATTGGTGCGCCAGGCACTGGTCCAGGCCGAGGCCGGATGCGACATCATCGCGCCGTCGGACATGATGGACGGCCGCGTCGGCGCGATCCGCGCGGCGCTCGAGGCGAAGGGCTTCAGCGATACGCTGATCATGGCCTATGCGGCGAAGTATGCGAGCGCGTTCTACGGCCCGTTCCGCGACGCGATCGGATCGATCAAGGCGCTGACCGGCGACAAGCGCACCTATCAGATGGATCCGGCGAACGGCGGCGAAGCGCTGCGCGAGGTCGCTCTCGATCTCGCCGAAGGCGCCGACATGGTGATGGTCAAGCCCGGCATGCCCTATCTCGACGTGCTCGCGCGCGTGAAGGATTCCTTCGGCGTTCCGACTTTCGCCTATCAGGTGTCGGGCGAGTATTCGATGCTGATGGCCGCGGTGGAGCGCGGCTTCCTGGATCACGACCGCGTGATGCTCGAAAGCCTGGTGGCGTTCAAGCGCGCGGGCGCCAGCGGAATCCTTACATATTTCGCTCGCGCTGCTGCCAAGTTGCTGCCATCGGGTTGAGACATAAAAATTCACGTCGGCGTGAATGCACGCGTCGCCTCTTGCGCGTCCTTTGGCCCGGGATCAGCATGATGCCTCGTTCAACCGAGGGAATACCGATGCGCTTCTTCTCGCTTTCCGTCGCTGGCACCATCGCCGCCGGCCTCACGCTGATCTCGACCGCCGCGTTCGCCGACTCCGCCGATCCGATGACGGCGCAGCCCGCCGCCGCGGTCTCGTCGCCGTCCGGCAGGATCGTATGCCACTACATGGTCCACGACGGCGTCTTCATCAAGAAGCCGGTCTGCAAGAGCCAGGAACAGTGGAACCGCGACCGCCGCGAGTCGCAGCGCGATTTCGCCACGTTCCAGATGCGCACCTACAGCGCGCCGTTCCGGTGAGAGCGGGAGATATTCCATGCGCAAAGCGACGCTCGTCCTTGCCGCGCTGCTGCCCCTGACCGCCGCGGCGCTCGCGGACGGAGCCGAGACGGCCCAGCCGGCACAGGCCCAGCAGGCCGCGGCGACGCCGGCGCAAGACAAGAAAGTCTGCCGCTCGGTCTATCACGAGGGCTCGCTGATCCGCACCCAGCAATGCAAGACCCAGCGGGAGTGGGATTCGCTTCGTCACGAACAGCAGCAGCAGGTCACTCACATGCAGCAGAGCGGCTATCAGGCGCCGCACTGATCGTCATCCGCGCTCGACGGTGAACAGGCTCCTCAACAGGATCTCGGCCCGAGAGGGGAGCACGTCGAGCCCGGACCGTCGTTGGCCGAGATCGATCACGTTCTCGAGGATCAGCATGGCCAGTCCATGCACGGCTGCCCACACGGCCAATCCGAGAGCGGGGTCGTGCAGGGCGGCGCCGATTTCCCCCCCGATGGAATCGGCCGCCGCCCCCAACCCCTCGAAACGATCGCGATTGGGAAGCTGCGGCCCGAACATCAGCCGCGCGAGCGCCGGCCGCTTCGCCACGAAGCGCATATAGGCCGCGCCGATCTTGGCGATGCGGTCGCTCTCCACGCCCTTCTGCGCCGCGGCGGCGACGAGCTCGGCACGAAGCTCGACGAAGCCTTCGGTCGCAAGCTCGACCAGCAGGGACTCGTGATTGGGGAAATGGCGATAGGGCGCGGCATGGCTGACGCCGGCGCGGCGCGCCACCGCGCGCAGGCTCAAATCGGTCAGCGGACCTTCCTCGAGCAGCGCGCGCGCCGCCTCGAGCAGCGCGTTGCGCAGATCGCCGTGATGATAAGGTCTGGCGCGCGCTTCGGTCACGACGTGCTCCGGCGCTGCTCCATGCGGGCGAAGAGCGAGGACGTGTCCCAGCGCGCGCCGCCCATCGCCTCGACCTCGGCATAAAAGCGGTCGACCATCTCGGTCAGCGGAAGCCCGGCGCCGTTGCGCCTGGCCTCGTCGAAGCAGATGCCCAAGTCCTTGCGCATCCATTCGACCGCGAAGCCGTGATCGAAATGGCCGGCGAGCATGGTCTTGTGGCGGTTGTCCATCTGCCAGGATTGCGCGGCGCCTTTCGAGATCACGTCGACCACCGCTTCGGCGTCGAGGCCGGCGGCGCGCGCGAAGCTCAAGGCCTCGCTCAAGCCCTGGACGACGCCCGCGATGCAGATCTGGTTGACCATCTTGGCGAGCTGGCCGGAACCGGCGGGCCCGAGCAGCCGCGCGCGCTTGGCGTAAGCGGCCATCGCAGGCTCGGCTTTGGCATAGTCGGCTTCGCTGCCGCCGCACATGATGGTGAGCTGGCCGTTCTTCGCGCCCTGCTCGCCGCCCGAGACCGGCGCGTCGACGAAGCCGAAGCCCGATTTCGCGGCGCGTTCGGAAAGCTCGCGCGCGATGGTGGCGGAGGCGGTGGTGTGGTCGACGAACACCGAGCCTTTCCTCATCGCGGGGAAGGCACCGTCCGTTACCGCGCGCAGGTCGGCGTCGCGGCCGACGCAGGCGAAGACGACATCGCGGTCCGACGCGGCTTCGGCAGGCGTCGCGGCCTTCGTGCCCTTGTGCTCGGCGGCCCAGGCGTCGGCCCTGGAAGCGGTGCGGTTGTAGACGACGACGTCATGGCCGGCCTTGGCCAGATGACCGGCCATCGGATAGCCCATCACGCCGAGGCCCAGGAAAGCGACCCGCATTATTCCATCACCTCGATCTTGGCGTTCGATTGCGCCGTGAATTGCGGTCGTCGCATCAACCATATGAACCCGAAGGCGGGCAAGCACAAATAGAACATGAAGAGGAAATCGTTGCCGAAGGCCGCGGCCTCCGAGCGGAACTCGACCAGATGATTGAGGTTGGCGAGGCCGAAGGGGATCTGCGGGTTCATCATCATCGACGGCCCGTTGACGCGCAGCGCCGGATTGAACACCGAGCCGACATGCGACAGCAGGCTGTGATTGAGCTGGACGCTATAGGCGAGCACCGTCGTCGTCACCGATACGCCGATGGCGCTGCCGATGTTGCGCACCAGGTTCATCAGCGCGGTGCCGTCGGTGCGGAAATAGCCGGGCAGGGTCGCGAAAGCCACCAGCTGCAGCGGCACGAAGACGAAGCCCATGCCGAAGCCCTGGATGATGCTGACGACGATGAGCCGCGTCTCGTTGATCTGCGGCGTCCAGTCCGACATGTCCCAGATCGACCATTCGATCATCGCCATGCCGGCGGTCATGAGGATGCGCGGATCGACCTTGAGCGCCATGCGGCCGGCGAACATCATCGCGATCATCGTGCCGATGCCGCGCGGCGCCATCAGCAGGCCAGTGTCGGTGACGCTGTAGCCGGCGAGGTTCTGAAGGAAGGGCGGCAGCAGCGCCGAGCTCGCCAGCATCATCGCGCCGACCACGAACATCATGAACAGCGCGGACGAGAAGTTTCGGTCGTTGAACAGCTTGGGCGGGATGAAGGGCTGGCGCGCGGTCAGCATATGCACGCCGAAGAGATAGATGCCGATGCCCGCGATCACCGCCTCGACCACGATCTCCATCGATTCGAACCAGGCCTTGTCGGTGCCGCGGTCGAGCATCAATTGCAGCGACGCCAGGCCCAGCGCCAGGAACAGGAAGCCCGACCAGTCGAAGCGCATGCTCTCGTCGCGCGGGCTGTCCTTGAAGAAGAAGAAGATGCCCATCACCGCGGCGATGCCGAAGGGCAGGTTCACGTAGAACACCCAGCGCCAGTTGTAGCTCTCGGTCAGCCAGCCGCCGAGCGTGGGGCCCAGGATCGGCCCCAGCATCACGCCCATGCCCCAGATCGCCATGATGTTGCCGCGCTTCTGCGGCGGATAGAGGTCGAGCATGATCGACTGGCTGAGCGGCGACAGCGCCGCGCCGAACGCGCCCTGGAGCAGGCGGAACAGGATCATCTGATCCAGCGTCTGCGCCGCGCCGCACAGCATCGAGGTGAGCGTGAAGCCGCCCAGCGCCACCAGGATGAAGTTCTTCTTGCCGAAGCGCGAGGCGATCCATCCCACCGGCGCGGTCATGATCGCCGCGGCGATGATGTAGGAGGTGAGCACCCAGGTGATCTGGTCGCGCGACGCCTGCAGCGAGCCCTGCATGTGCGGCAGCGCCACGTTGGCGATCGTGGTGTCGAGCGCCTGCATCAAGGTGCCCGCCATCGAGCACATGAGCACGATGGTGAGCTCGAACTTGGTTTCGTAGGCTTCGGCGGTATGGCCGGCCGCTTCGACTCTCATGGCGGAGGCCTGCTTATCCCACTCTCATGGCGTGCGCCCTGCTGATCGCCATCGACCTAATCGCCGTTGACCATCCGGTTCCAGCGGCGCTTTCCGGTGTCGATGTCGATGACCGCGCTCATGCCCGCGCGCAACGGCGGGTCGCCCGCCCTGGTGTCGAGCTTGATCCGCACGGGAATGCGCTGCACGACCTTGACCCAGTTGCCGGACGTGTTCTCGGCCGGCAGCGCGGAGAAGGCGCTGTCGCTGGCCGCGCTCACCGCCGCGACGTGGCCCGTCCAGGTACGGCCGGGATAGGTGTCTATGGTGATGTCGACGGGATTGCCGTCCTTCACGTAGGTAAGATCGGTTTCCTTCATGCTGGCCTCGACCCACATGTTGCCGTCGGCGATGATGCCGACCGCGCTGGTCGTGGTGAAGGCCGACATCGCCGAGATGACCAGCGTGCCGGGCTGAAGCGCGTCGACCTCGGTCACGGTACCGTCGAAGGGCGCGCGCACCACGGCGTGATCGAGCTGGCGCTGCGCCTCGTCGACCGCGGCCTTGGCCTTCAGATAGGCGGGCGCCTGCTCGGCCGGCATGGCGGGATTGCCGTTCAGCTTGGCGAGCTGCACTTGGGCGGTCTGTCTGAGCGAGGTCAGCGTGGCCTCGGCGCTTTGCAAGGTGCCGCGCGCCTGGTCGAGCTGCGCCGGCGCGATCGCGTTGGAGCGCGCCAGCGACGCATAGCGGTTGAAGGTGACCTGGGCGAGCGTGACCTGCGCCTGCTGCGCCGAGGTCTGGCCCAGAAGGCTCTTATAGGTCGCGCGCGTGGATTCGACGTCCTGAACCGTCTGCGCAAGCGCCGCCTTGGCGTTGTCGAGCGCGATCTGGAACGGCTGCGGGTCGAGGCGGAACAGCACCTGGCCCTTGGCGACGTGCTGGCCTTCCTTCACGTCGACGTCCTTCACCAGGCCCGACACATCGGTCGAGACCATCAGCTTGGCCGCGTGCACATAGGCATCGTCGGTCGAGACATAGCGTCCGCCGGTCAGCCACAGGGTGCCGGAGACCACCGCGATGATGCCCACGCCCCAGATCATCGCGACGCGACGCAGCCGCGACTTGTCGGCCCACAGCTCGCCGGCGGCATCGCGCCAGCGCGAGCGGCCGCGGCTCTCGGCGGGTGCGTAGGCGACGGAATCGGTTCTCAAAGCAGCCATACCCATTACTCTCCAGCAGCCGCTACCGCCTGCTCGGCAGGCTCGGCCGTCAATTTTGATTTGATATGCAGAAGCGAGTCGACCAGCGCCTCACGCTGGCCTTCGTCGATCCCATCGCTGATCTCGTCATAGAGCTCGGTGCGATAATCGGCGATCTCGGCGAGGATGGGCGCGGCCGCGGGCAGAAGATGCAGCCGGCGGATGCGCCGGTCGTTGGGGTCGGAGCGGCGCTCGACCATGCCGCGCGATTCCAGCCGGTCGATGAGGCGGCCGACGGTGATCGGCTCGACCTCGCAGATGGTGGCAAGCTCGTTCTGCGACATGCCCGGCTGGCGGTCGAGCCTGGCCAGGATGACCCATTGGGCCCGGGTCATGCCGTATTCCCGGGCGCGCTGGTCGAAGCGCGTGCGCATCAGCCGCGCCACGTCGTGGAGCACTATCAGTAGATCTCTGTCGAAGCCGTTCATGGCAGCCTTAATACCTCGCGAGAGGTAATATAAGCCTGCTTATAATAACGCGCAAGATCATAACGTGGTTTATATTTGTTTACCGACTTGAAAAATCTGCCGCAAAAACAATCGGTTACTTCTTCTGCATAGCCTTATTCGTTAGATATCGAACATCGTGTCGCACCGCACCCAGTGCCTTGGCCTCTAACCCCCGGTAGCGGGCCACGATGGATCGCCCCAAGCGCGTGAGGCTGGCGCCGCCGCCCTGGGAGCCGCCGGTGGCGGTGTCGGCCAGGGGCGCGCCAAAGGTTTTTTCCAGCGCCTGCAGAAGCAGCCAGGCTTGGCGGTAGCTCATCTTCATGCCCGCCGCCGCCTTGCGGATCGAGCCGGTCTCGGCGATCAGCTCAAGGAGCCGAACCTTGCCGGGGCCGAGCGCCGAGCCGTCGTCGAAGTCGATCCGAATCGTCAGCTTGGTCATCGCGCGATTCTAGCAAAAGAAAACGGGCGCGAGACTTTCGCCCCGCGCCCGCTTGCCGTCGATGTGAACGGCGGGGGTATTACATGCCCGAGCCCTGGATGTGCTTCCAGCTCGCCTCGATCGCGCCCACCGCGCTGTCCGGCAGGGGCACATAGTCGAGCGACTTCGCCATGTCGTCGCCGTTCTGATAGGCCCACTTGAAGAACTTCAGCGCCGAGGCCGAAGCCGCCGCATCGCTGGGGTTCTTGTACATCAGGATGAAGGTCGCGCCCGCGATCGGCCAGCTGTCCTTGCCCGACGCGTCGGTCAGGATGACGTAGAAGTGGTCGAGGCCCGCCCAGTTGGTGTTGGCGGCGGCGGCGGCGAAGGACTTGAGGTCCGGCGTCACGACGGCGCCGTCCTTGTTCTTCATCTTCACGGCCTTGAGGTGGTTCTGCTTGGCATAGGCGTATTCGACATAGCCGATCGAGCCCGAGGTCTGCGCCACGTTGCCGGCGACGCCCTCGTTGCCCTTCGCGCCGATGCCGACGGGCCAGTCGACCGAGGTCGCCGAGCTCACGCTGTCGGCCCAGTCCTTGCTGACCTTGGACAGGTAGTTGGTCCAGATGAAGGTCGTGCCCGAGCCGTCGGAACGGTGGACGACGACGATCGCCTGGTCGGGAAGGTTGACGCCCGGGTTGAGCGCCTTGATCGCCGGATCGCTCCAGCGGCCTATTTTGCCCTGATAGATGTTGGCGAGCGTCGGGCCGTCGAGGGTGAGCTGGTTGTTGTTCACGCCCTTGACGTTGACCACGGCGACGACGCCGCCGACCACGGTCGGGAACATGGTGAGGCCCGCCGCGTCCTGGTCCTTGGCCTTCATCGGCATGTCGGACGCGCCGAAGGTGACGGTCTTGGCCTTGATCTGGGCGATACCGCCGCCCGAGCCGATCGCCTGGTAGTTCAGGCTGTCGCCGCTGACGCCCTGATAGGCGCCGGCCCACTTCGAGTAGATCGGATAGGGGAACGTCGCGCCCGCGCCGGAGATGGTCCCGGCGACCGCGCCCGTGGCTGCGGCCACGAAGCCCAGCGCCGCGATCGCGGTCTTGAAGGTGGTGTTCATGTTTTTCCTCTCTCGGTTGGTTTGAGCCAACGGTTTCGAAAACGCCTTAGTTCGTGAACTGGAGCCGGACGCCGATGGTGTTGAAGTCCTGGCTCGCCTTGTGCGGCAGATCGTGCGTCGTCGAAGTATAGCGGTCGACGCTGGTGATCAGGTCGTTGACCTGCAGCTTGACGTTGTTGTTGAGGTACCAGTTGACGCCGATGTCGAAGATGCGCTCTTCGCCGCCGTTGATGCCGGCCTGCGCCGTCGCGGTCGCGCCCATCTGGTCGTGCCAGTTCAGGTCGGTGTTGCTGTAGCGCGCGGTGAGCTCCCAGGCGCCCCACGAGTCGCCGTTGAACGAGAACGGCTGGCCCACCTTGGGCGCACCGAAGCCGCCGACCTCGTTGTTGGTCGCCGACACGGTGTAGCTCTTGGGCTCGCCGGTGAGCACCCACGAACCTTCCAGGTACCAGCCCGAGAAGTTCGGGTTGTCGGCCGCGAGCAGGCCCGACGCGCTGCGGCGCACGGTGAAGTTCGCGTATTCGCCGCCGAGGTAGAGGTTGTCGACGTTCACGCCGCCGTCGAAGGCGTACATATAGGCGTGCCGGCCGGTGATGCCGCCGGTCGAGATCAGGCGGCTGCCGTCGACGCGGATCTCGGGACGATCCTGCAGCGTGATCGTGCTGAGGCCGCCGCCGTCGGAAAGCACCGTCGCGCCGCTCGCGCCGATCGAGGCGTTGCTGACGCCGTCGTGCCAGAAGCGATAGGAGGTGCGGCCCAACAGCTGGGTCTGCTCGTCGCCGCCCGCGCCGTGGCCGGCATTGGTGCCGGTCTTGGCGCCGGTATAGGCGACGTTCAGCACCAGGTTGTCGTCGGGCATCAGGAAGCTGTCCTTCTGGAAGCGCATTTCGATGCCGCGCCGCGCATCGCCGGCGCCGAACGTGTCGGCCGCGATGTTGTCGATCTCGGGACGCTCCAGGAACATCAGCTGGCCGGACGAGGTCGTGCCTTCGAACATGAAGGCGGGCTCGATCACGCCGACGTTCAGCATGAAGTGGTCGATGCCGGTATAGGCCACGCGCGCCAGGCTGACGAGCGGATCGCCTTCGCCGCCGTTGACGTTGGAGCCGCCGTTGCCGGTCGAGCCGCCGCCGTTCAGGCGGAACTCGTACCAGAAGTCGTTGAACGCTTTGCCTTCGACGCCGAAGAAGGCGCGGCGCACGACGGCGCCCGAGGAAAGGTCGCGGGTCGCGGCGGGCGCGCTCTTCATCAGCTCGTTCGAGGAATCCTGCATGAAGTTCGCGGCGTCGAACTGGAAGCGCACGCGGATCGCCATGGTGAACCGGCCGTCGCCGCTCTTCACCGTCGGACGCGCATTGTCGAAGGACCAGCTGGTGTCGTTGAAGTTCTGCTCCAGCGTCGACAGGCGGGTGTGGTCGGCCTGCGTCTTGCCCTCATAGGCCTGCAGCTCGTCTTCCAGCGCCTGGATGCGCGCGGCGAGCTCGGCGTTGCTGGGACCGTTGTCGGTCGCCGCCGGCTCCGAGGTGCCGTTCGATGTCTGCTTGCCGGCCGCATAGGCGTTCGAGCCCGCGACCAATGCGACGACCGCAACCGCGGCCATCAGTGCTGATTTCCCCTGCATGGCAACCCTCTCTCGTCCAAGTCCGGACTCGAGGGTCGCGTTGCACCATGCAACTTCGCCCCCGGCCCTGTTGTGCGGCGGAGAGATTCCAGTGGGGGGCAACACAACCGTGACAGTTGTGCGAAGGTAATGTGACATCACCCCCCTTGGGCCCGGCTTGGGACAGTCGGACCCTCGGCGTTGCCCAATCGCTACAGCACCGAAGCAGGAACTGTGGATGAATTGCGGCGAATGCGTCTCGTTGCTTACATATTCGCAATTCTGGCGGTGCTGGGAGGAGCCCTCCCCGTCCAGGCCGAGTCGCGCGCCGACCTCCCCACGCGCCCAGGTCGCACCGACCTTTATGTCGTGCGCAGCGACCATTGGAGCGAGGCCGACGAGCAGGGCTGGCGCGACTTCATCGCCGCCATCGGGTCGTCGGATTGCGCCACCCTGGACGCCTGTCTGAAGCGCCCGGCGAACCCGTTCCGCGGCAGCGACCGGCCCGATTTTGTCTTCCAGTCGGACTGCGCCGACCTGCCCTATGTGCTGCGCTTCTATTATGCGTGGAAGCGCGGCCTGCCGTTTTCCTTCGCAAGCGACCTCAGCGCGCTCGGCCCCACGCGCGACATCCGCTATAGCGCCGGCGGCAACGCGGTCGCAGCCCGCTACGACGTGCCGAGCGGAACGATGAGCGGCTATGCGATCATCCAGAAGATGCGCGATGCGACCTCGTCGGCGAGCTATCGGCTGCATCCCGCGAGCGAGGACGGCGATTTCTATCCGGCGGCGATCGACCCAAGCTCCATCCGGCCCGGCACCGTCGTCTACGACCCCGCCGGCCATGTCGGCCTCGTCTACAAGGTCGACGACAAGGGCCGCATTCATTTCTTCGACGCGCATACCGACTATTCGCTGACCGAGACGGTCTACGACCTGCGCTTCGCCCGCGACCGGCCGGCCATCGGCGCGGGCTTCAAGAACTGGCGGCCGGTGAGGCTGATAGGCGCCACAGGCCGCGCGGACGGCGTGCTGGTCGGCGGCCACATCGCGCTCGCCGCCAACAAGGACATCGCCGATTATTCGCTGGAGCAGTTCACCGGCAACGGCAGGCGACCCGCCGATGCCGATTGGAAGAGCGGCACCTTCACGCTGAACGGCGAGGTGCTCGACTACTACGACTATGTCCGCGCCAGGATGGCGGGCGGCAAGCTCGTCTTCGAGCCCGTGGCAGAGGTGCGCGACATGGCGCGTTCGACGTGCGCCGACCTGCACTATCGCGCCGATGCGGTGGAACTGGCGCTTGCGGCCGGCATCCAGAACCGGGCCGAGCCCGCGCGCCTGCCGGACAACATCTACGGCACCGAGGGCGACTGGGAGACCTATTCGACGCCGTCGCGCGACGCCCGCCTCAAGACCGCGTTCAAGTACCTGCGCGACCAGGTGCAGCGCTTCGTCGAGATGCAGCGCAGAAACGACCCGCATCTCTCCTATCGGGGCGACGACCTGGTCGGCGACATGCTGAAGGCTTACGACCGCGAGACCCGGTTCTGCCGCGTCGCCGGGCTCACCTATGAAGAGGCGCGGCAGCGTCTGTTCGCGATGTCCTTCGATCCCTATCACTGCCGCGAGCGGCGCTGGGGCGGCGAATGCGCGAGCGAAGACCCGGCCAAGCGCGCCTGGTACGACGCCGAACAGGGCCTGCGCAACCAGCTTGAGCGCACCTATGCGGCGCGGATGGATTTCACGCTCGACGAACTGAAAGCGCGGCCGGTGACCGCTGCGCCTGACACCGATGTGCGCGCATATCTGCTCAGTCAGTCGACCAACGCGCCGTAACGGCCGCGATGGAAGACGAGCGGCGCGCCTTGATCGCGGCGCCTGAAGCGCACCACGCGCCCGATCAGGATCGTGTGGTCGCCGCCTTCGTGCTGGGCATGCGCCTCGCATTCGAAGATCGCGAGCGCGTCGGCGAGCGCGGGCGGGCCCAGATCCGTGGCGAGCAACCCCATGTCGTCCAGCCTGTGCTCGCCCTGCCGGGCCAGCCGCGAAGAGACGCTTTCATGCTCTGTCCCCAGGATCGAGATCGTGTAGCCCCTCGCCTCCATGAACACGCGATAGCGCTGCGAATCCTTCTTCAGGCACCACAGGACCAGCGGCGGGTCGAGCGACACCGAGGTGAAGGAATTGACCGTGATGCCCACGGGCTCGGCCTCCGCCGCCGCGGTCACCACCGCGACACCGGTCGGGAACGCGCCCAGCGCCTGGCGGAAAGCCTTGGGATCGAAGCTCATCGGGGCCGTTTCAACGCTTGGTTAAGGGGGGCCGGGTCATGCTTCAGACCCTAGGCGAGGCGGCGAAAAGACCGCAAGCCCAGGGGCGGGACCGGCTTGCGGCCCCGATCGGGTTCAACGGTGGGACGGGACCATGGCCGGCGACAACGCGGTCATCATCAAACGCATCAAGAAGGGCGGTCACGGCGGCCATCACGGCGGCGCCTGGAAGGTCGCCTATGCCGACTTCGTCACCGCGATGATGGCGTTCTTCCTGCTGATGTGGCTGATCAACACCACCACGCCCGAGCAGAAGCGCGGCATCGCCGACTATTTCGCGCCGCAGTCCATCGCCCAGACGCTCAGCGGCTCGGGCGGCGTGCTGGGCGGCAAGGTCATGGGCGAGGAGAGCGCACGCGCGGGCGGCGCGGCCTCGGTGTTCCAGAAGAACAGCCCGTCCTCGCCCTCGGCCAAGACCAAGTCGACCGAGGCCCAGACCAGCCAGGGCGGCGCCTCCAGCGCCGACGGCCAGGCCAACGACACCGACACCAAGGCGGGCGAGAACGCGAACAACGCCACCGCCTCGGCGCAGGACGGCGAGTTCGCCCATGCGGCGGAGGCGATCCACCAAGCCATCGCCGACAATCCCGACCTCGCCCAGCTCTCCAAGCAGGTGATCATGGAGCAGACGCCCGAGGGCCTGCGCATCCAGCTCGTCGACCAGGACGGCCGGCCGATGTTCGCCCAAGGAACGTCGGAACCGATGCCATACACCAAGAGGTTGATCGCCGAGATCGGCAAGGTGATCGACCGGCTGCCGAATCGTGTCTCGATCAGCGGCCATACCGAGGCCAAGCCCTTCCAGGGCCCGAACGGCACGACCAATTGGGAACTCTCTGCTGCACGCGCGAACATGGGCCGGTCGCTTCTGGCCGAGGGCGGGTTGAACGGCGACCGCATCTATGAGGTGGCGGGCAAGGCCGGATCGGAGCCGCTTCTGCCTGAGGATCCCAACGCGTCCGCGAACCGCCGCTTGAGCATCACTTTGTTGCGAGAGGCGCCGCCGGTGCCGCCGGGACATCAACTCTGATTTGAAAACGGACTGGGCGGAAGCGAACCTCCTTGCCATAATCGAAGCATGACCGAACAACGCACCACGCGCGTTCCGCAGTTCTTCCTGACGCCGGGAGGGCCGTGCCCCTACCTGCCCGGGCGGACCGAGCGCAAGGTGTTCGCGCGCCTGACCGGCATGCTGGCGCAGCCGCTGAACGAGGCGCTGACCCATTCGGGCTTCCGCCGCAGCCAGTCGATCGCCTATCGCCCGGCCTGCGAGAACTGCGCGGCCTGCGTCTCGGTGCGCATCGTCGCCGACGCCTTCGAGCCGTCGCGCGGCCAGCGCCGCATCCTCAAGCGCAACGCCGACCTGGTGCGCGGCGAGGTGGCGGCGGAGGCGACGCGCGAGCAGTTCGCGCTGCTGCGCACCTATCTGGATTCGCGCCATGCCGGCGGCGGCATGTCCGACATGGGCCTGTTCGACTATGTCGCGATGGTCGAGGAGACGCCGGTGCAGACCCATATCGTCGAATACCGCCGCGCGAGCGTGGACGGCGAGCCCGGCGCGCTCGTCGCCTGCGCCTTGTCCGACGTGCTGCGCGACGGGCTGTCGATGGTCTACAGCTTCTTCCATCCCGGCGAGGATGCGCGCAGCCTCGGCACCTATATGATCCTGGACCACATACGCTCGGCCAGGATGCGCGGGCTGCGCCACGTCTATCTCGGCTATTGGGTGCGCGGCAGCGAGAAGATGGATTACAAGGCGCGCTTCAAGCCGATGGAAGCGCTGGGCCGCGAAGGCTGGGAGCGGCTGGTCCCCTGAGACCCTTCAACGTCATCGCGGTCCTGATCGGCGCGATTGCCGTCGCCGCCGTCGTCGCCATCGTCTGGCGCGCCGCGACCGAGGAAGACCTTCCCGAATACGACGGCAAGAGCATCGCGATCGTCGCCGACTATGTCGGCCGTTGCCAGACGATGACGCAGGAATGCTATGACGCGGCGAATGCGGCGTTCGACGCGGCCGATGCGGCACTGGCGGATCATGTGCGCAAGGACTGCCTCGACGGACGGCCGGGCCGCCATGCGATGGCGCGCGGCGCAGTCACTTGGCTGAACGCGCATCCCGAGACGCACCCGCTTCCGCTCGAGACCGGCATGGCGCAGGCGGTGGCGGCCGTGTGGCCGCGCTGCAAGGCCTGATGTCATTCCCGGCGAGGATCGGCGCGACAGCGCCGATGCGGGGGAAGGAATCCAGGAGACACATCTCGCTTGCCGGCCGATAGACTCCCTTCCTTCGGACCGCTCGCGATGCGAGCGATCCTCGCCGGGAATGACATCAATTCGCACTAGTCGCTCGACGAAACCCGGCGCAGCATCAGCATGTCGTCGTAGTAGCGCCCGTCGATGTTCAGCGAGCGCGGGATGCGGCCGATCTCGCGGAAGCCGTGGCGTTCGTAGAACCGAATCGCGCGCGCGTTCTCGGCGTTGACGGTGAGCTTGATCTGCTCGACCTGCCCCGCCGCGACGTCGAACACCGCCTCGAGCAGCTTGTCGGCGAGGCCCGTGCCGCGCGCCGCGTCGCGCACATACATCGCGCCGATATCGCCGGTATGGGCGAGCTTGGTCGATTTGGGCCGCGAGAACACGACGAGGCCGCTGATCTGGCCGTCGACGAAGCCGCCGAGCGACACGGCGTTCGCCAGCCGCGCCAGCCACTCCTCCTTGCTGAAGGCCGCTTCCTGATCGGGATCGGCGGCGAAGTTCGCCGGATAGACGCGCAGCGCCTCGAGCCGGATCTCGCGTAGCGCGTCGTAGTCGTCCGGCGTCAGGGCGCGGACCGTCACGCTCATGCGCTGCCCCCGAAACGCTCTTTCCACTCCGCGATCTGCTCGTCGGTGATCTTGGCGAACAGCACCTCGGGCGGACGGATCGCCATGCCGCGATCGAGATCGTCGAGAAAATTCTCCATCGGATTGGACGGCCAGGAGATGACTTCCGGCGCCTCCTGGATCGCTTCGTGAATCGCGCGTGCGGCGGCCGGCATGACCGGCCAGGCCAGATGCCCGAAGAGATGCACGAGGTTGAGGCCCATGCGCACCGCCGCGCCGGCACGCGCACGGTCGGTCTTCACATGTGTCCAGGGCGCGGCCCGGGTCAGATATTCGTTGCCGGCAACGAAGATCGCGCGCAGCTCGGCCAGCGCTTTGCGGAATTCCATCGCCTCCATCAGCCGCGTGCAGTCGGCGACGCGGGTATCGAGCTCGGCGATCAGCGCACGCTCCTCGTCGCTATACTCGCCCTCGGACGGCACCGCGCCGTCGAAGCGCGCGACGCAGAATTTGGTGACGCGGTTGACGAAATTGCCCAGCACGTCGGCCAGATCCTTGTTCACCTGTCCGGCGAAATGCTCCCAGGTGAAGTTGGAGTCCGAGCTCTCCGGCGAATTGGCCATCAGGTAGTAGCGCCAGTAATCGGCGGGGAGGATCTCCAGCGCCGCATCCATGAACACGCCGCGATGCTGCGAGGTCGAGAACTTGCCGCCGTCGAAGTTCAGCCAGTTGAAGCCCTTGAGCCGGTCGACGAGCTTCCATTTCTCGCCCGAGCCCATGATCGTGACCGGAAAGCCCACGGTATGGAACGGCACGTTGTCCTTGCCCATGAACTGGCAATAGACGACGTCGTCCGCGGCGTCGCCGAACCACCAGTCCTTCCACGCGTCGCCTTTGCCGTTCGCCTCGGCCCATTCCCGGGTGGCGCCGATATATTCGATCGGCGCGTCGAACCAGACGTAGAAGACCTTTCCCTTCAGCTTGCCGTCCGCGATGTCGTCGGGCACCGGCACGCCCCATTCGACGTCGCGCGTGATGCCGCGGTCCTGCAAGCCTTCGTCGAGCCACTTGTTGGCGATCGAGGTGACGAGCGCCGGCCAATCCTTCTGGCCCGCGATCCAGTCGCGCAGCTGCGGCACGAACTCGGACTGCTTCAGGAACAGATGCGTCGAGTCGCGGATCTCGATGTCGGACGAGCCCGACAGCGCCGAGCGCGGATCGATCAGGTCGATGGGATCGAGCACGCGCGTGCAGTTCTCGCACTGATCGCCGCGCGCGCGGTCGTAGCCGCAATGCGGACAGGTGCCGATGACGAAGCGGTCCTGCAGGAAGCGGCCGTCGCCGTTGGAATAGACCTGCTTGGTCGTGCGCACGTCGAGGAAGCCGTTCTTCCACAGCTGCCGCGCGAAGTGCTGCGTGAGCTCGTGGTTCGGCCGGTTGGACGAGCGGCCGAAATGGTCCCAGGCGAGCGCGAAGCCTTCGCCGGCTTGTCTCTGCGCCTCGTATTGCCGGGTGCAGAAGGCGCGCACGTCCATGCCCGCCTCGGCGGCGGCGAGCTCGGTCGTCGAGCCGTGCTCGTCGGTGGCGCAGATCGCGAGCGTCTCGAAACCGCGCGCGCGGCAGAAGCGGGCGAAGACGTCGGCGGGCAGGAGCGAGCCGGCCAGGGTGCCCAAGTGCTTGATGCCATTGATATATGGCAAGGCGGAGGTGATCAGATAGCGGGTCATGACGGATGCGACCTTATCCGCTTTGGCGAATCCGTCTACCCCTATCGAAGGAGGAGCAGCCATGGACGAGACGCCGCGCCGGCCATTCTGGCACGCCAATTTCCGCTCCAACCTGATCGCGGGGCTGCTCACCATCACGCCGGTGATCGCGGTGTGGTGGGTGTTCAATGTCCTGTTGAACGCGCTGTCGTTCTTCGGCCAGCCCTTGGCCGACCGGCTGACGGCCTTCCTGAACCAGACGGTGCCCGGCATGGGCGCCACCCTGGCCGACCCGCTGGTGCGCTGGATCATCGCGGTCGTGGTGGCGCTGCTCGCGCTCTATGCCATCGGCGCCGTCGCCTCGCGCGTCATCGGCCAGAGGCTGATCGGTTTGTTCGAGCGCATCATCGCGCGCATCCCCCTGGTCGAGACGATCTATTCCGCGGTCAAGAAGCTGGTCGACGTGCTGAACCAGCGCCCGGGCGGCGACCAGCGCGTGGTGTTGATCGACTGGCCGCGCGAGGGCCTCAAGACCATCGGCTTCGTGATGCGCAGCTTCACCGATGCGAAGACCGGCGAAGAGATGGCCGCGGTCTATGTGCCGAGCGCGCTCAATCCCACCTCAGGCTTCCTGGAGATATTGCCGGTAGCACACCTTATCCCTTCCGACATCCCGACCGACCAGGCGATGAGCATGATCATCTCCGGCGGCGCGGTGGTGCCGGACAGGATGTCGGTCGCGCGTCCGGGTGGCCAACCGAACTGATATGTCGCCGTTACGCGCTCGGGCGGCCAGCACCGCGACAATTGCTTACGAACTGCAACCCGGCGCGCGTCCGTACTGACACGCGGCCGTCACGCCCCGCCGATACAAGGCGTCGATTTCAATCGATGGCGATGGAGACGGTGATGAGGGGCATTCGCGGGCTGCTGAGCGCATTGGCGGTTCTTTTCCTGATGGCACCGAATGCCGGCGAAGCGGCGGGCAAGCCTGCGACGCCCGGTACGACCCACCACATCAAGACCGTGTTCCTGATCCTGATGGAGAACCACAACTGGACCGGCGACGACACCAGCATCGAAGGGGCGCGGCGCGCGCATTACATCAACAAGGTGCTGATCCCGATGGGCTCGCACGCCAACCAGTACTACAACCCGCCGGGCATCCATCCGAGCCTGCCGAACTATCTGTGGCTGGAAGCCGGCACCAATTTCGGCATCCTGCATGACGGGTTGCCGAAGAAGAACGGCCAGGACACGACGCAGCATCTCGTCACCCTGCTCGACAATGCCGGCATCTCCTGGAAGGCCTATCTGGAGGACGCGCCGGGCAAGCACTGTCCGCTCTACAATGCCGGCCCGACCGATCCGAGCGGCAACCCGCCTTACGCGGCACGCCACGAGCCCTTCGCCTATTTCAACGACGTGACCGACAACCACGACCGCAATTCCGCGAAGTGCATCGCGCATCTGCGGCCCTTCGGCGAGCTGGCCAAGGACCTGCTGCGCGACAGGATAGCGCGCTACAACTTCATCACGCCGAACCAGTGCGACGACATGCATGACGGCTGCCAGACCGGGGCGATCCGCAACGGCGACGAATGGCTGGCGAAGACGGTGCCGCTCATCCTCAATTCGGCGGCCTATCAGGACGGCGGCGCGCTGTTCATCACCTTCGACGAAGCCAATACCGGCGACGGCCCGATCCCGATGATCGTGCTCTCCAAGTTCGCCAAGGGCAAAGGCTATTCCAACGACCTGCCTTATACCCACGGCTCGACCCTGCGCACCATGCAGGAGATTTTCGGCGTCACGCCGCCTCTGGGCGACGCCGCCAAGCAGCAGGACCTTAGCGACCTGTTCACCACCTTTCCCTGATCGGGACGCGCGGGCGGGCGCGCGATCTGCTAACCTGGGGCCTCCCCGGAGGTGCCCCATGCGTATCCTGCCCCTGTTCGTCGCGGCGTTGCTGGCTTCGAGCGGCGCGCTTGCCGGCGTGCCCCTGCCCGCCTTTCCGCTGAAGGCGAGCGCCGACAACCGCTATCTGGTCGACCAGAACGACAAGCCGTTCCTGATCATCGGCGACGCGCCGCAGGCGATGGTCGGCAACCTTTCGGTCGCCCAAGCCAAGCACTTCATGGACAACCGCGAGAAGTGGGGCGTCAACGCGCTGTGGATCAACCTGCTTTGCAACAGCTACACCGCGTGCAATTCCGACGGCACGACCTTCGATGGGCTGCAGCCCTTCACCACGCCCGGCGACCTGTCGACGCCCAACCCCGCCTATTTCAATCGCGCGGCGATGATGCTGAAGGGCGCGCAGGCCCACGGCATGGTCGTCCTGCTCGACCCGATCGAGACGGGCGGCTGGCTCGGCATCCTGGGCGGCAACGGCGAGATGAAGGCGCGCAAATACGGCGAGTTCCTGGGCAAGCGCTTCAAGGACATCCCCAACATCGTCTGGATGAGCGGCAACGACTTCCAGAGCTGGCGCGATCCGTCGCAGACGGCCCTGGTTCGCGCGGTGATGCGCGGGATCGCGGCGAAGGACCCCAACCACATCCAGACCGCCGAGCTCGACTATTACGTCAGCGCGACCCTGGACGACGGCACGCTGCGCCCGCTGGTCGGGCTGGACGCGGTCTACACCTATCGCCCGACCTATGCGAAGGAACTGACCGAATACAAGCGCAAGGACTTCCGCCCGACCTTCATGGTCGAGGCCAATTACGAGTTCGAGCACAACGGCGGCACCGACGGCGGCACGACCGGGAACCTGCGCCGCCAGGAATGGTGGACCGCCTTCAGCGGCACGACCGGCCAGCTTTACGGCAGCGCGTTCTCGTGGCGGCTCGACGGCGACTGGCAGCACAATCTCGACACCGACGGCATCAAGCAGTTCTCCTATGTGAAGAACCTGCTGTCGCAGTTCCAATGGTGGAACCTGGTGCCCGACCGGTCGCACCAGGTTCTGACCCACGGCTACGGCACCTATTCGGACAGCGATCCGATCCCGGACGATACCTATGCGACGGCGGCGGCCACACCCGACGGCACCTTGGTGATGGCCTATCTGCCGACGCACCGGTCGGTCGTGATCGACATGACCAAGCTCGCCGGCCAGACCCAGGCCTTCTGGTTCGATCCGACCAACCAGGCCGAGACCTTCATCGGCAACTATTCCAACACCGGCGTCGCCAATTTCGTGCCGCCCGTGCACAATCACGACGGCGACCAGGACTGGGTGCTGATACTCGAAGCGACGGCAGCACCGTAAGCGATTTTGGGGGACAGGATGGAAACGCAACCGCGCCGCCGCGCGCAATCGGCGGCGGAGTTCGGACCGCTGATCGGACGCATGTTCCCGGACGCGGACCGCGAACAGGCGCTCGCGACCTACCGGCCGCGGCCGACCGACGTCATCATCTCGCCCTTCGGCAAATGCGGCACGACCTGGCTGCAGCAGACCTTCCACTGCCTGCGCACGCGCGGCGACATGGGGTTCGACGACATCTCGCGCGTCACGCCCTGGATCGAGACCAGCAAGACGCTCGGCCTCGACATCAATGCCGAGCAGCGTGCCGACCCGCGCGGCTTCAAGAGCCATTGCGCCTATGACGACCTGCCCAAGGGCGCGCGCTATGTCGTGTCGCTGCGCGATCCCAAGGACGCGCTGGTCTCGATGTACAAGTTCATGGAAGGCTGGTTCATGGAGCCCGGCGCGGTGCCGATCGAGCAGTTCGCCTTCGGCTGGGCGGCAAGCGGACGCTATTGGCGTCACCTGACGAGCTGGTGGGCCGAGCGCGACAATCCCAGCGTGCTGCTCTTCTCGTATGAGAACATGTGCGCCGACCCGGCCGGGCATATCGCGAGGCTGGCTGCGTTTTGCGGCATCCCGCTCGACGACGCGCTGCTGAAGCTCACCCTCGAGCACAGCTCGCTCGCCTTCATGCTGGCGCACAAGGAGAAGTTCGACGACCTGATGATGCGGCAGAAATCGGAAGAGCTCTGCAACCTGCCGCCGGGCGGCGACTCGGCCAAGGTGCGCAAGGGCGGCGCCGGCGGCTACCGCGCGGTGCTGTCGCCCGAGGTCGTCGCCATGCTCGACGACACCTGGACGAAAGCGGCCGCGCCGGCCACCGGTTTTGCGAGCTATGCCGACCTCGAAGAGGCGCTGAAGCTCCCTACCAGGTAAACGCACTCACCCCGCCGTCGCCCGCCACATAGAGCCGCTTCTTCGTCGCCAGGATCGTCTGGTAGTGATGCAGGCCGCTCACGCTCGTGCCGGTGCCGCTGAACACCACCGCGCCGGTCTTGGCATTGAAGCCGTGCACCAGGTTGTCGCCTTCCGCGCCCACCACCCACACGATGGCATCGTCCGTGCCGTTGGAGGTGGTGACGATCGGCGCGCCGCCGCCGTCGAACTGCGCGCACCAGGCGAAGGACATCGGCGTGTGGCCGCTGGGCGCGATGTTCAGCATCTCGATGTTGCTGCCGCCGCAATGGCTGTTGCCCGAATTGGTGAAGACGACCATCGTGCCCGATGCCGTTTCGTACACCGCGGGCGCGGTGCGAATGCCGCCGTTCGCCACCTGTAGGTTCTGGATCTCGCCGCCGATGCCGCCGAGATTGGTGCGGTTGGCGAGATAGGCCTTGCCGTCCTTGCCGAAAGCGATGACGCGCTTGGCCTTGCCCGGCACCCTGATGTCGATCGGGATCGCCTCGGTGCCGCCCAGGTCCTGGTCGGCGTTGTCGAGCGCCTTCCAGTTCGAGGGCGTGAAGAAGTCGTGGGTGTCGCTCGAACGCGCCAGCCCCGGATGCAGGCGGATGATCGCCTCGCCGTCCATCCAGGTGCTGCCGCTGAAGGTGTTGCCGGTGGTGACGTAGAGCGACGAGCCGTCGTCGGCGGCGGTGCCGCCTTGCGCCCAGATGCCGCCGCCGGTCGGCCGCGTCTGCCACTGCGCCTCGACCGTGTGGGTCGTGGGATCGATCTGCGCGACCGTGCCGCGATAGGCACCGCAATCGCCGAAATGGCCGCCATAGTTCACATAGAGCTTGTCCCGGAAGAACAGGAGCGCGCTGCGCTCGCCATGCACGTTCGATGCGAAGGTCGCGCCCAACCCGGTGAGCGCGGACTGCATGTCGATCGGCCAGCCGTTTTTGACCGAGCCGTCGTCGAGCGACAGCGCATAGAGCATGTGCCGCGCGCCGTTGCCGGTCTTGGTCATGGCGTTGAAATAGAGCGTGGCGGTCTTGGGATCGATCACCGGCGTGCCGGTGATGCCCATCGGATCGATGTTGCCGCAGGGCAGCTGGCTGAGCGGCATCGGATTGCCGATCAGCTGCTGCCACACCACCGCGCCCGTGTTCTCGTTCAAGGCATAGACGTTGTTGGATTCGGTGGCGACGATGACGAGGCCGCGCTTGACGCCCTTGGGTTTCCAGAACAGCGGCTGGGCATAGACGTGCCCGGTGACGGTCGCGCTGAAGCCGGTGTCGCGATGCAGGCCCGCGGCCGCGGCCAGCGTGAGGTTCGGGAGCACATAGGCGCCGTCGCGCTGGTTGGAGTTGTGATAGGTGACCACGCTCTGGTCCATCGCCGAGGCCAGGCCGGGCACGAGCGCGCTCATGAGCGCCAGGGCCGAGACAATCTTCTTCATCGCCGTTCTCCGTTTCCCTTTACACGCCCGCCCCGATGCTAACCCATCGGGACGGGAGTGGGAAACAGCTTTACGGCGTCACTTTCAAGACGGTGCGCGTGCCTTGTCCGTCCACCGACGCATAGACGCGCGTGTCGTTCTCTGCGCCGATCCGGAACGTCTTGGCGGTGAAGGCGGCCGTGCTCTCGCCCGCCTTGACGGTGACGGTCGCAGGCACGGTGACGGGGCCCGGCTCCGCGCCGAGCGCGACGACGGTGTCGTGATCCGCCGGCGCGAACAGCGTGACGGTGCCCTTGGCCTTGCGGCCCGACTTCACCTTTGCGGACTCGAACGCGACCGACGCCACCGGACCCAGATCCGCCGGATCGAGGCGATAGATCGTGCCGCGCGTGCCCGCGCCGCCGAGCGCGCCCGTGCCATAGAGCATCCCGTCGCTCGCCTGGACCAAGGTTGCATTCGGAAAGATGCCGTTCGGCACGTCGGGATCGAAGGAATGCAGCACGCGGAAGTCGTCCTTGCCGTCGGCGCGATAGATCGTGCCGCCTTGCGGATCGAGCAGGCCGCCCTCTTCCGCGCTGCTGTAGAGGAAACCGTTCGGCGCTTGCGTGAACTGATAGTGCGGGCCGCGGCCGTCGGCGCCGTCGAACCGGTTGAACACGGTGAGCTTGCCCGTGGCCGTTACGCGGAACAGCGAGCCGTTGCCGCCGGCGCCGTCATTGGTGCCGAAGAAGTCGCCGCCGCGGGTCTGCATCACGCCGCCAATCGGCTCCATCGCGGGCAGTGCCGCCACGACCGAGAAATTCCCCGCCGTGTCGATGCGGAACAGCGACGCGCTGCCGCCGGATTCGTTCTGCCGCGTCGTGCCGTAAAGCGCGCCGTCCTTGGCGAGGGTGAGCGGCCCGGTCGGGAAGATGCCGCCGGCATCGCCGAGATTGAACGAATGCAGCACCGTCACCTGGTTGGTCCTGGGATCGAAGCGATAGATCGTGCCGAGGCCCGCGCCGTGATCGAGGTCGCGGAAATCGCCGCCGACGCGCGACGTGCCATAGAGCATCCCGTCCTTGGCCTTGACGAGATGTCCGGTCGGCATCGCCGGCCCGCAGCACGCGAAGCCGTCGCCCAAGCGGGCGAGCACCTTGAACTTGCCTTTGGCATCGATGCTGTAGATCACGCCGCCGCCACCACCCGAGTCCGCTCCGCCGCGGAACGTGGTGCCGTAGAAGGTGCCGCGCTTTCCCTCGACCAGGCCGGTCGGCTGATATCCGTCGGTGGTGTGGAAGTCGTGCAGCTTGGTGAAAGCGCCGTCGAGGCCCAGGCTGAACACCACGCCGCAGCCGTCGGGATCGCAGGTCTTCTGGTCGCCGCCGTTCGCGCCCACGCCATAAAGCTTGCCGTCGGAGCCCTGGATCAAGCCGGTCGGCGACTGGCCGTCGGCGCCGTTGAACCCGTGCAGCACGCTCAGCGAATCCGCCGATGCCGCGGTGGCGATGAAGCAAATGACAAGCGACGCGACGCTGCGCATGGAACACCCTTCCCTGGATGTTCGTCTTCTTGCGTAGCGGCGCGCGCGGGGCAATGCGTCTCATGGCCGCCAGATGCGATCCTACTTCCGCCACATGGTTCGCATGCGGACGTTATGGCGTGAAGGCGAAGGCGTAGACCGTGTCGTCAGCCGCTACGTAAAGCCGGCGATGCGTCGCCAGGATCGTCACGAAATGGTGCAGCCCGCTCATCGCGAAGCCGCCGCCGTCGGATACCTTCTCGCCGGTCAGCAGATTGAAGCCGTGCAGCATGTTGTCGCCTTCGGCACCGACCATCCAGGCGATCGGATCGGCGACGCGGTCGGTGGTGGTGATGATCGGCGCGCCGGCGCCGTCGACGGGCTGGCACCAGGCGAAGCTGACCGGATCGGGGCCGCCGGCCGCGACCTTGAGCACCGTCAGGTTCTTCTTGTTGTTGCAGGCGGCATCGACCGTCGAGTTGCTGCCCAGCGCGATCATCGTGAGATCCGTCGTCTGATAGGCGGACGGCGCGTTGCGGATGCCGCGGTCGGAGATCTGCAACGTCGCGATCTGTCCGCCGATGCCGCCCATGTCGACGCGGTCGACCAGATAGGCGTTGCCGTCCTTGCCGAAGGCGATGACGCGCCGCGCCACGCCGCCGCCCGACTTGAGGATGTTGATCGGGATCGCCTCGGTGCCGCCCAGGTCGCGGTCGTCGTCGTCGAGCGCTTCCCAATTCGACGGCGTGAAGAAATCCTTCGTGCTGTCGGAATGAGCGAGCCCCTCGCGCAGGCGGAGGATCGCCTCGCCGTCGCTCCACTCCGACGTGCCGCGCGTGGTGTTGCCGGTGGTGGCGTACAAGCCCTGGCCGTCGCTGGCGATCCCGCCCTGCGCCCAGATGCCGCCGCGCGTGGCGCGCGTCTGCCAGGCGGTGAGCAGCGCCGGCGGGCTCGGCTGAAACTCGAGCACCGTGCCGTGATAGACGCCGCAGTCGCCGGAATTGCCGGCATAGTTCACATAGATGCGGCCGTTGACGAACAGCAGCGCGCTGCGCTCGCCGTGATATTTAGAATCGAAGACCAGCCCCTTGTTGGTCATCTCGGCCTGGACGTCGAGCGGCCAGCCGGGCACGAGCGCTCCGTTCGACAGCGACAGCGCATAGACCATGTGACGCGGGCCTTCGGCCGTCTGCGTCTGGGCGTTCATGTAGACGACGCCCGTCGCGGGATCGATCACGGGCGTGCCGGTGATGCCCATCGGATCGATGTTGCCGCAAGGCATATGCGCCAGCGGCACCGGAGGCGCGAGCCGGGTCTGCCAGGTGACGGCGCCCGTCAATTCGTCGAGCGCATAGACGACGTTGTTCTCGGTGGCGACGATGATCTGCCCGCGCTTGGTGCCGGGCGGGCGCCAATAGAGCGGCTGGGCATAGATGTGGCCGTCGAGCACCGGCGCGAAGCCCGGATCGCGATGCATCGTGGCCGCGGCGGCGGGCGTCAGGCCCGGCACGACATAGAGGCCGTGGCGGCGGTTGGAGTTGTGATAGGTCGTGACGCTGGCGAGAACCGGGAGCGCGAACGTCAAGGCGAGAAGCAGCACCGTGAGCGCCGGGAACAGCACGGTCAGCGCCGGAAGCGAAGAAGGCTTTCTCATCACCGGTTCTCCTTCCCCTCGAAGGACGATCCTATCCGATCATCCCAGGGTTGACACCGTAAATAACCCGTTTGCGCCGGCGCCCCGTTCCCGGCTATGCAGCACGCAGGCGCCGGCTTAGCTCAGCTGGTAGAGCACCTGATTTGTAATCAGGGGGTCACAGGTTCGAGTCCTGTAGCCGGCACCAATCGGATCAAGGCGTTGCGTAGTGGGCTCGGTCATGTCGTCGGTGCGAACACCGAATAAGTACCGAGTCACGGCCGACCAAGGTCGTGTTCCGCGCCCTCAAAGACCTTGGCGCGTGTGCGTTGAGCCAAATTCCCGATAAAACCGGGAAGGGCAAAGCAGCCTTCGCGGGTGGCAAAGGCGGCTGCTTTCGCAGCGGGCTGAGTTGGGGTTTCGTTTGGCTAGCTGAATTGATTCGCCCAGGGACGGAGAGGTCTGGCCTCTGGAGAGACGATTGTTGGGGCAGATGAACAGGGTCCGCTTAAAGAATAAGACTAAGAAGGAGAAGCGCCCAAACTGGCTTTTTCAGGAGTTCTTTTCTGGAGGAGGTATGGTTCGGGCGGGCCTTAGCAGCAGCTGGACCTGCACCTTCGCCAACGACATCGATAGTCGCAAGGCCCAAGTGTATTCCGCCAACTGGGGAGACGATGAATTTTACCTCGGCGATATTGCCAAGGTGACGGTTGATCAGTTGGGAAGGCGCGTCGATCTCGCCTGGGCGTCTTTTCCTTGCCAAGACCTCAGCCTCGCAGGCCTTCAAGGCGGCCTAAATGGGACCAAGAGCGCCGCATTTTGGGGCTTCTGGAAGCTCATGAAAAACGCGGTCGCGATTGGGCGAGCGCCCCGTGCAATTGTACTCGAGAACGTGTGCGGGATCATGTCGTCTCACGGCGGCAACGACTTTCGCAAAATCATCTCAAAAATTGCTGGGCTTGGCTACGTAGTCGGCGCTCTAGTTATGGATGCCCGCGACTTTGTACCTCAATCTCGACGTCGAGTGTTCATAGTCGCCTTTCGCGACAACCTGCGCATACCCAGAGACACATTCGACTCCGAGCCGAATCCAACCTGGCATCCTCCCGCGTTGGTCAGGGCCGTCGCGGAGTTGAAGCCAGCCACCAAAAAGAAGTGGCGTTATTGGTCATTCAGCAAGATGCCAAAGCGCTCAAAGGATTTGAAAGACGTTGTCAGCGACGCGCTGCCGGACGTCGTCTGGCACTCAAAGGCTGAAACAAAAAGATTACTGAAGATGATGGCGCCCCTTCATCGATCAGCCGTTAGCACAGCAAAAAGCTCGAACAAGCCAATGGTAGGCGCGGTGTTCAAACGCATGAGACCAGACTCACATGGTCAGCACGTTCAAAGAGCCGAGGTGAGCTTCACAAGCGTCGCAGGCTGCCTCAGAACTCCGGCGGGGGGATCATCTCTGCAAAGCATTTTATCCATCAAAAAAGGAGATGTCCGTTCGAGGCTCCTCTCTCCCCGAGAGACGGCAAGGCTCATGGGCTTGAAAGATTCCTACAAGCTTCCGGAATTGGCTGTTGACGCCTATCGCGTGACCGGAGACGGCGTGGTCGCGCCTGTTGTCCGTCACCTAGCGAAAAACCTTCTTGAACGCGTCCTGGTCAAAAGCACGCCACGAAAGCGCACAAGATCTAGGACGAGATAGCGAATGCCTAGAGTCTCGGTAGATCGTTCCGCCACTATGCGTAAGGTGCGATCAAAAAACACTGGGCCCGAGTTAAAAGTCCGGAAGCTGGTTTTTGCCTTGGGTTATCGATTTCGCCTCCACAGGGCTGACCTACCTGGCACGCCGGACCTTGCATTCATCGGCCTACGAAAAGTGATTTTCGTTCACGGTTGCTGGTGGCACGGCCACGTTTGCAAAAGAGGAGCGCGCCCTCCCAAAACACGACGAAGCTACTGGCTTCCCAAGATCGAGCGCAATAGGCGCCGCGATTCCAAGGCGGAGAGGGAGTTGCGAAAAACCGGCTGGGGCGTCCTGGTGATATGGGAATGCGAACTATCACATCCTGACCGAGTAAGCGCTCGCCTAAAACGCTTTCTAGTTAGAGGCACCTCTTCAACCCATCGATCACAGAGCCGCCCTTAGGTCGCTACCTTCGTTGCAAATACACAAGGCTCTGCGTCTGAAGGAGCCGCGAAAACAGGCCACCAAAAATGGTGAGCTGTCCAACCTAAGTCGCGCCCTCCTTCTTGTTGAAGCAGAACGAGCGTCGGCTTCTTACGGTTTGCGTTCAGCACTCTCGCTCGAAGCGCAGTACCGAGGATCGACCTACCGGATTTGTCACCTGACTTATTGCGGTCCAACCGCCTTCCGGTCTCGGCAGTTAGAAGAACCTTTCCGTCACCACCGTTTTCCGGGTCGGCATAGTACTCGATCAATGTGCGCATTGCGTCCCATTCGAACTCCACGCTGTCAAAGTCCATGCTCTGTTCGATAGCATCGATAATGGCACAGGCGGTCTTCACATCTACCTCTACGAACTCCTTGGTATCCCGCCACTCCGGTTTGATAAGCTTATCCAGCTTAGCCTGAATTGCCGCCATTGCCGCGCCGCCGCGCGTCTGAAAATCTGTCGGCAATAGCATGGTGCTATTCGAAACAGTGACCACATCGCTGAGCAGCAACTTATTTGGCGCACAAGCCCGCACACTACGAGTGGGGTCCGCCTGAATAAAAACTACTCCGCGATCATGAGCTCCAGTTTCAAACGCGTCGCGGAGAGTGTTTTCCATCTCGTTGATCGTATAGAGACGGTCATACACGCCTCGGGACGTGTAAAAACGCGTAACCGCAAGATCGCGCCGATCCCGATTCCCGTACATGCGAGAATGCTGCAGCACTGTGTCCGCCTGCATCGTCTTAGGATTACGCCCATAGTAGAATGCGATAAGATTTGGGATCGTTATGCCGCGATCCAAAATATTGCCACCTACGAAGATGTTGTAGGGCGTGCGCAGCCGCAGTTCGGCATTTGAGTCAAGCAGCGCCATAACATCATTGTCCGAGTTGACCCTCTCGACGACAATGTCATCGCTTTGCAGGGCGTCGATAAACGTATCGAATACCTCGTCGCGGTCCGGTATGATTCCGCCGTCGGCTTTGACTGAAAGCTCCAGATCACTGAATGCGTCATCAAACAGGGGACGTAGGGTTTCCGGGCTCTCTGCCGCGGCTTTGATGATTGCGTCAAAAATCCAGGTCATAACCTGGTCCTGCCAAGCGTGTGCAGCCCTTTGCGTGTCATTATGAATCACCATTGAGTATTTTTTCTGCTTCTCGCCGGCTTCGCGTTGCTGCGACCTGCGAATGCCGACAGCGGCAACGAACGTTATAATCGCTCGGCGTATGCCGACGGTGTTCGGGCTGTCCAACACCCGTTCAGGGCTGATGCGCCGTTGGTCTGGCTTGCGGAGGGCATCCTGTTCTTGGGCGGATACTTCAACAATCAGTTTCGAGCGCGGATCGTCATCTTCGAATGCAGCGAAATAGTCATCGCCTCCCACGTAGCCCTCGTGAATAGGCAGCAGTTCGGTGAAGATAGGGCGCTTAGGCTTGAAGACGGCGCTCGCGTTCGCAGCCTCTTCGTAGCCCTCTGGCTGAAGGTAGAGCGAGTACGGTGTTGCAGTGACCTGTAGGAATGCGATGCCTTTGGAAAGTTCGCGCAATTCATCGATCTGGTTTGCGATCTTTCCCTGATCAACCGTCCCGTCGGCCGGCTTCGATACGAATCGGACACCTGCCAAATCGGCTTCATCGTCCACGATCAAAATTTTGCGATTTTGTAGAGCTTCGTGCTTCCGCATAAATTCAATAAGACGTTCGAGGTTGCGTGCCTGCTTCTTTGCAACTATGACCACCTTGCGGCTGAGTTCACTGCGCGTCAGCTTCCCCGGCAATTCCATGATGTTCAGGACAATGAGTTCATCCTCGCTGATGAACTCGGCAAAGTCGGCGCTCAAACGCTTGACGGTCTGCGCCGATAGAGTCTTTGTGCCTTTCGTCAAGACCAACGCGATATCGGTTCCTTGATCGAACGCCTTTGCAATCGCCCCAACGAATGCTCTCGTTTTGCCTGACTGAATTTTGCCAAGCAGCATGCCAGGGCGCTTGCTCGTGGTGGTGTTCGCCTCGAGCTTTTCAACGACGTTCGCAACGCACGCCGCGAGAGCGTCGCTATCGTTACGGAAGCTCTTCAAGCGTCCGTAGAAGTTGGAGCCGTTCTGGAGTTCGTCCAGCTTGCGGTTGTTGCGCTTGAGCCAAGCCCGAATCTGCGCTCGCCGAAAAACAGGTCCCGAAGCGAGTTCGCTCAGGGGGCGGGGAAAATCAGATGACCTGGAGCGCCAGTTCGTGACCGCTTGACTGGATACCCCTGCCATCGCGGCAATCTCGTTTATCCCGACGATATCGTGTTCCATGCAACACCTCTGTGTATATTGTACACGGACTCAACATTTTTTTTGTTGCTATCGTCAAGGAGATATTTTTGTATCCTGTGTAGAAAATTTCGACTGTCGGAGCGCGCGCGCCACGCCTCCGTTGTTCCGCGTTATACCAAGCGCCTTGACGCCACGTTGCCAATGGGGTTCACTCTTCGGAACAACGAGGAACAACGCGATGCCAGAGCAAGTCTATACAGCGTCTAAAGCACGGTCCGGCCGCCCTGGCTGGTCAGTTTCGTTTCGCCACCCGCTCAGGACCGATTCTCGCGGCCGTCCCGGCCTCAAGATTCGACGCGGCCTAGGAACTGATAACGACGACAAGGCAGAGGAGATGGTCGCCGAGCTGAACACCATCTTGGCAGACCAGCGCTGGTGGAGCGCACTCAAGCGCGACGAGGCAGCCAAACGCTTTAGCCCAGAGGTCGTCGATGCGTTCTACGACGAGATTCAGGCAGGTCGGCCCGATCCCGAAGCCTTGCGTGAGGCGGCGGTGCCAATGCCCGACCGTCAGACCGATTATTCACGCGTATTATTCGTCGGAACGACCGGCGCAGGAAAAACATCTCTCCTTCGCCAATTCATCGGCTCCGATCCCGACGACGACAGGTTTCCGTCAACCGCGCCGGCCAAAACGACGATTTCCGATATTGAAGTCATCCTTGCTGCGGGCGCTTTCGATGCCGCGGTTACGTTCTTCTCTGAAATTCAAGTCCAGTCGAGCATTGAGGAGTGCATAACGGATGCCTGCATCGCCGCGTTTGAAAAAGCACCACAGGAAAAGATTGCGGACAGATTACTGAACCATCGAGATCAGAAGTTCAGGCTCGGCTACATCTTGGGAGCTTGGCGCGATGGCACTGACCATGCCGCCAACGACGAGATGATGTTCGACGAAGAAGCCACGCCAGCCGAAGGCTTGAACGATGGTGAACTTGCACCGGAAGAAAAAGCAAGGAACCGGGTCCGACTTGAACACTATGTGGACCGGATCGCGGCTCTCACAAACGCTGTCGTTGAGCAATTTGGCGCTGACATGGGCGTTAAGCTCGATAGCGCAAGCCCCGCTGATCGCGAGGCTGCGGAGCAGCTGATCGAGGAGAATTTCGAGGCCGGTCTCAACGCCAAGGAAACCTTTCACGAACTCGTGCACGACATACTGGATGATGTCAGGACACGGTTTGAACTCGTCAACGCGGGCGACCTCAGGAAACAGCGCTCGGGATGGCCTGAGCTTTGGACGATCAAGCTTGAGGATCGGGACGAGTTCATTAGGCACATCCGTTGGTTTTCGAGCAACTATGGACCTCAGTTCGGCCGCTTGCTGACGCCGCTGGTGTCAGGCATCCGGGTACGTGGCCCTCTCTATCCTGAATTCTTAGAAGGCGAGCCGAAGCTGGTCCTCATTGACGGCCAAGGCTTAGGACACACCCCCGATTCCTCGTCGAGCGTCACGACGCACGTTACAGGTCGCTTCATGAGCGTGGACACGATTCTCCTGGTCGACAACGCTAAGCAACCTATGCAGGCGGCACCGCTCTCGGTGCTACGCGCCGTGGCTGCCGGCGGGCACCACGAAAAACTTGCGATAGCCTTCACGCACTTCGACCAAATTAGAGGGCAGAGCCTACGCTCATTTGCAGATCAGCGTGCCCATGTAATGGCGTCTGTTCTCAATGCGCTGTCCGGACTGCGCGACGTTCTCGGTGCACCGGTCGTGCGCGCTATCGAACATGGGCTCGATCAACGGTGCTTCATGCTCGGCGGCGTTGATCGAGCGGTGTCGAAGCTCCCCGCTCGTGCCGCGGAATATATGAAGGGTCAGCTTGAAGAGCTCGTTCATCTATTCGAGCAAGCGATCCTGCCGGCACCCCGCCCGGTGGCGAGTCCAAACTACGATCCGACCGGGATCGCTTTTGCCGTGCAGGAGGCGGTTACGAAGTTCCAAGGGCCTTGGTTGGCCCGCTTGGGACGGGGGACATACGCCGGCGTTTACAAAGAGCATTGGACCAGGATCAAAGCCCTAAACAGGCGCATCGCTGGTGAGACAGACATCGAATACGACACGCTTCGACCGGTTGCGGATTTGCTCGCTCGCTTGACGGAGGCGGTATCAAGGTATCTGGACCGTCCGATTTCCTGGAAACACGCCGCGACGGACGAACAAGAGGAGCAAGCCGTCATCGCACAGATAAGGCGCGGAGCGGCGGCAGCGCTCCAAGAGCTCACCGCACGCCGGATGATCGAAAAACACCTCGCGGTGTGGCGTGATGCGTATCTGTACCGCGGCACCGGGTCGGCAGACCGGCGCGCGGGGGCTGTGCTTGAGATCTACCGCGATGCCGCTCCAATGCCTGACGCTGTGATGACCACAGGGGCAGCCTCCTTTTTGGGAGATGTCCGCAATATCGTGGTGTCCGCAATCAACGCGAGCGGCGGAAATGTTCTCCTCAGCGAAGCCGTTTGAGGTCGCTCGATGAGTGTTCTATGGGAAAACGTGCTGCAGGCCCTGCAGGAGATCAATTCCTACGGCGGCAACTTCTTCTCGTTTCACATCTCGCGCGCGATCATCGAGCAGATCGATGACGGAGCGGCGTCTGGCGATGTTTCCCTTGCGCGCGCCCGAGAGCGCCTCCTTGGTATCCTGCGCCGGGCTAAATGGCCAGACGACGCGGACGCGTTCAATGCATTCTTCGAGCACTACCATGAGGCGCTGTTCTATCTCTTGGCGCGCGAACGGGGCGTGCGACTTGAACATATACCGGAGTCAAAGGCCCCGACCCCGGATTTTGAGACACGCCCTGATGCGACGGAAAGATTTGAGGTGAAGACCATCGACATCTCGGGCGGAAAGTTCGCGCACAAGAAGATTCTGCAACAAAGTCTCGCAGGAAGCCTCGCTTCCCACGAAGCTGCGCGCGCGACGGGAATAGGTTTTCACGAATTGGAGGTAAGCCCGCACGGTGATGCCGAGGATTCGAAGGAGGCCGTGGAACAAGTCAGGCAAAAGCTCGCCCAGAACGTGAAGGAGGCTCAGTTCGACGACAAGCCTACATTTCTGGTCGCGGTCATGGCACGCACCGCTCTGCGCACAGGCCCCGACGAACTCAAGCGTGAATATGACGATAAGCAGCTAGGCGGAAGAGTTTCCGGCCATCTCTGGGCCATTGCCGCCAACAATCTCGGACAGCACTTTTTCGACTTTGATCGCGATTGGCAACGCCACGACTTCGGTCCGCTAAACCAGGAGGGGGTCCTGAAGGATTTCCCCTTCATTCGAGGCATCCTGTTTCTGTCAACTGAGTGGAGTGAACTGGACTCCGCAGATCGCGGACACAGCGACACACTAGGAAGGGCGTATCGCCTCCATGGCATTTGGAACAGCGCCTACTCGGGAAGCGCCGGGGTGGGCAACCCATATAAGTCTGAGTTTGCAAAACTCTGCGACAGCTATGTCCAAACGAAAGATTGGTCTTGATCGCTTCGTGACTTCCCACTGCAACTTCGGATCAGCCCTTGCGGCCTGCTCCTTGGCGGCACGCCCGCGCGAGGTTGTTTGTTCGAGGACGAGTTGCCGCTAGACCTAACGCTTGAGTAGATCAGCCGGCTCGGCCGAAAGTGCTCTCGCAATTCGAACCACTACTAGCAAACTAGGATTGCGCTTGCCGCGTTCAATCCCGCCCATATAGGTGAGGTCGATTTTTGCCCGAAACGCGACTTCCTCTTGAGTAAGGCCGCGCTCTTTACGTAGCCGCCCAATGTTCGCCCCGACGATTCGGCGCCAATCCTGCATGTCAGGATCGGGCATTAACCTGACTATAGTCTCTAGGGACTATAGTCCCTATGCCGAGTTTCTGGAGGACTTGCGATGGGTCGTGCGGGCAAAGGATTATTGGCCTGCCTCGCTATCGGCGCGGTGGTCGCGGCGGTAAGCGTCCGAAACCAACCGAATCAACCACCGCCCCCGCCGAAGTCAGAGGCGGACCAAGCGGTCGAGCAGTGCGAGGCCGCGATTGCCGCGAGCTATGGTGCATTCTCGATTCGACGCGCGCCAGCCGCGAGCGACAGGTGGCGGGATCACGGCGGCAAAGGGGGTTACGACAGCCTATGGACTGTCGCCGGCAAGAACGCGTTCGGCATGCCGACGGAGAACGTGATTGAATGCGAGGCCGGCACGAAAGCTAAAGGATCTTGGACACCGCCATTCCTTTGGAATGTTACACTCAACGGCGACAAGCTCGATCCCGGAACGCTTGACCATCCGCAGCACCATTCTTCTCGGCACCGCTCAAAAGCGTTATCGGCGCGCGACTAGACCCGCCTGGAGCCGCTTCTGCCACGCGCGCGCGTGCGCGCGCGCCGTCGTTTCACCCTGGATTCCTGATGGCGGGCCTCGCCGAATGCCCGCTCCGGTGCTCGGCGCGGTGCTTGGCGGGAGCCCCCGGGCCTATGCCCTTGGACCAGATGGGCGATACCGGGCGCGACCCCCCTGATTGCGTATCGGAGGGTTGCTTAGGATTCGCCCCGACGCGCCGCTCACTCGTCCTCGGCATCACTGCGCGCGATGCGTTGCATGATCGCCGCGAGGAAGAAGTCACGCGGAGTGTGGGCTTCCGACTTGGGGTCCCTTAAGAGCGCGGCGATATCGTCCGACAGGTCTTCGCCACTGGTCTTGGGAATCACAAGCGCCACGCCGTCGCGCTGAAACTCGCCTCTAGCGAGACGCTCCAATGCCTCAACCTCTAGCGCCTCAAGCTCTCTCTGAAGGAGGCGCAATTTCTCCGCGGGCGGCACATCGACGGCCGACGTGATGAACCCTTCGGGGAGGCCCAGATAGCGCTCCAAGTCCACAAAGCTATATTGAAGTGCACGCATTCCCTCCTCCGACACAGCGCGCGAAGGGCAAGAGAAGAACGGATACTCGTGGAAATAGCCTAAGACCACCTTCGCCAGCTTCGTCAGGTGCTCGGCGCAACAATCGACGACGTCACGACCAATCAGTTCGGCCGGAATTGATTTGTCGATGCCGACGAAGCGGTAGCTCCACCGGCCGTCCAGTCGCGCTCCTCCGACAAGGGATACTGGCCCCTGCTTCTGCGAGATGTTGCGCAGTTCGAGGAAAAACTGCATCGCCGCATCGCCTCGCATTGCGTCACGGCATCGAGCGTACCAAGCAGAAAATGACGGACGACTAACCTGAGCCTTCTGAAGGACAAAGGTGACGCTGCGGGCAGAGGATAGGAAGGCGTTGAGCTCGAAGCGGAAGGTGGAGCTTTGCGCATCCGCCAGTCTGCATAGGAAGTGCTCCGCTTCCTCGAGCCGCTCTAGTGGATATTCAAGTGAGGTGAACAATCGCTCGTCTCCCGCGAACCGATATGATCGCGCCGGGCAGCTAAAAAAAGAAGGGCGGGCGGATTGCCTAAGCCCGCCCGGCCCTCCAGTTGTCCTGCGGTTCACCAAGCAGGATTCGAATTCAGGGGACGTGTGTGGTCCCGGACTCCACCGCGATGCGCCAGCCGGCGCCTAGCAACGCCGGGAGGTGTCGAGATGGGATGGTGAAGGAGCCATCGGCGTTCTGCGCGATATTCTGCGCCGGCAGCTGCAAAACCGATGGTGGTTCCGCGCCGCTTGGCGGGAGGACCGTGACAGGCGTGTCGTTCGACATCGGCTCACGCCTCCACGCCCGCTCGGCGTGCGAACTTTCGGATCGCGGCGTGGTCCCCACGCTGTGGTCTGAGGCTCTCCAGGAAGAACTTTTCGGTGATGCGCTCGGCGTGATGGCCTTGAAGCGCGCCGACGGCTTTCTGGACCTTCTCGGTCGCCGCTGCTTCGCGTTTGGCATCGCCCGAGCGCTTCGCGTCGTCGGCCTCGGCGAGCGCTGCAATTACCTCGCCGCGCACATCAGAGGGCAAGCTCGCGAGTTTGGCCTTGCTGACGCCGAAGATCGTTCCGCCGTCGGGTGTGGCCCGCTTGGTGAATGTGCTGGACTGCATGTCGGTCACTCCTTGAATTTCGCTTCGGGGTCCGAGGCGAGCCGCGCGGAGTACGCGCGCCAGACCTCGGCCTCGGAGATGAGCTCGCCCAGGTCGGGCACGATGTGGTCGGGGTGCGTCGGCGCCGGGAAGACCTCCAGCCGCTTCAGGATCGCGGGCGTCTCGCCCACGTGGCGGCGCAGCCCCCACAGCCTCGCGTACTTGGCGCGCAGGCGCCTAGCGTCGGCGTCGATCTCGGCGCGGAGCGCCGCGGCCTCGTCGAACAGGACATCAGTGACCAGGTGGACGGTACGCTGTTCGAGCGAGGCCGCCTCGCGGGACGACGCCGCCATGCGCTCCAAAACCGCGGGCTCGCAGGCCCGAGCAGCATCGGCCTCGCGCCGCGCCTGCATCAGTTCCCACTCAGCGTCGCTCTGCTCGCTGTGGTCGACCAAGATGTGCAGGCCGGTAGGATTCAAGAGTTGATCCGCGAGTTCTGCAGCATCGCGCTGCTTGATCGCGTCGAGTTTCGCCTGTGCGTCGGTCTCGGTTCTAATCAGTGAGCGGAGCTTGTCGCGCTGGCCAACAATCTCTTGGTGCTCGGTGCGCTTTCGGGCGATAGCTTCCAAGTGCAACATCAGCTCCGATCGCGGGTCCGGCAGCGTGTCGAGCGCTTGCGTGCTGGTGGGCATGCTCCTTTCTCCTGGAAGCCGGCATCGGCCGGTGTTGTTGCCACGACGCAAGCATGTGCCATGCGCCGAGTGGCGCAAACCATCGTTTAGTGCCGCAGTGTGGGCTTGGCGCACATCGATGCCGAGCAATCACGGAAATGACCGAAAGTCTTTTCTCCGAGGCTGATGACGACGATGACACTGATGACAGCTATTTTGACTTACTGCTTATGAGAACTACAGGACTAGCGCAGTGGGTTATCGGGATTGCGCTCGGTCTCTCTGGCGCACGTCGAAAGAGGTTTTGCGCTGTCTTCGCCGTCATCACTGTCATCAGTCGAACAGAGATTGTGCTCCGACATGCTTTTCGAAGGCGGTCCGCATCTCTGCCAGCGGCGGCAACACCCACGCGCGCTCCTTGCCCCTGAGGATGCGCCGCTGGGTTAGCCCGAGCGTAGTGCCAGTCTCGACTATCGCACTGTGAGTTGCCTTCTCATGATACACGCGATTTCGCTTGAGGTAGCGGTCGCAATCATCGAGAAGCGCGGTGCGATCTGCCGCGCGAAGGGTGACGGCCTCAGTCGTCCAATGATCCGGGCTCACCTCGATTGTTGGTAGTTTCCCACGGCTCAGAATTTCCTGCCACCATTTCATGACGGCGCTGAGGCTCCGCTGTTTCTGGTCGGCCAGCGCAGCCGTCTGAGGCACATCCAACGCAGGGTGCCAGCCCTTCAAGTCGAGGCTCATCAAGTCATCCACCATGCCCGCGAGGCCGCCTTCATCGAGTTGCTTGTTGAGCTTGCTGAAGAATTCGCGGTCGCCCTTGCGGTTGTCCGACACATCAAAGACAGCAAACCGTCGAGCATCGGCGCCGGCCGGCACGATCCACTTCTCATTGGAGGCCAGCATCAAGTGAACGAGATTCCGCCCTGGAACAATGTCTCGCCCCTTCGCCTCATACGAGATCACCGGCTCGGTCACGAGTTGCTTTAGCAAGCTTTCGGCGTCCTTCTGGCCAGGCCAGAGCGCTTCATCCGCGAAAAGAAAAACGCAGTTCCGCAGATGGGCGTTGAAGCGACCGGCAAGTTGGGCCGACGACGCAACGGTCAATCCGTGAGCGCCCGCGATCCGCATCAGCGCACGCCCGAGAGTTCCCTTACCGGTGCCCTCAGCGCCCCGAAAAGCTATCGCTGTCTCGGGGGTCTCCCAAGGACGCTGCAGCATGAAGGCTATCCAGCGGCGCACGTATTCGCCCGATTTCTCATCGCCGCCGCACAATGTCTCGTCGATGAGGCTGCGCAGCAACGACCAATCTCCAGCCTTTGGCTCGACAGCCCAACCGCGCCATAGGTTCAGCTTGCCAGTGCCCGCCGGTTCGCGCGGGTCCATGACGATGCCGTCGTACTTCCTGCGCTTGGGATGCTTCAGCCAAATTTCCGCAACGCTCACATCGCGCGACGTATCGGGAAGCCTAGTACGGTCATCCTCGAAGAAATGGCGGAAATCTTCGCGAGACATCCGCATCCACACTTGGCGTGGTGGCTCGAACGTATTGTCCGTGTCTTTCATGAAGATGGTAAAGCGGCCAGCTTCCAAAACTGCACAGAATCTTTCGTTGATGCGCCGCACCAGTGAGGCGACAGGGCCTCCCTCGCACTCACGATCGCACGCCGCGATTTCTTCCGGTGACAGCGCTTCGAAATCCTTGGCGGCGAGAATGGCGCGAAGCTTGTCGGCTGCCTTTGGAAAAGCATCTGCATGCTTTCGCAGGGTGCCGAGTCCCACGCCGTCATGGCGGTCGGCGTCGAAGCTGGACCACTTATAAGAGAGGCTTTCCTCGTGCCCTGCGTATCCGGGATCGCTCGTGCACCATGCGAGCCATTCCGCTTCGCCGGCACCGCCGGTCACGGCATGGCATGCCATGCTGAGGCTGATCCATTCGTCGTAGTGGCTTGTTCCGTCGTGGTGCCCGTACGCGAGCGGGTCGATATCGGCCAACACCGACGCGAGTTCCGACGGGGTTAGCGTTCCGTCCTCGCCGCAGATGACAGCAACCGGCCTTCTTTCGATAAGCGTCATCAGATTCTTGGGCGCCTGCGGTGGGGCGCCTATTTCCTCGATGGGGTCATCCAGCTCGTAAGGTCGCTTCGTCTCCGGGTGAATTGAACCGGCGGCCACGACCTGAAAGCCGCAGCTCTTTATTTCGACGCCCGGATAGTCCGCCAACTTCGAGTAAACGCGTACATCTGCGGGTTTCGTCAGATAGATGTGCAAGCCGCCGCCGCCAGTCCGTACAAGCGGAGAGGTGGCCAGCTTGATACCGAGTGTCTTCGAAAGCCTGTCGAGCGATTCAGCTCCACCGTTTCTCGGATCGATATCGAGAACGAGTTGCTTCTCCGAAAGCCGAACTCCGACGTTTCCACCAGCGGTGACGTGCGCAATGATTTCGACGCGCGTGTACGGCCTCTTGCGCCAACCGTCATCCCTCGGGCGTTTTCCTTCGAGCGGAATGAGATCAAGGCCCGCTCTAGATAGTTCAGCCGTGACGCGCAGGCGCTCTGCTATCGACGTTTGGGCGCTCATTGGCTTGCCCTTTCGCCCCTAGGCGCCTTAATGCGGCGGCCCAGCACCCAGTTCGGCGCATCTCTAAGGGCATCCACACGAAGCCATCGATAGAGCCCGCGTTCACCGAGATTTGTTCCAGGCAGAAATACGCCTCGGTAGACGGAGAGAAGTCGCAATCCGTTTCCGAGGCTTTCGTGCGGAGCGGATGTCGAGCCGCGCATGTGAATCTGAAATCCCGTTGGGGTCCGAACGATCCTTGTGCGAGGCAAGGGGCCGAAGAGGTCTTCCCACCGAGCGAGGCTTTCGAAGCCCGCGGTGTCCTTGGAGTTCTCGATCTCCACGACCGTCACGTTCGACGGTCCGAGAGCAGCCATGATGGGGCATGATCTGTTTTCCCCTGACCACCACTTCGTGATGAGTGCATGGCTCGGCTCGGGACAGGCTGTGGTCCGGAGCCGTTCCTCCATGCTTTCCGGGGTTGCAGGAAAAATCCTGTAACCGAGCCTCGCAGCCATCAGCTGTGCGCCGTGCGAGAGGTTCAGGTCGTAGTCGTGGACTGGATTCTCGGGCGGCCTCGAAGCCATTGCAAAGCCCTGAAATTCCTCGCGGAGATTAACGGCGCGCATGCGCAGTGCTCCGGATGCATTCGGGGGGGCGGCTGTATTCTCGGTCCTAGCCACGACGTTCTCCTGTTCAGAATTGGGAAAGAGTTTTCCCGTACCTCTGACAACTGCATCGCTCGTGCCAACTAATGAGATGATTAACTACGAGGTAAGAAGAAGGAAGATGAGAGACGCAGAGAAGCCGATGCGGCGCCTGACGATTGCGATACCAGAGGAGTACGTCGCGGGCCTGGAGGACATGGCGGAGGACATGGGTGCTTCCGTGGGCGAGGCCGTGCGCGAAGCTGTCGTCACCTACCTCATGGAACACTACTGGAAGGAGAGCATTGGTGAAGTCGCTCGCAAGGCTATCCTTGGTGGCGCGACAAACGAGGAAGCGCTTGCCCAAGTTCGAAAGAAGTTTCCTCGTGCGGCCACCTCGACAGCCTCGATACAGTGGTATCGGACCAAGCTGCGCCGCGAGCGCGGCGACGAAGTCCCAACGGATCGCCAAGCCCGCGACCACAAGAGGTGACCTCAGGCGCTCGTGCCGCGAGCAAATGCGTCGAGGTCGGACTCGTGATATCGGACCAGCCGTCGATTGACGACGTGGTATTTCGGGCCCTCGCCGCGGTGGCGCCAGTTCTTGAGGGTGCCGGGCTGCGCTCCGAGATAGCTCGCGGCCTCCACCGTATCCATCCAGGGAGAGGCGCGGCGCGCCACGTCAGTTGAAACCATTTGTGCCTCCTGTGGGTCGCTCTGCGACACCTGGAGATACTGAGCGTTCGCGCGCTCGGCGCACACCACGGCTTCGCCAACAGTTCTCGCGGGGATCATGCAGCCTTCACGTCTGCCCTTGCCTCGTCGCCTCCGCTTGGAGTTTGATCTTTCATAGGCCGCGACCGTGCGAGCACAAGGCTTTCAATCGCTTGAGCGTAGGGCCGCAGATGCTCGACGAGATGCTCGCGGTGCACGTAGCCACCGGTCGCGCCGGGGAGCTTGTGTCCGAGCAGAAGTGCGCTTTCCGCATACGGCACGCCTGCGGCTATCGCGAGCGTGCGGTTCAGGTGTCGGTACTTGTGCGGGCTCGGAAGGCCTTTGCTGCTGCACTCCGCAGCTTCAACCGTTCGGCCGCTCTCGCTGTTCGGGGACGGCCAAAGCCACGTACTGTTCAACGGCACGTCGCTCTCCATCCTCTCGCGGAGCATCTCAGTCAGGAACTGGCCCATCGGATAGAGCACCTCGCCGCCGACCTTCATGTGCCTGAACTTGAGGACACGCTTTTCAAGGTCAACGTCGCGACGTTCGAGCATAAGCAGCGTGGACTTGCGCGCGCCGGTCAGCATCATTGTCCTGTGAAGGTCACGCCGGATCGGCATGAGCAGCTCGCTTCGCTTCCACCAGTCTACGTAGTCGATCTCTGCGACCTGTCTCGGCTTTGGGACAGGGATGCGGACGGCCACTATCGGGTTCGACGTGATCGTCTCATCGATCCGCATCGCCGTGTTGATAACCGCCCGTAGAGTTCGCATCGCTGCCCCGGCACTCGTCTGGCCATGCTTGGTCCTGATCTCGTCGAACAGGTCCCGCATGTCCTGCCGTGTCAGGTCTGCCACGGCACGGTTGCGCAGTTTGCGGAGATAGCGGTCCATGTGGTCTCGATAGCCCGTGACCGTGCTCGGTCGCAGCTCGCGCTCGCCGAGGTGCGTCTCGAACGCCTCGGCGACCGTCATCGCAGACGCGCGCGGCTTCGCGGTCGGATCGACACCCGACTGAATCTGGCTCATCAGTTCTCTCGCACGCCGCCGTGCTTCGCGGAGGCCGATGCGGTCGCAGCGATCGATCTTCACGCGCACCGTGCGAACGTGGCGGCCGTTCCGTCTCACGTCGCCCTGGACCGCGTACGTCCTCGTGGATGCGTGGCAGATTACGAGCAAGCCCTTGACCTGTTCGTCGCGCCAGATTCCCGAGCCGAGGGAAAGCGAGTTGATCCTCGCCTCCGTGAGATTGACGACTGCCATTTTGCGAGCCCCGAAAACACCGTCTCAAGCACCGAACGGTCGTGTTCCGGGGTTAACCCGGAGTGACCGTGCGTGATTGATGATGTCGGGTAAGTGCTTGCTCGCGAACCCTGAATGACCCAACGTGGCTGCTGACTCGCTTTACTCAGCCGAGTTTGTAATCAGGGGGTCACAGGTTCGAGTCCTGTAGCCGGCACCAGCCTTCGCTCGCGAAGCGAGAGAAGGCTGTCGCGCCGTAGCCCGAAGGGCGAAGGCGGACTGGTTGCCGCGAGCTACGGCTCGGCAAGCTCGCTTCGCCCGGCGAGCCGGCCCTCCGCCGGGCGCACTCCGCCGTTTCTCGCGTTATGGAAAGAGCACCTTTCCAAAGGAGGATGAGCGATGGAAGCGATCTTCGGCTCCGAACACGCCCTCAGTATCGGCCAGGAATGCGTCCGCGCGGTGGTGATCTTCTTCTACGGCCTCGTCCTGCTGCGCCTGTCCGGGCGGCGCACCTTCGCCGACTGGTCGGCGCTCGACGTGGTGCTTTCCATCGTCATCGGCTCGAGCCTGAGCCGCGCGCTCACCGGCAGCGCGCCGTTGCCCGGAACGCTGCTCGCCTGCGCCGTGCTGGCGTCGTTGCACGTGGCGATGGCGCACGGCGTCGCCCGCAGCAAACGGTTTTCGCGGATGGTCGAAGGCGGGCCCATCGAGGTCGGCAGGGACGGATCGGTGGACCAAGGCGTGCGCAAGCGCCACATGATCTCGCTCGGCGATCTGATGGAGGCGCTGCGCAAGAAGGGCATCGAGGACGTAAGCGAAACCAAGCGCATCGTCCTCGAAGCCAGCGGCGAGATCACCGTCATCAAATCGGAATCGTGATCTCTGACATGCGTCCGCCCGCCGCTAAGCAGCCATCTCGACAGGCTCGCCCTGCTCGATGGTGTGGCCCGTGAAGCTGCGCGTCTCGGGCGCGGGCAGCCCGTTCTTCTCGATCTGCGCCAGCAGCTCTTCCTTGCGCGCGGCCATCCGCTCGCCGAGCGCGTCGAGATCGAGGCCCGCCTTGCGCGCCGCCGCGAACAGTCCCTTGCCCGGCCTCTCCTCTTCCTTGACGTGGTGCTCGATCTGCTCGGACAGCACCTTGATCTTGGCGTCGTAGAATTCGTTGTCGGGATCGCTCGCCTCGATCTCGGCGATGAGCACCTTGGCGCCGTCGTGCTCGACATAGGCTTCGAGGCGCAGGTCGTCCTTCCCCGCCTCGCGGCATGCGGGATAGAAGATCTCCTCCTCGATGACGGTGTGGACCGTCAGCTCGGTGCAGATCTCGGTCGCGAGAGTCTTCTTCCGGCCTTTGTCCTTCGTCTTCTCGAACTTGGCGAACAGACCTTCGACCTTGCGGTGGTCGGCCTTGAGAAGGGCGATGGCGTCCTTGGGTTCGGCTTTCTTCTTCGGCATCCAGGCTTCCTCGGTATGGTGGCAGACGGTCTGTGTACGGCGGTCTTGAGGCTGACTAACGCGGGCGCGCTGGAACTGGTTGCATTTCGGCGCATTCCCGAAGTGAAGAGGAACCACACCATGCTGCTCGAAGATTTGAAGAAGGGTGCCGAGATCGTCACCGGCATCAAGCGCCCCGACTGGGTCGACGTGCCGACGCGCCCGCGCAAGGCGAACCTCTACCGCTTCAAGGACGACCGCGAGACGCCCAACAACCCGCATTTCCCGCTCGTCCACTATCGCAGCGCCGTCGTGCTCGACCCCGCCTACGACCCGGCCGCGATGTTCGAGGTGCTGTTCGCCTATTACGGCTGGGTGGATCAGTGGCGCGACGGCATCTATCCCTATCTGCACTTCCACACCGGCACCCACGAGGTCCTGGGCATCGCGCGCGGCGCGGCGCGGGTGCAGTTCGGCGGCGGCCACGGACGCATGCTCAACCTCAAGCCCGGCGACGTGGTGATCCTGCCCGCCGGCACCGGACATCGCCGCGTGCGCGCCTCCGACGACCTGCTCGTCGTCGGCGCCTATCCCAAGGGCAGCCGCTATGACGAGCCGAAGCCCGACGACGTCGATCCGGACGACGCGCGCAAGCGCATCGCTTCCGTGCCGCGGCCGCCCTGCGATCCGGTCTACGGACACGAGGGGCCGTTGACGAAGGTCTGGGATTTGCCAGGCGAGTAGCGCAAGCCGTTATACTGGACGCATGGTCGAGGGCCATTGCGATCCGAAGTTCCAGAGGCTGCGCGACGCGTTCGCCGAGAACTTCGCAAGCCGCGGCGAGCCCGGCGCGGCTGTAACCGTTGCGATGGACGGCCGCGTCGTCGCCGATCTTTGGGGCGGCTGGCGCGATGCCGCGCGCGCGAAGCCGTGGCAGCGCGACACGCTGGTCAATTTCTTTTCGGTGAGCAAGGCGCTCTGCACGATCGCATTGCTGCGTCTCGTCGAACGCGGCCAAGTCGAACTCGACGCACCGGTGGCGGCGCTGTGGCCCGAGTTCGGCGAGCCCCGCTTCGGCAAGGAAGCGGTCACGCCGCGCCACGTGCTGTCGCACCGCGCCGGCCTGCCTGCGATCCGCAAGGCCATGCCCGACGGCGCAGCGCTCGATTGGGCACGCATGATCGGCGCGCTGGAGGAGCAGGAACCGTGGTGGGAGCCCGGCACGGCGCACGGCTATCACGTCAACACCTTCGGATTCCTTGTCGGCGAGATCGTTCGGCGCGCGACGGGACGCAGCATCGGCACCGTCCTGCGCGAGGAGATCGCGGGCCCGGTCGACGCCGATGTGCATATCGGCCTCGCGTCGAGCGAGCATCGTCGCGTCGCCGAGTTCCTGTGGCCGGCGCAGCCGAGCCCCGGCATGCCTGGCGAGGACGAGGTCATGCGCCTCAACGCCTATTGGAATCCGCCCGGCATCTCCGGCGGCGGCTGGGTCAACCGGCCCGAGTGGCGGCTGGCCGAGGTGCCGTCGACCAATGGCCACGGCACCGCGCGCGGCGTGGCGCGGATCTATGCGGCTTTGGCGAAGGGCGGCGCGATCGACGGCGTGCGCATTCTCGAAGACGACACGCTGCGGGCTGCCTTGGTCGAGCATTCCTCAGGCTTCGATCTCGTCAACCAACGACCCAGCCGCTTCGGCCTGGGCTTCCAGCTCACGCAAGCCGAACGGCCTCTCGGTCCCAATCCGGGTGCGTTCGGGCATTTCGGCGCGGGCGGGTCGCTCGGCTTCTGCGACCCGCAAGCGCGAGTCGCGTTCGGCTACGTCACCAACGACATGGGCCCGCGCTGGCAGAACCCGCGCAACACGGCGCTGATCGATGCGGTTTATGCCAGTCTGTGACGGTTATTCCGCCGGCTGGGGCACGGGCTTGCGCGGATTGCGGCTCTGCTCCCAGCGCATCAGCAAGGTGATGCCGAGGATGGTCAGCGAATAGGCCACGAGCTGAAGCCCATTGGGCTGGTCGCTGTAGCCGATCAGCGTGTGCAGCAGCTTGCCCAAGAGCGAGCCCTCGGGCAGCAGCCAGGACGTATCCCACACCGTGCCCATCATCACCTGGAGATAGCCCGCGTTCTGCAGGAACAGAACCGCCTGCGCCGCCATGCCGGCGGCGAGCAAGGTGATGAGGCCCGCGGTGACGCGGAACAGCTTGTGCGCCGGGATCGCGAGCAGCCCATAATACATCAGCGCCGACACGCACGCGCCGGCCGCCACGCCCATCGCGCCGCCGGCGAGCAGCGACGCGGTGGTCGTTCCCGGCTGCGAGGCGATGCCGTAGAGGAACAGCACGACCTCGGCGCCTTCGCGCAGCACGGCGACGCCGACCACGATGGAGAGCGCCGCCAAGGTGCGCTCGCCGGTCGCCACCTGGCCGCCGATCTCGCGCATCTCGCGCGCCATCTGCCGGCCGTGGCCCGCCATCCAGACATTGTGCCAGGTGAGCATGACGACGGCGACGATGAGGATCGCGGCGTTGAACAGCTCCTGGCCGGAACCTTCGAACAGCATCTCGAGCTGGCCGGCAAAGCCCGCGACCAGACAGGCGCCCAGGACACCGCCGATCACGCCATAGGCGACCCACAAGGCGCGGCGCGGCACGCCCTTGGTCGCGGCCAGCACGATGCCGACGATCAACCCGGCCTCGATGACCTCGCGGAAAACGATGAGAAGGCTTCCGAGCACGTGACTACTCCGCGATGACGACGCCTTGCGCCGTGCCGGCATGGAACTCGCCCATGAAAGGATAGCGGCCCGGCGACAGCGGACGCAGGCGCACCGTGCCGCTCGAATTGCCGGCGACCACCTTCTCCACCTTCAGAGCGCTGGAATCGAATTCCTCCGCGGTCGCGTCCTGGTTCGTCACCGACAGCACATTGACCGTGTTGGCTTTGACGTGGATCTCGGCGGGAGTGAACTTGTGGTCCTTGATGGTGAGCGCAATGGGATTGTCCGCGAGCGCGGGCGCTGCTGCGGCAAGCGCGGCGAACGAGACGACAATGGCGAGCTTCATGGTCCAGGTTCCGGTCGTTTTCAGCCCCAGGGCCCAGTATATTTGCAACTCATTCTCAGGTACAAGGGTTGATAGATTAATTCTCCCCAATGCGCGTTCAGAGCCGGGCCCAGAACGCGGCGACCACCCCCTGCTCCATCAGCGCGTCGCGGCCGGCGGGGACGGCGAACGAGCCCAACTGCAGCGACCAGCGCTCGGAGAGGCGCCTGACCATCGAGACCTCGACCTTGTTGCTGGCGAAGGCGGTGTCGGGCGGCATCGCATTGGCGCCGCTGACGGTGTTGAAGCTCTGAACCAGCAACAGCGTCTTGGGATTGAGCCAGAGCCCGGCCGTGGCATCGAGCACGGTTTCGTCGGGGCGCGGGCGCGACACGAAGCGTTCCGCCGCCTCGAGGTCGAGGAAGCCGTTGCGGCCCAGGAGCCGGTAGTTGGTGCCGTAAAGCAGGCGCAGCTCGCTGACCTGCGCGGAATCCAGCCGCCGCGAGTTCGAAAGGTCGGACGGTCCCGCCGAGGTATAGGACGACTCGAAGGATGCGACGCCGAACGTATGGAACAGGCGCACGCGCGCGCCGACCTCGATGGCGCCGTCGCCGAGCGAGGTGATGGGCTGGGCGCGCCCCGGCTGCGACGTCGCGATGACGTATTGCGGCGCGGCGAAGAGCGTCACGCGGTCCGACCAGCCGTACTCGACCAGGCATTTCACATAGAGCTTGTCGAACTTGATCGTGGGGTCGAGATGGCCTTGGGCATCGAAACCGCCATTGGCGCGCGAGGCTTCGAACGAGGCGATGATCTGCCAGTGCCCCTTGTCCTGGAGCCAGGCGCCGGCGTGGGCCGCGGTGCAGCACCTCGCCGTCAGCGCCATCGCTGCCAGCGCGAGCCTGAACATCCTTGCGCGTGTCGACGCGAGCCTAACCATGCGTCGCTCCGGTCAGGCCATGCGTGGTCTTCTCCCAATGGAACGGACGCGTCGCGAGCTGCCACAGCCCGCGATAGCCGGCGATCGAGATCAACACCCAATAGAAGCTGACGGTGAAGGCGTAAGGCGCCAGCTCGCGGCGCTCTCTCGGGCTTGCCGCGAGCACGCTGAGCATGCCGTTGGCGCCCAGCGCGCCCAGCCCTGCCGCCCATTCGACGCCGTGGCTCGTGCCGGTGACGCTGGTCGCAAGGAAGATCGCCCAGAGCAGCGGATTGACCAGCGCCGACAGCACCGCGCCGCCCAGGAACAGCTGGAAGGCGAGGAAGCCGCCCAGCCCGACGTGCCGCGACAGGCTGCCCGCGTTGCGGCCATGCACCAGCCAGGTCTGCATATAGCCCTTGAGCCAGCGCGAGCGCTGCTTGATCCAGGCGCCGATCTCGGCGGGCACCTCCTCGTATGTGGTCGAGTCCAGCATCGCGACGCGATAGCCGAACTGCGCGAGGCGAAGGCCCAGATCCGCATCCTCGGTGACGTTGAACGGATCCCAGGCGCCGACCGCGCGCAGCCTTTCGGTGAGGAAATGGTTCGAGGTGCCGCCAAGCGGGATCGGCACGCCGAGCCGCTCGAGCCCCGGCAGATAGACGTTGAACCACAGGTCGAAATCCAGCCAGAAGACCTTGACCAGCCAGCCGTCGGAAAGATTGTAGGGAGCAAGACGCGCCTGCAGGCAGGCTGTGTCGCGCGGCAGGCGCGCGAAAGCGGCGACCGCCTTGCGCAGCTGGTCGGGCTCCGGCCGGTCTTCCGCGTCATAGACCACCACGAATTCGCCGCGCGCGAAATGAAGCGCATAGTTGCCGGCCTTGCCTTGCGTGGCCTTTTTGACAGTGGAGCATTTGCGGCTGAAAGCCTCGAAAAATCTTCCGGTCGTTCTCTCCGGGACCGGCCTCGCCGCGCACCTCCGCTATCGTCGCGAGACCCTTGGCCTGACCCGCGCGGAGGCCGCTAGACGGATCGGAGTGCGGGGCGCGGCAGTCGGGCAGTGGGAGACCGGGGACCATCACCCGGAGGCCGAGTACTGGCCGGCCCTCCTCCGGTTCATCGGGTACGACCCGGTGTGCCCGGACCCGCAGACCGTCCCTGAGAAGATCGCGTACCTATGCCGCCATCTGGGATTATCTCGGAACGAGTTGGCAGCGCGGCTGGGGGTCAACAAGGCGACGATTTACGCTTGGGAGGCAGACGGGCCGCAAAGGCGAGGATGGTCCAAGGCCGCGAAGCTTGATGCCCATGTCCGGGCGGTAAGAGCAGCTAACCTTCCCGCCGAACCGCCTGATGGAGCCGCTGAAGCCCAACAGACGCGAGCCAGATAGGCCTGGGCAGCGTCGCCCACTTCGTCAGTCCGGATTGGTGAAGTAGGTCACCTGAAGTGCTTCGAGAGCAACACTGGTGCCTGCTGGGCAGCAAAGTTATCATGCAAGGGCGCCCAGCCAAGCAGCGGCAGTCAGTAAGTGGCATGAGCGACGCCGCTTTTGCCGCAAGAGAAGATGCGACGCATGTTCGCATCAATACACAATCACACAAGTTGCGCTGAGGGTTCGAGCCCAGTCGAGGTAGAATGCCGGACGGCGAATCGGCGACAGGCTAAGCGTTGAACGCGACCCCAGATCGAACCGCTGTCGATACAGCGGCCAGTTTTTCCTCGAGGCAGGAACCCGACTTCCGCGCCTTGTTCGAGGCGGCTCCCGGCCTGTATCTCGTTCTCGATTCTGATCTGATCATTCGGGCGGCAAACGATGCCTACTGCCGCGCAACGATGACGAAGCGCGACGAGATCGTGGGGCGCCGCCTCTTCGATGTTTTCCCCGACAATCCGGACGACGCCCAGGCTGATGGTACACGCAATCTTCGAGCATCATTGCACCGGGTTCTTCAGCTGGGCCTGCCGGACGCGATGGCCGTGCAAAAATACGACGTGCGGAGACCGGAAGGTGTGTTCGAGGAGCGCTATTGGAGTCCATTGAACATCCCCTTGCAGGGCGCAGACGGTAGCGTGCGGTGGATCATCCATCGAGTGGAGGACGTGACCGAGCTTGTCCGTATCCAGCAAAGCAACACCACCCGTGACCAGATTGCCCTCGATCAACAACGCCATATTGAGAGTCTCCGGGTCGCCAACGAGGAACTAGCCCGGCTGAACGAAGCCAACCAACGTTTGGCGGGCGAGAGCCTGAGCTTGGCACGCATCGTGGAGTTCTCCCAGGATGCAATTATCGGCAAATCGCTTTCGGGCATCGTAACCAGCTTCAACCCTGCGGCCGAACGGCTGTTCGGCTATTCGAGGTCGGAAATCGTCGGGCAGCCGGTAACTCTACTGTTCCCTGAGGATTTGCGCCATGAGGAAAGCCTGATCCTCTCACGGCTGGCGCATGGCGAAATTATCGATCCATACGAAACCCGCCGTGTTCGCAAGGACGGCCGCGAGATAGTCGTATCGCTCAGCATCTCTCCCATCCGCGCCAGCAGCGGCGAGATCGTCGGCGCATCGAAGATCGTTCGCGACATCACAGAGCGCAAGCAAGCCGAAGAGCGCTTGAATGCCCTGCAGGCAGAAATACTGCACCTGTCGCGCTGGAATACGGCAGGCATGATGGCGAGCATGCTGGCGCATGAACTCAACCAGCCGCTTGCCGCTTGTCTGAACTATGTCAGGGCTGCCGAACGAACCCTTCAGATCGCGGAAGGCGAGAAGTCTGCACGGATCCGCGAGCTTCTGGATAAGGCAGCCGTCCAGACCGTCCGCGCCGGCGCCATCATCAAAAACTTGCGGGACTTCACGGAGCGCCGCCCTGCTGACCGAGCGCCCCAGAAGCTGGACGCCGTTCTCGAAGAGGCACTCGCCCTCGGCTTTGTCGGCGCCGGCGTAGCGGGCGTCAGCCTGCACACATCCTTTGATTCCGCACTGCCCCCTGTCCCAGTAGACCGCGTGCAGATCCAGCAAGTACTGGTGAACTTGGTCCGCAATGCCGTCGAAGCGATGCAAAGTGTCGAAGAGCGTCGACTGGCGGTATCGGTAACGGGAGGTGAGCCTGGTTTTGTCCTAGTGACTGTAACTGATACCGGGCCCGGGCTTCCTGCGACCGTCACGGAGCGCCTTTTCCAACCGTTTGTCACGACCAAGACGGGCAGCGGCGGGATGGGCATGGGTCTCATGATTTGCCAGGCCATCATCAAGGCACATGGCGGCCGGATATGGGCCGAGCCGCAAGCCCGGGGCGGCACCTCCTTCCGCTTTACTTTACCTGTCGGCGACGAGGCCGATCCGTCATGACATCCGAGTCTGTGGTCCTCGTTGTCGACGATGACGATGCGCTGCGCGACTCCCTTTGCGCATTGTTCGAGAGCCATGGGTTGCGTGCGGTCGGCTATCCGAGCGCCGGCGCACTTCTGTCCGCCAACGCGGCGGTATCGGCCCAGTGCTTGGTTGCGGACATCCGTATGCCAGGGATGACCGGACTTGCATTGCAGCAGGAACTGGTGCGGCGAGGTCTGGGCATTCCCGTGATTCTCATCACAGGTCATGGCGATATCGCCATGGCGGTTAATGCGATGAAAGCAGGTGCGTTCGACTTCCTGGAAAAGCCATGTGACGATGCCGTGCTTATCGCGAGCGTGCGGCGAGCGCTCGCGGAAGGACACCGCGCGTCGCAGGATGCCGCTGAAGCTGACGCCGCGCGGGAGCGCGTGGCCCTTCTGACGGACCGGGAACGGCAGGTGCTGGAACTCTTGATCGCGGCGAGGTCGAACAAGGCAGTGGCGCAGGAACTGGGCATATCGCACCGCACCGTGGAAATTCATCGTGCCAAGGTGCTAGAGAAGCTCAAGGCCCACGGGTTGTCGGATCTCGTGCGCATCGCGCTGTCTGCGGGAATGAGGATACTGCCGGCTAAGTAGTTTCCACGTATGGTCGGGACAAAAAGAGCGCTTATCGTGCAGGCGTGGGATACTGCGCGGCATTCGCCATGACTGTCACCATTGTCGACGATGACGAGGCGGTTGTGGATTCACTCAACGCGCTCTTGCAATCCTATGGGTTCGAGACAAAAGGCTACACATCGGCCAGGGAATTTCTGGCTCAGGCAGACGGTGACGCCCGCTGCATCGTTGTCGATATGCACATGCCGGAAATGAACGGGCTTGAACTGCTGAACGCACTCAAAAGCCGAGGAGAAACGCCGCGAGCGATCATGATTACCGGCCGCGGCGAGGTGAATCTGCCGGAGCGCGCCGCCCACCTCGGTGCTGCCCACGTCCTGCGAAAACCCATCGATGCCGCCGCTCTTATAAGCTTGATCCGCACTATCGTGGGTAACGATCCGTAAACGAATAGGCGACCGCGGATAGGTGCTAACCCTTTGCGGGTATTGCACGAATATCAACCTCGACAATCTATCTGCATGTTCGCGGCGCAACCGAAAACGGACCGCCGCGATGAAGGACCCGGCCACCTGGATCGTTCTCGCCAACGAGAGATCGGCACAGATCTGCGTGAGTCACAAAGGCGCGACGCACCGGATCAAATCGCTCGATAGCTGTGCCGCATACAGCTTTGGATGGCTTCCCGCGTCTGCGGTGGCCGATCCTTACGATCCGCAGCTCATGTCCGGCATGAGTCACGAGCAAATGCGCCGCTATCGCTTCGGATGCGAAATCGTTCTCGATCTGATGTGCCATGTGAAGGCCGAGCATTGCGATGGCATCGTCATCGTGGCCACAGCAAAGATGGCTGCGGCGCTGCGGATGGCCATTCCCGTCCATCTCTCCCAGTTCCTCATCTCGGAGATAGAAATGGCTGGCGATTGGCAGGTCGAGAGCGACGCCGAGCTGAACTGGGCGATGGCATCATGATGATCCGCGCGATCTTCGGCGTTGGTGCCGTGATTTTCCTATTCCCTTGGAGCGAGCCACAGCTTGGTGAAGTCTGCGGTCCGGTGCGCTGCCTGTCCGGTGACGCGGACCAGGAATTGATGAGAGAAGCAGCCTTCGCGAAATATCGCGAATCCTTACTCACGAGCCTTCGTATGGTGCGCAATGATCTCGAACGGGTGAAAAGCGCGCGGAGCACTGCAAACCTGCGTTCCGGGGGCACGCCATGAACCGCGCCGCCTGTATGAGCGCTGTCATGACCCTGGCGCTGTTGCCTTACGCTGCACAGGCCGGGCCACCCTTCGTCACAGACGATCCCGAACCTACCGAGTACGGCCACTTCGAAATCTATCTGTTCTCGGAAGGCACCATCAATGCCACATCCAAGGAAGGTACTGCGCTTGGCGTGGAGGTGAACTACGGGGCGCTCCCCGACCTCCAGCTTAGTGCCTCTCTGCCCGCGAATTTCGACGCGCCGGATCGGGAAGGCCCCGCATGGGGCGTCGGCGAGGCGGAGCTGGGCGCTAAATACCGCTTCCTGCACGAGGAAGAGGAAGGGTGGCAGCCGCAGATCAGCTTTTATCCATCGGCGGAGTTTGCGCTCGGGCGCTCCGGGCGGAACATCGCAGGCCGGGGAGCGCGGATTTTCCTTCCTCTATGGGCCGAGAAAGCTTTTGGAAACTGCGACGTGTTCGGCGGCGGTGGCTATCGCATCGCCACCGGAGAAGCCGCTCAAAATTCCGCTTTCGCCGGTCTCGGTGTTCTTCATCGCTTCGGCGAGAGTCTCCACGCTGGAGCCGAGGTGTTTCATGAAAGCTCAGAGGAAAAGGGCGAGGTCGGCGAGACGGGGTTCAACGTCGGCGTTGTCTATGACCTGAACACCTCTCTGCACCTCGCCGGCTCTCTGGGCTCGAAATTCTCCGATCCACGCAAGCTCGAAGGGGCTTCCTACTACTTTGCCCTCGAATGGACGATCTAAGTGAGGTGATGTCATGATCCCGATCAGCATAAAGCAGAAGTTCTTTTCCGCTCATGCAGTCAAGCTGGTGCTGCTATTCTCGCTGGGCGTCTTTGCGCTCCAGCAGGTGGCCGGGCTATCCGAGCTGAACCGCTTCACGAATTCAAAGGTTCTGCCGGGTGTCGCCTTGGGCGGCCGCCTCGACAGCGAATTGAACGACATGCGTGTTGCCGAAGCCGAGACTCTGTTGACGCAAAGTCCGGCCTTGGCAGCGGAAGCGCGGAGCGCCATCGCATCTGCGCGGGGGGCGATACCCGGTGAGCTGGCGCTGCTGCGGACCATAGCCGCGACGCCGGAGGAAAAAGCGATATCGCGGACGCTCGATGCGCAAATGCCTGGCTACTTGGCCGAATCCGACAAGCTCCTTGCACTGATCAGGAGTGGTGCGAGGCGCGAGGCGACGCAACTCTTCATGGGATCGCTGGATACCGCTTTCGACGACATGAGCAGCCGGATCAGCCGATTCATTAGCATCAATCGCGGGAGGGCAATCGAGGCAAGTCTGCAGGGCCGCGCCATGGCCTCGCGGTCGAACTATATCGTCCTCGGGGCTCTCATCGTGGCGACGGCACTGTCCATCCTGGTGTTCGCGATACTCGTGCACGCGGTCCTTTCGCCCCTGCTGTTGATGACGCGTGCGCTGCGGGAGCTTTCTGAAGGCAATCTAGACGCACCTGTCCCAGCGGAGCATCGCAGGGACGAGATCGGACAATTGGCCCGCGCGATGGAGCTTTTCAAGCAGTCCGCCATCGCTCTGCGCGCCGCAAAAGACGATGCCGAAGCGGGTACGCGGGCGAAATCGGAATTCCTCGCCAATATGAGCCATGAAATCCGTACGCCGATGAACGGCATCCTAGGCATGACCAATCTTCTGCTCGAGACGGACCTCGACGAGGAGCAGCGCGGGCTTGCCAATATCGTCGCCGAGTCCGGCGAGTCGCTGCTCACCATCGTCAACGACATTCTGGACATATCCAAGCTCGAAGCCGGGAAGTTCGAGATCGAAAGGATCGATTTCGATCTGATGGCAACCGTCGAGAATGCCGTCGCATTGATGGCTCCCAAAGCCCGCGAGAAGCAGATCGATCTGGCGATGTTCGTCGATCCCGCGGCGCGCGGCGCCTATCGCGGGGATCCCACGCGAGTCCGTCAGATCCTGCTCAACCTCCTCAACAATGCGATCAAGTTCACCGAGAAGGGAGGCGTCACCATCCAGGTCGTCGTCAAGCTCGGTCACGTTCCGCAGCTCGACGACAATATCGTGCCACTGCGATTCGAGGTCGCCGATACCGGCATCGGCATGGCCGAAAGCGTCCGCGTGCGGCTGTTCCAGAAATTCAGCCAAGCTGATAGCTCGATGACGCGCCGCTTCGGCGGCACCGGCTTGGGGTTGGCTATCTGCAAGCAACTCGTCGAGCTGATGCATGGCGAGATCGGTGTTACCAGCGCTTTGGGCGTGGGCTCGACCTTCTGGTTCGAGATACCCTTCGAGAAATCCGCGGCTCATATCGTCGATCGCGCAATCCTGCCCGCGCACTTCAAGGAGCTTCGCGTTCTTGCGGTGGATGATATCGAGATCAACCGCACCATCCTGGCCCGCCAGCTCAAGGTGTTCGGCATGGACGTCACCGGCGCTGCCGACGGCTTCGCCGCGATAGCGGAGCTTGAACGGGCCTGGCACCGTGGCGAGCCCTACGATCTCGTCTTCCTGGATCAGATGATGCCGGGGCTCACCGGCGCGGCGCTCGCGCGACGCATCCGCGAGAACCCCCATCTTGCCGAGACCAAGCTTGTGATCATCTCTTCTGGCGGGCGCGGAATCGTGCACGACGGGAAGGAAGAACTGCGCCTCGATGCGGTTCTGGAGAAGCCGGTCCGCCATCAGGAACTGCTCGATACGCTGATCAACATCTACAGCGCGCGCATCAAGCCGCCGCCATCGCCTTCCCCGCGATACGACGGCGCGAAGCGGCCCGTCCAGGCCCTGACCAGCCGGCCGCTTCGCATTCTTCTCGCCGAGGACAACAAGATCAATCAGAAGTTCGCGATGCTCCTGTTGGAGAAGTCCGGCTATGTCGTCGAGATCGCCGATAACGGGCACCAGGCGGTGGACGCGATGCAGCGCAACGCCTACGACGTGGTCTTGATGGACATCCAGATGCCGGAGCTGGATGGGGTACAGGCGACACGCCAGATCCGCGCATTGCCGCATCCCAACGCGGGCGTCCCCATCATCGCCATGACCGCCCATGCCATGGCGGGCGCCCGCGACGAATATCTGGCCGCCGGCATGAACGACTATGTCTCCAAACCCATCGATGCGAAGCTTCTGCTTTCGAAGCTCGAAGCGATCGCCGCGAATAAAGAAGATGTGGTGAAGGAGCCGGCCGAGATCGCCCCGGAAGAAGAAGAGGGTGGCTCGTCCGTGCTCGATCTTGGCCAGCTCGAGTCGCTCGGTGAGGTCCTTCCTTTCTTCAAGGTCCGTGAGCTAGTGCTGCAGTATCTCGACGATGTCGAACAGCATCTGCTCCGAATTGTCCAGGCTCGGGCGAAAGGCGACCTCGGCACCGTTGCGCAGGAGGCTCATATCCTCGTGAGCACGGCAGGAAACCTTGGCGCACGCGGCACTAGCGCCGCAGCGCGCCGTCTGGAAATCGCGTCCCGTGGCCTGGATCGGGAAAGCAGCTATCGACTGATCAGCGAGCTAAACGAGTGCTGCTTGGAATCGTCGGCGGCTTTGCGCGAGTGGCTCGGCGACGACGCTCCTGCGCTGCTGTCGCGGGCAAGCTGAAGGCGAGGCTTCCATGGAGCTCATCGCGAAACCCGATTGGACGTTTGCCGTCTCGCCGGCACTGCTGGAACGGGGTTGCGTGAACATCATCGGTTTCGAGCTTATCAAGCGCGCCGCAGGGCCCCGATGGCAAAAGGCGCGGTTATCGGTCTGCGCGCAGCTGGAGCACCTGCTGCAGCGGACCTTGGGTCCGGCTGACTTCTTCATGGAGATATCGGACACCGCATTTCTGGTAAGCATGCCTACAGCAACCGCTGAGGAATCGCAGTTGTGCTGCCTTCGGGTCTTGCACGCGCTTCATACGCAGCAGCTCGGCCGCTGCGACCAAAGCCATATCGAGATCGCCCGTGCACTACAATTTGCCGACGGCAAACTGGAATGCGCGCCACTCGGCGAAACTTCGCTGAAGGGTCTCGCCCTGAAATCAGGAGCGGCATTCTCTGACGCCTCGTGCGTTGGTGCGACGGTCACGAGTCAGAACCGGGATCAGGTAGAAGTCCGCGCTCGCTACGTTCCGCTGTGGGATATCCAAAACGAGGCAATCACGACCTATCGGTGCGTCGGGGCGGAAGATACTGTTATCCCGGGTGATCGAATCACGGAGAACAAGCTGAAATCGTCCGTGGCCGAGCTTCTGATCCGCTTGGCAAGAGCAGCCCAAAGCCTTGCTTTGCACCTAAAAGACGGTGACCGCTTTCTGCTCACACTGCCGATCCCATATGAGCTTTGGTGCTCTCCTGTGACGCGAATGGAAGTAGGGGCGCTTTGCCGAAGCCTTTCTTCCGACCTCAGGCCTTACATGGTCTTTGAGATCAGCGATCTTCCCGATGGCGTTCCGCAGAGCCGGCTGTCGGAGTTGGTCGGGTCTCTCAGACCGTTCTGCCGCGGCGTAGCCGTCGAGCTACCGTTGCGTCTTCCGAGCTATAGTGCCTATCAAGGTTGCGGCCTTTATGCGGTCAGCCTGTCTCTCTCGTCGGGAGAGCTCCAATCTATGAAACGCGATCTGGCCAAGTTCCGCATGATTGCAAGAAGTCTGAGCGTCAAGAGCGTCGTCTACGATATACCGGGACTCGATGTGGTTCAGGCGGCGCGGGAACAGGGCGTGACCGCAATTTCCGGTGCCTGCGTAGGGGAGCCGATGCCAGAGCCGGCGCCGATCAGTAGGCTGCGGCTAAGCGATATGGAGGCCGCGCAAGGGCGTTTCTCGTCAAGTCGAAAGGCGGCAGCGTGACGGCTATATTATTGTCACGAAAGTGTCGAGACGTGGACAGCCCGTGCTGGAAAGAATGAAAACTGTGTTCACCACGCTCTCCATCATGGGAATACAGTTGCGGTCATTTTGGCTCCAATGTCCATTTGATCAAGGAGCAGCCCATCTCATAGCAGCGTCTTAGCCGTTGGAATCGTCAAACTTCAGTACGAGAGTCGCGGCTCAACTCATTTCAGTTTCCTTCTCTTGATCAACTTAGCTGGAGAGGCGCGATCCGCGAAATTCAAATCGGCAGCGCAGACCATCCTCTTCACACTGAAGCTGCGTCCTGTTGTCGGGCTCGCGTGCAACTGCTGCTTTAGTTGCATGGCTACCAAACCCGACCCGCGTCGGCTCGCCTATTAATTTGACGCCTCGCTCATTCCATTCGATCACGATTAGGTTGTCTTGAAGGGACCACCGAAGCTCAAGGTTCCCCTCCGGCGCCGCCATTTTCGAAAAAATCCTCCAGCGGATCGATCGGCGCGGGCGCGGCTTGTTCTTGAATATTCATGAGGTCACCCTGGACAGCGCTGATAGACGTCGACGCCAGCAAAAGTCACTCGAATGAGATCGGTTCCACATTTGCAGTGATTCCGGTCTCCGAATGCGTTGCCTCAAGACAGATGTGACAAAAATTGCCACACCGCTTACGAGCGAGCGGCCCCGGCCGCAGCCCGCCTTGCCTTACGCGGCCTTTTTGACAGTCGAGCATTTGCGGCTGAAAGCCTCGAAAAAGCTTCCCATCATCCTCTCCGGGACCGGCCTCGCTGCCCACCTCCGCTATCGCCGCGAGACCCTTGGGCTTACCCGCGCCGAGGCCGCCAAACGGCTTGGGATCCGGGGTGCGGCCGTGGGGCAATGGGAGACCGGGGACCATCACCCGGAGGCCGAATACTGGCCGGCCCTGCGGTTTCATCGGGTATGACCCGATCTGGCCAGACGCGCAGACCGTACCCGAGAAGATCGCCTTCCTATGCCGCACCTGGGGCTATCCAGAACTGGTCTAGCGGCGAGGTTGGGGGGTCAACAAGGCGACGATCTATTCCTGGGAAACAAAAGAGCCGCAGAGGCGAGGTCGGTCAAAAGTGGCAGCGCTCGATGCGTTCGCCCGGTCCATCCATACCTGATACAGAAGTACTACGGACTACGTGAGGCGAGAATGCATTCTTAGGCGCGAGAAGCCAAGCTGCCAGTGATCCATGCTAGGAACAGTCGGCGGTCGCCAGCGCACACCGATCTGCCAAGACGCTGGCTGAGCGGTATGCATTCGACCGCGTCGCGATGGGTCCTTGGAGATTGTAGAAGAAGGAACGTTAGAGGTTGGCGAGTGACCAGACTAATCGGCAACCAATTCGACGTATCATGCCGACCCAAATGGAAGGTCTGGCGATAGACATTGACACTAAAAAAGAACAGCACCCCTGACACAATCGCGATCAATACAGCTGCGGCGTACAGAACGATTTTTCTCCGCTTCGACAACGTATCGAACTTTCGTTCGAATGCTGTTCCTGTCCCTAGGCTCACCCAATAATAGTAATTTAAGGCGTATATTAGCGCTGCGGCAGCCCCCATCAACCAATGCGCAGGCCGAAGCTGACCAGCTGTATAGATCTGATACCAATCGAAAAGGCTTGGTGCGAAAAGTGCCTTTACAAAAGTTATTCCTGCTGCTCCCTTATGAGCATCGGCATTGAACTGCGCAGGCCACGCACCGCGCCCGAGCCGGTAGAACAACACAAATAGCGTTTGAGCGACTTCCTTCAATGTGCGCATCCCTAGTAGACACCATTCACGCGCGCGCCATATCCTCCGCAAGGATCGCCGAACGTACGAAGGTTTTCATCGTTCCACTCACCGCGATCCTCCGCATACCCTCGATTCCGCCGGGATAGAATGTATCGATGATATAATATTCCGCAGATAACATAGCCCCAACTGGACCAATAAATCCGACAACGTCCATGCCTAAGTTAGCGGTATATTTTCCTCCCGAGAGCGCGCCATCGTTATACGCTGCCGTATCTATAACGGCAGATAAAATTACTACGCCGGCACCAAACCAGCTGTCGGTGATTTCTTAAAAGGGCCGACAGTCTCTAGTGAGATTCAACAATCTCAGACATATGAACGGCGACTCCTTTGCTTCTGACGTGTGTGTCGATATATCTCTTCACCGAATTCCAGCAAAGGCGTTTCACGGTCCCCACCATTTGCAATCGGGATTTACCGCCGACATTGTGCTCTTGTATCTGGAGAATTCCCGAATCTGCCTTGCTATCAGCATAGTGCATGGTGAGGTTCTCGATTTGCGGCCATTCAGGCGCGTAAAATTCCGAGGGAAGGCGGAACACCACCCCTGCCGGATCAAATTGAACATTGTATTTAAGCGGACGCTTTTTTTGTGCGAGCGCGCTTTCGTCTATCCAAATCACAGCATAATCCGATTTGTCATTTATCTCGCACGATACTTCGGCATACTTCTTTTGACCAAACGACAGCGCGATAAATGCGCTCAGCGCAACAGCAGCGACCGAAACCATCACTGAATTGAAGCTTGCCATTTGCAAAATCCTCATCGGTCCCTGAGCGCACCATATAATTCGTTTGGAAGCGAGAAAGGCACAAAGAATGTGTCTGCTACACCTGCCTGCTGTAATGAGGTGAGGGCGGCCGTCTCACAATTATCGTAGAAAACATTATAATCGTTTGCTGATGCGTAGTTCCGCATCGAGTCATAGTTGCATTAAACTGTGTTTCATTTGTCTCATATGCAAAATTTTGGTCTCCCATTAACGCTTGTTGCAGCAGAGCGGTGTCGTTCTGAACCATTCCCGGACTGAAGATATCCCACGGAAAACCCTGGTTCTTTGGATAAAAGCCTAATGCTTGCAAATTTCCATGCGGGTCTCGCCCGCCGATAAATGTGTGCCCAATCCCACCGTGCGCCGGAAAGCCATTTTCAACAACTAAGTACAGAGTGTAATTCTTGCCGTTGCCGCCGATCGTTTGTGCGCCGAAGTTCAAGTTTGCGCCACCGTACGAAACCCAAACATGGCTGGCGGTCGCCAAAACGGTTTCGATTTGAGTATTGTAATCTGGGAAGCCGATCATGGAGACCTGCAGCATCTGCTGCGCGTGGAACGAGCTCTCGCCCATGTATCCTGAATCTCTAAATCCTCCTCCGGTCCCCCCGGATTCGAAGCTTACCCACTCCAGACCTGACTGCACCTCGCCGAAGTCGTTCTGACCCAGCAATGTTCCTGTGCAACTGCTGATACAGCGAATGAGGTGCCCCTTATCATCATAGCTTGAGCTATGCCCGGTCGGATCCGCGGCGTTCAGCGGGTTGCCGAGTTGGTGCCTTCGGTGAGCGTCGTCATCATGTTCGAGGTGGTATAAGTCATCGCGAACCCTGCCCCGCTCGTCATGTTGCCGTTATTGTCGTAGGCGAAGCTCGGGTTGGTCACCCCGTTGTAGTTGCCCGTGATCGAGGCGAGCTGGTGCGGGCCATAGTTCGTGCCGCCATAGACGTAGCAGTTCGCC
>Ga0213876_10000176_pt1 | contig 66221 bp, 55 predicted proteins | sample BarmaccomBMRX_R9_FD_160113 | JGI IMG/M metagenome (GOLD analysis project Ga0213876, IMG submission 160113) | Root-associated microbial communities from Barbacenia macrantha in rupestrian grasslands, the National Park of Serra do Cipo, Brazil - RX_R9 | ecosystem: Host-associated > Plants > Roots...
AATAATAAGGCGGCTGAATATCGTTAATGCGCTGAAAACGTTAGGTAAAGAGTACAGTAATATGGTCATGGGGAACTGACCATATTACTGGGGATCTCTCAGCCCTGTGGGAGAGGGCAGGGTAAGGGCATCAGGCGGCCAGGCCTTTACCCGGTCATCGCTTCAACAACGGGGGGCTTCTCAATCAACGTCAGCATGGTGTTCGCAATCTCTCGTTCGCCCATCACCACCTGGTTTGCGCCACGTTCGACAATGTATTCCACCTCGTCGTCATAATGGGCGCGGGCGATAATCTCAATGTTCGGACACTTCTCGCGCGCCGTTGCGACAATCTCACCCGCTTCATAGCCGTTCGGAATCGTCAGCAGCAACCAGCGGGCGCAATCCAGATGCGCGAGATTCATGATCTCCTCGTTGGCCGCATTCCCCAGCACGGCACGAATGCCACGTTCGCGCAGTTCATCCACGCGGGTGCGCGATGTCTCAATGACCACCAGCGGGATCCCCTGGGCCATCAGCTTCTCGCCTAACAGGCTGCCGACACGGCCAAAACCCACCAGCAGCGCGTGATTGCAAATATCCACCGGGATCTGCTTCTCGTCCTCAATGGCTTCTTCGAGGGTTTGCTCTTCCAGCGTTTCGGTTTTATCGAGATATTTTTCCAGCAGCGTGAACAGCACCGGGTTCAGCATAATGGAGAGGATTGCCCCTGCCAGCACCAGGTTTTGCCCTGCCTGCGGCAGTAAATCCAGCGCCATACCCAGCCCGGCGAGGATAAAAGCAAATTCACCAATTTGCGCCAGGCTGGCGGCGATAGTCAGGGCCGTACGCGGCGAGTGACCGAACAGGCGAACAAGGAAAAAAGCGGCAACCGATTTACCGAAAATGATAATTGCCAGCGTGGCCAGCACCGCCAGCGGTTGATTAATCAGTACCATGGGGTCAAACAGCATGCCCACGGAAACAAAGAAGAGCACCGCGAAGGCATCACGCAGCGGCAGGGTATCGTGTGCGGCGCGGTGGCTCAGTTCGGATTCGTTCAATACCATCCCGGCGAAAAATGCACCCAGTGCGAAGGAGACATCAAAAAGCTCGACAGCCCCGAAAGCGATACCGAGCGCCAGCGCCAGAACCGAAAGGGTAAAAAGCTCGCGAGAACCCGTTGCCGCGCTGCGCGCCATAATCCACGGCACCAGGCGGCGGCCCACCAGCATCATAATGGCGATAAAGGCGACCACTTTACCGATGGTTATTCCCATATCGACGGCGAGCGCCGCCAGCCCCACGTTGCCTTTTTCGACCATTCCGGCAACGGCGGGTAACAGAACCAGCGTCAGGACCATCACCAGGTCTTCGACAATCAGCCAGCCGATGGCGATTTGCCCGCGCTGGCTATCAATTAACTGTCGTTCTTCAAGCGCACGCAGCAGCACCACGGTACTGGCGGTGGAAAGACACAGCCCAAACACTATGCCGGTCATCAGCGACCAGCCTAATGTTGCGGAGAGCGCCATACCCAGGAGCGTGGCGACGGCAATTTGCGCTATCGCTCCGGGAATGGCGATGGACTTTACCGCCATCAGATCCTTTAAAGAGAAATGCAGCCCCACGCCAAACATCAGCAGGATCACGCCCAGCTCCGCCAGTTCCGGCGCCAGCTTGGTATCGGCGACAAAACCTGGCGTAAAAGGTCCGGCCAGCACACCCGCTAACAGATAACCCACCAGAGGAGAAATTCGAAGTTTATTGGCAAGCATGCCGAGGATAAAAGCGAGAACAAGCCCGCCGACAATGGTGGTGATAAGCGGTGTGGCGTGATGCATTCCGTCTCCTTTCGTTGATGCGTGGATCCATTTTGGTTTATTAACCAAAACCCAGGTTACAGTTTATGACAATTTTAAGCATAGTGTTCATGAATAATCGTTGAATTCTGAAGAAAATGGCACGTTGGGTGAAATTAAACGGCAACCCGGCTATAGAGAGCAGAGATCCGGTTGTAAGTGCATGTTTGCCTGAGAAGTATGAGGCCAAAGCCAGGCTTTGGCCGGAGGGAAATCACGCTTTATGGCGATTATCGGGCAGGAATATGGTCAATATCCCCAATAAGGGCAGGTAAGCACAGATTTTATAGACCAGATCGATACTGGTATGGTCGGCAACGACCCCAAGTACTGCCGCTCCAAGCCCACCCATACCAAAGGCAAAACCAAAAAACAGCCCGGAAACCATACCGATACGCCCTGGAAGCAGCTCCTGAGCGTACACCAGGATGGCGGAAAACGCGGATGCCAGCACAAAACCAATGATCACCGTCAAAACACCCGTCCAGAACAAGGTTGCATAGGGTAAAAGCAGGGTGAAAGGCGCAACGCCAAGGATAGAGCCCCAAATCACATATTTTCGCCCGATCTTATCGCCGACAGGCCCGCCAATCACCGTGCCTGCCGCAACGGCGAACAAGAAGATAAACAGGTGAATCTGCGCATTCTGGACGGATAAATCGAACTTATGCATCAGATAAAAGGTGAAATAGCTGCTGATGCTCGCCATATAGAAATATTTAGAAAAAATCAGCACTAACAGGATGCACACTGCCAGAACCACTTTATTGCGCGGCAGAGGATTCATTACCGTCGCCGCTTTTTTCCCTTTGTTGACCCGGTGCTGCGCGGCATACCAGCGGCTCACCTGCGCCAGTACCACGATAGCCAGCAGCGCCGCCAGCACGAACCAGGCAACGTTACCTTTTCCGTAAGGGGCAATGATAATGGCCGCCAGCAGAGGGCCAAGCGAGCTACCGAAATTTCCGCCTACCTGAAAGATAGATTGCGCCAACCCGTGACGTCCGCCAGAGGCCATACGTGCCACGCGAGAGGATTCCGGATGGAACACCGACGATCCCGTGCCCACAAGTGCGGCGGCAATCAGCACTGTTTCAAAACTGCCCGACAGCGCCAGCAGAACCAGGCCGCTGAGGGTAAAGCACATGCCGACAGGAAGCGACCAGGGCATCGGATGCTTATCCGTCCAGTAACCGACAATCGGCTGTAGCAATGATGACGAAAGCTGAAAAGTCAGGGTTATCATCCCAATCTGTAAAAATGAGAGAGAAAACTCATTTTGTAGCAACGGGTAAATCGCCAGAATCAGCGACTGGATCATGTCGTTAAGCAGATGGGAAACGCTAATCGCACCAAGGATGCCAAAGGCGGTGCGCGCCTTAGGGACTGCCCCGGAAGACGGGGGCAGTGGCTGAGGAGTTTCACTGATTGCCATAAATACTCTGTCAGGTTGAGCGATGTAAGAATTGTCAGAACTGAAATAGTTATCTGGCTAACATACCTGCGGATAAGGTTTGAAGGAAGTCGCAATTCTGAAAACTTATTTGTCTATTCTTTCAGAGCACAGTACTTTTGCGTTTGTTAATGAATCAGGGAGAGAAGCATGAAATTGTTAAAAAAGAGCATGGTGCTGGCGCTGCTGGCCGCCTTTACTCTGGCAAGTGGTTCGGCTCAGGCTTATGAGCAGGACAAAACCTATAAGATAACCATCCTTCATACCAACGATCATCACGGTCACTTCTGGCGCAACGATTATGGCGAGTACGGCCTCTCAGCACAAAAAACGTTGGTGGACGGGATCCGCAAAGAGGTGGCGGCTGAAGGCGGCAGCGTCCTGTTGCTCTCTGGCGGCGACATCAATACAGGCGTGCCGGAATCCGATCTGCAGGACGCAGAACCTGACTTTCGCGGCATGAACCTGATTGGCTACGACGCAATGGCTGTGGGCAATCACGAGTTTGATAACCCGATGAGCGTGCTGCGCCAGCAGGAAAAGTGGGCCAAATTCCCGTTCCTTTCCGCCAATATTTATCAGAAAAGCACCGGTGAGCGTCTTTTTAAACCGTGGATGATTTTTGACAGGCAAGGGCTGAAAATCGCCGTGATCGGTTTAACCACCGATGACACGGCAAAAATCGGTAATCCCGAGTTTTTCACCGATATCGAGTTCCGTAAACCGGCAGACGAAGCAAAGCTGGTGATTGAAGAGCTGCAACAAACCCAGAAGCCGGATGTGATCCTTGCCACCACCCACATGGGGCACTATGACAATGGTGAGCACGGATCCAATGCGCCGGGCGATGTGGAAATGGCGCGCAGTCTGCCTGCCGGGTCGCTGGCAATGATTGTGGGTGGTCACTCACAAGATCCGGTGTGCATGGCGTCGGAAAACAAAAAGCAGGTGAATTACGTACCGGGTACGCCCTGTGCGCCGGATAAGCAGAATGGTATCTGGATTGTTCAGGCCCACGAATGGGGCAAGTACGTAGGACGTGCGGACTTTGAGTTTCGTAATGGCGAAATGAAGTTGGTGAATTATCAACTGATTCCGGTGAACCTCAAGAAGAAAGTCACCTACGATAACGGCAAGAGTGAGCGCGTACTCTTTACCCCGGAAATTCAGGAAAACCAGCAAATGCTCTCCCTGCTGACGCCGTTCCAGAATAAAGGTAAAGCGCAGCTCGAGGTTAAAATCGGCAATACCAACGGCCACCTCGAAGGCGACCGCAGTAAAGTCCGCTTTGTACAGACCAACCTGGCGCGTCTGATTCTGGCCGGGCAGATGGCGCGTACCAATGCTGACCTGGCGGTAATGAGCGGCGGCGGTGTGCGTGATTCCATTGAAGAGGGTGCTATTACCTATAAAGATGTGCTCAAAGTACAGCCTTTTGGCAACACCCTGGTCTATGCGGATATGAGCGGTAAAGAGCTGACGGACTATCTCACTGCGGTGGCGAAAATGAAGCCGGACTCCGGTGCTTATCCGCAGTTTGCCAATGTCGGGTTCGTGGCGAAGAACGGCGTACTGAGCGACCTGAAAATCAAAGGTGAGGCTATAGACCCGGCGAAAACCTACCGTCTGGCAACGTTAAGCTTTAACGCCACCGGTGGTGACGGCTATCCGCGCATTGATAATAAACCGGGTTATGTCAATACCGGCTTTATTGATGCCGAGGTGCTTAAGCAATTTATTGAGCAGAACTCGCCGCTCGATGCGAACGCTTATGAGCCGAAGGGTGAGGTGAGCTGGCAGTAACACTCAAGTAGATCCTCTTGTCCTGTTCCCTCTCCCCTTTGGGAAGAGGGTTAGGGTGAGGGGAAAAAACTGCCTTCACCAATAACGCCCTGTCTTCGCAAAAGTCGTTAATCCCGGCGGGCGATATCGGCAAACTTCGCGTCCAGCATTTTTGCCAGATCGCTCGCCGCCAGTTCAATATCCAGCCCGCGTTTGCCGCCGGAGACAAAAATAGTGGCGAATGTCTGTGAAGGGGCGTCAATCAGCGTGGGCAAACGTTTCTTTTGCCCCAGTGGGCTGATACCACCCACCAGATAACCGGTTGTGCGCTGTGCCACCATCGGGTCGGCCATATCCACTTTCTTCGCGCCCAATGCTTTCGCGACCTTTTTCAGATCCAGTTGCCCGGCAACCGGCGTCACCGCAACGGCCAAATGCTTCATATCGCCATTGACCGCAACCAGCAGCGTTTTGTACACCTGATCGGCATTCAGACCGAGCTTGCGGACCACCTCGTCTCCAAAGTTTGTCTCGTTCGGATCGTGGTCATAGGTGTGTATCTGGAAAGGAACCTTGTTTTTTTCTAATAACTTAACGGCGGGAGTCATAGCAATCCTTCAAACCACAGTAATTTCATGCAGCCAGCTTACGCCCGATTTATCACGCAAAAATAGTACTATCTTGCGCAATAGTATTGGCAGTGACCAAAAGTTTGAGCGACAATCCGCTAGTCCGAAGCACGAGCTTCGGTATAACTATAAAAACTGAAATTCCTCTTTGACGGGCCAATAATCTTATTGGCCATTTTTTTGCGCTAACAGCGACGGCAAATTCCCTTCACCATACAGATGCAGCGCACCTGCGGCGACCACATAGCGCCCCGGCGGTAACGCCAGCAGCCGGTCACACCAGGCGCGGTTACGCTGATGCATCAACACATCATGCAGCGACTGACTGAACGTCGACGGTAGCGACAGCGGCTCACTGGTGGGGGGCGAGTCCAGCCACCAGCTCATCATCACCTGCAGCAGCCGCGCATTTTCACGCCAGTGGGTCAGCGTATCCTGTAACAGTTCAAGACCGCCATCCGCCAGTTGACGCAAAATTGCGACCTGGTTCTCCGTCCCTTCCAGTTCAATCACCGGCGTTGCGAACTGACGCGCCGCCTGTAGCAACTGATAATCGATGCCGTAGTCGGGGCGAAGGCCCAGCCGCTGTGCCTGCATGGCTTGTAACACCAGCGCAATATGCCAGGCGGGACGTGTTTCAAACTCATCCTGCGACAGATCAAGACCTTCGATGGTTTCTCTCAACTGGGTGAGAAGCGCAGGGCTCAGGCGTTCGGCCAGGGGCGGGCTATCGGGGATATCGACAAAGGGTGAACCGCCGCTGGCGACATCGGCTTCGACAATCAGCGCATCGGCTTTGCGCAGTTTTTGCAGCAGTTGGGCGGGCAGGGGAGACATCCCCTGGGTACCCATATGGATGCTGCCAATCAGATGCAGATGGCGATTGCCCGACAGCGTAATATCCACCGCGGGCCATGGGTAACGGCGCGTGCGAAAAAAGCTTTTTAACCAGTCAAACAGGCCCATACGCGCTTCCTGAAATGAAAACGCCATGCTAGCGCGTAGGGGAGAAAGGTGCAATTGCCCCGCCGGATGGCGGGGCGGCCGCGGTCAGTCTTTCGGCGTAAAGCGCAGCAGGCGGTTAGCATTGCTGACCACGGTAATGGAGGAGAGCGCCATCGCGGCCCCCGCCACCACCGGGTTAAGCAGGGTTCCCGTCAGCGGCCATAAGATCCCGGCGGCAATGGGAATACCAAGTGAGTTATAGACAAACGCGCCAAGCAGGTTCTGTTTCATGTTGCGCAGCGTCGCCTTCGAAATAGCCAGCGCGTCCGCAACGCCCGTCAGGCTATGGCGCATCAGGGTGATGGCGGCAGTTTCAATCGCGACATCACTCCCGCCGCCCATGGCGATACCAACATCGGCCTGAGCCAGCGCCGGGGCATCGTTAATGCCGTCACCGACCATCGCCACACGGCGACCTTCGCGCTGTAATTTGGCAATGGCCTCGGCTTTACCATCCGGTAAAACCCCGGCAATCACTTCATCGATCCCGGCTTCTTTCGCGATCGCTTTAGCTGTAGTGGGATTATCCCCGGTCAGCATCACCAGGCGATAGCCAGCAAGATGCAGGCGTTGCAGGGCGCTGACGCTGTCTTCGCGCAGCGGATCGCGAATGGCGAGCAGGGCGGCAATTTTGCCATCAACTGCCAGCAGCACCGGGGTGGCTCCTTGCGCTGCCTGAGAGGCCATCTCGTCTTCCAGTTCGCGTACGGTAATCTGCTGTTGCGACAGCAGCGCCTGGTTGCCGAGTAGTAAGCTGTTGCCTTCTGCTTCGCCGCTCACACCAAGGCCGCGCAACGTGCGGAAGTTCTGCACCGTCGGCAATGCCTCAGCGCCCGCTTTTTCGAGGATGGCGTGCGCCAGCGGGTGGCTGGAGCCTTGTTCGAGCGCGGCGGCAAAGCGCAGCGCCTGGTGTTCGGTAAAGCCATTCGCTGTTTTGATGGCCACCACTTGTGGTTTGCCGCGGGTCAGGGTGCCGGTTTTATCAAACACCAGCGTGTCGAGAGTGCTCGCTCTTTGCAGCGCATCGGCATCGCGCACCAGCACGCCAAACTCCGCCGCGCGACCCACGCCCGAAATGATCGACATCGGAGTTGCCAGCCCTAACGCACAAGGGCAGGCGATAATCAGAACCGTGGTAGTAATGACCAACGTATAGACGATTTGCGGCGCCGGGCCGAAGAGATACCAGATAGCGCCGCTGAGCAGGGCTATCACTACCACTACGGGCACAAACACCGCAGAAATTTTATCGGCCAGTTGCCCGATTTCCGGTTTACTACTTTGCGCCTGCCGCACCATGCGAATAATGCGCGACAGCGTTGTCTGGCTACCTACCGCGCTGGCGGTAAACAGCACGCTACCGTCCTGTACCACCGTTCCGGCGTGCACGGCATCGCCAATGCTTTTCTCCTGGGGAATCGGTTCGCCCGTGAGCATGGCTTCATCAAACCAGGCATCGCCCTGGCTTATTTCTCCATCGACAGGCACCCGATCGCCGGTGGTTAAACGCAGTGTCATGCCGGGGTGAACGTCGGCGAGGGGGAGCATTTTCTCGCCCTCTTCGGTTACCACACGGGCGGTGGGGGGCGTCAGATCGAGTAATTTTTCCAGCGCTTTTGAGGACCGCTGGCGCGCACGCGCTTCCAGCATATGGCCGAGGTTGATCAAACCAATGATCATCGCACTGGCTTCATAATAGAGATGGCGTGCTTCCATCGGGAACCACTGCGGCCAGATGTTTACGCTCATCGAGTAAAGCCAGGCTGCACCGGTACCGAGCGCCACAAGGGTGTCCATGGTGGCGGTGCCGTTGGTCAGGCTTTTCCACGCGCTACGATAAAAATGGCCGCCCGCGACAATCATCACGCCCAGCGTCACCAGGCCAATAAACAGCCACAGGGAGCGGTTGGCGTCGGTGACCATCATGTTGTCACCCACCATCCCCCAGACCATCACCGGTACGCCGACCAGCAGGGCGACAATAGCCTGCCAGCGAAAACGTTTCATGGTCGCGTTGGCCGTTTCCTGCTGACGTTCGCGGCGTTTTACGTCGTCTTCTATCGCTTCCGCACCGTAACCGGCACCTTCGACGGCGCTCACTAAATCCTGTGCGGAGGCGCTACCCATCACCAGCGCAGTGCGCTCCGCCAGATTGACCCGTGCCTGCGTGACGCCCGGAACCGCCTGGAGGGCTTTCTGGACGCGGGAGACGCAACTGGCGCAACTCATGCCATTGATTAACAGTTGCTTGCTGTCATCAAGGTCATCCGTTGCCGGAAGCTCAGGGGTGGCCGCTGTCAGTGCTTCCGACGGGGTTGATGACTCTGCCAGCGGTTTAGCCTTTGGGTGGCTAACGCTCGCTCCGTACCCGGCTTGTTTGATGGTATCGATAAGCGCCGAAGCATCGGCGCTGCCGGTGATCTGCGCATGGGTAAGGGTAACATCTGCCTGCTCAACGTCAGCACGTTGTTCCAGACTCTCTTTAACACGTTTAACGCAGTGGCCGCAGGACAGTCCGTCCAGCTCCAGCTCTGTAATGTGAGACATAATTAATTTCCTGTATGATGGGTCGTATAAAGATTGACCTGATTAATTACATGTACTAACTGTGTAACAGGTTAAACCTTCCATCAAGGGGAAGGTCAAGGGGGAAAAGTGAATATCAGTATTGTGGCGAAAAAGACCGGCTTAACCAGCAAAGCGATTCGCTTTTATGAAGATAAAGGGCTGGTGACGCCGCCGCTGCGCGGGGAAAACGGCTACCGCAGCTACACGCAGCTACACATCAATGAATTGACGCTGCTACGCCAGGCGCGCCAGGTGGGGTTCAACCTCGAAGAGTGTGGCGAACTGGTGAATCTGTTTAACGATCCGGCCCGTCACAGCGCGGATGTCAAAGCCCGCACATTACAAAAAGTGGCGGAAATTGAGCGTCATATTGTCGAGCTTGAAGCGATGCGTAAGCAGCTTATGTCGCTGGCGGAATCCTGCCCTGGCGATGACAGCGCCGACTGCCCGATTATTGATAATCTTTCCGGCTGCTGCCATCACAAGGCACACGCTAAGGGTTCAGCATAAAGATCACCGTGCCGCGATACCATGGCGAGGCGGCAAGGCGCTGTTCCTCTTGCGGATCCCAGACGCCGTTTTGCACGCGTCCGACTTTAAACGGAATGCGTAACCCGGCCAGCGCAGGAAGGTAGGCGGTATAATCCTCGACGGTGTTGCGCCCCTGATAGCTTTGCACCACCAGTTCATCCACCGGCAGGGCGTTCAGCGTTTTCACGCTGCCGGTTTTCGCCCAGTCCAGCAACCCCGTCACGCCCAGCGCGAACTGCGGAGAGAGGATTTCCCGCAACCGGTGCAGAAACTGCGCGTAATGATCGAGGCGGTGCGTGGCGGCATCAAAATCAATCTGCAGCCCCGTCACGTTGTTACCGGCGGCCTGCCAGCGCAGTAACAGACGGTTCAGCCGTGCCAGCATCTCATCAGAAACATCCAGCGTCGTCAGGCGCACGGTCAGCCAGATATGGGGAAACGTCAGGCGGGTAACCGGTAATCCTTTGCGTTCAAAAACGGCGGTGCCTGAGAGGGCAATCACATCGCCCTGATGCAGATAGACGGTGCGGGCATCACGCAGTGCGTCACCTGTCTTAACGCCCGACCATAACCAAAAATCCTGCCCGTCTGCGGCATTCGCCACAGACATAAACAGGGAACTGATAAAGGCGATTACCAGTAATACTTGAGGCTTTTCGCCCATACGCTTCCTGGATAATCGCGCTTGAGTTGCAGGAACCAGCCTTTACGCACGGCTTTATCGACATCTTCGCCACCGCAATCATTGTAGCCCGATGGCGCATAGCACATTACCGCGCGGTAAAGCGCATAGCTCTTGTCTTCCGGTTCGGCCTTCGTGTCATTAATCACCTGTTGGTACCACGCCAGACGATGTGGTTTTCCGGAAAAATCGTCCTGACGTGTGGCGACATCCAGCGCATCGTTGCCGCCACGGTCTTTCGCCAGGCTGACTTCGGTTTGCGTGGTGCGGAAAAACTCACCCAGGCAGTTAAGGGCATGGCCATCCTGCGGATTCTTACTCAGCACGCCAACGGTGTCATTCAACGATGCGCAGGCATAGGCTTTTTCCGGATCTGTGCCTGTCCATTTAAAGACGCTGACATCCACATCGTCAAACGCTTCGCCGGGAATGGCGGCGGTGATGGCCGTGAGCAGGGATTTATCCTGCAACCAGTCGGCATAGTGGCCCTGTGCCAGATCCTGCGTCAGCAAGGTATGCAGGGCAATGGTGCGCTCTTCGTTGTTTGGCCCCTTGCCCGCCTGCTGGCGTAACAGTTCAGGAGTGGCTTTGGTTTTCAGCACCAGTGAGCGGTAGCGCAGATTCGTGATGCGGCTATCGGGGGCGAAAATCTTCTCCAGCGCATTGCTGTTGACCAGCGTGGCCGCCAGCTTCGCCTGGAGTAACTGTTGTTGCTCAACATCTTTGCTGAGATCCAGCAGGTGCAGCCAGTGATCGCGTGCGGCATCCCATTGCTGCTGACCCATCAGTGCATCGCCGTAGAGCGCCTGTTCGCTAAACGCGAGGATATTGTGCTCGGGCAGGCTCTGCGCCGGAGTAATGTCTTTCACCACCGTCGCGTAATCCTGCTTGTTGTAAGCGAGCATCAGGCGCAAATAGTTCCACAGATCGGCGCGTTTGTTTTTTTCGAAATCGGCTTTAAGGCCATCGAGATACGCCTGATCGACACAGTGGGCGTGATTTTCGCACTGATTATCGCGCATCAGCCTGAGCGTCTGGATAAAGGTCAGCAGCGACGCATCGGGCGCACTTAGAAAATAGCTGTCTGCCCAGGTCAGGTCTTTGCTGAGCAACTTATTGTCGCTTTCGTTAATCAGGGCGCTCAGCGCATCGCTGTCGGCAGCCTGCGGCAGAATGTGTTCATAGAGTGTTGCCAGCGTATTCCAGTCCTGCAGATACCAGTTGATACGGCGCAGCAGCCCCTGTGTTGAGTCGGCGTATTTTCCCTGCGGCCATTTTTTGAGGTAGGTATCCGCGCTATCCCGCGCCTGTTGCGCCAGGGTTTTATCCACTTTGGTGACGTCAAAATCACCGTATTCGCCGTTAGCATTTTCACTGCTGGCGTTGAGCGCGTTACGCATCAGCATATAGCTGGCGGTTTCGGCGATCCACGGCTGCGGGTCCGTGCTAAGGGCGGTAAAGCTCTGCCTGGCTGCGGTGTAATTCCCGGCGTAAAACTGATTTGCGGCCTGCAAATAGTCACGAAACGCAGCGGCAGAGCCTTCCGGAACGGTGAGTTTGTTGAGTTCATCCTGAGCATTGCTGCTGCCATCGACAAGCAGACGCGTCTTCGCCAGCGTCTGACGTAGCTCGGGGGTCAGTGTTGTATCGGCCAGCAGCGCGGCAAAAAAATCCGATAGCGTATCGCTATTGAGCGACACAAAGCGGTTTTCGTTTTCGTCCTGGAGCGCCGTCAGGTGAGTGATTGCCTCGGCGTCGAGGCCCAGGGTCGCGATTTGCTGGCTGAGGGGATCCTCGCCAGGCGTCGTGTCCGAGTCGTCATCCACCGGGGGATCGTAATCCAGCATATGCATGCCGAAATAGAAATCCCGACTGCGGGTAATATCCGTCGGGACAGGCTGGCGCAGGGATGAAAAGCCTTTTTGCTCATCCAGCAGTCGCAGCAGATTATCGCGGGTATCGTTCGCCACGCCAAGGACCGGCGGGCTGACCAGAAAACAGCCCGGGCTCGCCCAGGCACAAGAATCCATATCCATTGACGCCAGCGCAGCGCTGCTGATGGCAAATGAGAGGCACAGGCCCAGCGTGAGGTGGCTTTTTTTCACCATCTTTCCTTGCGTATTATTACGATTATTCGACCGCAGCTTTGATGTGCAGCGTAATGCCTTCGACGGCGATAACTTCTACTTTGCTTCCTGCCGGTAAATCTGACCCGGCACTCACCGGCCAGGAGCTGTCTCCCACCCGCATGTGCCCGCGCCCGTTGACCAGCGCATTATCGAGGATAAAACGGCGGCCCACCAGTTGCTGTCCGCGCTGATTAAGCGACGCATCTGCCGGTTTCTGGTCACGTACCCGTCTGGATAGCCACAGCCACCACAGCCAGGCGGCGATAAGCGTGAGTACCGCGAAGATCACCCCCTGTAATTCCCAGCCGAACGGAACCAGCCAGACCAGCAGGCCGGTGACCACTGCCGCCACGCCGCTCCACAGCAAATAGCCGTTGCCGCCGAGCATCTCAGCGGCCAGAAGCAGGCCGCCAAGACTTAACCAGAAAATGTAGGCATGTTCAAAGAGCACGGCTATCATGGTTTTTTCCGTTCACTGGTGCTGTCTTTTACCAGCTCCGCGATCCCGGCAATCGAGCCCATCAGGCTGCTGGCATCCAGCGGCATCATCACGACTTTACTGTTATTAGCAGAGCCAATTTGTTGCAGCGCTTCGGTGTATTTTTGCGCCACAAAGTAGTTAATTGCCTGCACGTCGCCCGCTGCAATCGCCTCGGAGACCATTTTGGTCGCCCGTGCTTCTGCTTCTGCCGAACGTTCACGGGCCTCTGCTTCAAGGAACGCCGACTGCCGTTCACCTTCGGCTTTGAGGATTTTGGCCTGCTTTTCACCTTCGGCTTTGACGATTTCCGCCTGGCGAATCCCTTCGGCTTCCAGGATGTAAGCACGCTTGGTACGTTCGGCTTTCATCTGGGCGTTCATGGAAGAGACCAGCTCCGCCGGTGGGCGAACATCGCGGATTTCGATACGGGTGACTTTGATGCCCCACGGATTGGTGGCTTCGTCCACGATATGCAGCAGGCGAGTGTTGATGCTGTCGCGCTGAGAGAGCATTTCGTCGAGCTCCATCGAGCCGAGCACAGTACGGATGTTGGTCATGGTGAGGTTAATGATCGCCAGTTCCAGATTGCTCACCTCATAGGCGGCTTTCGGGGCGTCGATAACCTGAATAAAACACACCGCGTCGATGGTGACGTTGGCGTTATCTTTGGAAATGACTTCCTGGGAAGGGATATCGAGAACTTGCTCCATCATATTGATCTTACGACCAATGCGGTCCATAAACGGTACCACAAGGCTCAGGCCTGGCTGGAGCGAACGGGTATAACGACCGAAGCGTTCTACCGTCCACTGATATCCTTGCGGAACGATTTTGACACCCGCGCCTACAATGACCAGCGCGACGAAGATAAGAACGGGGATGACGATGAGCATCAAATAAACCTCCTGTTTAATTTGATGTCATTCTAACCAAATTTGGGGATCTTAACAGCGCGACCCCCAAATTTAGCGGGCGGGACTAGTAAAGCAGGGAGTAGAGCTGGCGACGGAATTTCGAGGCCAGTGCATCGCCGGTACCCAGCGCGGCCAGGATCTCCTGCAACATTTTGCGCGCCTCACCGTCTGCTGCGCCTAAATCTTTACGCAGATGACTGAACAGCAGCTCCAGCGCCTCTTCATTGCGGCCAACCTGATGCAGTTGCAGCGCCAGTTGCGTTGCCAGTTGCGCATCCGCCGGGTTCTTCTCGACCTGCTCTTGCAGATGCTGAATCTCCGGGGTGTCCGCGGCTTTTTTCAGCAGCTCGATTTGCGCCACCAGCCCTTGATAGCGGGTGTCCTGATCCTGCAGCGGAATGGTTTTCAGCACCGCTTCGGCATCATCAGAGCGGTTGAGCGCAATTTGCGTCTCCGCCAGCAGCAGGCCGATTTCACTGTTCTGCTGCGATAACTGCCAGGCCTCTTTCAACAGCGGCAGCGCTTCGGCATGTTTGCCTTCTTCCATCAGTTGCATGGCCTGTTGCGCTTTTAACTCTTCTTCACGCGGCAGGACTTTATCCAGCAGGGCGCGTATGGCCTCTTCCGGCTGCGGCCCCTGGAAACCGTCGACCGGCTGGCCGTTCTGGAACAGGTAAACCGTTGGGATCGCACGTAAACCAAACTGTGACGCAAGCATCTGCTCAGCATCGCAGTCCACCTTCGCCAGAATAAATTGCCCGTTATATTGCGCCGCCAGGCTTTCCAGCACCGGGGTCAACTGCTGGCAGTGCTGGCTACGCTCGGACCAGAAATAGAACAGCACCGGCGTGGTCATTGACTGTTCAAGCGTCGGGTGAAGGTTTGCTTCGTTAATGTTGACGATGTTCTGTACAGACATGAGTCATTCTCTGTTTAAGTGTTTATTGATACATGGGGACAGGCGCTGTGCCTTCAACTCACCCGTGTAAAATTTTATCCATTGCGCGTCCCGGCAGTATGCGTTTCAGCAGGCTTACTACCCAGGTGACGACCGTGACCGGATAACGCAGTTTGGGTTTCGGACTTTCAAAAGCATGGCGTACTTTGGCGACGACCGCCTCCGGGCCGAGGGTAAAACGTGCGGCAATACCGGGGTTTTCCACCGGTTTGTCACTCTGCGTCTGGTTGACGTTCTCGGTAAAGCGGGTGCGGATAGGGCCCGGCTCAATCAGGCTGACCTTGATGCCGCTGTGGCGCAGTTCCATACGCAGCGCATCGGACCAGGCTTCCAGGGCGTACTTACTGGCCGCATAAGCGCCACGACCGGGGGTCGAAATCAGCCCCATTACCGAGGACGTCATCACAATGCGGCCTTCGCCGTGCGGGAGCATGGCGGGTAACAGACGCATGGTGAGCTGGTGTGCGCCAAAAAAATTGGCGGAAAACTGTTTTTCCATTTGCTCACGGCTGATGGTAGACAGCGGGCCATACAGGCCAAAGCCCGCGTTATTAAAAATGCCATACAGACGGTTTTCCGTCAGGGCAATGACCTCGTCAGCGGCACGTTCTACGCTTTCGGGGAGGTCGAGATCCAACAGTACGCCGGTAAGTCCGGCCTGATTCATACGTGCAACATCCTCGCTTTTGCGGCAGGCCGCCAGGATGCGAAAGCCCTGACGCTTGAGTTCATGGGCGCTTTCCAGACCGATACCGCTGGAACATCCTGTTATTAAGATCGTTTTTTGCATAACTTTACCTGAAAGCGTCCCTGATAAATCAGGAGTCGTGATTAACTAATGGAGCCAACCGGGTCGCCATCCAGTCGGCAATAAAAGGCTGAGCGTCACGGTTTGGGTGGATCCCATCATCCTGCATCCACTGGGGTTTGAGATAGACCTCTTCCATGAAAAACGGCAACAGAGGAATATCAAACTCTTTGGCGAGCTTAGGATAGATGGCGCTGAATGACTCAGTATAACGGCGTCCATAGTTGGCGGGCAGCCGTATTTGCATCAGCAAGGGTTCGGCGTTTGCGGCTTTTACCGCCTGCAAAATGGTACGCAGCGTTTGTTCTGTTTGTTGGGGCGCAAAGCCGCGCAGACCATCGTTACCTCCCAGCTCAATCAACACCCAGCGAGGCTGATGCTCTTTAAGCAGTGCGGGTAAGCGTGCCAGCCCCTGTTGCGAGGTGTCGCCGCTAATGCTGGCGTTGATGACGGGCGGTTTTTGTTGCCACTTCTCGTTGAGCAACGCAGGCCAGGCGGTATTGGCCGCCATGCGATAGCCCGCGCTCAGGCTGTCTCCCAGAACCAGTAACGTGTCCGCAGCGGCGGCACGCAGGCTAAACAGAAGCAAAAACAGGAAGGCCAAATGCCAGCGGAAAACATTGTTGAAGTTCATCATCTTAAGAAGTCCGTCGGTCAGGGGGAGCATGAACTTTCCATCCTCACCGGAGTTGAGCTTGTTGTCAAACGGGCGCAAACCATCGCCCTGATTGGTGAATCAGGCTCGGGTAAGTCAACATTACTGGCGATTCTTGCCGGGCTTGATGATGGCAGTAGCGGCGAAGTGAACCTGTTGGGCCAGCCGCTTCACGCGATGGATGAAGAGGCGCGGGCAAAGCTGCGTGCCGCGCATGTCGGTTTTGTTTTCCAGTCTTTTATGCTGATCCCCACCCTGAATGCGCTGGAAAACGTCGAGCTTCCGGCGCTGCTGCGGGGTGAAAACAGCGCGCAGAGTCGTGCCAGTGCTAAAGGGTTACTGGAAGAGTTGGGGCTGGGGAAACGTCTCGATCACCTTCCCGCGCAGCTTTCCGGCGGCGAGCAACAGCGTGTGGCGCTGGCCCGTGCGTTTAATGGTCGCCCGGCGCTGTTGTTTGCTGACGAACCCACCGGCAACCTCGACAGGCAGACCGGCGATAAGATTGCTGATTTGCTCTTCTCGATGAACCAGCAATATGGCACCACCCTGATTCTGGTCACGCACGATCCTCAACTGGCGGCGCGTTGCGACAGGCGTTTACGTCTGGTGAACGGCGAACTGCGGGAGGAAGCATGATCGCCCGCTGGTTCTGGCGCGAATGGCGCTCTCCCTCATTGCTCATTGTCTGGCTGGCGCTAAGCCTGGCGGTGGCCTGTGTGCTGGCGCTGGGCAATATCAGCGACCGGATGGAAAAAGGATTAAGTCAGCAGAGCCGCGAGTTTATGGCTGGCGACAGGGCGTTGCGCAGTTCACGTGAAATTCCGCAGGCGTGGCTGGAAGAGGCGCGAAAAGAGGGGCTTAAAGTTAGCGAGCAAATCTCATTTGCCACTATGACCTTCGCCGGTGACACACCACAACTGGCAAACGTGAAAGCGGTGGATGACAGTTATCCGCTCTACGGCGACCTGCAAACCACGCCGCCTGCGGTCAAACCGCTGGCCGGAACGGTATTGCTGGCCCCACGGTTGATGGCGCTGTTAAACCTGAAAACCGGCGACTCGATTGATGTGGGGGATGCCACGCTGCGTATCGCCGGGGAGGTGGTGCAGGAGCCGGATTCCGGTTTTAACCCGTTCGAAATGGCGCCGCGATTATTAATGAATACGGCGGATGTAGCGAAAACAGGAGCGGTACAACCGGGAAGCCGCGTCACCTGGCGGGTAAAATTTGCCGGGACACCCGCACAACTGGAAGCCTACGAAAAATGGTTACTGCCGAAGCTTAAGCCGGAACATCGTTGGTATGGCCTTGAGCAGGACGACGGCGCGCTCGGCAAGTCATTGCAGCGCTCCCAGCAATTCTTGCTGCTGTCGGCGTTGTTAACCCTGCTGCTGTCAGTCGCGGCGGTGGCTGTCGCGATGGGGCACTATTGCCGCAGTCGTTACGACCTGGTGGCCATTCTCAAAACGCTGGGGGCGAGCAGGGCGCAGTTACGCAAATTGATCATCGGCCAGTGGCTGATGGTACTCGCGCTGGCGTCCGTCACCGGTGGCGCGATGGGGCTGTTGTTTGAAAAAATCCTGCTGATCTTGCTCAAGCCTGTTCTGCCGGTGGCACTCCCTGCCGCCAGCGGCTGGCCGTGGCTCTGGTCGATTGGCGCCATGCTGGTGATTTCCTTGCTGGTGGGGATACGGCCCTGGCGCTTGCTGCTGGCAACGCAGCCTTTGCGGGTATTGCGGCGTGATGCTGTCGCCGATGTCTGGCCGCTGAAATTTTATATTCCCGTTATCAGTATCGTGTCTGTGTTGCTGCTGGCCTGGCTGATGGGGGCCAGCATGCTGCTGTGGTCGGTGCTGGCGGGGGCGGTGGTTCTGGCATTGCTGTGCGGCGTAGTCGGCTGGCTGCTGCTGCGGGTGATGAAAAAGCTTACCCTCAAAACATTGCCGCTGCGTCTGGCGGTCAATCGTCTGCTGCGCCAGCCGTGGTCAACGCTGAGTCAGTTATCGGCTTTCTCGCTGTCATTCATGCTGCTGGCAATGCTGCTGGTGCTGCGTGGCGATCTGCTCGACCGCTGGCAGCAACAGCTTCCCCCGGAAAGCCCGAACTATTTCCTCATTAATATTGCCCCGGAGCAGGTCGAACCGGTGAAAGCGTTTCTCTCTGAACACCAGGTGGCAACCCAGGCGTTCTGGCCTATCGTGCGTGCCCGACTGACGCAGATAAACGGTCAAAGTACGGAAGGGAGCCCGGATGAAGCGCTGAACCGCGAATTGAATCTGACCTGGCAGGGGGCAGAAGCAAACCACAACCCGGTTACCGCAGGCTCCTGGCCACCAAAACCCGGTGAGGTCTCGGTCGAAGCAGAACTGGCTAAACGCCTGGGACTCAAACTCGGCGACAGAGTGACCTTTATGGGTGATACCCAGGATTTCACCGCTAAAGTCACCAGCCTGCGTAAAGTGGACTGGGAAAGTTTGCGTCCCAACTTCTTCTTTATTTTCCCGCAGGGGGCGCTGGACGGACAGCCGCAAAGCTGGCTGACCAGTTTCCGCTGGCAGAATGGCAACGGTATGTTGACCCAGCTTAACCGCGAGTTTCCCACCATCAGCTTGCTGGATATTGGCGCTATCTTAAAACAGGTTGGCCAGGTGCTGGAGCAGGTGAGTCGGGCGCTGGAAGTGATGGTTGTGTTGGTCACCCTGTGCGGCGTGCTGCTGTTGCTGGCCCAGGTGCAGGTGGGGATGCGCCAGCGTCATCAGGAACTGGTGGTGTATCGTACGCTCGGCGCCGGCAAGCGACTGTTACGCACCACGCTGTGGTGTGAATTTGCCCTGCTCGGGCTTGTCTCCGGGCTGGTGGCGGCGATTGGTGCGGAAACGGCGCTGGCGGTGCTGCAAACAAAAGTCTTTGATTTTCCCTGGGAGCCGGACTGGCGGTTGTGGGTAACGTTACCACTGTGCGGCGCCGTTTTGTTATCCGCATGCGGTGGCTGGCTGGGCACACGGCTACTCAAAGGGAAAGCGCTGTTCCGCCAGTTTGATCAGTAAAACCATGTCATTTTGATTACACGTCGGTTAAATAATCGGCGTGTTTTTTTTAAGTGCACAAATTGCTAAATAACTGATTTTTAAGCGCACAAAGTACGAAAAACTCGACAACATGGCGCGCTTAATCGGCGTTAATATTCAGCTGGCAACTATTTGGCTGCTTATTAACCAAGGAAACAGCATGGCACATAAAATAAAAGCGCTGGCGATAACGATCGGCGCGGCACTGGCGATGACCTCATTTGCAACGCAAGCAGAGATCACGCTGCTGAAACAAGATCCGCAGGCGGGCGATCCGTTAAGCCGTCTGAATTTCACTGTGGGCGGCAGTATCCGTCCGCAGTTCAACATGATGACGGGAGATGGTGATAAAGGCTCTTACAAACGTAACGGCTTCGACGGCGGTACCCGTTTCCGCTTCGCCAGTGATTACTACCTGTTTGATGACATCAGTTGGATTAACTACTACGAGCTGGGCGTCAATATTCCGGCGGTGTTTGACTGGGATAACCACTATGCAAAAGGTGCCCACGACACCACGCGCCGTATGCTCTATACCGGACTGAAAAGCAAAACCTGGGGAACATTAACCTACGGTCAGCAAAACAGCATTTACTATGATGTGGTAGGGGCGAAAACCGATATCTGGGATTACGACATGATCGGTCAGGCGCCGGGTAACGGTATCAACGGCGATTATGATGGTTCTTATCGCTCACGCAATATGCTGAAATATAAGAATACGTTCGGGGATGCGGATGTTTACGCCTCATATCTGTTCGATGATAACGAATATCTGCCGGGTAACGGTCTGCGTTACAAACGTAAAGGTGGTGGCTCGCTGGGCCTGGATTACCATCTGACTAACACCCTGACATGGGGCGCGGCCTGGAACTATACCCGTGCTGAAATGCGCAATCCGGGCAATGACGACAGCAAAACGTACGACCAGAATATTCTCGGTACTGCGCTGAGCTGGACACCGGATAACTGGACCTTCTCCGCTGGCGGCGGCTGGTATCAGAACTTCCTGCTGAGCAAGAGAAACACGGTTCACAATTACTTCGCGGGTGATGCGTGGGGCGTTGAATATTTCGCCGGTTATAAGATCCCGGTTAATCAGTATGCTGTGAAATCTGTCCAGCCGTACTTTATGGGCGATCGCATCGAATACGTGAATGGACGCAACTATCAGCGTATCGATAACGGTGTAGGTATCAGCTTCCAACTGGATTATGGTTTCCGCGTGGATTACGAACACGTGTTTACCTCCAGCACCGACGATCTGGGCGATATGAACTTAGTGCGTCTGCGCTACGACTTCTAAAATTCCTGGGCATTTGGCTATCTTCCTTGCCAGTTTGAACCCGGGCAGTGCTCGTAACCTCACGTACTGCACGCTGTCCGTGTTCAACCTGCCTGTGCCGATAACGCCAACTGACCCCGGAATTAGCGTCCTGCACTTCTGCTTAGCAAAGATCTCACTTTGCTTATCTGGAAAACGCATAAAGGAAAGCGACTGAATTTCGCTTTTCTTTATGCTTCATCGCCTTAGCTTTGCAAAATCTCCCATCATTCAGTGACATACTTCACAACAACATGAATTTATTTCAATTACCGCTGCGTTATGTTTATGCCATCTTATCCCTGTAATGAATATGGAGCGCGCCGCGTCGACGGTGCGCCACACAGCAGACACACTTCGTTAGGGAGAATGTATGGGACGTCGTCTCGGTTTACGCGCCACCGTTGGGGCACTACTTCTGGCATGCGGTTTATCTTCCGCGCAGGCCAATAGCGATCCGCACACCATTGTCTTCGGCGTTGCGCCGGGGCCTTATGGCGACATGGTCAAACAGGCCATTGAGCCGTCACTGAAAGAAAAAGGCTACAAAGTCGTGGTGCGCGAATTCAGCGACTACGTGCAGCCGAATATGGCGCTGTCGAATGGCAGTATTGATGCCAACCTGTTCCAGCACTCGCTCTATTTCGATAAATTTACTGCGGATAAAGGGCTGAAGCTGACCAAATTGATCACCGTACCGACGGCGGGCATGGGCTTCTATTCCCACAAAATTAAAAGCCTCGATGAGCTGAAAAAAGGCGACATCGTTACACTGTCCAACGATCCGACTAACCTGGCCCGTGGCCTGCGTTTCCTGAAATCGCTGGATCTGATCACTATTAAAGACAATATCGATCCGACCAAAGCCTCTGAACGCGATATCGCCAGCAACCCGAAAGGGCTGGTGTTTAAACCGCTGGAAGCCGCACAGTTGCCGCGTACGCTGGATAGCGCCACCGCAGCCCTGGTTAACGGTAACTTTGCTATTGCCGCTGGGCTGGATCTTTCTACTGCGATCAAGCAAGAACATCTGGATGAGAACCTCAAAAACATCATTGCGGTACGCAGTGAAGATGCGGATAAACCCTTCGCCAAAGACATTGTTGAGGTCGTGAAATCTCCGGCTTACCGTGCGGTGATTGACGATCCAAAAAATGTTTACGGTGCCTTCCAGAAACCGGAGTGGATGACTGCCGCTGATAAGAAGTAAGGGCAGCGCTGGGTTAACAGGCAGGCTGCGGCCTGCCTTTTGCTATTTGAGGGACACATGATTGAGATAGATAAGGTGTGCGTGGATTTTCCCGCCGTACAGGGAGCGAAACCCATGCGTGCCGTGGACAACGTCAGCTTGCGTATCGCGCCCGGTGAGATTTTTGGCATTGTCGGCACCAGCGGCGCGGGGAAAAGCACCCTGTTGCGTACGTTGAATGCCCTGCAACGCCCGAGTGAAGGCTGCGTCAAAGTGAACGGCGTGGCGATTTCAAAAATGGAAGGCCTGATGCTGCGTAAAGCCCGTCAGCGTATCGGCATGATCTTCCAGCACTTCAACTTGATGCATACCCGCACCGTCGCGCAAAACGTGGCATTCAGCCTGAAAGCGGCGGGGTGGGATCGCAGCAAAATCGCCCCGCGCGTCACGGAAATCCTTGAACTGGTGGGGCTGGGCGACAAAGCAAACCGCTACCCGGTACAACTGAGCGGCGGGCAGAAGCAGCGTGTCGGTATCGCCCGCGCTATCGCTAACCACCCGGACGTATTGTTGTGCGATGAACCGACTTCGGCGCTGGATCTGGAAACCTCGGCCACTATTCTCGAACTGCTCAAGCAGATCAACGCACAGCTCGGTATCACGATCGTGCTGATCACCCATGAGATGAACGTGATCAAATCCATCTGCGATCGCGTGGCGGTCATGTCCGGCGGCAAGGTGGTAGAAACCGGCGATGTGTTTGATATTTTCGCCCATCCGCAGCATGCCTTTACTCAACAACTGGTTTCACGCACGTTGAATCTGACGCTGCCGGACCGTCTGCGGGAGCACCTGCCGGGACAATTGTTGAAAATCCTGTTTATTGGCGATTCGGCTGAGCAGCCGGTCCTCTCCGATGCAGCCATCAACTTTGGTGTGGCGGTTAATATTCTGCACGGGAAAATTGAGTATATCGGCGAGCGCGCGCTCGGCATTCTGGTGGTGCAACTTACCGCAGAAGACCCGGCTGTTGTCGAACAGGCGGTAGACTACATTCGTAACCGTACCGCTCAGGTGGAGGTGATCCGTGGATAATTTACTGGCCGATTTGAGCCTCGCGTTTGGTGAAACCTTCCGGATGCTGAGCATCTCAACGGTGCTGGCGATCATCGGTGGCCTGCCGCTGGGGTTTCTGATCTTTGTGACCGACCGAAACCTCTTCTGGCAAAACCGCGCGGTCTATCTCATCAGTTCCGTGCTGGTGAACATCATCCGCTCCGTGCCTTTTGTCATCCTGCTGGTTTTGCTGTTGCCGTTAACCCAATTTTTGCTCGGCAACACCATCGGGCCGATTGCCGCATCGGTGCCGTTGTCCGTGGCGGCGATTGCCTTCTATGCCCGTCTGGTGGACGGCGCGTTGCGTGAAGTGGACAAGGGCATTATTGAAGCGGCGGAAGCCTTTGGCGCCAGCCCCATGCGCATCATCTGCACGGTGCTGTTGCCGGAAGCCAGCGCGGGCCTGCTGCGTGGGTTAACCATTACGCTGGTGAGCCTGATCGGTTACTCGGCGATGGCGGGGATCGTGGGCGGCGGCGGTGTCGGTGACCTGGCTATCCGTTATGGTTACTATCGCTACGAAACCCAAGTGATGATTGTCACCGTGGTCGCGCTGATTGTGCTGGTGCAGGTCGTGCAGATGCTGGGCGACTGGCTGGCACAAAGGGCGGACAAGCGCGACAGGCATTGAGATGTTCCCGGATGGCGGCGTGACCGCCTGATCCGGGCTACAAGCTGAACCGTAGCCCCGGCAGGCGCAGCGCCTCCGGGGAGCCAGTCAGGCAAGTTTTGCCTGTGCCCAGGCGATGCCGCTGGCATACTCCGGCGGTAGCAGCGGCACCAGCGCTTCCAGCGTTGCGCTCAGGCGGCCGGTGTCGCTGTCATTCAGGTTAAGGTGCCCCACCTTGCGGCCCGGACGCACCTCTTTGTCGTACCAGTGCAGATGCACCAGCGGCAGTTTTAACCAGTCATAATTCAACTCGCTGCCGATCAGGTTCACCATCACCGACGGGCTGTTAACCACCGGTGGCGGCAGCGGTAAATCCACCACCGCGCGCAGATGCAATTCAAACTGGCTGATGGAGGCACCGTTTTGCGTCCAGTGGCCGCTGTTGTGCACACGTGGCGCCAGCTCATTGATCAGCAAGCCCGCCGGGGTCACAAAGCACTCCATCGCCATCACGCCCACATAATTCAGCTCGTGCATAATGGCAGAGAGCATACTTTCCGCTTGCTGTTGCTGGCGCATGTCGGCCTGCGGGAAGACCACGCTGGTGCGCAGAATACCGTCCTGATGCAGATTGTGAGTCAGCGGATAGAACACCGTGCTGCCGTCATGGCCGCGTGCGCCCACCAGCGATACCTCACCGGAAAAATTGATGCCCTGCTCAACGATGCATTCGCCGTAGCAGTCATCCGGCAACTGTTCTGTTTCGTCTGCACGCAGACGCCACTGACCGCGACCGTCGTACCCGCCCACGCGTCGTTTGACAATCGCCAGCTCGCCCAGCGTTTTGAAGACCGCAGGCCATTCGCTTTTGTCTGCCAGCAACTGCCACGGTGCGGTGGCAAGCTTAAGTTTGTCGAACAACTGCTTTTGCGTCAGGCGGTCGGCAATAATAGGGAACACATCGCGATTCACAAACGCCGGATGACGCGCCAGCTCGCGGGTCAGCGCGGTTTCCGGCCAGCGTTCGATCTCTGCGGTAATCACGCTCTGGGCAAACGGCACCGCTTCCGGGTCTGCATCGAGCCCCACGGGCCACACGGCGATGCTCAGCGGTTCGCCTGCCTGGCGCAGCATGCGACCAAGCTGACCGTTACCTAAAATGCAAACCTGTTTCATGCCGCACCCCGTGGATCCGGGTTTTCCAGCACTTCATCGGTCTGGGCGCGGCGGAACTCGGCCAGGCGCTGATGCAGTTCGGCGTCGTGCTGGGCCAGAATTTGGGCGGCCAGCAGGGCGGCATTCGCGGCCCCGGCTTTGCCAATGGCCAGCGTACCGACCGGAATACCGCGCGGCATCTGGACGATAGAGTAGAGGCTATCCACACCGCTCAGCGCGGCGCTCTGTACTGGCACACCCAGCACCGGCACTAATGTTTTCGCTGCAATCATTCCCGGCAAGTGCGCCGCGCCGCCTGCACCCGCAATGATCACCTGAAAACCGTTCTCTTCGGCGCTTTCGGCAAAGCTGAACAGTTTATCGGGGGTGCGGTGAGCGGAGACGACTTCAACGTGGTGCGGGACATTCAGGATATCGAGAATTTCGGTGGCGAACTGCATGGTCGCCCAATCGCTTTTCGATCCCATGACAATGGCGATACGCGCCGGTTGGTTAACAGAAGACATGCGTTAAGAAAACTCCTGTGGGTGTGACTACGGACAGCTTTTGAGGGCACAAAGAATAGCACGGAAAACGGGCAAGGAAAACGGTTGCGTGGCGATGAATGCTGCAATCCGCTGTGGCGAAGCATGCGCATCTAGCGGTTCAAATTCTTAGAACGGAAAAGGGATCAGCTCGACGTCGTCTGCGGTCACTTTCACCATAGAGCCCTGGGTGTGCCAGGCGCCGAGGACAACGCGCATGGCGGGTTTGCCGTTTGCGATAAGCTCGTGCACGTCCGGGCGATGAGTGTGACCGTGGATCAGGCACTGAACCTGGTGTCTTTCCATCGCGGCAACCACTGCCTGCGGATTAACGTCCATAATGGCCTGCGATTTGCTGCTGTTGGCGGCTTTGCTTCCCGCGCGCATTCTGGCTGCGATACGTTGGCGAACAAACAGCGGCAGGGCGAGAAACAGCCTCTGTAACCAGGGCTTGTGGACTTTGGCGCGAAACGCCTGGTAGCCTGCGTCGTCCGTACAGAGCGTGTCGCCGTGCATAATCAGCACCTTGCGACCATACAGATCGAGCACTTTCTCTTCCGGCAGAAGCTGCATGCCGCTTTCGCGCGCAAAGCGTTTGCCGAGCAGGAAGTCGCGATTACCATGGATGAAGTAACAGGGCACGCCACTGTCGACCAGCGCCTTAATGGCGGCGGCGATGTCACGGTGCAGGGGAGTGGGGTCGTCGTCGCCAATCCAGGCTTCGAACAGGTCGCCCAAAATATAGAGCGCGTCAGCCTGTCGGGCTGTGCCTGTCAAAAAACGCAGAAAACCGGCGGTGATCGCCGGTTCTTCTGTTTGCAGATGAAGGTCTGCAATAAAAAGTGTCGCCACGATTACTCGCTGACGGTCACGCTTTCAATCACGACATCTTCTTTCGGCACGTCCTGATGCATACCGCTGCGGCCGGTAGGAACGGCTTTGATTTTGTCTACCACGTCCATGCCTTCAACCACTTCGGCAAACACACAGTAGCCCCAACCCTGCAGGCTTTCGCCAGAGAAGTTCAGGAAGTCGTTATCCACGACGTTGATAAAGAACTGTGCAGTTGCGGAGTGCGGAGCCTGAGTACGCGCCATTGCCAGCGTGCCACGGGTGTTTTTCAGGCCGTTGTTAGCTTCGTTTTTGATCTGGTCTTTGGTTGCTTTCTGATGCATGCCCGGTTCGAAGCCGCCGCCCTGGATCATAAAGCCATTAATGACACGGTGGAAAATGGTGTTGTTGTAAAAACCTTCACGGCAGTAGTCCAGGAAGTTTTTAACTGTTTCAGGCGCTTTATCATCAAAAGTTTTGATTACGATGTCGCCGTGATTAGTGTGGAAAGTAACCATTTTTGCATCCTGTTCCGGTAGAGTGGTGCGCAGACCCGACTGTGGGTCAGTGATAGTCGCTTGTTATAGCATAACCGGGAGGTTGGATCACCTTGCAAAGTGTGCTGCTTCGGGATTGAATTACAGGTAATATATGCGTTTTTCCGTTCCACACACGTCTACATGGAATCTTCGATGTTAAAAATCTTCAATACACTGACGCGCCAAAAAGAGGAATTCAAACCTATCCATGCCGGGGAAGTCGGCATGTACGTGTGTGGTATCACTGTTTACGATCTCTGTCATATTGGTCATGGCCGTACTTTCGTGGCGTTTGATGTGGTCGCTCGCTACCTGCGTTTTATCGGCTATAAGCTGAAATACGTGCGCAATATTACCGATATTGACGACAAAATTATCAAACGCGCCAATGAAAACGGCGAAAGCTTTGTGGCGTTGGTCGACCGAATGATCGCAGAAATGCACAAAGATTTTGATGCCCTCAATATTCTGCGCCCGGACATGGAACCGCGTGCGACGCACCATATCCATGAGATCATCGAAATCACTGAACAGTTGATCGCGCGTGGTCACGCCTATGTTGCTGACAATGGCGACGTGATGTTCTCTGTGCCGACGGACCCGAACTACGGTCAGTTGTCGCGCCAGGATCTCGACCAGTTGCAGGCGGGGGCGCGCGTGGATGTCGTTGACGTGAAGCGTAACCCGATGGACTTCGTGCTGTGGAAGATGTCCAAGCCGGGCGAACCGAGCTGGACCTCGCCGTGGGGCGAAGGGCGTCCGGGCTGGCACATTGAATGTTCCGCGATGAACTGCAAACAACTCGGCAACCATTTCGATATTCACGGCGGCGGTTCTGATCTGATGTTCCCGCACCATGAAAACGAAATTGCCCAGTCAACCTGTGCCCATGACGGCGAGTATGTGAACTACTGGATGCACTCCGGCATGGTAATGGTCGATCGCGAGAAGATGTCCAAATCGCTGGGTAACTTCTTTACCGTGCGTGATGTGCTCAAATATTACGACGCCGAGACTATTCGCTACTTCCTGATGTCCGGCCACTATCGCAGCCAGTTGAACTACAGCGAAGAGAATCTCAAGCAGGCGCGTTCAGCGCTGGAACGTCTGTATACCGCGCTGCGCGGTACCGACAAGTCTGTTGCGGCAGCCGGTGGCGAGACGTTTGAAGCGCGCTTTATTGAGGTCATGAACGATGACTTCAACACGCCGGAAGCCTATTCGGTGCTGTTTGATATGGCGCGTGAAGTGAATCGCCTGAAATCAGAAGATATGGCGGCGGCGAATGCGCTGGCCTCGCATCTGCGTAAGCTCTCTTCTGTGCTGGGGCTGCTGGAACAGGATCCCGATGCGTTCCTGCAAAGCGGTGCGCAAGCAGACGATAGCGAAGTGGCTGAGATTGAAGCGTTGATTCAACAGCGTCTGGATGCGCGTAAAGCGAAAGACTGGGCAGCAGCAGATGCGGCGCGCGACCGTCTTAATGAGATGGGCATTGTGCTGGAAGATGGCCCACAGGGTACGACCTGGCGCCGTAAGTAATTACTACTTCTGAGGGGAACGCGGTGTTCCCCTCTCCCCACAGCGGATAAGGCGGTTACGCCGCCTGAGTTATCGGGACCGCCAGTGCCACAGCACGCCCATCAGAATGAGCCCCGGCACCCACACCCACAGTAATTCCGAAATGATCACCTGATGCCCGTAAGGCGTCATATACCGCGACAGGGCAAAAGGCGCGACCTTAATCACCTGCCAGGGCGCAAAAAAGCGTTCATCTGACCACGGCCAAAGCCAGCCGACCCCTTTGCCGCCGGTGGTAATCGAATCCAGCAAACTGTGCGACAGCAATGAGACGGTCAAAAAAGCCCAACAGCGCATCAGGCTCGCTTTAAACCAGCGTCGCCCCAGCCATGTCACCAGAATGGGCACTACAAAGGCGAATAACAGCGAATGGGTGAAGCCGCGATGACCAAACACATTGCCGTACGCCACGCCAAATTTGAATGCCAGCACATCGGCATCCGGCAACATCGCAAGGGCAACGCCTGCCAGCAATAATCCCCTGGGGATCACTTTGTTGCCCAGTCCCAATCCCAGGCAAAGTGGTACGGCGGCGTGAGTAATAACGGTTGGCATTGTCAGTCCTTGAACAAAAGAAAAGAGTATAAACGAGACGGCTTACATCGCCGGATGTGTGTTTTCTGATAAGTCAGGGTATAAAGAAAAAATTATTTTTGCGATGCGGCAGGAAATTAACATCAGCGTTTTCTGATAGTTGGTCTGTTGCATAAAGAGGGACGATATTTTTCAGGGTCATGCCGAAACCGAAATGTCCGGCCTGATGCGCAGGATGACTTATCCGGCAGAGGGCGCCATGACACCTGAAAAATGAGGGATGTGGCGAATGCTGCCGCCGTAATGCAACGCGAATGACTCAGTGCATGCATCCATTAAAAATGCGGGCCAATACTCGCTTTATTATGCGGATTCCCGCACCACCAGTTGCCCGGAAAGGGTAATCGTCTGCGTCAGCAAATCTGGCTCTTTCAATTTACGTATAATCAGCCCCGCAGCCTGACGGCCCGCTTCTTCACTGGCCGACGAGACATAGGTAAAAGAGGGGGAGGTGAGGTTCACGTGGAGCATATCCTCGAAGCCTATCAGCGCCACCTGTTGTGTCAGGAAGACATCTTTACCGATGGTACGCCCCACCTGATGAATACCGCTGATAGAGCCAATCACCGCGTTCGGCGAATGGCATAGCAGGGCGGTGATGGTGTTGTTTTTTTCCAGCAAATGACGCGTTGCCAGGCTGGCTGATTCGGTCGATTCACTGCAGGCGGGAGCATATTCATCGCGCAGCACCATACCGTATTGCTTGAGGGCACTATGTACGCCCAACAAACGCTGGTGGCGTACCAGGTCTTTTTCCATACCGCCGATATAGGCGATGCTGCGATGCCCACGTTCGATAAGGTAGCGCGTGGCAAGGCTTGCGGCCTGGCGGCTATCGCGCATCACCAGATTGCAGCTCTCGGCAGGCATGGACTGGGACACCACCACCATCGGTAGCGGACACTGGCTGATTCTTTCCGGTAAATGCGGATTAAGGGGATCCGACGAGAGATATATCGCGCCCGCCACGCCCTGTTGCTTAAAAGAGAGCAGGCAGCGTTCCAGGTGCTCATGATCATCCAGCGGCTGCCCCAGGAAGACCATATAGCCCTTACGCTCCAGCTCCTGGACAATGCTCGCCATCACCTTGATGGAAAAGCTGTCGCTGAAATCACGCAAGATCAGGCCAATCAGGTTCGAGGTATTGGCGCGCAGATTAGCGGCCGCGACGTTGTGCACATATCCCAGCTCATTGATAGCCGACTGAACTCTCTCGATGGTGGCATCGGAGATTTTTCCCTTTTGGCGCAGCACCAGAGAGACGGTTGAAACCGAAACGCCCGCCAGTTTAGCGACATCAATGATGCTGACCTTTTTCAATCGTGCTCCCTGAAAGTACAGAATAATCAGTCAGAAATAGTAAAGCCTCCTGCATAAATACAGGAGACTTATTTCACCTTACCAGCACAAGGTTATTTGCCAAGCGATGTCGCCATAGCCTGAGCAATAAATTGGGCTCTGGCGCCGAAGATCACCTGCACGCCTTTATCCCCGACAAAGACCACGCCGCGTGCGCCCACACCGTTAAGTCCTTCTTTATTCACCTGGCTGCCGTCCAGCACTTCAATACGCAGGCGGGTAATACAAGAACCAACGGAATCAATGTTTTTCGCCCCGCCCAGCAGGTCAACAATCTCGGTAACCAGCTCCTCGTCCGTTTTGTCTTTCGCATCCGCAGACACTTCGGTACGGCCCGGTGTTTTGACATCAAAGCGACGGATAACAAAGCGGAAAGTAAAGTAGTAGATCAGCGCCATCGGCACGCCAATGATCACCGCATTCAGGTAGTTTGTCTCATAGCCATTAAACGACGGCAGAATACCAAACGAAATGTAGTCAATAAGACCGGCTGAGAACGACTTCGCGATATGCGCATGCATCAGGTACATGGACATGTACGCCAGGCCCGCCATGAGCGCATTGAACACATACAGAATCGGCGCGACGAAGATAAAGGTAAATTCGACCGGCTCAGTGATGCCTGTTAAGAAGCAGGTCAGCGCGGCGGAGAAGAGAATACCCGCAGCGATTTTTTTGTTTTTGGTATGCGCTTCGTGGTACATCGCCAGACAGGCGGCAGGCAGTGCGAACAGCATCAGCGGGAACTCACCCTGCATGAATTTACCGGCGTTCTGATAGGTGTCGCTGCTGAACGACTTGGTGCCTTCCTCCAGCATTTTGAACCAGATTGTCTGGTCGCCGTGGATAACCTGGCCTGCCTGAGTGGTGTAGTCCCCGAAGGAGTACCAGAACGACGGATACCAGATATGGTGCAGACCGAGCGGGATCAGCGCACGTTCTGTCAGGCCAAAGATAAAGGTTGAGGCCGCCTGATTATCGCCGTTAACGATAACGGAGAGCGCGTCAATGCCCGCCTGGATATGTTGCCAGACGTAGGGCAGCAGCAGGCCGAGAATAAACGACATAAACGCAGTGGCGATGGCGACAAAACGCTTACCGGAGAAGAAGCCCAAAAATTCAGGCAACTGCATAGTGTGGAAGCGGTTATAGCACCAGGCTGCGAGGATGCCGCAGATTAAGCCGCCAAAAACCCCCATTTGCAGCGACGGGATACCGACCACCATCGCATATTTCCCGCCCTGTGAAGCCATTTCCGGCGTAATTGATAGCACGGTGCTGATGGTAATGTTGGTGACAAACACCGACACGGCCGCAGAAAGGGCGGCAATCCCGGATTCAGAGGCCAGACCAACCGCAGAGCCGATGGCGAACAGCAGCGGCAGGTTATCGAAAATAACCCCACCGGCATTCATCATCAGCGGTAAATGAAACTTATCGCCAAACGCCAGCAGCAGACCGGCAGCCGGCAGTAATGAAATAGGCAGCATTAACGCACGCCCAATCATGGACAACTTTGAGAGTGATTTAATAAACCCTGATAACACATTCATCGTGTGATTCCCCCGAATCCAGGCTTTTTTGTTGCGCGAAATACGCGCATTTATTGTCAGTAGAACGTTCTAGTAAAACGTTCTAGTAAAACGTTCTACTTATCGTGTTAGAAGAGATTCTTCTCCGCAACTGAAATTTCACTTTCGGTCATAGCAAAATGTGATTATTTGAAGGCGATCAATTATTGACCGTGCCGGCAGTAAGGGAAATGGGGAGGGAAACAGGCCCGGCTCGCGGGCCTGTAGAAGGGATATCAGGCAACTACGGTGACGCTTTGTCCCTGAAATACAACGGTTTGTCCGGCGACTATCTTGCAACGCTTACGGGTTTCGACCTTGCCGTCAACCTTGACCAGACCGTCATCGATAGCGATCTTCGCCTGCGCGCCGCTTTCGCTCCAGCCTTCCAGTTTCAGCAGATCGCAGAGTTCAACGTGCGGATGCTTGCCCAGTGAGAATGTTGCCATCTTATGCTTTCTCCACGTCGTGGTACTCTTCGCACGCCTGTAGTGTGTTCTGAATCAGGGTTGCGACGGTCATCGGGCCTACACCGCCCGGCACCGGCGTGATATACGAGGCACGCGCCGCGGCGTCTTCGTAAACCACATCGCCAACCACTTTGCCGTTTTCCAGACGGTTGATGCCAACATCAATCACGATGGCGCCTTCTTTGATCCACTCACCAGGAATAAAGCCTGGTTTGCCGACCGCAACGACCAGAAGATCGGCGTTTTCCACATGGTGACGCAGGTTTTTGGTGAAGCGGTGGGTCACGGTGGTGGTGCAACCGGCCAGCAGCAGCTCCATGCTCATCGGGCGGCCGACGATATTAGAGGCGCCGATGACCACGGCGTTCAGGCCGTAGGTATCAATGTTGTAACGCTCAAGCAGCGTCACGATACCGCGCGGGGTGCACGGGCGCAGACGTGGCGCACGCTGGCACAGGCGGCCAACGTTATACGGGTGGAAACCGTCGACGTCTTTATCCGGCGAAATGTGTTCCAGCACTTTGACATAATCGATACCGGCAGGCAGCGGTAATTGAACCAGAATACCGTCGATTTCGTTATCGGCATTGAGCTTGTCGATAAGTGTTAGTAGTTCGGCTTCGGTGGTGGTTTCCGGCAAATCGTAGGAGCGGGAGATGAAACCCACTTCTTCGCACGCTTTGCGTTTGCTGCCGACATAAATCTGCGACGCAGGGTTGCTACCGACGAGGATAACGGCCAGACCAGGGGCGCGTTTTCCGGCTGCCAGGCGGGCTTTCACCTTTTCAGCAACCTCTGAGCGCACCTGCTGCGCAATCGTTTTACCATCTATAATCTTTGCTGCCATCAGAGAGAAGATTCCATCTGTAACTAAAAAGAAGTGGGGATGTGTATATTTTGTCAGAAGTGGGCGGCGCTGTCAGTTACCGTTTATGTTTCGTGCGTAAAGGCAGGGCGGAGAAAGTGCTCTCAGATGCTCACTTCGCGAGCATCTGAGAGCAAAGCCATTGACTCGACAGGTGTTGACCGTATAATCCCGATCCGCAACTCTCCCGCAAGGGATATCAGTGCGCCCTTAGCTCAGCTGGATAGAGCAACGGCCTTCTAAGCCGTAGGTCACAGGTTCGAACCCTGTAGGGCGTACCATTTTCAAGTAAACCGACGTCTTTTTTTATGCCTAAAATTCAAAACATTGGCTGAATTTAGCGCGTCGCTACCCTACCGAATTCTACTCGTATCAACCTATATCAAGTAGTATTTGTTGGTATATATTATGGTGACCCTGGCCCAAATGGCTCATGAATGGACGTCAGGTCGAAACTGCAGGGCAGGAGATAAAGCCCACAAGTTCGCTGACGAACCAGGGCTCTATCCCATGATCAAGACTCACGTTTCAAAGCGTAAAAAGACTCGCTTTGTGTGCACAGCACGATTATGCGAGATACTTACTGCGAAATGGCTTATTTTATTCGATCAATAATATAATCATTTAATGACTGTGCAATAATCTTTGGCTGACTATCTGGCGATGTTTGATAAATAATACCGTGCGTATCTTGCCAAATGATAATACCATCGACTCCTGTATTCTCAACGACGTACATGTTATGAGGTACATGAGTGTTCAATGCCCATTCTTGTTTCGTAACAGGAACAACATTTCGGTGTTCTGATTTAGCTATACCGGTTAATTCAATACCATCAGCCATAATTGCTCCAAATGTTGATAAGTACAACCGGTATTCCTCAGCAAAGTTGACTCTCAATTGAAGCTCGGCATCTGTTATTTCAGTTTTTGATGCTGCCTTTAATGGTAGTAAGTTAGGTAATGTCTGGATTGTGTTTACGATTGCTTTCATTATTTATTACCTTCTTCTAAAAGGTTATCTGATCGGGATGTCCAATGTTCTTTTCTCTCCTGAGACCAGGAGTTTCCCTCACCATGCACCTCTGTTTCAAGGGTATTATCATGCCAAAGGCTTTGATTTTTCTTTCCATTTTCATATTCACCCGTTCGATGCTCTTCTGCCGTTAATTCTACGAGCGGTGAATCCGCTTTCTGACCAAGATGGTGCAATTCAAGTGGCTTCCCCGTCTTACTATCCAGGGGAGCCAGTCCACGAGCGATACGGTCACGGTTAGAGATCCCATCACTATCCATATAATCAAGGTCTATATTTTCCTTGATAAGGCATATCCGCCCATTAATTGTAACTTCGATCAATCCCGCATTCTTGAGAACTTCGTATTGCTTCATATTCTGGATGTTATCGATGATCACATCTGACCAACCCGTTTCCTCTTTGATGACGGCCTTTTCATCATCAGTTAATCCTTTATTTTCAGCAGCATCAGACTCTCCCTCTGCTTCTCCAGTGTCATGATGAGACTCGACAAGCGTGAAGCCATGCCGCTCGATCAACGCAGCGCGAGTTGTTCTTTCAATAAATGCGATATCAGGCTTTTCAATCCCACCACTGGTATTATATTCCCGTGACTCGATCAGGTCGTGAATCACAGGGAGATCCTTCCCTTCCGGCAGATGAGGTGGCAAATCTTTACTGTCTTTGAGAATAAACTCGATTCCGCTGTTCATCAGATGCTACTTCCTTTTACCGCTGCCATTATCTCATTCATAGTACCAGAGGTGGTCTGCGTAAAATACTCGCGAATTGAAGCACTTATATCTGTATCTTGCTTCAGAGAACGCTTAACCAGATACGTGATATTTTGCTTTGCATACGTTGCAATATTCCGGTTATAAAGTTTCAACAAGCTTTCTTTAATCACCTGAAATTTATCAACTGTAGGTAAAGACAAGGTATCCTGTAATTTTTCGAAAAATGAATCATTTGGCAAAGCATCAGTACAATAAACGCCTCTGACAATCATTGTCAGTAAAACATCTGCAATGTAACCCGAAATAACTTGCGAAGGATCCCGACATAGCACAAAAGAAACGCCCCTTTGAACAAGTAGGCTATTTATTTTTTTGAGCGTAAGACTGTACGATGTAAAACTAATGTTAGCTGATTCGATAAAAAGAGTATTCATGAATGCGAATACAATGCGTTTGGCTGTATCATCGCTATCAAGGGCAACACGCGCCAGGTTATTATTAATTTTTGAAAAACGACTACTATTTTTATAGTACAAAGATTCATCACTAACATAAACATCTAATTCCTGCTCGAACTCTTTCTCATTCTTAATTTTATTTGAAACTTTAATCAAGGTTGGTAATGACATTCCTTCTTTATGGCAAAATGCATAGCCAGACTCGAGTGTCCCTAACTGTAATGCGTCATTCTCGGTTATACCGATGGTATTGGCGATTACCTTTTGATCATCTATAGAAACGATACGCTGAACAATTTTTGTCGACGAGTTTTTAATGATATCAGGGGCTAACTTGGTCGGGATCTGTTCAGCTACAATAACCCCTTGTCCATAAGCTCGCATCTCTGCGATCATATTTGTAAAATGCTCGACGGCTTTGCCCTTAGGGTTACCAGATGCCTCTGTAGTGCGCTCCGTATCAACGTTCTTCAACAACCGATGTGCTTCTTCAATTACCAGTAGATGCTTCAACTCGGTCTTCTGATTACCACTGATTTCTTTAGCAATTTGTCTGTATTCGTTTATGAATATAATCAATAAACCTACACTAAATGCTTTATCCGAATCATCAGCTAATCCTTCTAACTCAACAACCACATTTTTTTCAAGTAGTGTTGCAAAATCAAGGTATTCATTCGTGTTAAAAGTAAAGCCTTTTGCGCCACCACATAAATTTTCCAAACGTACCTTAATTGCAGTCTTAACATTTCCTGCAACTTCACCATCGTACTTTAATTCCTCTTCTACATAACGCGCTATCTCATCCTTTAATTCTTGCATTGTCGGGAAAAGGTACTTGTGACTCTTAAGTGAGTATTTTTTTCTTGTATATTCAATATTAAAGAAATCTGTTTCGCGCTGGCTATTCGTTAACATAGGATGGTATCCAAGGGTCAGATTCCAGCCTTTGTTTTCATATACTGTATGTAAGCATTTTTCCAGAATATAAGGCATTGGTCCGTAAAAAGAAAATGACGCATTGAATAGATCCTTTAAATAATCGATATGCGTCTGTGGACTCACTCCTGGTAATATATAAAAAGGATTGATTTGAGGGCAGTTCAGTTCAGGTTTGCCAAGTGTATATACGGTAGTATCTACAGAAATATTACGATATTCTTTTTTGGCAGACTCAATAACTAAAAAAGGTTTTTTAGCCTCGATCAATATTTTCTTTACAGTAGTGGTTTTTCCGCTGCCAGTTATACCACAGATAAATGTATGCTTATTCAAATCAAGAGAGCTGAGCGCGAAAGGCATATTCTGGATGGGCTTTTTACCATCGGCAACAAAACCAATATTTATCGAATCTGAACCATTAATCGTTCGGAATAACGGATAGCTTTTTTCAATACGTAATTCAAAATCGGGTACGGTTTCAGTCGGCAACGTACACATGAGCGCCAGCTCAGCTGAATTCATATATGAGCACAACGGATTTCGCTTTTCATGTGTTAAAAAATCAGGAATGCGTAGTACGTCTTCTGAGGATGGACTTAACTCGAATTCACGTAAAGGTAACTTATCCACATCTGGCCTGGATAACTCACCAAGAAGACAGGCTTTAATAATATTTTTTGATGTGTATGAATCGGCTGAGTACGAAATTGCGGTCTGCCATATGCCATTGTTTTGGCCGATTTTTAACCGTTCAATCGCTTTGTCTGCATAGTTAATAAGTTCCAGGGCAAAGCCATTTTGGATATCTCCAGCGATAGTTCCGCCATTTGTTATGGCTTCTGATACCGAATCGCTATATCCTTCTGAGTGTGTTTTTCCTCCCCCGATGACATTCCCAATCAACGTGCCAAGGCTACCGCCAACCACGGCTCCGATGCCAGTTCCGAGCATGGGGATAAAGGATCCCGCTACCGCACCGACAGAGGCACCAGCAGCCGCACCGATTTGACCTGCCGTACTACTTTTTCCATCATTTACATTATCTGTATGCGAATGTGTTATGGAATGATTATTTGACCGTGCGATATTCCGTTTACTCACGGCAAAAGCCTGGTCTCTTATCGAAATAAGTTTAGAGATATCCGTAGAAACGTCGCTCACGTTTACCGGCTTTGCAATAAATAGTACCGTATAATCATTACCATTCAAGCTGCGCATAATAGAAGATAAACTAAAGGATTGTTTTTTTCCTTGAATATAAAGCGAGGGAATGCCGGAAAGCACACCCGAAATCATTTGTGGATTCTTTCTTGCAGAGAAGTTAGGTGCATAACTGACCAACTCAATCCCTGAAAGCATTCCTTCTGTTATACGTTTAACACTTTCTACATCACGATTTGAATAAATGCCAAGAACGATATTAGAAATACCGTTGTGACTAACAAGTCCATACCCTACTGTAACATTTATAGAATGTAATGCAGTAAAGAGCTTTTCAATTTTTGAGTTTATTTCCTCAAAAGCATTATCCACTGATTCCGCAGTACAGGTACGGATACGAAAATAGGTCATCCCGTCAAGCTGAAGCGTACTGTGCTTATCCAGCATCTGTTCTATATTTTGGTTTTCAACGAGATATGAAGGATAGATCTGCTGCAAGAATGCTTCGGTTTGTTCACCAATCGTATTCGAATCAATGTCAAAGGTATTGCCATCAAATATATTATCAACGCCGCGTATCTCATTGTTCATTTTACATTCCTTGGATTGTTTCTTTAATCTGCGCAACACGCATATTGTAATAATTTTCTACGCTATCAAACCAATTAAGATATTGCTCTTTAGCTTCGTTGAGATATTTATCTACAGCAGAAGAAAACCGTTTTTTGCTTTTTTGGGGTTCAATGAAGAGGTAGTCTATCATCGCTGAACCTATCGCAGCAGCAAAAAGCGCACTAACAGGAATAGGAACTAAACTTGATAACTCAAGTCCAGAGGAAACTATGATGCCGAGGCCCAATATACCACCAAAAATAAGAACGCCACTACCGATTTTAAAAGCATGTATAATTCTGGATGCTTCCTGGTACTTGACTGTGGCGGTTGTGGTGAACTGATATTTATTTGTGATCTCCTTTCGCAAGCCCAATGATGAGAATTCATTTTTTCTGGAAAGATTATCAGCGAAAAATGGCGTGTTAAACAACGCGCGGTCCAACTCAAATAGCATATCACCAAGCATCAATTCGCTACGCGATGTGGTTTCTGAAATGACGCGCTGATAAATGTTATTTATAGTATCGTTTAACGAACCCGTTTCATAAACTACTTCTTGTATTTCTATCCGAAGATCGTTAAACATTTTATCAATTTTGGGGGCAATCATTTCACTGTACATTTTTAACGATACCTCCCTTTATCTTTTCAGCATCTGATTGCTCACTGGTAACATTGGCAAGTAAAATGGTCAGACCGTTGATTATTTCTTTTATCTGCTCGGCTGTTATTTTTGCTTCAATGATAATATCCAGTTCTTTCTTCTTAGTTCTGGCATTTTCCATCAGTTCTGAAATATATCTGTCACTCACATTATCAACAAATGCAATAAGATTTTTAATCAAATCGCCCTTTATGTTTTGGAGGCGTGACAGAATGTTCGTTTTAATAAGATTGTAATGTTTCCCTCTGGAGTATATTGATCGCGTATGCGTCTCTTTAAATGTAACTCCCTCTTCATAGGATTGTCTTTCTGTTGCTTTAGATTCTGTTGATGCCTGGATTTCAGCAAAGGTACTTTGTGTGAAATTTGGACGTAGCCCCTCAAAAGAGATCGTACTATTGTCGCTTAAAGAAACGAGTTCTTTATCAAATTCTGTAATAATATTTTTTTGCAATTCTGTCGCTAATGCTTTGAACCCATCAATCTTTTTTATTGATTCTCTCTCCAGTTCGCTAAAAGCATCAGATGAGTTTTCATCGATTAATGATATTTGCTTTTTATAGTCGGAAACTGCTTTTTCAGCTGAGCTACGAATTAATCCATCATCACTTCGAAAGTGTTGCCTTACTTTATCAACGCCACTACGCATTTTATCTTCAAGAATATCTAACTCTTTTTTTGTTGTGGCTATCTTTATTGACAGTTCAGTCGGATCTTCTGCCTTTTGCTGAAAGATATCCATTTGAAAATTTAAATCACTATAAAGAGCTCTATAGAGATCACAAATGGAATCCAGCAGTGATACCAACAAAATATAATGAGCCTTACGCCCGAAAGTCTCCATGGCGTTATAGACTTGCTCGAAGCGAGATTTCTCGGAAAGGACCTTAATAAAATCGTTTTTGTCCCCATTGCCAAAAAGACCACTAACGTCATTGTACGCTTTCACAACAAAATCATCGAGAGTACCAGCCTGATTTAACCGCCGAAGTTCGGCTTCAATTTCATCAATGTTGGCGAGTTTCTTGGCATATAACTCAGCTTTGCTATCAACAAATAGAATATTACTTCTGTCAATATTATTAAACTGTTGATAAGCTTCACCTTCTAATCTACGAAGATCTTCTGGCGTTACGTTAGTTGTGCGTGTAAGAATGAGAAACAGTGCATTTTTATTTCTCGCCACGCTTGCGTTTTTTATGAATTGATTAAACTGCGTTGATTCCAATGCCTGGCCGGACACTGGTTTTAAAAATATAATTGCATCGGCGTTTTCAATATACTGTGATGTAATTTCAGCAACCCCACCTCGGGCACAAACCCCCGGGCTGTCAATAATTTCTATACCACGCATTTCTTCACCGAAAGGAAAAACGACTTCGATTTTGGTGACAATGGTCTGCCAGCTATTTTTCCTTTCTTCAATGTATTTTTTTATTTTACGGTTGTAGTCCTGCACCGGGATGTTATGGATGTTAGCTTCCTGAACCTCTGGTGCGTTCAGAAAATCTTCCATCTCAGCTTTTAAAATATTGATCGGAGCCCCTTTATTTGCTGCTCGTATTCCGGACTTAACAATAATTTCACTATTAATTGTAGGGACGGGTATATCCCGATACTCATCATCTAACGCCGCATTTTTTTTTAAAAATTCTCTGGCCTCAGCATCTCCGCGAATCTCCTTTTTGTTACCATTCGCATAAGTTGCCCTAACATAAAACTCTTCACCATTTTTGATTTCAATGATAGCACTGGTACATTGCTTTACATCCATGGGAAGAAGTTCAACGCCTAAATAAGCATTGATAAAAGTTGATTTTCCGCTTTTAGACTCACCCGCGATCATCAGGCTGAATCGGTCATTGCGAATTTTTTCTACTTTACTGCGGATATCAGTTAACAATGGTTCTAAACGCTCCAGGGGACTTGGAACCCCTATGCGTTGAGCATTTTTTGTTATCTCTGCGACCAGATCTTCAACCTTTTGATGGGAACCCAGCACCTCATTTTTTCGCGATTTGTAGTCTGTGATCATTACTTTATCCTTAAGCGATCCAAAATATATTAATATAAAAAGTTATTAGCTTACCTTGATGCTACCAGCTACTAGTGACAGGATGTGTCAGTAGTGGCTGATCTATCGAAATTTCTATATCGGCAAATCACCGCCCTTCCTTAAGGAAAGTATTACTTATGTCGGGCTTCGATTTCTGAATAGAGCAGACTTTTGCGTCAGAATGAATAAACACCAGGGAGACATTCGCCGGATGATGTGTTTTCCTGGTGTTGGAGCAGAGGCAGTAAAGTGTTATAGAAATATGCGAGGGACTGACCTGCTACAGTGTTTGGCGACTGGTGCGCCACTATAACTGCTTGCATCACGGTCCTGACACTGGAACCTCATCGTTTCGGTTATCACTGTGTGTTAACCGTTCTGGCAAGACAGGCGCTGTAATCTTAGGGTTCTTTTGTCTGCAGAGCAGGGTTGCAGATCTGCTGATGAAAAAAAGGCGTCTCCATATTTAATTTATGCATGACGCATAATGGGACAAATTGATAAACAAGTCATATCGCTTCGTAATCCACCCACCATGAAGCAATGAGTGATTCCGGATTGCCAACGCCCTTCCCAGTGGAACAATAAAAAATTGCGGCCCTCCTTGCCGACTCCGGCACTTGCCGCGATAAAAGCGCTCTGAAGAAAAAGAGTCGTGGTGAGATAATTGCTGGTACCCTTTTAAACCATACTGATCAGATGATTATTACGTATGCTCGAATCCGTAGGTTTTCATCCACACAACGATTCGTTAAACCTGATTTGGTATGGCTGTTCCGCTGCTATTTGTGCATACGCCTTTTCGGATCCTTTGCGTATTTCCAGCCGCGCATGGATGGCTTCTGCCGTAATAGCGCATCCTGTATTTTCTAACTCCATCACTGCATAACCGATAGCTTTCGCCATCTCCTCTTTACTCTGTTCTGCTGCTCGCATAAAACCACCTCAACGATAAGGGAATCCACTTCCTCTGACTATTACACCTTCATGCGCAAGGTTACCAGGTGGTTCGATTTGCTCAGGGTGTTCCATGGGCACGTTTGGTGATTAACTTAATGAATTTATAGAATTATATGATTTATATATGGTGTGGCGGGGAGCCAGATTGCCAGGTTATGGAACAATCAAATTGAGGCAGGTTGCCAGAATCACAAACTGCGCGGGCGCGAGTTATGCCATTTACCTATTTTCTTTCCGTAGCGCGGTTACCGACGAGTAAAACTCTTGACTATCCCTTCGCCCTGTTAACAAAAAAGCCGCCCATCGGGGCGGCCTGGTAACACGCTACATCACTTAGAATGACCAGCGGAGATTGGCGTTCACGGCGTTGACACGGGTGTCGGAACCGATTTGTCCTTTATAACCGACATTCAGCGTCGCTGAGTGCGGCAGTGTAAAGCTGACGCCCACGTCGCCTACCAGCATATCCTTGTCAACCGGGTTACCTTCGCTCGTGAAGCCGTCGCTGCCAGCAAACGCCATACGCGAAGAGGCTTTTCGGTCACCGTAGGCGTGCTGCCAGCCTAATGAGCCGTAAAGGCTGACGTTTTTTGGCAGTTCAGTCACCGCGCGTGCGCCGAGCGTCGAGAAGAAGGTATCAACCGTGTCATTACGCACGCTCAGGGCTGCAGCACCGCCGTTCTCTTTGAAGTCATCCGTGTTCAGACGGATATAGCTCAGGTTAACGAATGGCTCGATATTTTGCTCCGGCTGGCCGAAGCGGTAGCCTGCTTCGGTGAAGGCCTGCAGTGAGTTGGCGTCGTAATTGGCACTCAGGCGATCCGAGTAGCCGCTGAAATCAACCTTACGTTCGGCGTCAATTTTATGCCAGGTGTAACCCAATGAGCCACGCAGGGAGAACGCGTCCTGACGCGCCGCTGCATACAGGCCGAGATGGTAATTATCGATATCCATTGAGGAGCGGCGGCTGTCGACATCGTAATTTCCACGGCTGTAACCGAAGAAGCCACCCACTCTTACGTTATGACTGTCCAGCTTACGATCGGCACCCAGCAGGAAGCCCGCAGTGTTACCGTCCAGCTTACCGGTATTACCGTCGCCGTCGGTTTTCACCCAGGAGCCGAATGTCTGTCCCCACACACCGTTGTTCTGTGCAGGGGCTGACTGGGCAAATGACATGGCCAGCGGCGGGATCGGCAGCGTGTCATTGTCGAATGAACTCGCCATGCGCTGATTCAACACGTTAAACAACTGAGTGCTGCCCGCGATAAGCGTGGACTGAACGGAAGGGTAAGCCTCGCCCGAGAGCTGATTGAACGCGTCGCGTGCTTCCGGTGCGCTTAACATCAGCAGCGAGTTATAGAGTGCCAGCGATGGGCCGCTTTGTGTGAGGGTCGAGAGCGCGCCTGCGGTATTCCACTGGTTGCTCGTTTGTGCAACTGTCTGGAAGATGCCTGGTTTGCCGCTGCCGGGGTTGCCCGTGCCCGGATTACCCGGATTCTCGCCACCTGGATTACCCGGATTCTCGCCACCTGGATTACCCGGATTCTCACCGCCCGGATTACCCGGATTCTCGCCACCCGGATTACCCGGATTCTCACCGCCCGGATTACCCGGATTCTCACCGCCCGGATTGCCCGGATTCTCACCACCCGGATTGCCCGGATTCTCACCGTTCTCTTTCTGCGTGATGCTCAGATCTACGGCATTCGCGCTCTGATTCAATGCCACATCCAGGAAGGCGGATTTAGAGACCGCAGAGGCGAACTGACCATCAATGCCGCCTGCCGAGTTGAGAATGCGATAGACCTGGCCGGTCTGGTAGCTGGTTTGCGGATCGAGTGCGGTGACCTGCACGGTAGCCTGATTGCTGATGGTGGTTTTACCTTCCACGTTCAGCAGATCGCTGCGCCCGTCACCGGTAATATCGACGTCATAGAACGACTCGCCGATAAAGTTCAGGTAGCGTTTCAGCGTCAGGGTGCCGATGCCGCCATCACCCGGAGAAATATGACCGCCGGAGAGGATCTCTGTTTGCCCGAGGGTGCCGTTGCCGCCAAGGGTACCGCCCGCTTTAATCGACGCGGCGCTACTGTAGCCAAGGCCGTTGCTGACGTCACTCCCGGCGGTGGCGTTGAGGATTAACGTCCCGCCGTTTTCCGCGCTCAGGGTCTGGATATCAAAAATATTGGTTTCAGGCTGCGTGTTGATATCACTGGCAATAATGATTTTGCCGCCACGGGCGAGGACATTCGCTTTGAGTCCGGTCAGGTCGCCGCTGAGTGTCGTCTGCCCCGAGGCGTTGATGACATCACCTTCGCCACTCATGGTATTGGCGAACAGATAATTATCATCGGTGTGATTGAAGTAGACGTAGCTGCCGAACAGCCCACCGCGCAAGACAACTGCCGTCTGGGCATCAATGGTGCCCGCGCCACCTGCTGCGCCTAACGTTGGCTCAGTAAGGCCGGTACCGGTATCTATATTGCCGCGGCTACCGATAACCAGCGCTCCGCGGTTGGAACCCGATCCGGTATCGCCCAGTACGATCGCGTTACTGCCTGCGGAGATCACCGCCCCATCCACCGCTGACACGACGCCGTTACCGTAATCGCCCACGAGGATATTGCCGCCGCTGGTGAAGCGGGAATTATTGCCCGCGACGTACAACTCGGCGGTTTTGCGCGTACCGGAAACACCATCAACCTCAATGCTGCCGACGTTAACTGCGCCACCGTTGAGCACGTCGAGATCGCCGTTAAGTGTCAGTAACTGGGTGACGTTCCAACGGGAGTTTTCACCCGTCACTGTGGCTTTCGGGTTCAGCTTGTCCGTTTCATTCGGATCGTAGCCATCGCCGATGCGTGCCTGGAGGTTGGTGGTAAGGGTCGCGCCATCCTCGATTGAAACAGTGGAGCGTGAACCTGCGGCGGTGCCGACGCTCAGATAGTTACTGGTGACGCGGGAGTTCGCGCCAGTGGCGATAAGGTGGCTGTCATAGCCCCGGGTGGTACCCACCACAATCTCTTTCGCGCTGGCCAGCGCGCCATTTTCGACCCGTAGCGTGCCGAGGCCAAGGTCCATACTGCCGTGCAGTACAAATTGGTCGTTCAGGGCGTTCAGCTCAGCATCCGGTCCGCTGACCGTCACCGTGCTGTTGAAAATCTGACCGTTATAGAGCCTGCCGATATTGACGTTGTAAGCCGTTATTTTCCCGTTATTGATGAGCAAGTTGCCGCTCTGCGTGCGGCCCACATAGACATCGTCGGTATAGACTAACGACTGCGTGACCTGGGTATCGCCGTCAAAAATCACATCGGCAGCCCGCGTATCCTCGGGCATCAATAACACCAGCGGGGCAGAGAACAGAGCGAGGTAAAGTTTAGAAAGTGAGGTTTTCACCTTTAATTGGTGCGAGAAATTGTCATTCACGTGCTATCTCCAGATTGATTAACGTGATGTCGCGAAGGTCATTGTTTTATAGAGATTAAATTCACTGACTTGTATGACGCTTTATTTCGCGAATTCAGGCGTGCAGGTAAATTATCCGGCGAAGCGAAAACCTATAACTCCCTGGTTATTACGCTGCGGCGGGTGAAAATAGAGAACGGTAGTTACGTTCTCCGCGACAGATTATTTATGGGTAACAACCGGCGTACAGGTAGGTGCGCTCAGGGTTGGCGCAGAGCCTAAAATTCCCGGCATCATCATGGATGAGCAATCAAAAATACGGCCCTTTTCTGTGGTCGCGCGATAGGTAAGTTTTTGCCCGCCCAGCGCATCAGGCTGAGCGCCATTCACCTGGGTAACGGTAATTTCATCGGATGATCCCAGCCCCAGCATTTTTGCTGTTTCCGCCTGAAGCAGTGGAATAGCCTGATCGGTTTTCAACGTTGAACAACCCGCGACCATAATTGTAACGACGAATGCGATGAGTGGCTTTTTCATAAATTATCCTTGTAATCAGTCCGTATCGATTGCGCTATGGCAATACATTTCTCTTTTTTAATAACTGAAATAAGATATTTCTCTTTTCTGGAATACAAAACCCTCCTAAAGTAGGGAGTGTTGTTGTTTTGGAAATTGGCAGAATATCGCCCTTTCCACTCACCAAAAGGAGATACCTTTGGGAAAATATTATGCATTGGTTATTGATGACCACCCTTTGGTCGGTAGCGGAATTGCCAATTTTCTGACGTCCCATTTAGGGTTCAGGTCAGTCATGGTGGTGGCTGATGAGGAGAGCTGTTATCGGCATATTCGCGACAATGGCCCTCCAGACCTGCTGATCATTGATTTCTGGCTTTCATCTTCTACCGCACTGAAATTACTAAAAGAAATTAAGAACAACTTTCCTAAAGTGCGTTTACTGGTGGTAAGCGGCGACGAAAATAATGATATCTGGATGAAGGTGCAGAGTGCCGGGGGGCATGGTTTTGTACTGAAGAACGAGGCGCCGGAATTATTTGGCGAGGCAGTTCAAGCGCTTATGAATAATCAGATATGGTTTCCGGAGCCTCATGCTGAGATAAATGGAAAAGACAGTGCTATATTGCAAAAATTTAACTTAACGCCACGTCAGGGAGAGGTTTTACAGATGATGATGCGTGGATTGCCCAATAAAAGGATCGCTTCGCAACTTTCAATATCAGAGCCTACGGTTAAAGAGCACATCAGCAATATTTTAAAAAAACTGGGCGTTAATACGCGTGTGGAAGTCATTACACTGCTTCATGGCCAGTGGGAAGAGACCTCATGAAATGGATAGCCGATGTGGATAATGGCACCATTTCATCACGAGCACAGATCCGTCTGCTCAATAATACTTTTATCCGCCTGGTGTTCAGCTTTACCGCTGTGCCTTTTGTCGGCATTCCATTTGCAATCTGGATATATTGGCTGGGGGGAAACACCGGGCCAACCCTTGTCTGGATCGTTATTTACCTGCTCTGTGCAGGGTTAATCAGAATATGGCACCGACGCTATCAGCGGGAAATCAAAGAAAATAACGCAGATGATGTTCTGCGCCGCTGGCTGCCGAATCTTAATAAGGTCGCTTTCGCTCACGGGATGGGTATTTCTTCGCTTTACTTGATTACCCCGCAGAACCAAAACTTTGATTTTTTCCTGCTGCTGAATATCAGTATCGCTGCGATTGTCGCCGCCAACGCGACGCATTTAACACCGGTCATCAGTACCTTTAAACGCTTTTTTTTCTCTTCCTGGGGATTCTTAAATCTCGGCATCATCTGGCGTATGGACGATGTGATGTTGATCGTTCTGATGTTGAACCTGCTGTACGGTTTTGCGATCTACCGTCACGCGTTAACGTCGCATGCCTTTTTTATTCAGCAGGCCAGGCTTGAAGAGGAGAGTGCGCGTCTGGCAGAACAATTTCGCCAGGCAAAAGAGGAGGCTGAGCAGGCGCTGCGGGATAAAAATCAGTTTCTGACCACTGCCAGCCACGATTTGCGCCAGCCCGTTCACGCCATGGGTTTTCTTATTGAGGCGATTATTCATAAAAACAGCAATGACGCGCTGATGCCACAGTTGCTGGACTTGCAGCAAAGCGTGCGCTCCGTTCAGTTGATGTTCAATTCGCTACTTGATCTGAGCAAGATTGAATCGGGCAATATGATGACCACCACAACCCATGTGGACATCGGTGCGCTGTTGGATTCGGTCATCACGCTGTTTCGCGAGGAGGCGAAAAGCCGGGGACTGAAGCTCCGTACCTGGCGGCCTGCCCGGCGCATGTACGTGATGGGCGACCCGCTGCTGGTGCGCCAGTCGCTGATCAATCTTATCCAGAATGCCCTGCGCTACACGCCACGAGGGGGCGTGCTGGTGGCGATTCGCCCGCGCGGCGAAGAGTGCCTCCTTGAGGTGTGGGACACCGGGGTGGGCATCGCCGATGACGAAAAAAACAAAATCTTCTCTCCTTATTACCGCCCCGAACTGGCGTGGAAAATCGACAGTGCCGGGCACGGCCTCGGGCTTGCCGTGGTGGCGCGCTGCGCGAAACTAATGAACGTCACTTACGGTATGCAGTCTATTGAGGAGAAAGGTTCCCGCTTCTGGATGCGCTTTCAGCAGCATCAGGGAGAGAGTAAAGCGCTCGATCCCACCCCAGCCAGCGACGCCGTCGCACCGGTCAGCCGCCGCGCATCGCTACGGGGAAGCTGTCTTGTGGTTGATGACGATCCGCTGGTCACCTCCGCCTGGGAAAGTCTGATGAGCAGTTGGGGGATCGTTGTGCGCTGCGCCGCCTCCGCTGAAGAGGCTTTTGCTATTGTCGACGGGGGATTTACCCCAAGCGTCGTGCTGTGCGATCAGCGATTGCGCTCGGGCGAAAGCGGTTTTGAGATCCTCAAGGCGCTGCTTGAACGCCTGCCAAAGGTCAGCGGAGCGATGGTCAGCGGCGAGTTCAACTCTCCGGTACTGCGCGACGCAGAAGAAGAGGGATATCTGGTGCTGCGCAAGCCGCTGGAGCCTGCAACGCTGCATGCCCTGTTAACACAGTGGTCAGCCAGCCAGTAAGCGGCGCGCGATCGGCAAAAACGGAGAGGGGAGAAACAAGTCTCCGCCGCTTAGAAATAGTGTGTTCTGGCGACAAAAACGGCGGCGGCGATAAGAGCCAGGGCAACCGCAAGGCCCTTCATTTTACGTGTTTTCTCGAAAATGACGGCAATAAGCTGGATAACGATGATGCCGATAAAGATCAAAAGCGAGGTCAGGTCGTTGTTGCTGGTATCTGCGGTGATTGAACCCGCAGATAGTGAGGGATCCATTTCACTCATCCATGAATATTTATCGACGGAGATCAGGCATAAAAGTATAAGACCCATGCAGTACGTTAACAGTAAAACAATCCTTACTATGTTATTCATGTTATCCCCAAATCAGTCTGCTGAATCGCTGCCAGTGATTGACAATAAAGTCGCCATACGACGTATTTCTCTTAATTTCTTCCAGCGTCGGGATAAGCCCCCTGTTGTAACGTGCGCCGATAATCCGGACATCTTCTATGCTTAACGTTGCGGGCAGTTTGTCATAATCGGCCAGTTGCCTCAGGTGCTGAGCAACCAGGTTGATGTTATAGACATCTTTTTCCAGGCAATTTGCCAGCGTTCGCAACTGGTTCATATCCATTTTTGACACATCCAGGCCCAGTGTCCTGGCCGCTGTGCGTAACTGCATGCTGACAAAGCCAAAAGACGTTTTTTCCGGCGGATTAGTGATAGTGAAATTACGATCGACAAAAGCGGGGCCGCTCCAGTCAAATGCCCTGACTTCAAACGCGACTCTGTCGATGAAATTCGGATCGCCGCCCACCTCGATCCAGCATACACCGGCCAGCAATTCCACCGGTAAACGATAACGCTCAGCTACGGTTCTGATGGCGTTTTTATTATGAATGACCCAGGCATCTTTAAATCTCTGAATATATCCGATACCTCCGCCAAACTTATCGGAAACGACTTTCCAGATAAATACATCTATCAAGCCCCAGGTCGGGGAAGATTCCATGGGTTTACAGACAGAAAAATCGTTATCGCTCATACAAATTCCGGTGCAGAAATTTAAAGAATAACGTCACGGGTAGTCATAATACTGAGAGGCGATATCCGTCGGAATAGCGGATAATTCTGATACTGTAATCTGCCTTGCGCTTTATCTGACAGGGAATGGCTTTCTGGGCGAAGGGGGCCTGGAATGGCGACGTTAATTACCGGGAACCCCCGTGCATGGGTTCCCGGTGTGTTACGGATCGATTAGCGGCCCGTGTTAAAGAAGGCCACGGTCTGCGTCAGCCGCCGGGTCTGTGCTTCCAGGGCGCTGGCGGCGGCAACAGCATGCTGAACCAGTTGGGAGTTCTGATGCGTCACCGAGTCGATTTGTACGATCGATTCATTCACCTGACTTATCCCGATACTCTGCTCATCGGTCGCCACCGAGATTTGCGACATGATGTCTGAAACGCGCTGCACGGCTTCAATCATCTCGTCGATATGGCTTCCGGCGGTTTTGATCTGGGTAGAACCGCTGTTGACTCGCGCTACCGACTCTTCGACCAGCACCTTTATCTCCTGTGCGGCTTGAGAGCTGCGCAGCGACAGATTTCGCACTTCACTGGCCACCACAGCAAACCCTTTTCCTTGCTCACCGGCGCGCGCTGCCTCAACGGCTGCGTTCAGCGCAAGAATGTTGGTCTGAAAGGCAATGCTATTGACCACCTCAATAATGTTGGCGATTTTACCGGCGCTTTCAGAAATGCCACTCATAGTGCCGTTCACATTCTGCATCATCATGCCGCTACGCGAAGCGATATCCACCGCGCCTCGCGCCAGTTCGCGCGCCTGCCCGGCATTTTCTGCGTTTTGTTTTACGGCGGCGGTAATCTCTTCCATGCTGGACGACGTTTTTTCCAGCGACACGGCCTGCTGTTCGGAATGTTCAGCGATCTCCTGGTTTCCGGCGACAATATCATGGGTACTGGTGTTAATGACCTCCGCGACGCCCCTGATCTCCGCGATAACCGAGGTCAACTGCTCGCGCATTACCCCCATTTCATGCACCAGACTTTCGTTATCGTTGGCTTTTTTATTCACCGCCTGCGACAGATCCCCGGAGGCGATACGGGAGACGACTTCTGCGGCATAACGCGGTTCACCACCGAGCGTTTTAAGCGTGCTGCGATTAATGAAATAGACAAGGATCGAAAGCAGAATGCTGATGGCAACGAACTCAAAAATGTTCTGGTAAAGCGAACTCAAAAACGCTTGCTGGATATCATCCACATATAACCCGGTAGTGATTATCCAGCCCCACGGTGTCCATGGAATGCTGTAGGCAACTTTAGGTTGCGGCTCTGTTTCGCCAGGCCGGGGGAAAATATACTGCGTGAAACCGGCGTTATCGTTTTTGGTGACCGCTACCATATCCCGAAAAATATAAACCCCATTGGCATCGGAAATATCCGGTCCTTTGCCAATGAGCGCGGCATTGATCGGGTGCATGATGACCTGAGCCTGGTTATTCAGAATGGTAAAATAACCCGTTTCACCATAACGCAAATCTTTAATAGTCTGGAGGGCGCGCTGCTGTGCCTCCTCTTGTGAAATCAATCCTTTGTCGGCAAGTGCAGCCTGCGTTTTTACAACGTTAAGGGCTAACTGCGATACATGCATTAACTCCCGTTCTCGCAATGTGAGCTGGTTCTCTTTAATTTTTACAGAGCCGAAAAATAACGTTCCGGCAAGACATAACAGCGCGACGATGAGTGGGATCCACAGTTTCTGGGCAAAGGATAATTTCATAGCATGCTAACCTGTTGTTGTTTTATATGGCTGGTGTAGCGACGGCAACCCTGGTATCAGACCGCGCTATATCTTTTATCGGGAATTAAAAAAAAGAAATTAATCGATAAAATCGATATAAATATTACATATGTTCCTTTTTTGTTATAAAGGAATTAACCGCTTGGTAAATAAAGAGTTAATATTAGTAACGCGGTTGACGATTTTTATGTCATGAAGATAAATATGAAGGCGATCACAATAATATTTTCACTGGGATTAAAGTTATTTAATAACAAGCGAAATGGGGGAGATCAGGGGGAGACGAAACGGTATAAAAAAACCCCGAATCAAATCATTCAGGGTTTTCACAAAAACCATTAACCTCACAAACGATTAACGGTTTTCTTCAATGTAGCGCGCCAAATCCGCAGGGGTTTTCAGCACGGTGGCGACTTCGGTCGGCGGGATCATGCAGCCGTAAACGTCCTGCACTTCCAGCACCAGATCGACCGCCAGAATTGAGTCGAGAATGTCAGACTCAATCAGTTCATCATGAAAGCCCACTTTACGGGATAACACTTTTTCAAACAGGGCGAGAATTTCTTGTTCCATAATAGTTTCCTGGCTAATTAATTCGTGCGGGCATGGGTGTCCAGCAATTTACGATCGATTTTGCCGTTCGGATTAAGCGGCAATGCATCTTTAATAATAATTTGTGACGGCACCATGTAATGGGGGATCACTTTCGAAAGGGATGTTTTGATCACCTCCGGCGCCAGATCCGTCACGCAGAACGCCGCAATTCGCAGCACGCTTCCGCATGATTTCATCAGCGGCAGTACAACCGCTTCACTGATGCCGGACATCGCCAGCAGGCGATTTTCAATCTCGTTGATTTCAATACGGTAGCCGTTCAGTTTGATCTGGCTATCGTTGCGGCCCTGACAGTAGATAAGACCGTCTTCGTAACCCAGATCGCCGGTTCTGTAACCGCGATACTTTTCAGTTTCGCGTCGCAGTAATTTTGCCGCATTTTCTTGCGGCAGGCCGAGATAACCACGCATCACATTTTTACCCCAGATGATCAACTCGCCATCGGCGGTAATTTCCATGTGGGTGTCCGGCATCATCACGCCAACGGGCAGCAGCGGGTTGTCGTTATTGAGAATTTCATCGGTGATTTCAACCACCGTAGTGGCGATAGTCGCTTCCGTTGGGCCATAGGAGTTAAGGATTTTGGCCTGCGGGAAACGGCGGCGTAACTGTTTTACCAGCGCTTTATTTAATACTTCGCCAATGAAGATAAAGACATTCAGTTCAGGCAGATAGTCGCTATTAAACTGGGGCGACAGCAGGCGCTGATAGGCGAAAGAGGGGGTTGAAACCCAGACGGAAACATCGTTCGCTTTCAGGCGATCCAGCCAGTTTTCCGCCGCGATATCTTCTTTCGCGTTCAGCACAATGTGCCCGCCAGTGGCCAGATTCGCCAGCAGCGGGATCAGCGAGAGATCGAAGCTGAACACCGCGTGGTTCATCAGCACCGGTTTTTCCGGCAAGGAAAAGTCCTGACTTACCCACTTCATAAAATGCCATACGCTTTCACGCCCAATCTGCACCCCTTTCGGTTTTCCGGTGCTGCCGGAGGTGAACATGATGTAGGCGAGATCTGGCTCGGCCAGTACCTGGCCGGTTATGCCGGTCGCGATAAATTTTTTCGCGGCCACATCATAATAGAAAGGGGCATTGGCGAGCTGGCAAATCTCTTTGAGACGCTCCTGCGGATAGATGCAGTCCACCGGAATGTACGGAATGTTGTGCAACAGGCAGCTATAGAGCGCGACGGCAAATTCCGCCTGCTGATGCCCGTACAACACCACCGGCGTACCGGCAGGCTGGTTGCATTGTTGGTAACGTTGCGCCCAGTCAGTAACCGCGACGGAGAGCTGCTGCCAGGTGATGGCTTCATCGCTACCGCTGATCGCCAGTTGCTGAGGGGACGCGGGATCGCGTAATGCCGCACGCAAGAAGTCTTGTAGTTCCAGAAGTTCGGAGTCATTTTTCATAAGGGAGACATTCCACTAAAGATGTAAAGGGAGGCCGCGGCGCTTCCCAGCGTCAAAATTCGTCCCACAAACACAGAAACCGGATGTTGAAGTCCGTTGCTCAAAGCCGGATGGCGTTTGGCAAACCATTGCAGCATGTTGTGAACAACGGAAATGGCGCCAAACAGCGCGCCGCTAATGACATAGTGTCGTTCGAGTCCATTCCATGCCCCCATACAAAACAGGGTGCAGAAGATGCCAATATTTTGCGCCAGCGTTTTGTTCTGGCGGAAAAAGTTGTGCTTCATCAGATTCATATAAATCGGCATAAAGACCACATCCCTCAGCCATTCAGAGAGGCTAATGTGGAAGCGGCGCCAGAAATCCTGCGGGGTTTTCGCCAGAATCGGCATATTGAAGTTTGCCGGAATGTTCAGGCCAAATAAGCGGCCCGCCCCGATAGCCATGTTGCTATAACCCGCAAAATCAAAGTAGAGATAGGCGCTGTAGGCAATCGACATCACCACGCCCACTTTCAGGGTAAACGCTTCATGGCTCCACGGCTGAACGACCAGGGTATCGACCAGCATGGCGAACAAGAATTTCTGGATAATCCCGGTAATAATTTGCTCTAAAGCCACTAAAAACTGCTCACGAGTCAGCGTGAAAACCGGCTTATTGATATCCGTCATCCAGGTCCGCCAGCGGTACATCGGGCCGGCCAGGATAATAAACGGCATAAACAGGTAGCAGAAATAGTGCAGAAAATTCTGGCCATCCTTTTTACTGCGGTACAGCAGCACATCGATGGCGCGGAAAGTCATAAAAGAGAGCCCGATCATGCCCCAGTGGTTGTTCAGATGTAATTTCACCAGGAACAGCGGCAGCAACGTTAATGTGACCGCCTGCCAGGTTTTTAACCAACCTTTCTCTTTTAATGTGACAAGAATATAAAAACTGAAAAATACTGCCGCCGGGACAATATAGTCGCCTTCGAAGATATACCCCCAGCCTAAAGCCGCCAGTACGGAAAAAGCGGATATATATGTCAGCCGGTGACGCAATACGCGGTTAACCAGCGCAAACACCAGCGCTGATGAGAACAAATAGAAGAAAAACATGCCTGAGCTGTACATTATTCGTCCTCAGAACTTTTGATATTCAAAATGCAATTGCAAACTCATGCTGTCATCCACGGAGGTCCACGCAACAATGGTTATCGCCAGCAGGAGATAAAGTAAAAACAGGCGAATGGCGGTTTTCATCATTTAAAGTTCTCCGCGATAAAGCGAACCATAGGAACCCATGCCGTTTCCGATGGGTGCAGGCGATCCCAGTTCCAGCCGTTTTGATACGGCATCGCATACATATCTAAATAAGGCACCTGGTTTTCCGTCAGGATCGCCTGAATTTGCTTATCAACCGGCTGAAACGTATTGGTATTGGTCAGCGCCCATGGGTTAATCGGGTCGACAATCGCAATCACCTGTACATGACGCTCTTTCAGGAGCTTGATGGTGGCGCGGAAAACCTCGATTTGCTTCGGCACGACAGGCGTGTCATCCCACTGCTCAGGGGTATCCCCGGCCTCATAAACCGCCTTGTCCATCCACATCGTGGCTGCACTTTGCTTGCGCGCTTTGTTGAGTTCACGGGCATTAGCCAGCTCTTGATCCCAGTCGGGCATCGTTATGTTGCCAGGCTGTGCGGGCCAGGGTTGCGCGGCAGGCTGTGGCTCAATCTTGAGCAGGTCCAGCCAGTCGTTTTTTATCATGGTGCAGAAGTTGGCAAACTGATAGCTCACTTCTTCCCAGATCAGGTCCGGATGCCAGCCATAAATGGCCATTTCACCAAAACTCAAATGGCTGATATCGTCCGCTTCAATATGTTTTAAGTAATTGACCAGCAAAGGACGAGCCTGCTTGTCTTTCATTAATGGATCGAAAATTGAACCCGGAAAATTATCCGCAAAGATCGCCGGAGGAAGTCCATTTGAATAAAAGCTATCCGGTGCAAGGAGCAACACCACTTTACTGTTTGCGTTAAGGCTATCTTTAAAACGGGAGAACAGTAAAAATTGTGTGACGTCGTCGACATAACTATCGCCATATGCCACTAAAGGTCTGTGCAATTGCTTATTGAAGTAATTATAGACAGCGTAATGTTCATTTTCGGAAGTAGAAACTTCTGACGCCCCGATAAAGAAAATTGCATTCCCTTGTAATGCATGGGAAATGGTGGCTATTTTTTCTGCTTGCTCTTTTGGTGTGCCTTCCATCGATTTAATCAGCGGCTGGAATTTAAGCGGCGGATCAAAGCTCGTCACCACCGGGTGAACGCTCAGGACCAGGATGGCGAGGAGAGCCATCAGGATATGTAGGCAGAGAGTATTTTTGATTTTCATTATCATTATAAAAAAGTAAGACTACATGACATTAACTTGTTTAAAATTTGTTGTTTCTTAGCGTTACAACAAATAGACAACAATTGGGACAATGGGTATTTGGACTTTATTACAATCTATCTTCTTTGACATTCTATACCAGGTACATCTGAAAAGATGAGCATTGCTGTGTAACGGTATGTACAGCGTTAGCGTGTTAATAATAAGCGCTGCAACCAGGAAGATAAGGGCTTGCCGCGACTGACATTTCCCTTGTTACTGCGAGTGGTAATCAACAACGATAAAAGCGCAGGCATACTTAACCGCAGCCGTCGGCGATGCGATTTTGATTGAGGCGATACACACTATTGTCCGCTCCGGGAGAGGAGCGGACGTATCTGTTCTGTACTATTTCACAGGTACAGGGGGGCGACAGAGAACACTCTACGTCATCCGACGCGTCTGAGCGATAAGACATCAACACGACGAAAGTAAGATCAGCACGCTCTTATCATTAGAGCAAGCCACTCGATTTCAAATACGCCCACCACGGGAACCCGACGGTAATATGAATAACAAACGTTAATAATGCGACAATCGTACCCGTTATCCACCAGGATTTTATATCGTTATAGCCAGCCGCAAAAATAATTGGCCCTGCCGCGCCGCCATAATGGGTAATGCAGCCACCGTATGAATTGGAAAATAAAATCGCTAAGGAAAGGATGACCGGAACGGCACCTGTGACCAGACCTGGCGTTGCAAATACAGGGAGCATCGCTGCAACATACGCGCCACCGGAAGCAAATAAATAACGAATCACAATACTGAGAAAAACGATAAAAATAACGATATGGCTTCCGGCATTTATATGCGAAATATTTTCTGAGAGAAATTTCGCGAGATGTTGATGAAGTTATGGTCGCAGGATAAAACCAGCCCCTGGATTGGTAAATTCAGTCATTAAGCGCAAGGGGAGTGGCTGCCGGGCATGCATGAGTCAGAAACGTGGGTCTACGAAGAGCAACGACCGGTGTTGCACTTACGCGTCACGGACACCTTCATGTTGTAAAACACTGAGGTGTCCGTGACGTTATTGAGGATTCAGATGTTCGTTCTTATGCCCGGTCTGACTCACTGTGCCCTGGCGGGGATGAGCTTTCTTGCAAAATCTGCGCGGGTGCTTTCTCGCCGTACTGTTGTGCCAGGAAGCGTGAAGTGACTGACCACCTCATTAAGGATTTCGGTTCTGGCATTGAGATTATTGGCAGACGTCGTCACCTGTTGGACAAGCCCGGCATTCTGCTGTGTCACTCTGTCCAGCTCCGCAACCGCATGGTTAAGCTGTGAAATCCCCTTACTTTGTTCATCGGAGGCCAGTGCAATCTCGCCGATAAGCGTATTCACGCTGGCGACGTTCCCTTTCACCTCTGTCATCGCCGCACCCGCAGCATCGGTAATCTCTTTGCCCTCATGCACCGAAACGATGGCTGATTTTATCAGGGCCTCGATTTCCCGTGCGGCCGTTGCGCTACGCTGGGCAAGGGAACGCACTTCCGTCGCCACCACAGCAAAACCGCGCCCCTGTTCACCCGCTCGCGCCGCTTCTACTGCTGCGTTAAGCGCAAGGATATTGGTCTGGAAAGCAATGCTATTGATGGTTGAGGTGAACTGGCGAATCTGCTCAGAGCCGTCCGCGATACGGTTCATGGTGCTGGCAAGATTCTCAACCAGTTCGCTGGCTTTTTCCGTCGTTTCTGCGGTCGTCACTGACAGATCGCGAACCTGGCGGGCGTTATCCGCGTTATGGCTTACTGTTGAGGTTAACTCTTCCATGCTCGTCGCCGCCTGCTCCAGAGACGCCGCCTGCCGCGTGGTGCGGTTTGCCAGGTCGCTATTGCCCGCCGCGATCTCACTTGCTTCGCGATGAAGCGCGTCACTGTTTTCGCTTATCGCGGTGACCGTCTTAAGGAGGCTGTGCTGCATTTCCCGCACCAGGGGGATCATCTGGCCGACACAGTTACGTCCAATATCTTTCGGCTCACGGGTAAGGTCACCCTGCGCAATAATCTGGAAGTATGAACGAATATCGCCAACCGGTTTAACCAGATGGATGACCAGATAACAGTCGCAGAAGAGGACCAGGCCGCCGAGCGCAAACAGCGCGATGAGCAACACGATATTCAGTCGCTTATCGTCAGATGAATTCAGCGCATTGTCGAAAACGGAATGCTGTGTCAGGTCTTTAATACGTGCCGTGGCTTCTGTTTCCCAGTTAGCGGAGGTGTCTGATAACGCCTGGGACAGCGTTGTCCATTCCGGGCCCGCCGGGATTTCATTTTTAAGCGCCTGTTTTTCAGCGTCTGTGCCATGTTGTAAAACCAGTGTGGCGTGGGCGAGGAAAAGGGCCTGTTGTGTCTGCGCCGCATTCTGCTCTGTGTTCTTGTTCATGTTGTGCGCTGTGTAAGCGGCATAACCGCCTGTGGCGGCGATAAGTGCAAATGCCGTGAGGAGGATGCATAGCACAACGCGGCGGATGGTGAAGTTTTTTAATGAGTTCATAGTCGCGCTCTGTTTTAGAGAGGTGGCAAAGGGCGTAAACGGCACGCAATGTAAATCGCTCGATATTTAATAGTGTGCGATTTAATTGGAGTCTATCAGGAGTATTGATTGCTGCATACAGGGGAGACAGAAATAATTTTGCAAAGAAACTATATACATCTTGCTTTCGAAAACTTTGGCGCAAAATGTCCGTTGTTTTTTATAGGAATATGCGAAACGCCCAAACTTTAATCGTTTATTCCTTGCTCAACGATAGGCGTTACTGTGGTGACAGGGTCGATTGGCCTGCTCTCGCTTTTCTGTTGGCGATGTCTGCCCTGGGCCAGACATCGCCGGTGCGTTTACTGCTCCATCACCAACACCACTTTCCCGATATGCGCGCTGGCATCCAGCATCCGGTGTGCTTCGCTCGCCTGGGTCAGTGGAAAGGTTTTAAAGACTTGCGGCTTCACCGACCCGGTTTCAATTAACGGCAACACGTTTTCGGTGAGGGCGTCAATCAGCTCCGCTTTTTCCTCTGGCGTACGTGAACGCAGTGTGGAGCCCAGATGTGTGAGCCGTTTGCTGAGCATAGGGAACAAATTAACCTCTTTAGCCACGCCGCCAATCACGCCAATCTGCACAATGCGACCGTTCATCGCAGCGGCGGCATAATTACGGGCAACGTAATCCCCGGCCACAATGTCGAGAATAATATCCGCGCCATGCCCGTCGGTCTCACGATGAACGGCATCCACGAAATCTTCCTCTTTATACAGGATGGCGGCATCCGCCCCCAGTTTCAGGCTGGCCTGACGATGCGCTTCCGAGCCAACCGTGGTGATGATTTTTCCGGCGCAAAAGGCTTTTGCCAGCATGGTCGCCGTCGTGCCAATACCGGATGCGCCGCCATGAATCAGGATAATATCGCCCGCTTTAAACTGACCGCGCTGGAACATATTGAGCCAGACCGTCATAAACGTTTCGGGTAACGCGGCGGCTTCGGTCAGGCTAAGTTCAGGCGGTAAGGGCAGGATATTGATTTCATCCGCCACGCAGTATTGCGCATAGCCGCCGCCTGGGATCAGCGCGGCCACATGATCGCCCGGTTTAACACGGTGTACTTTGCTACCGATGGCCACGACCACACCGGAAACCTCCAGACCGGGGATATCTGATGCGCCAGGCGGTGGTGCATATTGCCCTTTGCGTTGCATCACGTCAGGACCGTTGACGCCCGCAGCGGCAATCTGAATGAGCACTTCATTCTCTTTAGGGCGCGGTACCGGGCGTGTTGTTGGTTTCAGCACCTCCGGACCACCGGGCTCTGTAATTTCGATGGCAGTCATGGTGTCGGGGATGACGTTCGTTTGTTCAGACATATTTTCTCCTCTGTCCGCGCGTTTTAGCGATGCGACGGCGTTGATGTACTGATTAAAAGATGGGCGCACAGCGCCGTAACGGCAAAGAGTGCCCCGGTTAGCGCCAGCCCGTGCCAGCCGAGTGAAGCTGATGTGGTGGCCGCAACCGCCGTTCCCGTTGCGCCGCCAAGAAAATAGCTGGTCATAAACAGGGTATTAAGGCGGCTACGCGCGGTGGCCGAAAGCGCGGTAATGCGACTTTGATTCGCTACCAGTCCCGCACGGTTACCGATATCGATCATCGCCATTGCCACGATAAGTAACCACAGATGTGAAGCACCGACGCCTACCAGCACAAAAGCCGCTACCAACAGCAGTGCGCCAGCGAAAAGCATCTTGCCGGAACCCACACGGTCGACCGTGCGGCCAATCGCCGGGGAAGCCAGCAGACCGGCGATTCCGACGAAACCAAATTCCCCCACGGCGTCCGGACCAAATTCATACGGCGGGCGCGCCATCAACATAGCGAGCGTAGACCATAATGCGCAGAAGGCGGCAAACATCAGAAATCCCGTAGCGCAGGCGGCACGAACGGTGGGTTCATCTTTAAACAGTGCCCATAGTGATGACAGCAAGGCGGTATAGGGGAGTGATGTGGCCTGCGCGGTCGACGGGAAGCGGAGGATAATCACCACCATCACCAGTACATCGATGGCGACGGCCAGCAAAAACATCATACGCCAGCCCTCACTGGCACCGACAAAACCACTTAAGGTGCGGGCAAACAGTAAACCTGCCGAGAGGCCGCTCAACAGCGTGCCTACAACCCGTCCACGTAGGGTCGGATCGACCAGACCCGACATGGTGGGGATAATAATTTGTGCGCTCACGGCACTGGCGCCGACGGCAAAGCTGGCAAGTTTTAACAGGTTAAAATTGGGTGCGACGCCCACCGCAAGCAGGCTGACCATATTGCATGCCAGCAGCGCGATGATGAGTCGTTTACGATCGACCCGATCGCCGAGTGGAACCAGCAGGAACAGGCCGCTGGCGTAACCAAGTTGCGTCAACATGGCAATCTGGCCCGCCTGCGCATCGGAGCGCCCGAAGGTTGCCCCCATGCTGGCGAGTAGCGGCTGATTGTAATAAAGCGTTGAAACTGCAAAGGCGCAGGCCAGGGCCATCAGAAAAACAGTGGAGGCCGAGAGCGCCGCTGGCGATGAAGAAGAGGTAACCATGGTGGCATCAATCCCGTATCAAGAGTTGCCACCACTCTATACGGCACGATGCAGGATGATAACGCCGTTTCAGACGCAACATCTTTGCGCATTATGCAAAGATGAAGTTCAGGGTTCCCAGACAGGCGGTGTGCCGATGGCCTGGCAAAGTGCCGCATTAAAGGCGCGGACTTTGGCGCCGGGCTGTGGCAGCGCGCGCAGCAGATGAATGCGCGATGGGGCGGCATTCCAGGGTTCGCCGTCGAGCGAAAGACGCGTGAGCGCGCCCGCTTTCACATCCTGGCCGACAATCCAGGTGGGCAGAAAGGCGATGCCCATGCCCGCCAGTGCCGCGCTGCGTAAAGCTTCAAAATCATCGCAGCGAAAGAACACCCCGGCACGTTGCGCTTCGCTGTGCGAAAAACCGGGGATCTCCTTCCATCCCAGCAGGTCGGTGCCGTGCAGTTTATCGAGCAGGCGGTGCGTGACCAGTTCGCTGGCATTGACCGGCTGGCCTGCACGCGCAAGGTAAGCGGGGCTTGCCACCAGCAGGCGTGTCAGCGGCGCGAGCGTCATGGCGATAAGCGTGCTGTCCGGCAGGTCGCCCATGCGAATCATCACGTCCAGCCGCTCTGTGACCGGATTGTAAAGCCGTTCGGTGAGATCGAGTTCAACACGCAGCGCCGGGTGTTCCGCTTCCAGCGCAGCGATGACCGGCAGAACGTACCGCTTACCGAAAGAGGGCAGGCACGCGATGCGCAGGGTGCCGGACACGGAAATATCAAATGCTGAGACCTCCGCGTGAACATCAGCCAGCTCATCAAGCAGGCGCAGCGCTCGCTGGTAGAGCTTCTGCCCCGAATCTGTCAGCGTCAGTGAGCGCGTTGAGCGAATAAACAACGCGACACCCAGCTCATGTTCCAGCGAATCAATTTGCCGTACCACGGCAGACGGGGTTTGTGCACGCTTACGCGCAGCAGCGGAAAAGCTGCCGCTGCGCACGACATCGGCGAAGACAGAGAGATACTCGGCAAAATTGGGCGTTATCATCTTTGCGCATTTCGCAAAATTATTCACAATGCGCACAACATATCACGCTGCGTGCCGATGTGCTTGTTGTCTTACTGTCCGATGAATGACTGTTGCTCACCCGCGCAGGTTTTTTTGCCTGTTACCCATGCCGCTCCCATCGCCACGGCCAGCAGTAATAGCAACAGCGGGGTAAAACCGCCTGTTCCAGTGTGTTGTAACACTATGCCACCCAGCACGCCGCCGCCAGCAATCGCCAGGTTCCACACCGTTACCAGCATCGACTGTGCGATATCTGTCGCCGCTTTGGCGCGGATCACCATCGCGGTCTGAAACAGGGTGGCGGCTCCGCCAAAGGCCAGCCCCCACAGCGTCACCGCGACCCAGACCGTGGAGGCACTGCTCGCATTCAGTTGCAGTAGCAGGGCGGCCAGCATAAACAGACCAACGCTCAGCACGGTGAGTCGATGCAGGTGGCGGTCAATCAGCACTCCCGTTACCGCGATACTCGCCAGTGAACACAGACCAAACAGTAACAGGACAGCATCCGTTCTTGCCGTTAACCCTGCGGGGGCCAGAAACGGCGAAATATAGGTGTAGAGCAGGTTATGCGCCAGTACGAAACAGAGCACCAGCAGCAGGACGCCGCCCACGCCGGGCAGTTGTACGACGCGGCGTAGCGATAAGCGCTGTTGTACGGCTGCCGCGCCATGATCCGGGGCGCTCAGACGCAGAACGATGATCAACAGCAACGACATTACGCTAAGCATCGTAAAACAGAGTCGCCAGCCAATCAGGTTACCCACGAAAGTGCCGACAGGCACGCCAATGGAGAGCGCCAGCGGTGTGCCTGCCATGGCAATGGCGATTGCTTTTCCCCTTTTATGGACGGGGGCCATCGAGGCGGCGAACCCCGCCAGCAGCGCCCACAGAATACCGGCTGCGATGCCAGCGATACCGCGCGCAGCGAGCAGCAGCCAATAATCGGTGGCGAAGGCGGTGACGGTATTTGCCAGCGTGAACCCGGCGAGCGTCAGCAACAGCAGGCGGCGGCGTCGCCACCGTTGCAGTAACGACATAAGCGGGATGGCGGCGATAAACGAGCCGATGGCATAGACCGTCACGCTTTGCCCGGCCGCCGCGGGCGTGATGGAGAGATCGTCTGCCATGAGCGTCAGCAACCCGGCAGGCAGCGTTTCGGTGACAATAGTGACAAATGCCGCCATCCCCAGAGCCAGCAGCGGCAAAATGGGCAGCCGTTCCGCGCCTGTCATGATGCCTCCCGCAGGCCGTGGTAGACCGCATCGCGCAGATCATTCACAAACTGTCCCGACATGCCTTCATACAGCGTATTGCTAAAGGCCACTACGCTGAGTGCCTGCTTCTGGTCGACAAACCAGGCGTGGCCGTAGGCGCCACCCCAGCGCCAGGTGCCGGGGGATTCCGGCGAGGCGGCGAGTTGTGGATCGCGAAGAACGGAAAAGCCCAGTCCAAAGCCCACGCCGGGGGCGTCCGGGAGTTCATGTGGCGCAATCTGATCGCGGCCCATTTCCGCCACCCATTCGGGGGCCAGCAGGGAACCGCCACCGCTGCGCAACGTTTCAAGCAGGCGCATCACGTCGCCCACGGTGCCGACCATTCCTGCCCCGCCCGACGGGTACGCCTGGCTGTTGTAGATCCGTGACGGGCTGTAGCAGATACCCACGGTGTTCTCAAAAGGGGCTGCAAACTCACCCTCTTGCAGGCGGTGCGGCTCTGGCCGGTCATTCACATAGGCGGTGGCGACCTCTTGTTGTGGGGCTAGCGCGAAGGCGGTGTTGTGCATGGCCAGCGGCCCGGTAACCAGCGTTTTTATCGCCACATCCAGCGGTTGACCCTGTACCTGCTCAATCACCGCCCCCAGCACATCGATGGCCAGCGAATAGCACCACGCGGTTCCCGGCGCATATCGCAGAGGGACTGTGGCGATACGACGGACGTTTTCGTTAAGCGTTACCCCGGATGCATCCATCCCATCAGAAACCCCCGCGCGGGCGTAGGGGCCGTTCGCATCCTCTTCAAGGAAGCGGTAACCCAGACCGGCGCTGTGGCTCATTAACTGGCGCAGCGTGATGGTGGCCAGACCGCCATTCGGCAAAGGCGGGGTAAAGTCAGGCAGGTAGCGGGTGATGGCCTCATCAAGATGCAATTTCCCCTGCTGAACCAGCACCATCGCGGCGGTGGTCACGATGGGTTTACTGACCGACGCAAGACGAAAACGGGTATTCAGCGCCATCGGGCGCTGCGTTTCCCGGTCGGCGTAGCCTGCTGCCTGGTGATAACGCGTTTGCCCATGGTGGGCGACCATGACTTCCACCCCCACCAGGCGGCGCTCATGCAGTGCCTGACGGACAACGCGTTGAATGAAATCGTGCATATGTTCTCTCCTCAGTGTTCAACGTTTCCACAGTAGAAGCTTCGCGATTGCGGAAAAAGAGGGGTATATTTCATGACACTGCGGAGATAAATGTCCGTAATAGTGGGGGCGTATGGAAAGTCTTAATGGGTTTGTGGTGTTTGTGCAGGTGGCGGAGATGCGCAGCTTTGTGGCAGCCGGGCGTAACCTTGGCGTGTCGGCTTCGGCGGTCGGCAAGAGCATCGCCCGTCTGGAAGATAAGCTCGGTGTACGGTTGTTTCACCGCAGCACGCGCAGTATCACGCTGACGGCAGAAGGGCATTTACTGCTGGAGCGTAGCCGACGCATCCTCGCGGAAATCGAGGCCGCACAGCAGGAACTCACCCAGGCGGCGGAGCACCCGGTCGGACGTTTGCGACTCAGCTTGCCGCTGGTGGGTTCGCTGGTACTACCCGTACTGGGTGATTTTATGCGCCAGTACCCGCAGATCCAGTTGGATCTGGAATTTACCGACCGCATGGTGGATGTGATTGCCGAAGGCTATGACGCCGTGCTGCGCATCGGCCCGCCAGCGGATTCACGGCTTTCTGCCCGCAAATTGGGCCACTTTCGTACCGTGGTCGTGGCATCGCCGGAGTATCTGACCCGCTGTGGTGAACCGCAAACCCCTGCGGATCTTACGCGCCATGCCTGTCTGCAATACCGTTTTCCCTCAAGCGGTAAACTGGAGCGCTGGGTGATGCGTGGCAACGAGGCGGAAAACGAACTCGCGCTTCCGGCGACCATGGTATGCAATAACATTGAAACCCGCGTCTGCTTCGCGCTACGTGGGCTGGGCATTGCCTGGTTACCTGACTTCGCCATTCGTGAAGCGCTGGAAGAGGGCGCGCTGCGGGAAGTCCTGGCCGATTACGCCAGCCACACCGGCGTGGTACATCTTCTGTGGCCTGCCAGTAAACATCCCTCGCCAAAGCTACGTGTACTGATCGATTTTCTTAGCGCGCGGATCTTCCCTCCAGCGAAGTAAAAAGCGTCATCAAGCCAAAAAGAGCCACAGCCGTGCGCGCTGAGTACGGTTTGGGGGAGAGTGTCATGTCCCATTGCTTGGCTTTTTGTAGGCTTTTTTGAGTTTTTTTATGTGATTTATCGGTTGCTTTATGGTTTTGGGTTATGTGGCGCTACGTCTTTTTTTTGTCTTTTCCCTCTTTCTGACACCCTTCCGCCTTACCTTTTTCCCAACACTGCCAAAAAACCGTCATTTTACAGGTTAACGCTTACCCCAGTTTAGTTTTGCTATCTGCGCATGTTGGGTTTTAGCTTTTATTTATTGTTTTTAATAGGTTTAATTCCTTTCCTATCATCTTGTTGAAAATAGTTATCAGCTATTTGTTTGGCGTGCTATTTGTCACCCATGTGACTATTTGATGTCTTTGGAAAAACTTTTTAAAACTATTAAATATTTTAAGAAAAAAATATTAGTCTTTTCAAAGTCATCTCTAAAACCCATGTGTAGCTAATAAAGAAACAGTTGATAAGTCTTTTATATGTCTGTAGCCTTCGCGACATTGAAGTCTTGATTAACTCTGGGGCTAGCGACATTGTCTGTGCCTCATTTTCAACTTAACGAATGATGGTAAGCACATAATGAAACGTAATACGGTTGCCAGATTGACGACCCTTGCCGTGCTGGTGGGTTCGATTTGTTCTGTGAACGCAACGATCTACCCCGGCACAGTTGAACAATACGTTGCCGATATTCAGGCCACACGGCATGACCTCAACCAGGCCGCAGATGTGAATCGCAGATATAAAAACACCCATAATCAGATAGCGATGCTGACCGACGCGGAGATCAAAGAGTGGTCTAACGCAGGGCAGACGATGAATATTGCGTCCAGACATATGGCTGACTTGCAGGCGGTCACAGGGTTCACGCCTGCTCTGGTGCCACAGGCCATTCCGAGCGTGCAGCAGCAGACGCCGCAACCGATGAAAGCGCCGACGCTGACAGCGCAGGCGGTTCCGAGCGTGCAGCAGCAGATCCCGCAGCCGATGGCCGTGCCGACCCTGACAACGCAGGCGGTTCCGAA
>Ga0213876_10000177_pt1 | contig 65884 bp, 56 predicted proteins | sample BarmaccomBMRX_R9_FD_160113 | JGI IMG/M metagenome (GOLD analysis project Ga0213876, IMG submission 160113) | Root-associated microbial communities from Barbacenia macrantha in rupestrian grasslands, the National Park of Serra do Cipo, Brazil - RX_R9 | ecosystem: Host-associated > Plants > Roots...
TCGGCAACGCACTGATCCACGAATCGACGAATCCGGAGCAAACATGACCCAGATCAACTGCCTCCGCTGCAAACAGCCGATCGACATGAGCCTCGAACAGTGTCCCGCGTGCGGCGAGCGGGTCACCGTGTTCCAGCGCACCTATTCGTCGAAACTGCTCGACGGCAAGTACCAGATCCTCGACCGCCTCGGCATCGGCGGCATGGGCGAAATCTTCAAAGTCCGCCACATCCATCTGAACGAACTTCGCGTCATCAAGATCATGCGGCCGAACGTGGCCGCCGACGATCAGGGCATGCAGCGCTTCCTCCAGGAGGCGCGCACGTCGACGATGATCAAGCACAAGAACCTGGCGATGCTCTACGACTTCGCCCAGCTCGACGACGGCTCCTACTACATGGTCTGGGAGTTCATCGACGGAACGAACATTCAGAAGTGGATCGGCCAGAACGGCGCCATGCCGGCCCGTCTCGCGATCGAGATTTCCATCCAGGCACTGAGCGGACTCGATCATCTCCATTCGATGGGCCTGATCCACCGCGACATCTCCCCCGAAAACATCATGCTGTCTCAGGACCACCACGGAAAGCTGCTGGTCAAGGTCATCGACTTCGGCATCGCCAAACAGCTCGCCGAAGGCGAAGGCAGCCAGGGCCTCACGCAGACCGGCATGTTCCTCGGCAAACTCAAATACGCCTCGCCCGAGCAGGCCGGTTTTCTCAAAGAGGGCGAGCATCTCGATCCGCGCTCCGATCTCTACTCCTTCGGCATCGTCATGTACGAGATGCTGGCCGGCCGCGCTCCGTTCCAAGCCACCAACCCGCACGGCTACATCCTCAAACACGTCACCGAGAAGCCGCTGCCGATCCACGATCTCAATCCGGCCGTGAAGGTGCCGCCGCAGGTCGAGTCGGTGATCATGAAGTCGCTCGAGAAGAACCGCGACAACCGCTACGCGACCGCCGCTGACTTCGAACACGCACTCGAAGCGATCCGCAACACCGTCCCGCCGGACCAGAAGTACGGACTCGGCGAACGCATGATCACCCTCTCCGGCGCGCAGACGCTGGCCGAACTGCCGAAGTTCACCGCCACCGGTCCCGGCGCAACCTACAGCGGCGGCCAGCAGGCCACGCAGCAGACCATGACCGGACAGCCGACGCAGGCCGAGACGGCGATGCCTTCAATGCCGCCGCCGCGCACCGGACCCACCGGCACGAAGATCGGCAGCGACGAAGCGACGGTGATGGAGCGCAACCTCGGACCAACCGGCACGATGCCCGGCCCGCAGGCGACCCGCGCCGGCAGCGACGAAGCGACGGTGATGGAACGTCTTGCGTCCACTGCCGCGCCGACCGCCGCCGAACAAAAGTGGAGCGGCCCCGGCGCCGCCGAATCGACGATGATCGAGCGTCAGATCTCGCCGTCGGCATTCGCGCCGAAGAAGAGCAACGCCGGAATGATCATCGGCATCGCCGCAGCGCTCGTCATCCTCCTCGGCGGCGGCTACTTCTTCTGGAAGAGCAAGCAGACGGCGACGACAGTCGCACCGGTCAGCACGACCGTCGTGACCGCCACCGCGTCAACGTCGACGGCACCGATCCCGGCCGGCAAAGGCATCCTGCTCCTCTCGGCATCACCTTGGGGAGAGCTCGACAAGATCGTCGATGACAAAGGGAAATCGATCGACATCACCGACGAAGATAAATCGACGCCCACGAGCATCAAACTCGATCCGGGCAACTACACCGTGACCATGTCCGATACGAAGGGTAAGTCGCAGACGATGAGCGTCACCGTCGAAGCGGGCAAGCAACTGAAGAAGCGGTTCGATTTCGATCCCGTCAATTTCGACGAGCTTGAAAAGGAAGTCGTAAAACCATGAAATCCGCGCGCAGCGTCACGATCGGATTGGCAGTGCTCCTGGCCGCCACCGCGGTCTTCGCGTCGTGGTACGACGATTACGACGACGGCGTGAAAGCGGTGCGCAACGGTCAGTGGTCCACGGTCATTTCGAAGATGACCGCCGCGATCAACGGTAACGCCAAAGAGAACGACAAGGCCCGCACCTACGGCGCGATCTTCATCAACTATCACCCGTACTACTACCGCGGGATCGCCTACCTGAATACCGGCAAATACGAGCAGGCCATCAGCGATCTCGAAAAAGCCTCCGGCCCCGGCGAAGAAAACCTCGGCTCGATCGAAACGCTGATGTCGCGCGCGAAGGGAAAACTCACGCAAGCCAGCACACCGCCGCCGCCCGAGCCGCAGCCTCCCGCTCCGCAGCCGCGCGTGGTGCCGGCGCCAGTCCCCGTTCCGGTGCAGCCCGCGGCGCCGTCGATCGACCCCGCACTCCGCCAGCGCGCCAACGCCGAAATCAATCAGGCCAAAACGCGTCTCGCCGCCGCAATGCAGCGCAAAGCCGGCAACACGCCGCAATACGGCCAGGCCACGCAGGCGCTCACTGATGCCCTTACGAAGATCGGCAACGCGCGATCCAACGATGATTTGAACGCCGCCATCGCCTCGGCACAGAACGCCGCTACGATCGCCGACCTCGCGCCCGCGCCCGGCGCTCCGGCGCCGCCACCGACGGTCATCGCGACACGTCCCGCGCAAGCCAGCTCTCTCGTACTTGCCGATCCGGCCAAGCGAATCCGCGGCGCCTTGGAAAGCTACTTCAACGGCGATTTCGAAGATGCCTCAAAGAAGTTCGGAGCACTCACCGGTGAAATGCCCAAGAACGCCTACCTCTGGGCCTTTCTCGGCGCCTCGCAGTACTCCCAATACGCCTTCGAAGCCGACGACAACTTCAAAGACCAGGCAATGCAATCCTTCCGCAAAGCCAAGTCTCTCCGCAAATGGAACGGCGGCCTACCGCCCAAGTACTTCTCGCGAAGAATCCGCAAAGTCTTCGACAGCGCGAGCTAGACAGGAGCGCCGGCCATTTATCCGATCAGCATGCCCGCTGGCGTCGCAGCGTCTGCATCATCTGTCTCTACGGGGAGCACAAGATTGGTTGCTCTCTGAAGTGCAAGCGCAAAATTAGCAACTATCTCAGCAGGCGGCACTTTGATTTGCGGTGGCGCAAAAATATAATAATCATCAATATCCGCCGCAACCGCGAGAGCGAGACGGCGAAACGCATCTTGGTACGGCGGGCGATTGTCCAAATGTCTACTCGCGGCCGTGTCTAAAACTTCGATCAGCTGACAAACACGATGCGAACAATCTTCAGTAGCGGCCTGAAATCCTTCCCAGATTTCTAGCTGCGGTGAGGGCACGGCGCGAAGTCCGCTGTCAAGCGCGCGAAGATACGCGAGGAGTGGGTCAAATTCCGCTTCGGTAAGGTGATCGAGTCGAATCCGCGCAACAATTGCCAAGTATGTGAACAATTGCGCCAAAAACGTTTGTTCGCCCAATCTTATGACGCGAATGCGCTGACCTTGAGCGCGACGTCGCCGCTGAATGATTTCTGTGAACGGAGAGAAGTATTCGCGGAACGCGAAACTCGCAGCGCGGGCGGCGACATCAATCAACGAGGCGGCCATTAGAATTTATCCCAAGCTCGACGACCTGAGACGTAAAGGAAACGGATAAACAGGACTATATCCGTTCCGAAGAGACTGTATTCGGCGATAGTTAAGCCTACGCGAATGCCGACGGATCGAGTAAGTAACTGCCCTACGGCCCAATCGATTGCGATCGCCGGAAACGCAACAAATGAAAAAATTGCTGTTCCTACGATCGCATGCACAGCGAATTCCACAACGGGCACCCACCATTTTGGCGAGGTTGTGCCAGTTATCGAACGTTCCAAGCCGTAAGTATCTCACAAATTTCGCACGAGTAATAGCAACGGGTAACGCGAGCGAATTCCTCCTGAGAGGACGTGCGGAAGAGATCAAATTCTGGTGCTTCAATGAACCACACGGTGCCACCTGATTACGTTGATAACAGCGTAACACTGCCGCATCGAGGGACATGCGTTGCCAACGTCGTGCCGTCAAGGTGACGCACGGCCTTTTGGACCATGACGCGGCCCGGCGACGCCGGGCCGCACTGCGCTGACGAACGTCTACTAGTTGCTCGAACCGGACGAGTTCGATCCGCCGTTGCCGCTGTTGCCGGTGGCGCTGCCGATCGCGTTCGACGCGGCGCTGGCGATGTCGGACGCCGTGTCTTTCACGGTGCTGACCACTTTGCTGATCACGCTGCGTGCGCTGGAGATCGCGCCGCCCTTCTTCGACGACGACTTCTTCGCGGGAGCTTTCTTCGATGCGGCTTTCTTTGCAGGAGCCTTTTTCGAAGCTTTCTTCGAGGCCTTCTTCGACGGCGCCTTCTTCGAGGAGGCCGAGGCCTTCTTCGACGAGGCTTTCTTCGAAGCCTTCTTGCTCGCGCCGCCCTTCTTCGACGACGACTTCTTCGCGGACTTCTTCGAGGCGGACTTCTTCGACGACGACTTCTTGGAGGAGGACTTCTTCGCGGACTTCTTCGAGGACTTCTTGGCAGCCATGGATTTCTCTCCTATTCAAAACTGGGTCGGTGGGGAGCCGTACGTTGTTCGAAAGAAAAAAATTTGTGCTGCGTGGCAACCGCGTTGCACGAATTTCAATGTAGACGAAGATGTCGCGATTGTCACGCATGCAACGGCTTCCGCGATGGCTTGCAGCCATCGCAATCATCGTCTTCGTCATCGGCGAAGCGTTTTGCGTCTACATCTTCGTCCTCAACCGGCGGCTCACGCGCGAGCTCGTCAACCATTCCTGGCGCGCGCCGACGGTCATCGTCTCCGACGCGCACAGCGCTCCGGTGCGCGTGGCCACGCTCTACGGCGTCGACTGGCGCATCACGCCGCCGGTGACGCTGCAATCGATTCCGGCGCACGTGTCGAACGCATTTCTCGCTGCGGAGGACGTTCGCTTTCATCACCACATCGGCATCGATCCGGTCGGAATGGCGCGCGCTCTCTTCACGAACTTGCGCGCGCACGGCATCGCCGCTGGCGGTTCGACGATCGATCAGCAGATCATCAAGACGCGTTTCCTTTCGCAGGAGCGGACCTGGCGCCGCAAGATCACCGAGATCTTCCTGGCCATGCTGCTCGACGCGCGCATGCCGAAGAACGAGATCCTCGAGGTCTATCTCAACGACGTTTACCTCGGCCACAACGCAGGGAAGCCGGTGCTCGGCATCGACGAAGCGGCGCGGCTCTACTTCAACAAGCGCCCCACGGAATTGCGCGTCGACGAAGCGGCGGTCCTGGCCGGCATGATCCGCGCGCCGAATCGCGACACGCCCGAGAAACGGCCCGACATCGCCCGCGCGCGGCGCGACGCGATTCTCGGCGTCATGCACGATCACGACTGGATCAGCGATGCGGAGTTCGCCGCCGCAAAGAATCGCGACGTTGAGTTCACCGGCGGCACGATCCCGCAGGCGCCGTACCCGTTCTACCTGCGCGCTCTTCGCGCGGAGATCGTGAAGGAGATCGGAGTCCGCCCGGTCATCGAAGGTGCGCTCACGATCGTCTGCGAAATGGATCCGGAGGCGCAGCGAAACGCCGAACGCGTTGCCGCGCGCGCGCCGGCGCAACTCGAGGCGACGCATGCCTGGCTCCGCGCGCAAGCGCGCAGCGAGCCGCTGCAGGTGGCGCTGCTGTCGGTCGATCCGCGCAACGGCGGCATCCGCGCTCTGGTCGGCGGCAGCGACTACAACGTCTCGCCGTACGACCGCACCTCGGCCATGCGCCGCCAGCCGGGATCCGCGTTCAAGACCTTCGCGTATCTCGCCGCGATCGCCTCGAAGAAAGCGACTACGTCGACGCTGCTGCTCGACGCGCCCGTCAGCGTCGCCGTCAACGGCAACGAAACGTGGCAGCCGCACAACTACGACGATCGCTACCGCGGACGCGTGACCGTTCGCGAAGCATTCGAGCATTCGCTGAACGTGCCGACGGTGAGGTTGTCCGAAGACATCGGCGTCTCGAAGGTCGTCAACGTCGCGGAGAAGTTCGGATTCGACGAACACTTCGCGCGCATCCCGGCGCTGCCGCTCGGCGTCACGGAAGTCTCGATGCGCGAACTCACCGCCGCCTACACGCCCTTCCCGAACCTCGGCATCCGCGTCGAGCCGTTCCTCCTTCGCGAAGTGCGCGACCGCGCCGGCAAAACGCTTTACGTCCACGAGCTCGAACAGCAACGCGTGGCCGACGCCGGCGCGACGTACGTCATGCACACGCTGTTGCGCGGCGTCGTGCAGCGCGGAACTGCCTCGCGGCTGAAACGCTACGGACTCGCGTACGTCGCCGGGAAAACGGGGACGACCAGCGATTACCGCGACGCATGGTTCGTCGGCTACACCACGGACATGGTCACCAGCGTCTGGGTCGGCTTCGATCACGGCGCGCCGCTCCGGCTGTCATCGGGCGAAGCAGCGATTCCGATCTGGGGCACGTACATGAGCGCGATTCCGCATCAACGCGGCGAGCCGCGCCCGCCGAAGGGTGTGACCTTCCGCAACATCGATCCCGAAACCGGCATGCTCTGGCAGGACGGCTGCCCCGGTCCCATCCGCGAAGTCTTCCTCGACGGCACCGCGCCGACGCACACATGTCCGGCCGGCTTCTTCGGCCGCATCGTCCGCCACGTCTTCTTCGACCGCGACAACTTCGACGAGCCCGCCGCGATCACCTTCGAACAATTCCGCAAATGGGCGAACGACGTCGATCGCAGCAGGCAGGAGGTGGAGGGTGTGCTGGGGAGATTGAAGAGAGTGTTCGGAAATTGAGGCCACTGTCATCCTGAGCCGCCGAAGCCGCTGGAGCGCGAAGCGCGGAACGGCGCAGGACGGTCGAAGGACCCCCAACCTGCTAACCCGGTTGGGCGGGCGTTTTTTCACGGGGCGAGTACGAAGGGGGTCCTTCGACCGTCCTTCGGCTCTTCGGCTTCGCCTACGACGCCTTCGGCGGCTCAGGATGACAGCGTTTGACAAACGGCCGTCCCCGTCCTAACCTCGCCACTCGCTGGATTGATTTGGGGTCGCTTGCAACCAGGGTAAAAAAAGCTAAATAGCCGGCAAGTTCGAATTCGTTTTTCGATTGGCCCCACGTCGATTCCGGCGTGGGGCTTTTTTATGCGCGACTTCATCCAGGCAATCGCTGACGAACACGTCTACCTCTTCGATGGTGCGATGGGGACGATGCTCTACGCCAAGGGCGTCTTCATCAACAAGTGCTACGACGAGCTGAATCTCCGCAATCCGGAGATCGTGCGCGAAGTGCACAAGCAGTACGTACGCGCCGGAGCGGAGATCATCGAGACCAACACCTACGGGGCGAACCGCATCAAGCTGCGCAGCTTCGGAATCGAGGACGAGCTGCGCGCCATCAACGAGCGCGGCGCGGCGCTCGCGCGCGAGGCGGCGGGCGACGCCGTTTTCGTCGCCGGCGCGATCGGTCCGCTCGGCATCCGCATCGAGCCGTATGGGCCGACGTCGCTGGCCGAGGCGCGTGAATATTTTCGCGAGCAGGCGGCGGCGTTGCGCGATGCCGGCGTCGATCTCTTCGTGCTCGAGACCATGTCCAACATCGCCGAGATCGAGCAGGGCATCGCGGCCATTCGCGACATCTGCTCGCTTCCGATCGTGGCGCAGATGACCATCGGCAATGATGGCCGCACGATCTACGGCGACATGCCGCGCACGATCGCGCAGCGGCTCGATCTCGCGGGCGCTGACGTCATCGGACTCAATTGCTCCGTCGGTCCCGACGTCATGCTCGACGCCATCGAGGAGATCACCGCGGTCACCGCGAAGAAGATTTCCGCGCAGCCGAACGCCGGTCTGCCGCGCGAGGTCAACGGCCGCCAGATGTACATGGCCTCACCCGACTACATGGCCAAGTACGCCAAGCGGCTCATCCACAAAGGCGTGAAGTTCCTCGGCGGATGCTGCGGCACCACGCCCGAGCACATCAAGATCATGGCCGACGCTGTGCGCCCGCTCTCGCCGCGCCGTTCGTTCGTGGTCGTCGAGCGCGAAGCCGATGCAAACCACAGCGACTCGAAAGCCTCGGTGCCGATGGCAGCGCGCTCGAACTGGGGCAAGCGCATCGCCGCCGGCGAGTTCGTGACGACGATCGAGATCACGCCGCCGAAAGGGCCGAATCCCGACAAGATGATCGAGTCGGTTCGTTCGATCAAAGCGGCCGGCGTCGACGCGGTCAACGTTCCGGACGGTCCGCGCGCCCAAAACCGCATGGGCGCGATCGCGGTCGCCGTCCTGCTGCAACAGCGCGTCGGCATCGAGACCGTCCTCCACTACTGCTGCCGCGACCGCAACCTCCTCGGCATGCACTCCGACCTGCTCGGCTGTGCCGCCCTCGGCCTTCGCAATCTGCTGCTGATCACCGGCGATCCTCCGAAGATGGGACCGTATCCCGACGCGACCGCGGTCTTCGATATCGACTCCATCGGTCTGACGAACATGGCCAACCTGATGAACCACGGCCTCGACCTCGGCGGGAATCCATTCGGCGAACCGACGCAGTTCACGATCGGCGTCGGCGTCAATCCCGGCCACATGGATCTCGACTACGAGCTCCGCCGCCTCGACTGGAAAGTGAAGGCGGGCGCCGAGTACTGCATCACGCAGCCGGTATTCGACGTGGCCGTGCTGGAGCGATTCCTTGCGCAGATCGGCGACATGCAACTCCCAGTTGTCGCCGGAATCTGGCCGCTGCTGTCGTATCGCAACGCGCAGTTCATGAACAACGAAGTGCCCGGCGTCTCGGTCACCGACGAAGTGATGGAGCGCATGCGCATCGCCAGCGAAAAGGGCAAAGAGCACGGACTCCGCGAAGGCATTGCCATCGCCCGCGAAACGCTCGAACGCGTCCGCGACCGCGTAGCCGGTGTGCAGGTGTCCGCTCCGCTGGGCCGCGTCGATCTCGCGCTGGAGGTGTTCGAAGGTTTGGTCGAACAGCGCGCGACCGGCGTGTGAAAAAAGGGGAGGGCGTGAACCCTCCCCTTTTGGCGAATACGAGTGATGCGATTTACGGCGTCGTGACGACCGCGTCGTCGATGTAGACATCGTTGCCGAAGACGCTGATGCCGAGGAAGCCTAGCTGGACGGTCGTGCCTTTGTAGGCGGTCAGGTCGATCGTGTGTTGTTTCCATCCGGTCGTGCCGTCGTAGCGGTTGATTGCCGTGCCGACGTTTGCCCACGTTCCGGTGGTCGAGGCCTGCACCTGGACGCGGTCTGCGTCGGCGGAGAAGCCGGTGTCGTGGTAGACCCAGAACTTCAGCGTGGCCGTGGTGGCTGTGCTCGGGATGGCGAAGCCGGTGGTTTGATAGATGCGAGTTTGTGAACCGCTGGCCGAATCGTAGGAGTTGAATCGCGCGAGGTTGCTGCCTCCGTGCGGTGAGATGACGGGATGCGTGCCGGCGGTGACGATGGTCCACGCACCGGCGGTGCCGGAAACCTGCGCGGTGGCCCAGCCGGTCATGCTTTCGAATCCGTTCGAGAAGAGCGTCGATCCACCGCCGCAGGTTGCCGTGAAGTTGTTTCCGCTGACGTTCGCGCCTGCGATCGTCACCGAGAGCGTGGCTGGCGAGAAGGTGCAACCGCTCTTGCTCGGTGTGACGGTGTAGGTGCCGTTGGCTAAGCCGCTGATGACGTAGTTGTTCGACGCGTCGCTGGTCGCGCCCTGCGATCCGGCGGTGACTGTTGCTCCCGTGGTGCCGGCGCTGCCGGAGATCGAGTAGGTGGCCACCGGCATCGTCACCGTCGCGGTAATCGTGAAGTTGCCCGCGGTGTAACCGTTGACGCCGAACCACCACGTGCCGGAGGAGGGGTTCGCCGCCGAGCATGTCTCGTTGCCGGATGAGGTGTACGGCCGGCACGTGTACACCGTCAAGGTCGGCTTGGCGTTGAACTGCGTGTAGAGATCGACGTCGGACGTTGCGGCGGACGTAGCGACGGTCAGGTTCGTCGCGCCTGCGGGAACGGTGATGAAGTAGTACTTCCACGCGTTCAGCGCAACGCTTTGGCCGGTGGCTGCGACGCCGCTGGTGAGCTGCGTGTCGCCGGTGCCGCACGTGGCAGTGAAGTTGACTCCCGTCACGTTGGACGAGGTGATCGTGACGGAGCTGGAGGCGGGGGAGAACGTGCAGCCCGACTTGCTCGGCGTCACCGTGTAGGTTCCGGCCACGAACCCGGACATCGAATAGTTGCTCGACGCATCGCTCGTGGTGGACGACGATCCCGCGGTGACCGTGGCGCCGCTGGTGCCTGCGTTGCCGCTGATCGAGAAGGTCGGCGCGGTGCAAGAGGCAGTGAAGTTGACGCCGGTAATGTTGGCCGAAGTGATCGTGACGGAGCTCGACGTGGGCGAGAAGGTGCAGCCGCTCTTGCTCGGCGTCACCGTGTACGTGCCGGCGGCGAGGTTGGCGATCGTGTAGTTGCTCGATGCGTCGCTGGTGGCCGAGCCGCCGCTCGTTGAGAGCGTCGCGCCGGTGGTTCCGGCGTTGCCGGAGATCGAGAACGTCGCAGTCGCCGACGTGGTCACCTTCGCCGTCCAGATCTCTTCCTTGGCGTTGTTGCGGCGGTCCGTCCAGGAGGGGAAGAAGGCGTTGGCGTAGCCGGAGAGGCTGTTGTAATCGCCGAACTGGTTGCCAGAATCGGCGCCGGTGACCGTCTCGTCGGTCATCGCCGTCGTCACCTTGACCGCGGCCTGCCAGGTGGCGCCGCCGTCGGTCGACAACTGGTAGTAGACGTCGACCTTCAATCGGCCGGCGTCGGCCACGGTGTCGTAGTAGATCGCGCCGAGGTTTCCGTTCGTCTCGTCGACGGCCAGGAACGGATTGAACTGGTCATTGAGTCCGCTCTGGTTGTTCAGCTTGACCGCGGCGCTCCACGTGGCGCCGCCGTCGGTGGAGCGGGTGAACCAGATGCGCGTCTTGCACGTCGAGGTGACGCTGGAGCCGGGCTCGCTCGTCGTGCTGGCGCAGCCGGAATCGCCGGAGAGATCCGTCCAGACTGCGTAGACGTTGTTCGTCGCGCCATTCTTGTACGCGCCGCCGGAAACGTAGACCAGCGCGCGGCGGCTGTTGAACGACGGGACGCCGATGTCGTATCCGCGGAAGGTGGTCCTGATCTTCACCGGCGTGCCGTAACTCGCGCCGCCGTTGGTCGATTTGACCACGAAGATTCCGCGCGAGCCGGTGTCGGGGAAGAAGCCGAAGACATCGCCGGCGGAGTTGGTCTTCACGTCGGCGCCGATGCATGTGCCGGTGGCCTGCGAGTCGCTGACCTGGATCGGCGTTCCCCACCCGGTGGAGGTGCGGCGATTCATGAAGGCGGGGTTGCCGTTGTGCCAGATGACGTAGTTGTTGTTCGCGAACGCCGACGTCGCGCTGTGGTCGATCCACTGCATCTGCTTGTCGGTGTTCGTCTGCGTTCCCGAGATCGTTCCGTCGAACGTCCACGTCGCGCCGCCGTTCGTCGACTTGTACGACTGCACTTTGAGGACGGTCTGCGCGGAGTTGATGCCCATCGTGGTCGACCACGCGGTGCCGTCCGAGCTCCAGTCGACCGTCGGATCTGAGTGAAAGGCGTCGCCGCTGGCGAGCGGGAGGTTGCTCTGCCCCCAGGTCACGCCGCCGTCGGTGGAGTAGTACTCGCCCTGCATGCCCGACCCGCCGATGTTGTTGGAGGCGGCGATGATCTTGGTCGGATCCCAGTAGTTGATGCGGATGTCCGATTCGCTGCGCGAAACCGTCTGCGCGCCGGAGTTGCGGACGTTCGTTCCGGCTGTCGCGCCGAGGGCGGTGATGTGCCGGAAGCCCATCGCCGACGCCGTTCCCTCTTCGTCGGCATCGAGATCCTGGAAGTTCCGGCCGGGCGGCAGGGTCGCTTCCGCATGCCCCGGTTTGAGATCCTGGTGCGTCACCATCCACTCCAGGACTTCCTTCAGTACGAGCGGATAGCCGCCCGTGGGATCGTTGTCATTGTCGTAATTGGCCTCGGGATGCCCCTTGCGCCAGTAGACCTTGAGCCAGGGCGGAACGATCGGATCGTCCGCGTCTTTGTCTTTGAGCTTGGTGAAGTCCTGATTCTTCTTGATCAGCTTTTCGAGCTCGCTGCCGGGATTGGCGTGTGCCTTCTTGAGTTGTTCGTCGACCGAGGGAAACTTCTTCGCTTGCCCGGGAGGAGTGTTCGGAGGCCCCTGGGCAAGAACCATCGTTGATGAAGCGAGAAACAGAGCTGCCAGGACGAGAGAGATTCTCTTCATTACTTTCCCTTCATGAAACGTTCAATTTTTCGGGGGTCGAAGGGCTCAGCTAGATCAAGATCGGTGCCGCACGAAAAAAGCCTTAAATCGGTCTTTTTGGCAGCTTTCCTGACCCTGAAGGGCGAAAAGGCGCGGTCACGGGTTGAGCAGTGAGGTAGTGGTTGACCCAGCGCCGGCCCGATTTATGTCGCCGCTCGAGCTACGAACCTTACACATCGAGAACAGCATCGTGCAGCCACCGAATACGTGCCGCACATCGACGTGTAGCGATCATCACAACGCGGCGGCGGAGGTTGCCGTTACCTTCGTGCGCGTGCAAGCGACTGCGTTGATCGAAACACCTCTGAAGGCGGTCGAACGGCGCGAGCATCGCGCCGCAGGGGAGATGTTGTTCATGGAAGGCGAGTCCCCCGCGGGCGTGTACGTCCTTCATGAGGGCGACGTCGAGCTGGTGTTTTCGCCGCGTGAGGGGCAGCCGAAGCCGCTGCGCGTGGTCAATCCGGGTCGCATTCTGGGATTGAGCTCCGTGGTGATGCAGCATCCACATGACTGTTCGGCGGTGGCGCGGACGGACTGCGAGGTCGGCTTCGTCGAGCGCGAGGCGTTTCTGCGGTCGCTCGAAAAAACGCCGGCGATCTGGTTGAGCGTTCTGCGCATGCTCAGCAACGACGTCAACTCCGTGTACGACGACATGCGCTCGCTGGCCATCGGGTGACGTTCATCACCACGCCGGATGACGCGCGTCATCGGTCGATGGTTGGCCCCTCGCTATCGTCATTTTCATGACAATCCTTGCCGAGGCTCCCGCGTCATCGACCGTCAAAGAAGAACTATCGAAACCGAGCGTGGCGATGATCGACGGCAACGAAGCCGCCGCGCGCGTGGCCTACGCACTGAATGAAGTGATCGCCATCTATCCGATCACGCCCGCCTCGAACATGGGCGAGTGGGCCGACGATTGGGCAGCGCAGAAGCGGCCGAATCTGTGGGGCACGGTGCCCTCGGTCGTCGAGATGGAGAGCGAAGCGGGAGCGGCCGGCGCCGTACACGGCGCGCTGCAGACCGGATCGCTGGCCACGACCTTCACCGCCTCGCAGGGACTGCTGCTCATGATCCCGAACATGTACAAGATCGCCGGCGAATTGACGCCGGCGGTGTTTCACGTCGCGGCCCGGTCGCTGGCTACGCATGCGCTGTCGATCTTCGGCGATCACAGCGACGTCATGGCCGCGCGCGGCACGGGTTGGGCGATGCTCTGCTCGTCGAGCGTGCAGGAGGCGCATGACTTCGCGCTGATCGCGCAGGCGGCGGCGCTGAAGTCGCGGATTCCGTTCCTCCATTTCTTCGACGGTTTCCGGACGTCGCACGAGATCGCGAAAGTGACGTTGCTGACCGACGCCCAGATGCGGTCGATGATCGACCTGGAGCTGGTCTTCGCTCACCGCTCGCGCGCGCTCACGCCCGACCATCCGGTCATGCGCGGCACGGCGCAGAATCCGGACGTATTCTTCCAGTCGCGCGAACGCGCCAATCCGTTCTACCGCGACTGCGCCGGGATCGTCGTCGAGATGATGGAGCGCTTCGGCAAGCGCATCGGACGCAACTACGCGCCGTACGAGTATCGCGGCGCTCCTGATGCGGAGCGGGTGATCGTGGCGATGGGATCGGCGTGCGAAACGATCGGCGAGACGGTCGAAGCGTTGAACGCGCGCGGCGAGAGGGTGGGCGTCATCAACGTGCGGCTCTTCCGGCCGTTCGATGTCGCGCGCTTCGCGAATGCGCTGCCGGCGACTGTGCGCGCGCTCGCGGTGCTCGATCGTTCGAAGGAATCGGGCAGTGCCGGCGAGCCGCTCTATCTCGACGTCGTCACCGCGTTGCGCGAGGCGGACCGCGATGTGCCGGTCGTGACCGGCGGACGCTTCGGACTGTCGTCGAAAGAATTCACGCCCGCGATGGCGAAAGGGGTGTTCGACGATTTGAAACGCGAGCATCCGCGCCGCCACTTCACGGTCGGCATTCGCGATGACGTCACGAATCTCAGCATCGATTTCGATCCGTCGTTCACCGTGGAAACCGACGATGTCGTTCGCGCGATGTTCTACGGCCTTGGCTCGGATGGAACGGTCGGCGCGAACAAGAACAGCTGCAAGATCATCGGCGACACAGGCCGCTACGCGCAGGGCTACTTCGTCTACGACTCCAAGAAAGCCGGCGCCGTGACGGTCTCGCACCTTCGCTTCGGGCCGGCGCCGATCCGCGCGCCGTATCTGATCGAGCACGCGCAGTTCGTGGCCTGCCATCAGATGTCGCTGATGCAGCACAACGATGTGCTGAAGAACCTCGCGCACGGCGGAACGTTCCTGCTCAACGCGGCGATCGATTCGTTCGAGGAGTTGCCGGCGCACATTCGCGCGGGACTGGCGGCGAAGAACGCGAAGCTGTTCGTCATCGATGCCACGCGCGTGGCGCGCGAGTCGGGGATGGGCAACCGCATCAACACGATCATGCAGGTGGCGTTCTTCGCCTGCGCGAAGGTGCTGCCGTTCGACGAGGCGCTCGACGCCATCTGCTCCGCCGTGCGCAAGACGTACGCGCGCAAGGGCGAGGCGGTGGTGCAGAGGAATCTGCACGCGATCGATGCCACGCTGGCGAATCTGCGCGAGATCGCGGTCACCTGTCATCCTGAGCCGCCGGAGGCGTTGGAGCGCGAAGCGCGGAACGCCGAAGGACGGTCGAAGGACCTCCTCATTGGTAACCCGGAAAGCGCGGCGGGTTTTCACGATGCAAGCACTGAGGGGGTCCTTCGACCGTCCTCAGGCGCTCCGCCTTCGGCTACGACGCCTACGGCGGCTCAGGATGACAGCCCCGCGTTCGTCCGCGACGTTCTCTTCGAGATCATCGGCGGCCGCGGCGACGCGCTGCCGGTCAGCGCGATGCCGTGCGACGGCACGTTCCCCACCGCCACCGCCCAGTACGAGAAACGCAACCTCGCGCAGGAGATCCCGGCGTGGGAAACCGCCGCGTGCATCCAGTGCGGCAAGTGCGCGATGGTTTGTCCGCACGCGGCGATTCGCATCAAGGCTTACGATCCGTCGCTGCTCGCAGACGCACCGCCAACGTTCAAGTCGCTCAAGCCGATGCACAAAGATTGGGCAGGGCTGGTGTACACGATCCAGGTGGCGCCGGAGGACTGCACCGGCTGCAAGATCTGCGTCGACGTCTGTCCGGCGCGCAGCAAAGTCAATCCCGAGCTTCAGGCGCTGGACATGCAGCCGCAGCAGCCGCTGCTCGATGCGGAGCGCGCGAACTGGGACTTCTTCCTGAAACTGCCGCAGCGCGACCGCCGCGAAATCAATGCGGGCTTGATTCGCCAACAGCAGTTGCAGGAGCCGCTCTTCGAATTCTCCGGCGCCTGCTCCGGCTGCGGCGAGACGCCCTACCTGAAACTGATGACGCAACTCTTCGGCGACCGCGCCGTGGTCGCGAACGCGACCGGCTGTTCGTCGATCTTCGGCGGCAATCTTCCGACGACGCCGTGGTCGAAGAATGCGGATGGCCGCGGCCCGGCCTGGGCGAACTCTCTCTTCGAAGACAACGCCGAATTCGGCCTCGGCTTCCGCCTTTCGCTCGACAAGCAGCGCCAGTTCGCAATCGAGCTGCTCGAACGCTTATCGACGGCGATCGGCGAGAACCTCTGCCGCGCCATCATCGATTGTCCTCAGGTCACCGAGGCGGAGATTTTCGAGCAGCGGCAACGGGTGGAGTTGTTGAAGGTTCGTCTGCGCCGCGTCGAGCTGTCGACGCGGATGCACAAGCTCGATCCGACCGACGAGCAGCAGTTGCTGGCGATTGCCGACTCGCTGGTGAAGAAATCCGTCTGGATCGTCGGCGGCGACGGCTGGGCGTACGACATCGGCTTTGGCGGCCTCGATCACGTGCTGGCCAGCGGCCGCAACGTGAACATCCTCGTGCTCGACACCGAGGTCTATTCGAATACCGGCGGGCAGATGTCGAAGGCCACGCCGCGCAGCGCCACGGCGCGCTTCGCCGCGGCCGGCAAACCTTCCGCGAAAAAAGACCTGGGGCTGATGGCGATGACGTACGGCAACGCCTACGTCGCCAGCGTGGCCATGGGCGCGCGCGACGAACACACATTGCGTACGTTCCTCGAAGCGGAGGCGTACGACGGTCCGTCGCTGATCATCGCGTACAGCCACTGCATCGCGCACGGCATCGACATGGGAACGGCGCTGCAGCATCAGAAGTCGATCGTCGAGGCGGGGCAATGGCTGCTGTACCGATTCCATCCCGATCGTGCGGCGCGCGGCGAGAATCCGCTGCAGCTCGATTCGCGGACGTTGAAGCGTCCCGTGGGCGAGTTCCTGAAAACCGAGAACCGCTTTCACGATCTCTCGGCCGAGGACATCGCGGCTGCGCAGCATGACGTCGATGCGCGGTGGAAGATGTATTCGTATTTGAGCTCGATGGCTTGAGGGGACGATGAGGATTTCGATGTTCGCTGGCGATATCTGCGATGTGCCCGCCGAGGCGCTGTGTACGTCGACGAATCCGCGGTTGTCGCTGGCGATGGGGACGGGCGGGTCCGTTCGCGGACGTGGCGGATACGAAATCCTTCGCGAATGCGAAGCGATCGTCGATGCGGCCGCGGCGCGTGGGCTACCGGCTGGGTCGGCGCATCAGACCAGCGCGGGCGAGCTGGCTGCGAAGATGATCATTCACTGCGTCGCAAGCGATGCGGGTCATCGGTCGTCCCCCGGCATCATTCGCGATTGCGTGAAGAACGCGCTTGCGCTGGCGGATGCAGCCGGCTGCGAGACCATCGCCATGCCGCTGTTCGGAACGGGGCACGCTCGATTCAAGTTCGACGACGCGGTTCGCGTGATGGCGGAGACGATTCGCGATCAAGCGACCGACGTGCGTCGTGTCTTCATCGTCATCTTCGACGACGAGCGCGTCGATGACGCGATGCGAATCGTTCGATCCGTCTTTCCGAATGCCGAGGTCGACCTCCAGCGAGGACCGGCGAGCGAAGAAACGTCCAGCATGTGGGGCGCCGAATGGTAGCGGGCGCGACGGCGATGCGACGTGCGTCACACGAGTTTGTGATCGCGGCAGTTCCTTCCGCGGGCCGCGGACACGTACCGTGGTTCGTTATGGACGATCTGGTGCGATCCGTCACCGAGGAGCTTCGATGGGATCCGCGCATCGATGCGGAGAGGATCATCGTCTCCGCGGACGGCAGTACCGTCACGCTGAAAGGCGTCGTGCAGAGCTACTCGGCGAAGTGCTGCGCGGAGAGAATCGCGCGCGAAATCCGCGGCGTCGCCGGCGTGAAGAACGATCTGGAAGTGCGGCTGACGATCGGAAACTACCGCACCGACGACGGCTTGGAGCGTCTCACATCCGAGATTCTGCAGAACCACACGTCGCTCTGCGATCCGCTGCCGCGCGTGACGGTCCGCGACGGCTGGCTGACTCTCGACGGCGTCGTGACCTCGGACGTGCAGAAGCGCTGCGCCGAGGAGGCGCTGCGCGATGTAGCCGGAATCCGCGGCGTTACCAACAACATCGCCGTAGTTCCGCAGGCGAATGGTGGCGGCGCCGCGGAGGCATTCGAAGCCGCGGTGCGGCGCCGCGCTGCGCTTGCCGTGCTCGAGCTGAAGGTGGAAGTGTCCGGCATGACCATGGCGGTTTACGGCCAGGTGGCGTCGTGCGCGGAACGCGATGCAGTGATCGAGCTGGCCTCGCGCCGGCGCGGAATTGCGCGCGTCGAAGACCATATCGTCGTGCAACCCGCACACGTTCGGAGGCTGCCATGAACAGGAACATGATTGCGATCGGCGTTGCGGTCGTTGGACTTTCGGCGCTGATGTTCGCCGGAGTGATGGCCATGCGCGGCGGCAGCGTCGCGGCGCCTGCGGTGAGTACGCCTGTGGCGATCATGACGTCTCTGGAGTCGGTGCCGCGCATTTCGGTGGCCGCTCTGCGGGAGAAAATCGATCGAGGCGAAGTGGTGGTGATGGACGTACGCGACATCGATTCGTACACGGCATCGCACATCGCCGGCGCGATGCACATCCCTGTTTCGTACGTCGAGTCGGAGTTGCCGTATCTGCCGCGCGGGAAACCGATCGTGGCCTACTGCACGTGACCAAACGAAGAATCGAGCGCCCGTGCGGCGCTCATCATGAACAATGGCGGCATCCCCGCCTCGGCGCTCGCCGGCGGATTCGACGCATGGCAGGCGGCAGGCCTGGCAATTCGGAAGGACGTGAACGTTAGATGGAGAGAAAAGGACGAATGATGACGAAAACTCTTGCGTGTTCCCTGCTGCTCGCGGTTGCTCTGCCGATGGCGGCATTCGCCGATGGCGCGGCGATCTACAAGACCAAATGCACGCCGTGCCACGGCGCCGACGGCAGCGGCCAGACGCCGGTCGGCAAGAGCCTGAAAGTGCGCGATCTCCGCTCCGCCGAAGTGCAGAAGCTGAGCGACGGGGAGATCACGAAAGTGCTCACGGACGGCAAGGGAAAAATGCCGGCGAGCAAGTTGGAAGCGGCTGACATCAAAGCCGTCATCGCGTTCATTCGTACCCTGAAGTAAAAAACCTTTTCACCACAGAGGCACAGAGGACACAGAGGTTTCTTTGTGCTCTTTGTGTCTTTGTGGTGAAACGCTTCTTACGCCGAGCGCAGCCGCGCGATGGCGAGCATGGCGCCGCCGTAGATGGCGAGGGCGGCGAACATGATGACCGGCACGCCGCTGCGCAGTTCCTGTGCGACCACCTGCACGCCGGTCAACACCAGCGTGACGACGGCCAGCTGCCAGGCCTCGGCAACGTTCCACCTTCGCGCGATGAACGCGAGAATGACGGCGGCCGCTGCGAGGATGATCGTTCGCACGACGGCGCCGCCGCCCGTGATGTAGATCGTTACGACGGCGACAGCGCATGCGGGAATCGCCAGCAGCGGCAGTCGCGCGAAATCGAGACGGACGAACGCGATCAGGCAGAACGCCGCAGCCAGCATCGCGAAGATCGGGATCGCTGTCTTCTCGCCGAGGATCACCGCGGCGATGAAGGGGAAGAGTCCACCGGAAATGGCCGCGGCCACTCCCCACACCGCGCTCAGCACCGCGAAGGCGCGCCACTGCTTGCGGCGCGCGAGCTCCGCGGCGACGACAGCGGCAACCGCAAAGACCATCGTCATCAGCGGCGGCGGCAGCACAAGCGCGGCCGCGGCGCCGATCCCGATCAGCGACGCGATCGCGGTCTGCGGATTCACACGTATCGTCATCGACATCCATGCGACGGCAAAGACAAGCAGCGTGATGACGAGCGCGGAACGGTTTTCTTTCGTTTCATCGAGCAGAGCGGCGGCGACCAAAAAGATCGCGAAGAGGTCGCTCTCGATCGCCAGCAGCCAGCCGACGTAGTTCAGCGAGAGGACGAATGCTGCGACGCCGGCGAACGTCAACTCGAGCGCGAACGGGATCAACTCTTTCGTTGCGTACGCCAGAACGAGTGCGACGATCGTCGCGCCGGCCACTGCAATCCATGCCGCTGTTTGCAAATCGTACAGACGCGCGACGATCAGCATGGCCAGGCTGAACGCGGCGAGCAGGATCGCGGCGCCAATCGGTCCTAGCACGTGGAAGCGCGTGACGGCCTCGGCGATGATCGGGTAACCGATGGCGGCGGCCGCGGCGATGTGGAAGATGGCGGGGGTTCGCCTTCCCTTTTTTGCGGCGAATGCGGCGGCGGCGATCCACGCGATGGCGTAGGCCAGGCCGAGTACGATGCCGATTGGGTGGTTGAGGGCTGTTTCTGTCGCGGCTCTGAGTAAGAACGCTCCGCCGAGGATCAGCACGGCGCGGCCGGTCAAAGAGAGGACGTTTTCACGCGGAGGCGCGGAGACGTGGAGGGGTTCCGGCGGCGGAGGAGCCTCGTGGATCGCGAGGCGGGCCTCGATCGCACGCAATCGTTCATCGATCGCGTCCAGGCGGGCAGCAACGTCCATGTGTCAGGCAAGCATCGAATGAACTCCCTTTTCTGTGTCGGCGCATACATCCGAAGGTGATCTGAGACACCAACACGCATCTGTGACGCACGGTTTCATGGACTGTCCGCGTCACACAGGAGCGAAGAACGATGGATGGTTCGACCCCTCTCCCACGGCGGCGTTTTTTGAATTGGTTCCTCGGCACATCGTTCGGCGCGCTGGTCGCCGCGGTCATCTACCCGATCGCGCGCTTCGCCAGCCCGCCGAGGATTCCGGAGGCCACGACCAATTCGGTTGAAGCAGGGGATGTGTCGGATGCAGCCTTCGCGCAAAAGGGATTCAAGATCGTCCGCTTCGGCGCGGAGCCGGTCATCCTGCTGAAAGCGTCGGAAGGCGAATACCGCGCGTTTTCTGCGACGTGTACGCACCTCGACTGCATCGTCGGATACCAGAAAGACCGCAGCCGGATCTTCTGCAACTGTCACGGCGGCGCGTACGACCTGAATGGCCGCAACGTCTCCGGTCCGCCGCCGCGGCCATTGACCGCGTACAAAGTGAACCTCGTGGCGAAAGGCTCCGAGCCGGCGAAGATCGTCGTCTCGAAGGTGTAGGCGCCGATGTTCGCCCGCGCCCGCAGCTGGCTGGACGATCGCCTCGGCCTTTCGACGATCACCGAGTTCGCGTCGCACAAGACCGTCCCCGTCCATCGCTACAGCGTTTTCTACTACCTCGGCGGGATGACGCTTTTCTTCTTCCTGGTGCAGGTCTGCACCGGCGTCATGCTGATGCTCTATTACCGGCCGTCGGCGAACGAAGCATTCGAATCGGTCGAGTTCATCATGACCGTCGTTCCGTTCGGCTGGCTGATCCGCTCGATCCACTCGTGGTCGGCGAACCTGATGGTGTTCTTCGCCGTCGCGCACATGGTCAGCGTCTTCTTCATGAAGGCCTACCGCGCGCCGCGCGAGCTGACGTGGGCCAGCGGCGCGCTGCTGCTGTTCCTGATCATGGGCTTCGGATTCTCCGGCTATCTCCTGCCGTGGAATCAACTGGCGTTCTTCGCCACGAAGGTCGGGACCGACATCGCCGGAGTGGTGCCGGTGGTCGGCCCGTGGATGGTGCGCTTCCTCCGCGGCGGCGACCGCGTCGCCGGCGGAACGTTGTCGCGCTTCTACGGCTGGCACGTGGCGCTGCTTCCCGCGATCACGACGGTCATCCTGGTCGTCCACCTCGCGCTGGTGCAGGTTAAAGGGATGAGCGTTCCGGCGCCGTGCGAGGAGGAGTCGAAGCGCCGGCCGCCGATGAAGTTCTTCCCGCATTTCGCACTGCGCGATCTCTCCGGTTGGATCTTCGCCCTCGGCGTGCTGGCAGCGCTTGCGGCGCTCTTCCCGTGGGAGCTCGGGGAGAAGGCGGATCTCTTCGCGCCGGCGTACGAAAACATCCGGCCGGAGTGGTACTTCGTCTTCATGTTCCAGACGCTGAAGCTCGTACCGGGCGGCGAGATCGCCGGCATCGAGTACGAGGCCATCCCGATCATGCTCTTCGGCGCGGCCGGACTGCTGCTGGTGTTGATCCCGTTCCTCGACCGCGGCGCGCAACGCACCGGCCGAAGCAAGGGCTGGACGCTCGGCGGCGTCGCGGCGCTGTTGTTCGCGCTCGGCATGACGTGCTGGGGATACGCGTCGCTCCTGCCGCTCTACGTCGTCCTGATCAGCGGTCTGCTGCTCTCGCTCCTGGCCTTCATCACTCGAGGCAGCAGAAATCCGGAGGGGCGATGAGAATCAAACTGCTTTTCGCTGCGATCGCGATATTCGCGATCAGCGCGATCGCCGCTCCCCCTCCAGCCAAAGCGGTTCGCGAGACATCGTGCATCCACTGCCACGGCGGCGAACTGTTCGACGATGCCGGCAAAGCGAAGGTGCGGCACTTCGGCGTCGACGTTCACTCGACGGTGGGGCTCTCCTGCCACGACTGCCACGGCGGCAATCCCGATCCGAAGCTCGGCGACGACATCGGCGGTGCGATGGATCCGAAGTTCAAGCCGAATCCGTACGTCGGTGCGCCGAAGCGGCAGGACATCCCCGAATTCTGCGGACGCTGTCATTCGTCCGCGGCGTACATGAACCGCTTCAATCCCGAGGCCCGCGTGGACATGGTGAGCGAGTACTGGTCCAGCCATCACGGGCAGAAACTGCGCAGCGGCGTGACCGATGTGGCGACCTGCATCGATTGCCACTCCGTCCACGACATCCGCCGCAAAGGCAATCCGGACTCGCCCGTCTATCCGACGCACGTTGCCGAGACGTGCAGCAAGTGCCACTCCGATCCGAAGCGGATGCAGGCGAACGGACGCAATCTCCCTGTCGACCAATACGCGCGCTGGAGCCAGAGCGTGCATGCGAAGGCGCTGCTCGAAAAGGGCGATCTGACCGCGCCGACCTGCAACGATTGTCACGGCAATCACGGTGCGGCGCCGCCCGGAATCGGCAGCATCCGTTTCGTCTGCGGAAGTTGCCACGCGCGCGAAGAGGACCTGTTCCGCGCCAGTCCGAAAGCCGCGGGCCTCGAACGGCACAACCAGTTCCTCGCGAGCGTCCCCGACGGCAAGTGCGGCACGTGCCACGACGACAAGCGCTCGGCGCTGCAGTTCACGCAGCTGAGCTCCTGCCTGGTCTGCCACGGCAATCACTCCGTGGTCCGTCCGACCGTAGCCATGCTCGGCGCGCTTCCCGACACGCCCTGCGCGTTCTGCCACGAAGGCGTCGGACCGCTGGCGGGATTCGTCGCGGAGCCAAAAGCGAAGGCCGAACACTTCCGGCAGATGCGCGGCACGCTGATCTCGGCCGCGGACAAGCTCCATCTCAAAGGCGACGATCGCTTCGACTGGCTGGTCGATCAGGCCCTCAACCTTCCCACGCATCGCCTACCGTCCTCGGACGGAAAAGTGCAGCTGCGCCCCGAGTTCGCGCGTCTCTTCGAGAAGTTCCGCATCGGCAAAACGCACTACACGTATCGCGATCCGGCGTCGGGCCACGAAGTGAGGGTGTCCGTGCGCCGCTGCACCGATTGCCACGTCGTCGCGGGACAGGGCCTGTCCACATCGCAGGGACTGCTCGCCAGCACGCGCGAAGTGACCAGCATGATCGCCCGCTCCGAGCGCATCCTCCTGGCCGCACAACGCGGCGGCGTGGAAGTGCGCTCCGTACGTCCCGAGCTCGATGCGGCGGTCGACAATCAGATCGAGCTGGAGGCGCTCGTCCACACGTTCAACCCCGCCGGCGCATTCGCCGATAAGAAGAAGGAAGCGCTGCAACACGCCCACGCGGCACTCGAAGCCGGCCAGCATTCACTCGACGAGCTGGCCTACCGCCGCCGCGGCCTGCTCATCGCGCTAGGTGTGATCATTGCCGCCCTGGCAGCGCTGGCGCTGAAGATCCGGCAAGGGTAGCTTGCATCTCTCCGCGCCTCCGCGGCTCCGCGTGCCAAGCTTTTTCACGCGGAGACGCGGGGACGCGGAGGAACTGCGACGGCAACGCACGCCAGCGCTTGCGCGAGGTCGGCGACGAGGTCGTCGAGGTCTTCGCAGCCGGCGGAGAGGCGGACCAGGCCGGCGGTGATGCCCTGGCGGCGCTGCTCCTCGACGGGAACGCCTTTGTGTGTCATCGAGGCGGGGTGCTCGATCAGTGATTCGACGCCGCCGAGGGAGACGGCGAGCGTGATCATGCGGACGCTGTTCATCAGGATGCGGCCCGCTTCCGTGCCGCCGCGAAGTTCGAACGCGATCACCGATCCGGGGCCGGACATCTGGCGTTGCGCGAGATCGAATTGAGGATGCGTGGGCAGTCCGGGGAAGCGGACCCAGGCTACTTCCTCGTGCTGTTCGAGCCAGCGGGCGATGGCGATCGCGTTCGCCTGCGCGCGCTCGACGCGCATGCCGATGGTTCGAATGCCGCGCAGAACGAGCCATGATTGATGCGGGTCGATGGTCATGCCGAACACGATCGCGGCATCGCGCAAAACGGCCAGCATTGCTGGATCGCGTGCGATCACGATTCCGGCGATGACGTCGCTGTGACCGTTGAGCGATTTCGTCATCGAGTGCAGCACGACGTCCGCACCGAGTGTGATCGGCCGCTGCAGGTGCGGCCCGGCGAAGGTGTTGTCGACGACGAGCGGAATGCCGGCTCCGCGCGCGGCGGCGGATGCCGCTGCCAGGTCGACGAGATCGAGCGTCGGGTTCGCCGGCGTCTCAACATAGATCAGGCGCGTCTCAGGACGAATCGCCTCTGCGAGCGCGGTGGTGTCGACTGTCGGAACGAACGTCGACGTCACGCCGAGGCGGAAGAAGTAGCGCGTGAGCAGCGTGCGCGTGGCGCCGTAGAGCGGATCGGTGCAGACCACGTGATCGCCGTTGCGCAGGAGCGCCAGAAAGACGGTACTGATCGCGGCCATGCCGGTGGCCGTGGCGATGGCGCCGCATCCTTCCTCGAGATCAGCGACGCACGATTCGAGCGCCTGAACGGTCGGATTGCCCATCCGCGTGTAGATCGGGCCGGGCGACGTTCCCGCGAAACGCGCGGCTCCTTCTTCCGCAGAGGGAAACGCGAATGTGGAGCTCTGGTAGATCGGCACCGACACCGCGCCGCGATGCGCAGCCGGATCGAGACCGCCGTGGATTGCTTTCGTGTGCAGGTTCGCCATCGCACGATTCTGGGATGGCAAGAATCACAAACGAATGTTGCGCAACACGCGTGCGTGTGATCGATCGCACACGGCGGCTCCGCGTCAAAAGCGTTTCACGCGGAGCCGCGGAGGAGAGACGGGTTACTTTTTCGCGAGGCCGCGGATGTAGGCGACGAGCGAGGAGATGTCGGCGACGCTCAGCTTGTCTTTGTACGCGGGCATCTTGCCCTTGCCGTCGCTGATGACCTTCTGCAGGTCGGTGTCGGACTGCTTCTGCACGTCGGCCGAGCGGAGGTCGCGGACCTTCATCGCTTTGCCGACCGCAGTCGCGCCGGCGCCGTCGGGGCCGTGGCAACTCGCGCATTTTGCTTTGAATGTTTCCGGCGCGCCGGGCGCGGCGGCGAAAGCAACCGTTGAGGCGAGGATGAAGAGGGTGATCATCGATGCAATGGTCAGTTTTCGGGTCATTCGAACCTCCTTCTGTGGATCGATACAGTAACAAAAACGGCGCCAGCCTGGGGCTGGCGCCGCTCACCGGGAAACGTGACGAAGGCTATTGCCGTGCCTGGATCGTGGTCGGGTCGTTGGTCTTCATGTCGATCATCGAGGCTGAGGAGAGGATGTTCGTCCCCTTCACCACGGTCACCGTCGCGAAGCCCCAATCGATGTCGGGTGCGTTCGCGCGGTTCTTGAACGGCTCGATGTCCTGAAGACCTGAGCCCGCTTTGACGATCAGGTTGTAGGCGGTCAGCGACTTCCCGGAAGAATCGAACAGATTGACGGTGACCTGCGCCTCGGTCGTTCCGCCGTTGGTGATGACGAGGTTCGAACGGAACGCATTCGACTTCTGACGCAGTCCGATCAGGCTGATGGTCTGGCCGGCGGAATAGCCGAGGTCGGCCACGCGGCCGTCGTAGCTCTGGCCGTAGGTGCCGTTATCGGCCTGATTGAAAATGCGGGTGGCCACGAGCAGCGGACGATCGGAGCAGATCTCCAGCGCGCCGATGTTCGATGCGCTCATCGTGGCCGTAAGGTCCTCGAACGCCTTCTGCGAATTGCCGTCGATGGTGCCGGCGGCTTCGAGATCGCCGCTGGCCTGGTGGAGGACGAAGCGCAGCGAGGCGGTGGAGGATTCGAGATTGCGTGCGACGAGATCGGTGCGCCACTGGCTGCCGGCGCTGCCGGGCGTGTGGCCGACCATCTCGCTCCAGTAGACGTACTTCGTGTTGCACGAGACAGCTCCGGCTCCGTTGCCGAGGCCGCCGCCGATCGCGGCAGGATTCACGCCATTCGCGGGCGTCGAAACCGCGGCGGCATTGATCGAGCTGACTGCGAAGAGCGAGACGTCCAGCGCGGAGTTGACGAAGGCCGGATTGTGTACGCCTTTGCTCTTGTCGCTCTCGACCATGAAGTAGTTCCAGCCCGCTTTGCCGAGGGCGGGATCGGCGACCGAGTAGAGCTCGACCGGCGTCCCGGCCGGGCGGACCACCTTCACCGTGGCCAGCGAGAGATCGCTGACTTTCGTGCCGCCGGTGAGCGTCACGTTGACGCCCTGCCGGCCGTGGCTGGAGATGAACTCGATGCCGGCGATGTCGGAGGCGTTCTTGATCGTCTTCTGGCCATTGAGGTCGATGGCGTTCCCGGCGCGGATCTGCGCCTGCATCAGGTTCCTGATCGACGTTTCCATCTGCGCCTTGAGCGCGGCCAGCTTCGCCTCGACGGGAGCCTGCACCGTTTCCTTGGTGATGTTGCTGTGGCACTTCGTGCAGATGGTGTTGCTGGCGTAGAACGTGTGGTTCGTGCCGCCGTAGGTTCCGTCCGCGTTCAGGTTCGCGAGCGCGGCCGGCGGATCGGTCGACTCCATGTGGCAGGCGACGCACGAGTCCTGAATCATCGAGTGCAGGCCGCGCGTACCGACTTTCGTGAAGTAGAGGTTCTGGCCCATGAGGATGTCGGCCTGCGGACCTTCGTGCGGCGCGCGCGTGGCGTCGGCGACGGTGAAGTGGGCGTCATCGCGAAGATCACGGCGGCCGTTGTGGCAGGTCATGCAGATGGCGCCGGAGCCGACGTTGGTGGCGGTGAATCCGGCCATGAGCGGCGGCGTCTTGCCGGTGACGCGTACTTTGGAGTTGGTGGTCGGTCCGCCGGACGTCGTGCCGACGTCGTGCGGATCGTGGCAGGTCGCGCAGGTCTGCGGGTGGACGTCGTCCGCGGTCCAGGTGACGTCGAGATTGGCGGTGCTGAATCCTTTGTCCTGCCACTGGACGAATCCCTGCGCGCTATGGCATTTCGAGCACGTCGCGTCCGTCCCCTCGGCGACCGCGACTTCGTAATTGGCGTGGCCGGAGAGCTGCCACTGCTGGTAGCGCCCGTGACGCGCCGGTTCGCCGTGACACGTTCCGCAGACTTCGGACGAGAGCGTCTTGCGCGAGCCGTCTTTCTTCATGTGCGCGGCGCTGTCCTGCGGACCGTGGCAATTCTCGCATTGGATGTTGGCCATCCGCGCGGTGGCGGGATAGTTGGCGAGCGTCTTCGTCCAGTTCTGCGGATCGCCGTGCGTGAGCAGATCGGTGGTGAGGAAGCCGGCAAAGTCGGCGGCTTCGTCGATCCCTTTGTTGTTTACGGGCTTGGCGTTGAAGCCGACGGAGTGGCAGGAGATGCACGCCGAGGTGTAGTGACCGCCGGGCGTGTTGACGTTCTGCGTGAAGATCTCCGCATGGCCCGATTGCGCCCACGGCGTGAAGAGGTCGAAGTGCGGTGTGTTCTTGACGTGGCACTGCATGCAGGCGGTGTCGACGACCGGACGGCCGGTTGCATCCTGGCTGGTGATGATGCCCTTCCAGGTGCCGGCGTGGATGGTCATCGTGACCGGCTTGTTGGCGGTGAGGTCGGTGACCGTGAGCTGATAGGTGCCGGCGACGTCCGGCGTGAACTCGGGGTTTTGCGTCGTTGGATCGAGAAGCGTGGCCGTCGAGCCGGCCGGCGCGGTCAGGGTCCAGTTGTACGTGGCCTGCTTCTTCGCGTGCAGCAGCACGGGCAGCAGGATTGGAACGTTGCGCGTTCCGGTCGCCGTCTCCCACGGCAGATTGCCGGCTAACGTCAGTGGGACGCGATACGTGCCGGAGGACGTTGTTACGGCGACGTCGAACTTGATCGCGGCCGCATCGGCAAGCGCGTGCGGCGACACGCCGGCGACGACGAAGCGATTCTGCAGTCCGCCTTCGTACGCGAGGCCTGTAGGCATGTTAGCGGGCCGCTGCGCATCGGTGATGGGCGCCTCTTCGAGCACCGTCATCAGCTCTTCGCGAAACAGCTTGCGGCTCGGCATCGCGACGGCGATGGTGTCGGACGTGTCGCCGGCCACGATGGCCGCGACGCCGCCGGTCTGCGTCCACTTGATGCTCTGCAACGTCGAGCCGTCGTTGATGACGACCTTCGCTTTCGCGCTGACCGTCGCGCCGGGTACGGGATCGCCGGTAACGGTCATCGTGACGGTGACCGGCGTGGCGGCGAATGTGAGGCCCGCCACTCCCGCGATCAGAATTGCCGCGATGAGCGCGAGCATGGGGTGCTGGTGATACCTGCTTTTCTCCATGACGCTTCTCCTTTGTCCTGGAGTCCCACATTGCGTTCGAAGCGGGCAGAAAGCAGTCGAGGCGGTCACCCATGCCGGGTGCGGCGAGTCACTGGTCGGAGTGTGTGTTTGATGTCACGGGGGTGGGGTGTCGGGTGTCGGGGGTGGGAGCGGGGAGTTAGGTCGTTCTCCGACTCCCGACTCCCCGGCCCTGGCGACTACGCGTGAACGTGCGACACCGCAGACTTGCGGTTCCAGTACGACACCGCGAGAAGAAAATCGGCGACGTTCGTTGAGGCGAAGGTCGGCGCGAGATCGGACGGCGCGAGGATCCCAACCACCTTCCCATCGTCATCCACGACCGGCAGCCGGCGGATTTGTTGCGCCTCCATCAGTTCGATCGCGGCCTGGACGTCTTCGTCGCGGCGGATCGTGTAGACCGTCTTCGTCATCACGTCGAGAATCGGCGTCGTGGACGGATTTTTTCCCGCGGCGACGGCGCGGCAGGTGATGTCGCGGTCGGTGATGACGCCGACCAGTTTCGAAGAATCACAGACCGGGATAAAGCCGCAGTCGTGCTCCGACATCATTCGGGCGACGGAATCGAGCGTGTCGTGAGGAGTGCAGCAGATGGGTGAAACTGTCATCGCATCCTTGATCAGCATGAGCGTGTCCTCCGCCGAACATGCATAAAGCCGGATGACCTGGCCCGGAAGGAGACAGGTCACGCGGCTGCGGGGTGCGCATCACACCCGCCGGTTCGTCACACGGTCATTGCCAGCGCTTCTTCGAGCGTTTCGATGTTGCGCACGGTGTTGCCGGCGTACACCTGGCGCGGACGGTTGATCCTGGTCTTGTCGTCGCCGACCATCTCTTTCCATTGCGCGATCCAGCCCGGAAGGCGGCCGAGGGCGAACATGACCGTGAACATGTTCGTGGGGATGCCCATGGCGCGATAGAGGATGCCGCTGTAGAAGTCGACGTTCGGGTAGAGCTTGCGTTCGATGAAGTAGGGATCGGTGAGCGCGATCTGCTCCAGCTCGATGGCGGTGTCCAGCAGCGGATCGCGCATGCCGAGGGAGGCGAGGACTTCGTCGGCGGCTTTCTTCAGGATCGTCGCGCGCGGATCGAAGTTCTTGTAGACGCGGTGGCCGAATCCCATCAGCTTGAAACCGGAATCCTTCTGCTTCGCGCGCTCGACGAACGCGCGCGGGCTTTGGCCCGACTCGCGGATCTGCTGCAGCATCTCGATGACGTGCTGGTTCGCGCCGCCGTGCAGCGGTCCCCAAAGCGCGCAGATGCCGGCGGAGATCGAGGCGAAGAGGTTGGCGCCGCTGCTTCCGACCATGCGCACGGTCGACGTGCTGCAGTTCTGTTCGTGATCGGCGTGCAGGATCAGCAGCAGATTGAGCGCGCGGTCGACGGCCGGGGACACGACATAGTCCTCAGCCGGCACGGCGAACATCATGTGCATGAAGTTCTGCGTGTACGTCAGGTCGTTGCGCGGATAGATGAACGGCTGGCCGACCGATTTCTTGTACGAGAACGCGGCGATCGTTTTCGCTTTCGAGAGCAGGCGGATGATGTTCAACTCGCTGTCGCCGCTGTTTGGGTAGTAGGCGGAGAGCGACGCCACCATCGCCGAGAGGATCGCCATCGGATGCGCCGAGGGCGGGAAGCCTTCGAAGAACTTCTTCATGTCCTCGTGAATGAGGCTGTGCCGCGTCAGCTTTGCGTCGAACGCGATCAGTTCGGCCGGCGAGGGCAGATGTCCGTGGATCAGCAGGTAGCAGACTTCGACGAACGTGCACTGGCGCGCCAGCTCCTCGATCGGATAGCCGCGATAGCGAAGGATGCCCTTCTCGCCGTCGATGAACGTGATCGCGCTGGCGCAGGAGCCGGTGTTGGCGTAGCCGGGATCAAACGTGATGGCGCCGCTCTTCGCGCGGAGCGAGGTGATGTCGATCGCCGTCTCGCCCTCACTTCCTTCGATTACAGGCAGCTCGTACTCTCTTCCTTTCAACAGCAGCGTGGCAGTGCTCATCGTTCGTTCCTTTCGTTGATGTGATGCGGCTACAGGATGGCTGTGCCGGCAAGACCAATGCGGGTTGCGGTTTCGAAGACGGTTTTGGCGACGGCCTGATGGACGCCGCGGTCGAGGCATGACGGGACGACGTCGCCCGGCGCGGCGAGTGCCGCGATCGTTTCCGCGGCGGCGATCAACATCCCGGTCGTAATCGCGCTGCTGCGCGCCTGCAGCGCGCCGCGGAACAAGCCCGGAAACGCGAGGGCGTTGTTGATGGAACGGCCGTCGCCGGCGAACGCCGCTCCCGCGCCGCGCGCATCCGAGGGAAAGATCTCCGGCTTCGGATTGGTCAGCGCGAAGATGACCTGCCCTTTGCGTACGGCGCGCGGATCGATCAGCCCGGGACATCCCGTCGCGGCGATGACGATGTCCGCCTCGGCCATGATCGTGTCCATGTCCGACGCGATCGCGCCCGCGGCCGCAACGCGCCGGACGGCATCCGCCGAGGTGTCGGCGACGAGCACTTCGCCAACGCCGTAGGAAACGGCGAGTTTGGCGATGGCGCTGCCGGCGGCGCCGAGCCCGATCATGCCGGCGCGCGAACGTTTCAGGTCGCGATCGGTGATGCGGCACGCATTGATGACCGCGGCCAGCGTGACGGTGGCCGTTCCGTGCTGGTCGTCGTGCATGACCGGCTTGCGCAGGAGCCGGCGCAGTTCGTCTTCGATGGCGTAGCAGTCGGGGATGCGGATGTCCTCGAGATGAATGCCGCCGAACGTGTGCGAGATGCGCATCACGGTGTCGACGAACTCCATCGGATCGAGTGTGTCGATCAGCACCGGCGTGGCGCTGATGTCGACCAGCTCGTCGTAGAGCACGGCCTTTCCTTCCATGACCGGCATGCTGGCCAGCGGACCGATATTGCCGAGGCCAAGGACGCGCGAACCGTTGGTGAAAATGCCGACGGAGTTGCCGATCGAAGTCAGTTCCCACGCACGCGACGCGTCATCGACGATGGCCCGCGAAACGCGCGCGACGCCTGGCGTGTAGATGCTGCGCATGTCGGCGAGTTGATCGAGATGCACGCGGCTGGTGGAGTGCAGCTTTCCGCCGCGGTGCGCTTCGAACACGCGGTCGGTGGTCTCCATGACTTCGACGCCGTCGATCGCGCCGATGCACGTAACCACGCGCATGGTCTGTTCCTCGTCGATCGTTTCGATGGTGACGTCGCGCAGCGTGGCCGTCTCGCCGACGTTGATCGTGGAGATGTCGCCGATCAGTCCCCCCGCCTCGGCGATGGTGTTTGTCAAGCGCGCGAGCTGTCCTGGCCGATGCTCGACCCGAATGCGCAGCACAGTGTCGATGACGTGTTCGCTCATGAAGGCCAGTGTGTCGAAATGAGCGACGCCGGTTTAGCGCGGGCGTCACCACCGCGGTTGACGTGCGTCACAAAATTTGATTGCGCGCAGCGTCTGACCGGAGCGCCGGCTGGGACGCCAGCGCTCCATCGCGCTGCGCGCGCCGCAACGTTTCGATACTCGCGTCAGGAGACGACGTGGTGTTTCAGTACGTCGTCCGGATTCCGGGAGAAGAAGACCGTAACGACTGCCGCCGCGGGGATAAGCCACTGCCACACCTTCACGTCCGGGAGATCCTGGGTTACGTAGATCTGAACGCCATAGACGATCGGCAGCGCCATCAGCACGATCAACCCTGTCCAGAAAAGTGTCCTGCGCATGAGAGCCTCCTTGAGAGCTTCATGTTGCGTTCCCGCCGATCGCATGACGATGAGGAGCCGCACAAAAGGCATTGACGCACGTCACACCGCGTCGTGATTGCGGCCACCGTCGACCTTGCGTATGCGGCGCGATCGTTCGCGCACGATGAATGACGAAACCCCGTTCGTTCCCCGAGGAGCCGTGGCGTTCTTTGTGGCCATGATGGCGTTCTACGCCGCTGTGTGGGCGCTGCTGGCGGCGGTCATGGTGGCGCGGCGATGATCGAGAAACGCATCATCACCGCGGCGGTCGTCTTCGTCCTCGCGCTCGCGGGCGTGATCGCGCTGACCGTCAAGCAACTCGGCATCGGACTCCCCACCTGTCTGACCGACGTGCGCCCGTTTCTCGAGGGGAAGGTGATCGATCAGGCGCCGAAGCGATACGAGATTCACTACGTCGCGCGCATGTGGCGATTCGAGCCGGCCGAAATCTCGATCCGTCCCGGCTCGACCGCCGACATCTATCTCAGCACCGCCGACGTCACGCACGGGATGCAGATCGTCGGCACGAACGTGAACCTCATGGCGGTTCCCGGCGCGGTGAACTACGCGCGCGTCACGTTCGACAAAGCGGGCGACTACCTCGTGGTCTGCAACGAGTACTGCGGCATCCAGCACCACAACATGGCGGCGCGGATTCACGTCACCGACAAAGTCGCGGCGGTCGCCGCGCCGCCGCCGGCGGTGCTCGCGGGCGGACGCAAAATCCTCGAAGACCAGGGCTGCACCGCCTGCCATTCGCTCGACGGCGGCGCCTCGATCGGCGGCACGTTCAAGGGCCTCTACGGCCGCAAACGCGAGCTGGCCAACGGCACCACCGTCATCGCTGATGACGCCTACATCCGCGAGTCGATCGAGAAGCCGGACGCCAAGATCGTGAAGGGCGTCGACCCCGGAATGCCGCCGCTGCCCGTTCCGCCTGCCGACATCACAGCCATCATCGAGTACCTGAAGACGCTGCAGTAGAGCGCGAGGAAAATGAACATGCGATCGGCTGCACCTCCCTACACGCGCATCGATGTCGAGCCGGGCCTCCGAAAAATCATCCTCTTCGAAATCCTCTTTCCGATGGTCCTGCTCATCGTCGGCATCGCCATGGGATTTCTGCAGGTGCTCTTCCGCGCCGGCATCATCCGCTCGCAGAGTTTTCTCGGTATCGAGTACTACCAGGGGCTGACGCTGCACGGCGCGATCAACGCCGTGGTCTTCACGACCTTCTTCGCCGTCGCATTCGGACACGCCCTAATTCGTTTCTACCTCGGCAAGCCGCTCTTTCTCGGCTGGTCGTGGACGTCGCTGATCCTGATGACGACCGGCACGTTGATGGCGGCGCTGCCGATGCTGACCGGTCACGCCAGCGTGCTCTACACCTTCTATCCGCCGCTCAAAGCGCATCCGGCGTTCTACGTCGGCCTGGTGTTGCTCGTGATCGGATCGTGGATCGCGTTCTTCAGTTGGATCCCGCTGTATCGGGAGTGGAGGCGCGAATTTCCCGACACGAAAGTGCCGCTCGGCGTGATAGGCATCTTCGCCACGTTCATCGTCTGGTTCATCGCCACGGTTCCGGTGGCGATCGAGATCATCGCGCTGCTGATCCCATGGTCGTTCGGCTGGACGGCAACGGTGAACGTACCGCTGGCGCGGATGCTCTTCTGGTTTTTCGGGCACCCGCTCGTCTACTTCTGGCTGCTGCCGGCCTACGTGATGTTCTACACGATGCTGCCGAAGTTGTCGGGCGGAAAGCTCTACTCCGATTTCGCCGGCCGCTTCACCTTCCTCTGGCTGGTGGCGTTCTCGGCGCCGATCGGAATCCATCATCAATATATGGAGCCGGCCATCAGCACGACGTGGAAGGCGGTACACGCGCTTTTCACGTTGCTGGTGGCAATCCCCAGCCTCGTCACGGCCTTCACGCTCGCGGCCTCGATGGAGCACGGCGCGCGCAAGAACGGCGGAGCAGGACTCTTTGGCTGGTGGCGAAAGCTGCCGTATCTCGATACGGACCGCTGGATGTTCGGCTACCTCTTCGCCGGTCTCGTGCTCTTCATCCCGGGCGGCATCACCGGCATCATCAACGCGTCGTACAACCTCGACACCGTCGTACACAACACGTCGTGGATGCCGGCGCACTTTCACCAGACGGTGGCCGGGCCGGTCTTCCTGGCGTTCATCGGCGGAAGCCTGATGCTGCTGACGATGCTGACCGGCCGCGAGGTCGCGTTCAAACGGATCAACGTCTGGATCCCCTACATCTGGGCGCTCGGCATTCTCGTTTTCTCGACCGGCCTGTTCCGCGGCGGCGTCCTGGGCGAACCGCGCCGCACGAACCTCGGCCTGTCCTACGCGAATCCGTCGTCACCGCTCTATCGCGCCGATTGGGAGTTCTCGCGAGTGGTCGGCGCAATCGGCGGCACGATCATGGCGATCGCCATGCTCCTCTACTTCATCGTCTTCTTCGGAACGCTGCTGAAGAAAAAGACCTCTTCGCCGTCGCTGGAGTTTCCTGTCAGCGAGCCGTATCACGATGAGGACGTCGCCTCGGTGCAGAACTTCCGGCCATGGCTCGTCGCCGCGGTGATTCTTCTCATCGTCGCCTACACGATGCCGTTCGTCGAACTGGCCAAAGGAAGGTACGAGGGCGCGCCGCCGTACGACCCCGGCAGTCCGGTCGCGCAGGTTCGATGAAACCGATCGTTCTCGCGCTGCTGCTGTTCGCGCCGTCGATCGCGTACGGCACCGGCCTGGTCTCGTCCGAATTCGTGGCCGGCAAACCGCTGCCGGTCATCGACATCATCGACGACACCGGCCGCGTGCGATCGACCGCGGACTGGAAAGGCATTCCGACTATCCTCGCGCCGATGTACGCCCGCTGCCCGGTGGCCTGTCCCCTCATCGCCAGCGCGTTGAAGCGGGGAGCGGCGCAATCGTCCGCTGGTCCTTCGTCATATCGCGTCGTCCTCTTCTCGTTCGACCCGCACGACACGCCGGCCGATCTGCGCCACTTCCGCGAACGCGAATCCATCCCGCTGGCCTGGACCGTCGCCGCCGCCGCGCACCCCGGCGACGCGCGCCGCATGCTCGACGGCATCGGCTATCACTACGGCGAAATCGGCGGCTACTTCACGCACCCCAACGAAGTCATCGCGCTCACTCCCGACCTGAAGACCGCGAAGGCGCTCATCGGAACCAACTACGATGTCGACGATCTCCTCGCCGCAGCCCGTGGCGGCGGAGACTGGAGCGGCCGTTACGGCGGATGGATCCTCGCTCTGCTTCTCCTGGCGTTACTGCTCTCGGCCATCCATTTGGTTACCCTCTTCACGAGCCGTTCGCGGACCGCTCAAGCCGGTTGACGATACAGTCGTATCACCGTATCATCGCATCATGCGTACGACCGTTACGATTGACGATGACGTTTATGAAGCGGCCGTTGCGAACGCCAAAGCCACTGGCCGCCGGCTTGGGCTGGTGCTCTCCGAAATGGCGCGTACTGCCCTCGAACCGAGGCAGGTTTCGACGACTAAGAAGCGCCGTACACGTTTTGCCGTCTTCGAGGTTCCCAAGGGAACCCGGATGATCTCTGTGTCAAAGGTCCAGAAGGTGTTGGATGACGAAGGCATTGTCTAAGGCGAGGCCGCTTCTTCTGGATGTCAATGCTCTCCTCGCACTCGGGTGGTCGAACCATCCGTTTCATGACGCTGTTTTGGAACGACTCGACCACAGTCCTTCGCAACGGTGGGCGACGTGCCTATTGACGGAACTCGGCTTCGTGCGCCTTTCGTCGAATGCCACAGTTGTGAATGTTCGACAGAGTCCAGCCGAAGCGATCGAGCTGCTACGGCGGCTCACGGCCGATGAACGTCATCTGTATTGCGACATTCTCCCAACTCTCGCCAGCGTACGGACCACTTTCAAACCGCTCCTCGGCCATCAACAGGTCACCGATGCCTATCTCGTGGCGGTTGCAGCAGCGAACGACGCCACGCTCCTGACTCTCGATCAGCGTCTTGTTTCGACCGTCGTCGGCGGTGACCGCGTTGAAGCATTGCTGCCGAAGCGCGTGCACTAAGCGGTCTCCCGCGGCTCCGTGAACATCGCCCTGTGCGGAATCGCACAAGCACCCGTACCTCAGCGCACCTCCATCGATTCGCACCGCGCCTACATTCCTGTCGGTCCTCACCGAACCGCGTGACCGAAGGAGAGCGCATGAGCGTGCATCCCACCCTGCATCCGACAATCGACCAGCAACTCAGGCGATCCGGCAGCAGCCGGCGTGACTTCATTACCCTCTGCGGAAAACTGATGGTTGCGGCGCCGTTCGGCCTCGCCATCACCAACTTCGTCAGCCCGGAAGCCGTTGCCGGCGTCGTCGGGAAAGCGCGGCGGCCCTCGGTGATCTGGCTGCACATGCAGGACTGCACCGGCTGCACCGAGACTCTCCTCCGCACCTCGGAGCCCGATCTCGCCGCATTGATCTTCGACGTCATCTCGCTCGACTACCACGAGACGGTCATGGCCGCCTCGGGGAGTGATGCCGAGGCCGCGTTGAAGGATGCGATGAAAGAGAACGACGGGAAGTATGTGCTCGTCGTCGAAGGATCGATCCCGACCAAGGACAACGGCGCGTACCTCAAGATCGCCGGCCGCAACGGCATCGACATGCTCAAGGATGTCGCGAACCACGCAGCGGCCGTCATCTCCATCGGCTCGTGCGCATCGTGGGGCGGGATTCCATCGAGCAACGTCAATCCGACCGGCGCGACCGGAGTCGACTCCATCATCAAAAACAAGCCGGTCATCAACCTGCCGGGATGTCCGCCGAATCCGTACGTTCTGCTCGCGACCGTCCTCGAATACGCCACCACCGGCAAGGTGCCGAAGCTCGATGCGCTCGGCCGTCCGAAGTTCGCATACGACCGGCTGATTCACGATCACTGTCCGCGCCGCGCGCACTTCGACGCCGGCCGCTTCGCCTCCCAGTTCGGCGACTCCGGCCATCGCCAGGGATGGTGCCTCTACAAACTCGGCTGCAAAGGGCCGGTCACCCACGCGCCGTGTTCGACGCGGCACTTCAACGAAGTCGTCGACTGCTGGCCCATCGGCATCGGTGCGCCATGCGTCGGCTGTACCGAGAAGGACATCGCCTTCACCGTGCCGATCTTCAAGACCGCTGACGTTACACACCCGGTGCCTCCCGATTTCTATCCGCCGATTTACGCCGAGCACAAAGGCATCAGCGCGACGGCCACCGGCGTAGCAGGCCTGGTCGGCGGCGCGCTCATCGGCGCAGGACTGATCGCTTCACGAAAGATGAACGAAGGCAGCAGCGACGAGCCGAAGGAGTAGGCGATGAACACCGATCGTCGATCGTTCTTCAAAAGCATCGCCGCCGCCGCGGCGGTGACCGCCATTCCAACCGCCGCCATCGCCCGCGCCAAAAAAACCGCGCCGCCCGATGCCGTCGGCCTGCTCTACGACGCCACCCTGTGCATCGGCTGCAAGGCGTGCGTCGTCGCCTGCAAGGACGCCAACAACATGCCGCCTGACACCAGCGGCTACGGCCGCGGTCTCTACGACGCGCCCGACTCGCTCAATCAGTACACGAAGAACGTCATCCAGCTCTACAAGGATGGCGGCGAAACGTCCTACGCGAAAAAGCAGTGCATGCACTGCATCGATCCAGCCTGCGTCGGCGCCTGCATGCTCGGCGCGCTGCAGAAGGGAAAGTTCGGCGTGGTCTCCTACGACGTCAGCAAGTGCGTCGGCTGCCGCTATTGCGAAACCGTCTGCCCCTTCAACGTCCCGAAATTCGAGTGGGCGAAGACGGCTCCGAAGATCGTCAAGTGCGAGCTGTGCAAACACAGATTGGCCGATGGAAAAGAGCCGGCGTGCACCGAAGTGTGTCCGCGAAAGGCTGTGATCTTCGGGCGGTACACGGATCTTCTGGATGAAGCACACCGGCGGTTGAAAGCGAGTCCGAACAAGTACGTTCAGAAGGTTTACGGCGAGCACGAGCTCGGCGGCACGCAGGTGCTCTACCTCTCGCACGTCGACTTCGAAAAGATCGGCTTCCGCTTCCAGCAACCCGAGTCCGTACCGCACCTGCAGCAGAGCGTTACGCACGGCGTCTACAAAGGATTCGCTGGACCAGTCGCGCTCTACGCGCTCCTCGGCGCGGTCGTCTTCCGCAACCGCGGGAAGTCGGAGAAGGAGTCGTGATGCAAACGCACGCACAGCCGCTCGGCGGCGCGCTCTTCACGCGCGCCTACCTCTTCCTGCTCGCACTCGGCGCGATCGGAATCGCGTTGATGATCTGGCGTTTCGCTGTCGGTCTCGGAGCCGCGACCGGACTGTCCGACGGCTATCCCCTCGGCATCTGGATCGCGCTCGACGTCGTCACCGGAACCGCGCTCGCATGCGGCGGTTACGCCGTCGCCCTCGTCGTCTACATCTTCAACAAAGGGCACTACCACCCGCTGGTGCGGCCGGCAATTCTCACCAGCGCGCTCGGCTACACCATCGCCGGCACCTCGGTGGCCGTCGACCTCGGCCGCCCGTGGAACATGTGGAAGATCCCGCTCTACTTCTGGAACTGGAACCTCAACTCCTCGCTCCTCGAAGTGGCCCTCTGCATCATGGCCTACGTCTTCGTCCTCTGGATCGAACTGTCGCCGGCCTTCATGGAGAAATGGAGCGTGGACGGTCCGCCGCGGCTGAAACGAATCTCGCAGCGCCTGCTGCCCATCCTCGATAAAGCGCTGATCTGGATCATCGCCCTCGGCATGCTCCTTCCGACGATGCACCAGTCGTCACTCGGCTCGCTGATGATGCTGGCGGGACCGAAGCTCCATCCGCTCTGGCTCACCGGCTGGCTTCCGCTGTTCTTCCTCGTCACCTGCCTGGCCATGGGCTACGCGGTCGTCGTCTTCGAGTCGGTCTTCTCAGCGATCGTTTACGGACGCAAACCGGAATTCGCGATGCTGCGCAACCTGCAGAAGATCGCGGCCTGGGGCGGACTGTTCTTCGTCATCATCCGCATCATCGATCTCGCCTTCAGCGGCAGCCTGCATTACGCAACGACGCTCGATCTCTACGGCACGATGTTCTGGATCGAGAACGTGCTCTGGCTACTGCCGCTGGCGATGCTGGCCGGCCCGCGCGCCAACCTCGGAACGTTGTTCCGCGGCGCGATGGCCGTGGCGCTGGCAGGCGCGGTCTACCGCTTCGACACCTACCTCGTCGCCTTCAATCCAGGACCGGGGTGGCACTACTTCCCGTCGGTTCCGGAGATGTTCATCAGCTTCGGCCTCATCGCCATCGAGCTCGCGATCTACGTCGCGGTCGTGAAGCGCTTTCCCATCCTCGCCGCCGTCAAGGAGAAATCGTCATGACCAGAGTCACCGTCGACCCGATCACCCGCATCGAAGGGCACCTGCGCATCGATGTCGAGGTCGATCAGGGAAAGATCAACAAGGCCTGGGCCTCGTCGACCATGTTTCGCGGCATCGAACGGATCCTGCTCGGACGCGATCCGCGTGAGGCGTGGCTCTTCACGCAGCGCTTCTGCGGCGTCTGCACCACCGTCCACGCGCTGGCCTCGGTGCGGGCTGTCGAAGACGCGCTCAATCTGCCCATCCCGATCAACGCGCAGTACATCCGCAACCTGATCCTGATCGCGCACGCACTGCACGACCACATCGTCCACTTCTACCACCTCTCCGCCCTCGACTGGGTCGACGTCACGCAGGTGCTGAAGGCCGATCCCGCCAAAGCGTCGTCGATCGCCGAAAGCCTCTCCGACTGGCCGAACAACTCCACGAAGGAAATGGCCGCGGTGAAGACGAAAGTGAAAGGCCTCGTCGACAGCGGCCAGCTCGGACCGTTTGCTCATGGGTATTGGGGACATCCGGCCATGAAGCTGCCGCCGGAGGTCAACCTCATCGCCGTCGCCCACTACCTGCAGGCGCTCGAATACCAGCGCTACGCGAACCAGGTGGTCGGCATGCTCGGCGGCAAGACGCCGCACATCCAGAACGTCGCCGTCGGCGGCGTGCAGAACGCCATCAACATCGACAGCGTCGCCACGTTGAACGTCGACCGGCTGTATCAAATGAAATCGCTGCTCGACAAGGTCGTCTCGTTCGTGCAGAACGTCTACGTCCCCGACGTCTGCGCCGTGGCCGGCTTTTATCCCGACTGGTTCAGCTACGGATCGGGCGTCACCAACTACCTCTCCGTCCCCGATCTCCCGCTCGACGAGGGGAGCACGAAGTACGACCTCCCCGGCGGCTTCATCCCGAACGGCGATCTCTCGAAGTTCCACCCCATCACCGGCCAGAAGGATCCGTACTGGCGCAAAGCGGTCACCGAAGACAGCGAGCACGCCTGGTACAAGAGCGGCGGCCCGCTGCATCCGTGGAAGGGCGAGACCGATCCGGAGTTCACCGACTGGAAGGAAGACGGCAAGTACTCCTGGGTCAAGGCGCCGCGCTTCGAAGGTCAGGCCGCGCAGGTGGGCCCGCTGGCGAATGTGCTGGCAGGTTATGCCTCCGGCAATCCGCTGATGGTGAAGTGGACCGACGCCGCCCTCGGCAAGATCTCCGCGATCGCCAAAGTCAAAGCAACGCCGGCCATGCTGCACTCGACGCTCGGCCGCCACGGAGCGCGCGCCGTACGCACCGCCGTCCTTTCCGAGCTCGCCGTCAAACACTGGCAGCTCCTGACCGACAACATCGTCAAAGGAGACTCGGCCATCTTCAATCAGCCGGAGTTCCCGAAGGGGGAAATCGAAGGCGTCGGCTTCCACGAAGCGCCACGCGGCACGCTCTCGCACTGGGTAGTCATCGACAACGGCGCGATCAAGAACTACCAGGCCGTCGTCCCGACGACCTGGAACGCCAGCCCGCGCGACGGCAAGGGAACGTCCGGCCCCTATGAAGCCTCGCTCCTCGGCAACCCGATCGCCGACGCCGCGCACCCGCTCGAAGTCCTGCGCACCGTCCACTCGTTCGATCCGTGCATGGCCTGCGCAGTCCACACGTTCGATCCTCAAGGCAACAACGTGGCGAAGGTGAAAGTGCTGTGAAGACCGCCATCTACGGCATCGGCAATATCCTTATGGGCGACGACGGCATCGGTCCCGCCGTCGTCGCCTACCTCGAGTCGAATTTCCCACTGAACTCCGACGTCACCCTCGAAGACCTCGGCACCCCATCGCTCGACCTTCCCAACTACATGACCGGCTACGACCGCGTGATTTTCATCGACGCCATCGCCGCCGACGATCCTCCGGGCACGATCCGCCTCTACTCGCGCGACGAGATTGTCGCCACTCCTCCCGGCATCCGCGTCAGCCCCCACGAGCCCACCATCAACGACGCCCTCATCGTCCTCGACTTCGCCGGCAGCGCCCCGAAGGATGTCGTGCTGGTCGGCATAGTCCCGCAAACCCTCGAAGGCGGCATGACCCTGTCGCCCGCCGTCGCTGGCGCCGTCCCCCGCGCAGCGGCGGCGGTGATGCGGGAGGTGGGGAAGCGCTACGCCGCGTAAGAACGTAAGACGTCAAGTTGACTTCGCGACGAACGAATCACTGCCATCCGATTCGATACGACTTTTGCGTGGTCAACGTCAAGAATCGACGAGGGTGGAGAGCATAATGATCGGGTGGTTGCGGGGATTGAACGCGACTTTCGGGTTATGAGGCGAGCGCGCGCCGGTTCCGCTGGAGCTCACGGCTTATATCCTGATGACGAACCATTCCACATCGTAGTCCGGCCCTCGGAAGCAAATCTCGGTAGTCGGTGACCTCACTGAAAAAAGAAGGCATTGCGCGCGCATCCCCTCGTCGCTTGCCGCGCAGATGCCCATGGTCGTCGATTATGCGTGCCGCTTTGATTGCAGCCTCGTCCGATGCGAAAGGACGCCAGATGTGCTCAACGGCTCGGGAGAGCCTAACGATCTCATGCGCCTGATGGACAAATTGTCTCGCTGGCTAGATTAGCGGTGCGTTCGCGAAACTCGGCGTCTCTTCGTTTGTTTTTGCATTCTCAGATTTCGCGTTCTGATCGTCCTGCACGGGCTTCATCTCCTGCTTCGGCTTAGGCCGCTGCCAGCGGAGATAGCGGTCGAGTTGATCCAACTCTTCGTCGACGCGCTTCGTCGCAACGCACTCATCAAGATAATCCAACAGATCTTCGCCCGACATCGGCACCCGTTTTTCGCCTTCTTTGGGTACTTTGCTGACCAAGCTCTCCCGCACGTCGCGTCCTACGCCCTGATCTTCCAGGGTCAGCAGCCGCTGCGTCGTAACCAAATACTGCCGCGTTTTTACGCGGTTTCTGAGGTTCGCGATTCGACGCGATTCAATGTCCGCCGCCAATCCCTCGTCGGCAGGCTCCGCCGCCCGCTTCTCAGCTTTGTTCTCGCAAAGGATCGACGCGAAGAAGGCGATCACTGCGATCACCACGAGGATGACCGCCAGACTGGTCTGGGGAAGGGCCAATGCCAGGGCGATCGTGCCGCAGAATGCTGTGAGACTCAGCAGCGCTTCGGCGGCGCGCGTGTACGGATCGGTTGCATGCGGTGGCTCTGACGGGGTTGATACGGCGGGGGCGGAAAGTGCGGTGGAGCTGTCCATGGCCAAGTCTCTCCTGATTTATCGCGGAATGCGTGCGAGCGTCAGCACAGCCGGTTCGGTGCGTTTGACGACGCTGTCGAGCGACGGGAACGCCGTTTGACACGGTTTCTCTTGATGTCGCGCTTGCTCGATCGCAGCGACATAGGTTTTGTGAAAGTCCGACCGTTTCATAGGCTTCATGGTGGTCATGGTGACCAACGCCGCCGCAGCGTCGCAATCTCCGCTGACTGTGCTCTTGAGGGCCTCCACCGCGACGGGGCTCACGCTGTAAGTCTGGTTCCATGGCATCGATGCCCAGAATCCGCCGCCATGGCGAAGCGCGACCTGCTTCACGACTCCGGTGTCAAAAGTACTCCGCTGGTCTGTTTCCTGTTTTTCGGCGTTGCCGAGGTTGGCCGAAGCATCACTCAATGCTTGCTTGGTGGCCTCGTTAAGCTGCTTCGCTATTTCCGCTTCGGTCTTAGCCGCCGCCACTTTTTGATTCAGCACCGCGAACCCTTCCTCCAATTCTTCGTGCCACCGCTCGGGGACCACTCCATCGGCCCCCTGTGGGCCGACGTCGCCCCGTGCTCCGGTGCCACCTCGGTCGCCTGGGTTTCCCTTGTCGCCCTTGTCGCCTTTGTCGCCTTTGTCGCCTTTGTCTCCCTTGCCGCCGGCCGGCCCCGCGATTCCTTGCGAACCGGTTTTGCCTGAATCGCCAGGGTCTCCCTTGATTCCCTGCTTTCCGTCGGATGGTCTGCCCGGCCGCGTGGGCGTACCGAGAGCCGCCGACACGCTGACCGCAGCTGTCTTTTGGTCATTGATCGGACTGCTTGCGGCACTGGCAATCGTTCCCTTCACCGCGACAGTGCTGATCGTGGCGGCGGCGACGAGAGCGGCGACGGTCTTCGCCGTCTGTCCCAGCGAGACTTCCTTCAGAGCTGCGGGAGCGCCTTTGATCATTTCGGGAAGGCGCTCGTTGAAAATCTCCCCCGCCGTCGACGAGCCGATCAGGTTGACGAAGACGATCATCAGGAATGCAGCGAGGCTGAGCACCGCGACGATGAGGGCGGCATACCACAGCAATTCGTAGACGAAATGGAGCGGGTGGGTGTGATCGACGAGGTGCCGGATGAAATCATTTACCGAATCGCTCAGCAATGGGATCAGCGGCCGATGCCGAATGGCGGCGCTGATCACTCGATCCAGCTCCGCACGGCATGCCTCGCGGATGGGAGCCGCCGTCGCGGCTCTCAGATTGATGCGCGTGGCGTAGGCGCTCTCGATCCGTGTGCGGTCGCTCGCCAGCGCGTCGAGATCCTCTCGTCGTGCGGAAAGTCTCTTTCCGAGCAGTTCGAGCTCGTCCTTCTCTGCGGCGACCTTTTTCTGCAAATCCTCGAGGCCCTTCTTTTCCAGTTTGTCTTTCGCGGCCGAAAGGCTTGCCGTCAACACCTCGAGCTGGTTTCTGTTGGCGATGTAGTCCTTCCCGGCCCTGTCGAGATCCAGCAACAGGCCGTTCTGCCGGGTTTCCAGCTCGCGGAGAAGCGTCGCACGCCGATTTAGCGCGTCCTCACGCTCGGCGAGCGCGGTTCGCCACACTTCGATATCGGGCGGAAGCTTTAGCTGAGGTGGCGTGTGGCGGAGCGCATCCTCAACCTTCGCCATGACCGCCTCTCGATCCGCAAGAGTGAGGGTGCTCGGAACTGCAGTTGCCACCGCCTGTAGGCCGGAGCGTGCCGGCTCCTGCGCTTCCTTGAAAAAGTCGTGGAGATCACCGTACGTGAGCCCTTCGTCGGTGGTGGCTTTCTTTTGCCAGCCATCGAGAAGGAGCAGGATCAGGATCGCGGCAATGGTGATTGCGACATAGAACGACTTCTGGACGACGCGGCCGAAGGCGCGTGACGCTTGCGACGAAGTCACCATGATGGTCTCCCTCAGTTGATTGGATTCACCTTTAGGAGTGACTGAAGACGGAATTTCCCTACCTCGACGCGACTGAACCAGAAAATCGCCCGGTTGGACCACCGCCGCTATCGTTGACCATGGCGAACTGATCGAGCGGGATTCTCGCGAAATCGATCATGAGACGCCAACCGCTCGACCTGCTCCACAGCCTCGGCTCATGCGCTGGAATGATCGCGTCTAGGACTTCTCAAGGAGTCACGCGGCAGGCATATCGCATTCGCTGTTCGTGCAGAAGGGCGCCGGAGATTGTTTATCGCAGATTACTCAGATTCCCCAGATGAAACGGACGAAGCACCGACGGGGCTTCCTGTGTAATCTGAGATAAGGCGTTCTTAGTGACCGCCGCCGCGCGCATCCCCATCGTGACATCCGTCACCCACTCCTGTGTCCGTTGACATCCCCGCATGTTCCTGGCGCGCCTAAGTTAGGCGCACGGGAATCGGGACATGAATCTGGGTGGAATCCATATCGAGATCCGCGGGACGGTGCAGGGCGTTGGATACCGGCCGTGGGTGTTTCAACTGGCGCGGCGCATGGACATTCGCGGGGCCGTTCGCAACGACTCTCGCGGCGTGTCGATCGACGCGTTCGGCACCTCTGACGCCCTGGACCGATTCGTAACCGCACTGCGCAGCGAACCTCCTCCCGCCGCGCGCGTGCGGTCGGTGACGTACCTGGCGATTCCGTTCGTCAGTCACTCCGGGTTCGCCATCGCCGGGACGATGGCGAGTACGGAGCGGCATGTCTCGATTCCCGCTGATCTCGCTACCTGCGACGACTGTCTGCGCGAGCTGCTCGATCCGACGGACCGCCGTTACCGCTATCCCTTCATCAACTGCACGAACTGCGGGCCGCGCTACTCGATCGTGTTCGACTCGCCATACGACCGCGGCAACACGTCCATGGCGCCGTTTCGCATGTGCGGCGCGTGCGAACGGGAGTACGACAATCCGGAAGACCGCCGGTTTCATGCGCAGCCGAATGCCTGTCCCGATTGCGGTCCGCGGCTCTCGGCTCTGGACAACCGGCAGCGGAAGATCGTCACGCGCGATCCGATTCAATTCGCCGCGCGTGCGCTTCGCGCCGGATTCACCATCGCGCTCAAAGGGCTCGGTGGATTTCATCTCGCCTGCGATGCCACCAGCGGAATTGCCGTGCAGCGGCTGCGCGACCGCAAACGTCGTGAGCGCAAGCCGCTGGCGGTGATGGTGCGCGACCTCGCACAGGCGGAGGAGATTGCTGAACTGAACGATGTCGAACGCGAGTCGTTGCTGTCGGTCGAGAGGCCGATCGTGCTCGCGAAAAGCAGGATCGGATCGCCGATCGCCGCTCAAGTGTCGGGTGCCGTCCCGCTCATCGGCATCGTCCTGCCGTACACGCCGATGCACCACCTCCTTCTGCGCGATGCCGGCGTCCCGCTCGTGATGACCTCGGGGAATCTCTCCGACGAACCGATGGTGACGACGAACAACGACGCCATCGAGCAGCTTGGTCCTGTTGCCGACGTCTTCCTTCTGCACAGCCGCGACATCGTCACGCGCGTCGACGACTCCATCGTTCGCGTCATCGACGGCGCGCCGGCGGTCCTGCGCCGCGCGCGCGGATTCGTGCCGCGCGCCATCGAAACGTCACGCGCCTTTTCCGAGCCGATCCTCGCCTGCGGCGCGCATCTCAAGAACACCTTCTGCATCGCCACCGGCAACAACGCGTTTCTCGGTCCGCACATCGGCGACCTGGAGAGCGTGGCCACACTGCGCGCGTACGAAACCGCCATCGAGCGGATGAAAGCGTTCGTCGGCGCCGCGCCGCGCGTGCTCGTGCACGATCTCCATCCCGACTACTTCTCCACGCGTTACGCGCTCGCGCAGGACGGCGTGCAAACGATCGCCGTGCAACACCATCACGCGCACATTGCCAGCGCGATGGCCGAGCATGGGATCGAAGGTTCGGTCGTCGGCGTCGCCTACGACGGCACCGGCTTCGGCACGGACGGCACGTCGTGGGGCGGCGAGATCCTGATCGCCGATTACGAAAACTTCGAACGCTTCGCCACCTTCCGTCCGATTCCGCTCGCGGGCGGCGATCAAGCCATTCGCCAGCCGTGGCGCATCGCGTTGGCGCTGCTCGACGACACCTTTGGCGGCGCGCCGCCGCTGCATGCCATCCCGCTCTTTCGCGAATTCTCCGCGCCAGCGATCGAGGCCGTTCGCCGCATGATCGCGCGCGGTTTCAACACCACGCCCGCGCGCGGCGTGGGCCGCTATTTCGACGCGCTCGGCGCAATCGTCCTCGGCATGGCCGACGCGCGTTACGAGGGCGAGGTGGCCTTCCGCTGGAACATGATCGCGGACGACGCAGAACGCGGCCGCTATCCGATCGTCATTCACGACGGAGCGTCGCCGTGGGAAATCGATCCGCGGCCGATGGTGAAAGCGGCCCTCGACGACCTCCTGGCCGGCCGCTCCGCCGCCACGATCTCCGCGCGTTTTCACAACACGCTCGCGGCGGCCACCGCCGAAGTCGCGCGTGCTGCGATCGCGAGCCGAGGGATGCCGGTCGTGCTGAGCGGCGGCTGTTTTCAGAACGTGAGACTGGCGGAGTCGGTCATCGAAGCCCTTCGGCCGTCCGCGCGCGTGATCATGAATCGCGAAGTTCCCGCCGGCGACGGCGGTATCGCGTTGGGCCAGGCATTCATCGCCGATGCGCGTCTTCGTGCCGGTGTCACCGCAACGGTCGCCGTAAACGCAATTGAAGAGGAGCTCGTATGTGCCTAGGCGTGCCGGGGCGTGTCATCGAAGTTCACGATTGCACCGCCACTGTCGACTTCTGGGGCGTGCGCAAAGAAGTGCGCCTCGACATCGTCGACGAGCCTGTCGCGCCGGGCGACTACATCCTCAACCACGTCGGCTTCGCCATCCGCCGCATCGCGCCTGAGTCGGTCGGCGAGACGCTGGCGCTCTACGAAATGCTTCTCCGTGAAGGCGAGAACGCCGACGACCTCATGACCAGCGATGTGCGCGCTGAAATTGCGGGGACGGTGTGACCAACGAGCTCCAGTTCCGCGATCCCGCGCTGGCGCGCTCGCTTGCGGCCACGCTCGATCGGCTGATGCGCGAGATCGGACGGCCGGTGGCGGTGATGCACGTCTGCGGCAGCCACGAACAGGCCATCGCCCGATTTGGACTGCGCTCGCTCTTCCCGAAATCGCTCGACGTCATCATGGGTCCCGGCTGTCCGGTCTGCGTCACCGACGTCCCCGAAGTCGACGAGGGCGTCGTGCTGTCGCGGCAGGGCGTGCGCGTGGCGACGTTCGGCGACATGCTGCGAGTTCCGGGCACGGTGCAGTCGCTGGCGGACGCGCAGGCCAGCGGCGCGAAGATCGACATCGTTTACAGTCCGCGTCAGGCCGCGGACATCGCGCGCGAAACGGACGAGGAAGTGGTCCTTTTCGCCTCCGGGTTCGAGACCACTGCCGTGGCCACTGCCGCGGTCATCCTCAACGATCCGCCGCCGAACTTTTCCGTGCTCTCGGCGCACAAGTACATCCCGCCGGTGATGGAGATCGTGGCCGAGATGCCGGGCTCGCGCGTGGAGGGATTCCTCGCCGCGGGCCATGCCGCGACCATCACTGGCTCCGCAGTCTTCGAGCCGTTCGTGGCGCGGCACAACGTTCCTGTCGTCGTGGCCGGCTTCGAGCCGATCGACATCCTTGCGGGTCTCGTGGAGCTGCTCGATCTGATCAAGAACGGTACGCCGCGCGTGATCAACATGTTTCCGCGCTGCGTGAGCGCGGAGGGCAATCTGGCCGCGCAGAAACAGCTGTGGCGGGTGTTTGAGATGACCGGCGGACGGTGGCGCGGCATCGCGCACGTGCCGAACGGCAACCTCCGTCTGCGCGATGAATTCGCGCACGTCGATGCCCGTAAGCGCTTCATCATCGATCTTCCCTCGCTGTGGGATTACGCGCCGCCCGCGCTGGCCGGCCAGTGCATCTGCGGCGAAATCATGTCCGGCATCCGCAACCCGCGCGACTGCCGGCTCTTCAACCGCGAGTGCGTCCCCGAAAACCCCGTCGGCGCCTGCATGGTCTCCAACGAAGGGACCTGCAAAATCTGGCATCTGTACGGCGGCGTTCCCGATCTGGAGGCCACGGCATGACGGCCTTGATGCAGCCGGCTACAGGCCGGATCACGCTCAAACAGGGCGGCGGCGGACGGGCCATGCGGGCGCTCATCGAGCGGCTCTTCGTACGCGACTTCGCCACGCTCCCGTTCGACGGCGTCGGCATCGCGGCGATGGACGACGGCGCGGCCATCCGATTCGGCGACGACTGGCTGGTCATCACTACCGACTCGCACGTCATCCATCCGATCTTCTTTCCCGGCGGCGACATCGGCCGCCTCTCCATCTGCGGCACCGTGAACGACCTGGCCATGATGGGCGCGACGAACGTGCTCGCGCTGACCTGCAGCGTGATTCTCGAGGAAGGGTTCGCGCTCGAATCGCTCGAAGCGATTCAGCAATCGATGATCGCCGCGTGCCGCGAGGCGCGCGCGCCGGTCGTCACCGGCGACACGAAAGTCATGGGTCGCCGCGAGCTCGACGGTGTGGTCATCAACACCTGCGGCATCGGCCTGACGCCCACGCTGATCCGCGACAACGGTCTCTCCGCCGGCGACCGCATCATCGTCACTGGCAACATCGCCGAGCACGGCCTGGCGGTAATGGCGGCGCGGCATGCGATCGGGATCGAAGGCAATCTCGTCTCCGACGTTGCCCCGATGAACACCCTCATCGCCTCGGTGCTCGGAACCGGCGCCATCACGGCGATGAAGGACCCGACCCGCGGCGGCGTATCGAGCGCGCTGCACGAGATGGCCTCGAAGAGCGGCGTCGGCATCGTGCTCGACGAACGCGCGGTCCCGATCACTGCTGCCGTCCGCGCCGTCGGCGAGTTGCTCGGCATCGATCCGCTGCACGTCGCCAATGAAGGCAAAGCGCTGATGGGCGTCCGCGCCGACCGCGCGGACGAGGTCCTGCAACTGCTCCACGCGCATCCGCTCGGCCGCAGCGCAGCCATCATCGGCACCTGCAACTCCGAGCGCCTCGGCTCGGTCATCCTCGACACCGGATTCGGAAAACGGCTGCTCGCCGAGCCGGAAGGCGAGCCGCTGCCACGCATATGTTGAACGTCGCCGTCCTCTGCTCGAAACGTGCACCCGGTCTTCCGGAGCTGCGCAAGCGCGTGAACGTGGCCTGCGTCCTCGACCGCCAGCCGCCTCGCGGATGCGACCGAAGATCATTCGACATCCAGACCGGCGCGATGCTGGCCCGCTACGAACTCGACGCGGTGGTCTTGCTCGGATACCTGTACGTCGTCACCGAGCCGCTGCTGGCCGAGTTTCCGAGCCGCATTCTCAACGTTCACGACTCCGATCTCACGCTGCGCAATGACGACGGCAGCCCGCGTTATCCCGGCCTGCACGCCACGCGCGACACGATTGTTGGCGGCGAGCGCGAGACGCGCAGCTGCGTCCACATCGTCACGCCGGAGCTCGACGCCGGACCGGTCGTGGCGCGCAGCAACGCCTTTCCGGTCGCGCCGTTCGTGCGCGTCGCGGCCGCGCGCGGCGAGAACGACATCGTCCGCGCCTACGCGTATGCGCAACGCGAGTGGATGATGCGCAGCACCTGGGGCGCGCTCGCGTTCGAAGGGCTGCGCCGCATCCTGCCGGAGAGGGCGGTGGCATGACGCACATCCGAATCGACGTTTCCGGCGCTGTCGGAACGATCACCATCGATCGCCGCGAGCGCTTCAACTCGCTCGACGTGGAAACCGCGCGCGATCTGCGCAAAGCCGGTCTGCAGATGGCGCGCGACTCCTTTATTCGCGCCGTCGTGCTTCGCGGTGAAGGCGGCGTCTTCTGTAGCGGCGCTGATCTGAAAGACATCCGCGCCGCCTCGCCGGCGTACGGAGCAGCGTTCAAGGAAATCCTCGAATACATCCACAGCACCATCTCCGAGATCCGCCGCGCGCCGAAGCCGTTCATCGCCGCGGTCGACGGCATCACCGCCGCCGGTGGATTCGGTCTGGCCATGTCGTGCGACCTCGTCGTCGCCTCCGACCGCGCCTCGTTCGAGTGGGCCTACACGAAGACCGGGCTGACCGGCGCGGAGAGCTCCACCTTCATGCTGCCGCGCCTCGTTGGACTGCGTTGCGCGTTCGAGCTGCTCTTTCTCAATCCCCGCCTCACGCCGCAGCGCGCGCTCGAGATCGGATTGATCACCGCGGTCTATCCGGCGGACACCTTCGACGCCGGCGTCGCGCAACTCGCGGCGCAACTCGCGTCCGGTCCGACCGAAGCGATGGGCATTGCCAAGGAGTTGATCAACCAGGCCGCGGGGATGGACCGCCTCGACGTTCATCTTGACCGCGAGCTGCAGCATCTGGCGCGCATCGCCGGCGGCAACGACTTCGCTGAGGGCATCGACGCCTTCTTCGGCAAACGGCAGCCGAAATTCGGAGCGTCGTGATGCACGAATACTCCATCGTCCAGTCGCTCGTCGATTCCGTCGCCGCGGCTGTCGGTTCGCGCGAAGCGTCCGTGCACGAAGTTCACGTCGCCATCGGCGAGATGTCCGGCGTCGACTGCGGACTGCTCACCACCGCGTACGACGTCTTCCGCGCCGGGACGCTCTGCGAGCATGCGTCGCTGACCATCGAACGCATTCCGGCGCGCTGGCACTGTCCGCGGTGTGACGCGACGATCGCGCGCGGCGCCTTTCTGCGCTGCATCGAATGCAACGAACCGGCGCAACTCGCCAGCGGCGACGAGATCGTCCTGCAACGAATCGAACTGGAGGTCGCCTGATGTGTACCGACTGTGGATGCGGTGACGTGAACCTGGTACCGCTCGAACTGCAGACGCGGATTCTGGCGCACAACGACGGCACCGCCGCGCACAACCGCGCGCACTTCCGCGAACGCGGCATCTTCACCGTCAACCTCATGGGCTCGCCGGGATCGGGCAAGACCGCCGTGCTCGAAGCGACCGCGCGCGCGTTTGACGGCGGCGCAAAACTCGCCGCGATCGCAGGCGACCTGGCCACCGAGAACGACGCCATGCGTCTCGTCCGCGCCGGCATCCGCTCGCGCGCCATCAAGACCGGACAGGCCTGCCATCTCGACGCCGAGATGGTGCATCACGAACTGCATCTTCTCGATCTCAAAGGCGTCGAATACCTCTTCATCGAGAACGTCGGCAACTTGGTCTGCCCCGCCGTCTACGACCTCGGGCAGGACGTCAACGTCGTCGCCTTGTCCGTGACCGAGGGGGAGGACAAGCCGCTCAAATATCCGACGATGTTTGCGAAAGCGGATGTCGTCCTGCTGACGAAAACCGATCTGCTTCCGCATCTTAACGTCGACGTCCAGATCATCTACCACGCACTCGCGCGCGTCATGCCGAACCCGGTCGTGATCCCGCTGGCCGCGAGGCAGCCCGGCGGCGTGGATGGATGGATCGCCTGGTTGACGCAGCGCCGCAGCGCTCCGGAGCAACTCGCGTCATGAGTGGATTCTCCTGGACGCTCGTCCTCGCTGCCGCCACGGTCGGCTCGCTGCACACGATGGCGCCCGATCACTGGATGCCGTTCGCCGCGCTGGCGCGTGCGCGCAAATGGACGCCGCTGCGCACTTCGCGCACGACGATTCTCTGCGGCTTCGGCCACGTCACCGTCTCCGCGCTGATGGGCATCATCGCGCTCTTCGCCGGCCTCGGCATGATCCACCTGATCGGCGGCCGGCTCGCGTCCCTCGCCACATGGCTGCTCATCGCATTCGGCGTCGTCTACATGATCTGGGGCATCGTGCGCAGCCTTCGCCGCGATCCCCTCGGCGTGATCCACGCGCACGATCATCATCACGCGCACGGCCACAACGATCACGATCACGGCCTCACCGAGTGGTCGCTCTTTCTGCTCTTCTCCGCCGATCCGTGCGTGGCCGTGATTCCGATGATCATCGCCTCGGCCGGCGCTGGCTGGCACACCGTTGCCGCGGTGATCCTCTCGTACGAAGTGGCCACGATCGCCACGATGGTCATCCTGGTCGCCGTCGCCCACGCCGGTGCGCGCGCGATTCGCGCGCATTGGATCGACCGTTACGGCGATGCCGTCGCCGGCGCGCTCATCGTCAGCATCGGCGCGGCGATGGCCGTCCTCGGGATCTAGCGTCCACTGTCATCCTGAGCCGCCGAAGCCGAGGAGCGCAAAGCGCGTACGGCGTAGGACGGTCGAAGGACCCCCTTCCTGCTAACCGGGTGGGCGGCGGCTCTTCGAACATGGCAAGCACGAGGGGGGTCCTTCGACCGTCCTACGCTGCTCCGGTTTCGCCTACGCAGCCCGGCGGCTCAGGATGACAGTCGCACACATGCCCGTGCGGCGAATCACACCTCAAAGGTGACTCGCCGCATCGTCCGATGAGCAGACCGAAACCTATTGTGTGGCCGAGGTCTCTTCCGATGCGCAAACTCATCATCGCCGCCGCATTCGTGTTCGCCGCCGCTTCGGCGAACGCGCAAATGACGAATGCCGAATGCCTGGCTTGTCACGACACGCCAGGCATGCCGCAGCACGTCGACGCGAAGAAGCTGGCCGCATCGGTCCACGCCCCGCTCGACTGCACGAATTGCCACGCGGACGTGAAGGCGTACCCGCATGATCCTGCGCCGAAGCCAGTCGATTGCGCCTCGTGCCATGCCGACAGCGTCGCCGCTTGGGACAACAGCCTGCACGCGAAGGCTGTGAAATCGGGAGTGGCGCGCGGCGCGAAATGCGCCGATTGCCATGGACCGGCGCACGAGATCCTGCCGTCATCCGATCCGAAGTCGAAGACCTCGCACGCGAACATCCCCGCGACCTGTTCGACCTGTCACGGCCAGAAATTCGTAATGTCGAAAGCGGGCCTCAGCGCGCAGGCAGCCATCTCGTATCAGACCAGCATTCACGGCCGTGCGGTCGCCAACGGCTCCGCGAAAGCGGCCGTCTGCACCGACTGCCACGATCATCACGCCGTCCGTCCGGCCAACGATCCGCTCTCCAAAATCTTCAAGTTCAACGTGGCCCGCACGTGCGGCGCCTGCCACGCCACCATCGCCGCGCATTACGCGGAAAGCGTTCACGGCAAGGCGCTGGCGCGCGGCAACTGGAACGCGCCGGTCTGCACCGACTGCCACGGTATCCACACGATTTCGCGCGCGGCTGACCAGGTGCGCGGACCGCGCTCGAGCTGCGCCCGCTGCCACGACGGCGTCCGGCTGACGCAGGAGTTCGGTGTGGCCGGAACGCGCGTGGCCTCGTACGAGTCGAGCTACCACGGCCTGGCGCGGAAACTCGGCTCCACGACCGCGGCCGATTGCGCGAGCTGCCACACCGCGCACGACGTGTTGCCATCCTCCGATCCGCGTTCCGCCATCCATCCGAAGAACCTGCAGAAGACGTGCGGCAAGTGTCACGACGGCGCCGCGATCAATTTCACGCGCGGCAAGGTCCATCGCGCGTCGGGCGACGTCAGCGACACGCCGTCGCTCATCGTGACGTGGATCCGCCGCATCTACATCGTACTGATCCTCGCCACGGTCGGCTTCATGGTGCTGCACAACATCCTGATCTGGTGGAAGAAGGCTGTTGCCGCGCGGAAGGGACGCAACGCGGGCCGCACCGTCGAGCGGATGAACCTCAATCAGCGCATCCAGCACGCGGTCATGGGCCTCAGCTTCGTCGTCCTCGTAATCAGCGGCTTCGCGCTGGCATGGCCGAACTCGTGGTTCGGGATGCTCTTCGGACCGAGCGAACAACTGCGGCGCGTCGTTCATCGCATCGCCGCCGTGGTCATGATGGCCATCGGCCTCTATCACCTCGCCTACATGGTCTTCACGCGCGAAGGGCGCAAGGGCCTGCGCGACCTCTGGTTCCGCTTTTCCGACGCCGGCAATGCCGCCGGCACGGTCGGTTACTACCTCGGCGTTAAGAAAACCAAACCGCAGTTCGCGCGCTTCAGCTATGCCGAAAAGGTCGAGTACTGGGCCGGCATGTGGGGCACGGTAGTCATGGCGCTGACCGGCCTGATGATCTGGTACGCTGTTGAGGTCGCCAGATGGATCCCGCGCTGGTGGATCGACGTCGCTACCACGGTTCACTACTACGAAGCGATCCTCGCCACCCTCGCAATCCTGGTCTGGCACTTCTACCACGTGATTTTCGACCCTGACGTATATCCAATGAACTGGGCGTGGTTCGACGGCAAAATGCCGGAAGAACTCTACAAGGAAGAACATCCATTAGCCGATGAGGAAGGGAAAGACGAATGACGGAACCGGGGAAGCCGTTGCGGCTGTCGCGTAACCTGATCAGCGAGGCCGGCATCGGCATCGCCGTTGTAGCACTTGCGAACCTCGGATTTCTCATTTACCTCGACGCCACCCGCGCGAATTCGAATCCTTATATGGGGATTCTTACGTGGATCATCGCGCCGGCCATCCTCATCACCGGCCTGTTGATTTTCTTTGCCGGGATGATTATTGAGCGCCGGCGACGGCGCCATCTCGCGCCCGGCGAAATCCCCGAGTATCCGAAGATCGACCTCAACGAGAGCCGCACGCGCGTCATCCTCGTCACATCCGCGGTCGGATTGATTCTCTTCGTTACGATGTCGGTCATCGGCAGCTATCAGGCGTATCACTACACCGACTCCGACGCCTTCTGCGGAACGGCTTGCCATAAGGTCATGTATCCCGAATACACGGCGTATCAGGCTTCGCCGCACGCCCACGTGGGCTGTGCGCAATGCCATATCGGTCCCGGCGCGGGATGGTTCGTGCGCTCGAAGCTCTCAGGTTCCTATCAGCTCTATTCCGTGGCCTTTCATAAATACCCGCGCCCGATTCCCAGTCCAGTCCAGAATCTTCGGCCGGCGCAGGAAACCTGCGAGCAATGCCACTGGCCGGCGAAATTCTTCGGTGCGCAATTGAAAGTCTTCAATCATTACGCGTACGACGAGACGAACACGCCGAAAGAAGTGCGCATGCTGATCAAGACCGGCGGCGGCAGTCCACAGGCAGGACAGACCAGCGGTATTCACTGGCACATGAACATCGCTAATGAAGTCACTTACATCGCCACCGACCGTCAGCGCCAGGTGATTCCATGGGTGCGCGTCAAAGATCGCAATGGCGTCGTGACCGAGTACAAATCGACCGAATCGAAGCTCACCGACGCCCAGATCGCGACGGCTACGACGCGGCGGATGGATTGCATCGACTGCCACAATCGTCCGACGCACATTTACCGCTCGCCCGACCGCGCCGTCGATACCGCGCTGCTCAGCGGGAAAATCGATAAGACGCTTCCTTTCATCAAGCAGCAGGCAGTTGCTGTGCTCGCGGCTGACTATCCGACGACCGACGCGGGCATCGCAGCAATTGCCAAAGTACTTCCGGCCTATTACGAGAAAACCTACCCGGACGCGTACAAGACAAAACGAGCGCAGATCGACGGCGCCGTCAAGTCGGTACAAGACGTCTTCCGGGCCATCCGCTTTCCCGAAATGCGCGTTGACTGGCGCACGCATCCCGACAACCTCGGGCATTTTGCTTCAACAGGCTGCTTCCGCTGCCACGACGATCAGCACGTCAGCAAAGACGGGAAGAAGATCAGTAAAGACTGTCAGATCTGCCATACGGTTCTTCCGGAGACGAACACCGCGAACCCGGCCTTCGAGCATCCGGTCGACATCGGCGATCTGCGAGGTGTCAATTGTGCCGACTGCCATACCGGCGGCGGCATGTAGTCAAGGAGGCTACACATGAACCGGAAACTGTTCGCCATTATCACTCTCGCAATCCTGATCATCCTGCCGGCCACTCTCGCCGCGGCCGACGGCGCAGCACTCTACAAGGCGAAATGCGCGATGTGCCACGGCGCGGACGGCAGCGGCATGACCCCCATGGGCAAATCGATGAAGCTCCGCGACCTGCGCTCGCCGGAAGTTCAGAAGCAGTCCGACGCAGAACTGACCAAGGTCACTGCCGACGGCAAGGGCAAAATGCCGGCCTACAAAGGCAAGTTGACCGACGCCGAGATCAGCGCCGTCGTCGCGCACATGCGCACGCTGAAGTAAAAGAACGATTACCACAGAGACACAGAGAGCACAGAGAAGTTCTTTGTGTCCTTTGTGTCTCTGTGGTTCTATGCCTTTCGCGTCACACGCTCATGTGACACGTGATGCGGACCTGCCGAACATCACAATTCATTGTGAGCATGTGAAGCCAGACGTCGTCCTGATCCACCCTCCCAGCGTCTTCGATTTTCGCGAGCGGTCGATCGTCTATGGTCCGATCAGCGATGTGATTCCGTCGACGCCCGTCTTCGAGATGTATCCGATCGGATTCCTTACGCTCGCTGCATTTCTACGCCGCCATGGATATCGCGTCCGCATTGTGAATCTGGCGCTGCGGATGATGCGCAGCCGGCGATTCCAGCCGGAAGCGTTTCTGCGCAAGCAGAAGCCGAAGCTGTTCGGGATCGATCTGCACTGGCTTCCGCACGCGCAAGGCGGGCCGGCGGTCGCTGCACTGCTAAAGCAAATTCATCCCGAGATACCGATCGTCTTCGGCGGAATCTCCGCGACCTGTTTTCATCGCGAGCTGATCGACGATCCGTCGGTCGATTTCGTACTACGCGGCAGCGTCACAGAGCCGTCGCTCCTCGCGCTCGTGCGGGAACTGGAAGGGGAGCGTCGCTTCGAAGACGTTCCCGGCCTTACCTGGAAGCGCGGCGGCGAGGTCATCGTCAATCCGGACGCCGTTCTGCCCGCGTCTCTCGACGACTTCGACTTCGACCTCGGCATGATGATTCGTGAAGTGGTTCGCCATCTCGACTTCTGGACCAGCGCGCCGTTCCAGGCGTGGTGGCGGCATCCCATCACGGCCGTTTTCACCGTGCGAGGTTGCGCGCGGCGCTGCGTCACCTGCGGCGCTTCCAGCTCCGCCTTCCGCCGCTTCATGCCCGGTCATCACCCCTTGCTTCGGAGCCCTGAAGCAATCGCGACGCAGGTCCGGAAGCTTGCGCAGATCACACGCACGCCGATTTTTCTCGTCGGTGACCTTCGTGATGGAGGGAAGGCTTACGCAAGCGCCGTGATCGACGCACTCGCGCGCGTCCCGGTATCGAATCGGATCGTCTTCGAATTTTTCGACCCTCCTGATCGCGATCTCGTGCAACGCATCGATGCCGCGATCCTCAACTGGGGCGCCGAACTCTCACCCGAAAGCCACGACGAATCGATCCGCGCGCTCCTCGGCAAAGCGCGATTCACGAACGCGCGGATGGAGGAGGCGATCGAGGCCATGCTGGCATCGCGCTGCCGGCAGCTCGACCTCTTCTACATGATCGGCTTACCGGGCCAGACCACGGCGAACGTGATGACGATGGTCGACGCCATCGAGCAGCTCTTCATCCGCTTCGACCGGAGGCTATCGGCATTCATCACGCCGATGGCGCCATTCGTCGATCCGGGCAGCGACGGATTCGCGGATGCCGAGTCGCACGGCTATCGGTTGCGCGCGCGGACGCTCGTCGAACATCGTGCGCTTCTCGAAACGGACAATTGGGAATCGATGCTGAACTACGAGACCGAGTGGATGACGCGCGCGGAAATGGTCGAAGCCACGTACGCCGCCGCGGAACGGCTGAACGACCTCAAGCGCCGCTACGGCCGGATCAGCGATCGGCGCGCCGCCGGCGTCGACATCCGCCGCCGCGCAGCACGAGAACAGCGCGGCGAACAGCGCGCGTCAACGGAAGGAACGCTGAACGACAAGGCCGAGCTCTTCGAGCCCGGCACCTTTCTCCGCAACTTCCGCCTCGGCGGGATTCTGCGGATGCTCGCTGGTGCGTTTTTCTCCGCGCCTCCGCGCCTCCGCGTGAACCGTAGCTCCGTTCAATCGCGCGCTACTTGAGGTTCAGCACCACATCCGTCGTCCCCATCGTCACCGTCTCCATCTTCGCGGAGGGCGCGCCAGGCTCTTTCGTCATCGCGTCGCGGTCGAGGTCGATGCGGGCTTCAAGTGAGACGGTGTTCGGCGGCGTGCCGCCCATCATCGAATCCCCTGCGCCCAGCGTGAACTTCGCCGGGAACGAGGCGACGTCGAGGCGTTTGGCGAGGATGGGGTGGCCTTTGCCGGTCTTGTCGCGGGCGATCACGAAGACCGTCACCGGACCGGTCACTTTGCCGGCGGCCGATGGGTCGAGGGCGATCGTGCCGGAGAGCATCACGGACTGTGACGCGTTCGACGACGGCGGCATCTGCGTCGTCGCGGCCGCGGGTGTCTCAGTCGTTCCGCTCATCGCCGCGACATGCTCGGCGAGAGGGAACGTATCGGTGACAGCGGCAGCGGACGTCACCGGCTCCGGCTGCGGCGGGACGGCTTTTGCGGTGCCGTCATAACGCACGGCCGCGATGGCCAGCGCGCCGATGATGGCCGCGGTGCCGATGCCGAGGAGGAAACCGTTGCGGGCGGAGGTGCGGGAAATGTTCTGATCGTTGCTCATTCTGAGATTCCTTTCGTGCGGCGACGAAACTCGTTCACCGCGTAAATCGAATAGACCGTGAGAATCGCTCCGGAAACCAGGTATGCAGCCAGCACGAAGTTCCAGCCGCCGTTCAGGACGCCGTTCATGCCATCACCTCCATCGGGACCGGCAGCGGCGCCGGCAACATCTCGTCTTCGAGGCGCAATGCCGCCGTGCGCGTGCGCAAAACCATCAGCGCGATCACGAGCAGCAGCATCCCCGCGAAGTTCGTCATCAGCGGGATGAGGAAATCGCGCGAGATCGTCGAGACGGTCGACTGCTGCTGGTGGAGCGAGTTCCACCACCGCACTGAGAAGTAGACGATCGGGACGTCGACGTAGGCGATGATCGTGGCCACCGACGACCAGGTGGCCCGTTTGGCCGGATCGTCGATGAAATGCCGGAGCGCCACGATGCCGGCGAACGCCATCAACAGGACAGCGGTCGTGGTCAGGCGCGGATCCCAATCCCACCACACGCCCCACGTCGGCTTGGCCCAGATCGCGCCCTGAATGCAGAGCATCAGGCAGAAGAGGACGGAGACGCCGAGCGCTGCTTCGAGGCGGTTGTCCCAACGCCAGCTCGCGCGGATCAGGAACATCACCGCGGAGACGAACGCCCAGGTCAGGACGAGCATGGCCGTCCAGGCGGTGGGGACGTGCACGTACATGATGCGCTGCACCTCGCCCATGTGCTGTTCGGCGGGGGCGACGAACAAGCCGATGTAAGTTCCCAAAATCAGGCAGATTGCGGACGTCAAAAAGAGCATAATCGGCAGCAACATCGTCGGTCGTTTCATGGGTGCTCAAGATACGGATCGGGCCGTGGCCGCTCAGCGGTTGCGGTCACGAGTTGCTGTGACCGCTGTCACACGACAGCGGTGGCGGCGCGCATGGTTCAAAGTCCCCTGCCCAACTTAGCGTGTGCACGTGATTAAACCAGTCGAAGTGAAACCCGGATCGGAGGTCCGTATGAACACCCAGATGAGGCGCGCCGTTTTCGCGATTTTCGTGATTGCGCTGCTCGCATTCCCCATGCTTGCGACGGACGCGCGCAAGCGAGCTGCGGCGCCCCCGCCGGCACCCGCGCAATCGCGCTACACGTCGAGCCAGGTCGAGGCCTATCTCACCGCGTCGGACATCGCCTTCGTCCGTCCGGGTCTGAAGATCAAGGTCAACTCGATCACGATCGGGACCGACCGCAAGCCGGTCATCGACGTCAGCCTCACCGACGACCTCGATCAGCCGCTCGACCGTCTCGGCAAGACCACGCCGGGCCCGATCTCGCTCAGCTTCGTCCTGGCCGTCTACGATCCCACGACACGCCAGTACACCTCGTACGGCACGCGCACGCAGACCTCGCCGGCCGACAGCCCGCATCCGGGCGTGACGGCGACGCAGGCAGGCACGATCGCCGGCACGTTCACCGACCTCGAGACCGGCCACGCCAAGTTCACCTCGACGACCGTGCTGCCGGCCGGCTTCGATCAGGCCAAAACGCACACGCTCGGCATCTACTCCTCGCGCAACATGACCGCCGTCCCGGGCATCGATCCGGCGCTTGCCAAGAACTACTTCGCGAACGTCGAGTTCGATTTCCGTCCTGACGGTGCCGCGATCACCGCCGGCAACTCGTGGGACAAGATGCGCGACTCTTCGACGTGTCTCAACTGCCACGACAGCGTGTCGAAGCTGGCAGCCCACGGTGGCTCGCGTCAGGACGTCAAACTCTGCGCTCTATGCCATCAGCCGCAGACCACGGACCCCGATACCGGCAACACCGTCGACATGAAGGTGATGGCGCACAAGATCCACATGGGCAAGCATCTTCCCAGCGTCATTGCCGGCACGCCGTACCAGATCATCGGCAACGCGCAATCGCTGCACGACTTTTCCACGGTCGGCTGGCCGCAGATGACCCAGGGGAACGCTCTTACCAACTGCGCCTTCTGTCACGAGGGAACGGTTGCCGCGAACAAAGGCGCGCAATCGAACGTCTGGTACACCAATCCGAGCCGGGACGCATGCGGATCGTGCCACGACGACGTCAACTGGGTGACGGGCGCCAACCATCCCGCCGGCCCGCAGGCGGATGACAAGGCGTGCGCATCCTGCCACCAGCCCGACGGCGCCGAGTTCGATGCCTCGATCAAAGGCGCGCACACGGTCTGGGAAAAATCGAAGCAGCTCAAGGGGCTCAACGCCACCATCGTAAGCGTGACGAACATGCTGCCTGGCAAGAGTCCGACCGTTGTTTACAAATTCACGAATGGTGACGGCACGGCGGTTGACGGCACCAAGCTCACGACGTTCTCTCCGATCCTTGCAGGTCCGACCTCGAATTACTCGAAGGAGCTCAACTATCGCGAGAACGCGCTGACAAAAGGCGTCTTTAGCGCGGCCGCCGGCACCACAACCTACACCTTCACGGTGGCTCTGCCCGCGAACGCGACTGGCACTTGGACCGTCAGCGGCGACATCTATCGCAACGCGACACTGAAGCGCGGCGACGGCAAAGCTGACATTACGCTGCGCGAAGCGGCGGTGAATCCGATCAAGTACGTCGCGGTAACCGGACCGGTCACTCCACGACGAACCTCAGTCACCACTGCCAATTGCACCGCGTGCCATGACGGTGGCCTCAGCCTGCACGGCGGCCAGCGGCTGATCGTCGAAGAGTGCGTGATCTGCCACAGCCCGAACAACGATGACTCGGCACGGCGTCCCGCAGCGGCCGGCGCTCCGGAGTCGATCTCCTTCCAGCGCATGATCCATCGCATCCACTCGGGCGAGAACCTCACTCAGGATTTCACCATCTTCGGATTTGGCGGATCGACGAACAACTTCAATGAAGTGCGCTTCCCCGCCGATCGGCGCGACTGTTCCAACTGCCACGCCAATACGGCGGCCTACACGCTTCCGCTGCAGCAGACCAACATTGCCTCCGTCACCGCTCTCCGTGATTACTTCACGCCGCACGGTCCGGCCACCGCGGCCTGCCTCGGTTGCCACGACAACAAGGATGCCGCCGCGCACGCGTTCCTGAACACCGCCACGTTCCCGGGATCGACGATCCCCGCCGAGGCATGCGCAACATGCCACGGCACCGGCAAAGACCACTCGGTTGAAAAGGCGCACGCGCGGTAGCCACGGTCCGAGGGAGATCGCAGGATCTCCCTCGGATCTCTTGCTCACGAAGGCTTGGAGAATCAGATGAAATCGCACATCGGAGGACTGCTACTGCTGCTGGGTCTCGGTCTTCCGGCCCTGGCGCAGACGCCGCCTGAGAAACCTCCCGAGATCCCTGCCACGCAGACAGCGCCGGCGGCGCCGGTGACACCGGCCGCCGAACCGGCGAAGTCGGAGGAGCCAGCCGCGCTTCCTGCATGCAGCGACTGCCACGCCGATCAGGCGAAGACATTCGGCGCGAACGCTCACGCTCACGGCAAAGTGAAAAAAGGCGAGGTCCCGAACGCACTCTGCGAAAGCTGCCACGGCGACGGCAAAGCCCACATCGAAGGCGGCGGCGACAAAGAGAAGATCTACAAACCGGTTGGCGTCGCAGGCGCGAACAAGACCTGCCTGGCCTGCCACGACATCAGCACCGATCGCATCTCGCGCCACGCCGGCATGCACGCCAACTCCGCGGCGGTGAACTGCCTGACCTGCCACTCGATCCACGCATCGGAACCGCACGCACCGCATCTGATCGTGAAAAAACAGCTCGCGCTCTGCGACTCCTGCCACATGACGCAGGTCTCGTCGTTCCGCAACAAACCGTACGCGCATCACCTCGGACGCGGCGGAATGGAGTGCTCCTCCTGCCACGAACCGCACGGCCGTCCCGGCGCCGAGAGTCTGCGCACGACGTCCGCCGGCGAGGCGCCGTGCCTGGCCTGCCACGCCGACAAGCGCGGTCCATTCGTCTTCCAGCACGGCGCCATCGCCGCCGGAAGCTGTACCACGTGTCATGAGCCGCATGGCTCATCGAATCCCAAACGACTGAAACGAGCCACCGTCGCGCAGCTCTGCATCGAGTGTCATTCGCCGATCGGCAGCGCGAACATCGGCTCGCAGCCGCCGTCGTTCCACAACCTGAGCAGCCCTCGCTATCAGAACTGCACCACCTGCCACGTTGCCATTCACGGCTCCAACCGTGATCCGCAACTGCTGAAGTAGGAAGGCGATGAACATGAAACGATTCGTCGCGAACTGCCTCTCACTTCCGATCCTGGCGATCGCCTTTGCCGCGCACGCGCAAAGCGTCCCCTTCGATCTGGAAGCCGGCTATCGCTGGCTCGATCTCAAGGGAAGCAGCGAGATGTACCGCACGCAGATCAACGAACGCGGCGGGCTGCTGATCCGCAGCTTCACCATGTCAACCGGCGGTTTCGAAGGCCACACGTCGCTCGCCGACCGATTCCGCATCGACGCCAGCGACCTCGGTTCCGGACCGGCGCAGTCGTTCCGCATGGAGGCGTCGCGTGCCGGTGCCTACCGGCTCCGCTTCGGATACCGCTCGGCGGATGCGTTCAGCGCGCTGCCGGCATTCGCCAACCCGCTGCTCAGCCAGGGCATCATTCCCGGCCAGCACACCTTCGACCGCACCCGGAGGATGTACGACTTCGATCTCGAGCTGCTGACGGACCGGCCGATCGTTCCGTTCATTGGATACACGTCCAACGAAAACAGCGGACCGGGATCGACGACGTACCACATCGGCCAGGACGAGTTCCGGCTGCTGCAGAACCTGCACGAGCGCGATCGCGAGATCCGCGCCGGCGCCAGTTTCCACTTCGCCTCGGTCTACGGACAGCTCACCGAAGGATGGCGCAACTTCCGCGGCAACGAGTCGCTGACGCTCGCTCCGGGCTCCGGCTCCGGCAACAACCTCCCGCCGGTCCTCGGAACGCCGGTGACGGCCGACTCGATCACGCGCAACGACAGCACGCACGTGAAGACGCCGTTTACGAATTTCTCGATCACCGGCGACGTGTTGAAACGCCTCCGACTGATCGGCAACTACTCGCGCTTCTCCGCGGAATCGAATGGCAGTGAAAGCGAGTCGGCCGCCGGCTCGTTCGCATCGTTCGCCATCAGCCGCTTCTACACCGGCCTTTCGGAGTCCGCGACGTCCGGCGCGAAGAACAGGAACTGGCGCGGCGGCGGACGGGCGGAAGTCACGCTCGCGCCGAATGTCGATTTTCTGGCCGGCTTCCAGAAGGAGCATCGCGAGCTCGACGGCGTCGCGCTCATCGACACGGTCTTCCTGCAGAGCATCACCTTCGCCGGCTTCGACCGCCGCGACATCGAAACGATCCTGCACGCCACAAGCGCCGTCGACCGCGATGAAACCTACTGGAACGCGGCCATCTCAGGCCGTTCGATCGGACCCCTCGCACTGCGCGCCGAGTTTCGCGAAACGAAGCAGGACATCACGGTGTCGCCCGACTTGGCCGAGATCGTCGTGCCCGGCAGCCAGGGCGGCGAATTCAATCGCACCATCGACACCGTCGACGTGAGCGGCACGTACGCGTACTCCGGCCTGTTGTTCGGCGCCGCGATCCGCCGCGATTCCGCGGACGCCCCGATCTTCCGCACCGACTATCTCGACCGCAGCCGCTTCCGCCTTCGCGCCGGCTATACGACCCCGAAGAAACATGTCCGCGCCGGCCTCACCGCGGAACGGACCACGCAGCACAACGACCTGCCCGACACCGGCTACGACGCCCGCCTCCGCCAGTACACCGGCGACGTCGAAGTGGCACCGATCGACGCGCTGCATTTCCGGGCGTCGCTGTCCCAGTTCCGCGCTGACAGCAACGTCAGCTTCCGCCTCCCGCAGAACTTCACGATCGGCGAATCGATCCATACCGAAAACGGCAAAGCGCGCGAAGGCGGCGTCAGCTACCTCCGCGGCCCCTTCTCGATCGACGCCAGCCTTTCCCGCTACGAAAACAGCGGCACGCTCCCGTTCAACATCAACCGCCACCACGTCCGCGCGACCTGGGATTTCAAAGGCCACATCGGACTAGCCGCCGAATGGGATCGCGACAAATACAGCGAGCCGGCACCCTCCTTCGCCGACTACGACGCGACAAGGTACGGCGTGTACCTCCGCTGGCGGCCGTAGGAATTCTGATCGGCTCCGCACCTTGTAGCGGCCGCCAATCGTGTGTGCCCGACATGTGCGATCACTTGGAGGTGAAAGTCCTCTACGGACCTTGATGTCAGGAACCGTTAGCTGAAGGCAAGGGCGTCGCCGCGAGGTGGGGTCTGAAGGAAGCCGGAGGCAAAT